>Ga0182014_10005583_pt1 | contig 13927 bp, 15 predicted proteins | sample 612S2DmetaG_FD_120489 | JGI IMG/M metagenome (GOLD analysis project Ga0182014, IMG submission 120489) | Permafrost microbial communities from Stordalen Mire, Sweden - 612S2D metaG | ecosystem: Environmental > Terrestrial > Soil > Wetlands > Permafrost | place: Sweden: Stordalen | collected... | reverse complement strand
TGTGGTTGTTGTGGTTGTTGTGGTTGTTGTCGCAATGATCGGTCGATCGGGAGCGTGAGTATCGTTCGGAAATTGCAAGTGTTGCGACAGTCGTCGTTCGTTACCTCCAAAGTGCTGCGTGCGCCAGTCTAATTGAATTTTGTCCTCCAAGATGCGCCAAAAATCAGACGCTTCCGACGTGACCGCTCTTTCGCGCGACTGAACCGTGAACAAGCGGGTGATGCGTCCGTCCAAATCAATGTCGTTGACGTCGCACCCTTCTTCTACTGGCACCAAAGGCGATAGGGACGAAGAGGAAAAGTATTCGAGCGATTCCAAATCGTCGCCCGCCGCTTGTTTAGCATCTGAGTAGCGGGGAAAATGGCAGATTGGCGCCACGCCAAATGTATCCAACGGAATGATCGCCTGAATTCGGGGACGCAGATCTGCATAGGAATAATGATGTGGGACGACGATTTCTTGGACCACCTCGCACCACGGACGGATTATGACGGCGTTGCGCTGCGATTCTGCATCATCTTTGCCTTCAGATCCATCCACATTGAGTTTGACGAGGTGTTTGGACAATTTGTCAGCAGCATCCTCGTTCATCATCAATGATTCAAAATCCTCGTCAGAACTTTCCGACGAGTAATCCGAATGGTCATCATGTTCAGCCGAATCAAAACCGTCATTCAGTTTGATTCGATGGGCGCGCATCGAGTTTTCCTCGGCGTCGGCGTCCATCACATTGGCATTCGTAATCACCTCATCTGGTGTCGGCTTTGATAAACCCGGACGATGTGTATCAAGAATGTAATCTGTGATTTCCAGGGCAGCCATTCAAAATCTGGTTTCGTGTCGCATGCCTCGCCCGAAAGAGACTGGCGGGTTTCTGCACGGGCAGCTGCACGCTTCGGCGCGCCCGGTCCCGCCGTTTTTTTCTACTTTTTCGATTTTTTCTTTGCAGAGGATCTTTTGTTTCCACCCGCTCGGACGTCTGGACTGTTTGGCAAGGGCAGATTATGCATCAACGCAAGCATTCTCGCCGGATTATGGGATCTTTTCGGGCGCACTCGGGGGGCGGGCTCTGGTTCCGCCGCTCCCGCCGATCGGTCTTGTTCGGGAATATTTCGCACGGGCCTCACTCTTCTCACCGGTTGATTCTGATTCTCATCGACGCGAACATTCCGCGCGACCGGCAATGGAACGGGCGGTGGAGGCGCCGACGGTCTTCGTGGTCGTGGTGGTGGTGGCGCTGGCGGTGGTGGCGCCAGATTGAGCCGGAGCGCACGCAGGCGTTCGAGATTGTTGGGCCTTTTTGGAAGTATTCGGCGCACGGGCATTGCGTTTACCACATTTCTTCCGGCTCCAGCCCCAGCTCCTCGTTCTTCTTCTTCCTCTTGCGGCGCCGGCGGAGCAGCCGCAGCCTCCGCGACCCCCTGATCGACTCGAACTCGCCGAATAGCAGGCGCCGGTTCTTCCTCCGCTTCTGCTTCTTCCGCTTCCAAATGATCGGCGACCGGAATAGCAGGACGTCCGGCTCCAGCTCGCCTTGCGTTCATCTTTCTGGTAATAATGAGTGTCCGCAACATGGCCTTTCGCACGGCTTCCCTCACGCGGGGTGGTTGGGCGGCGATAATTTTTCCAAGTTGTGTATCGGGACCAGGTTGCCATGGTCTCCGCGGCCGGACCACACCCGCCGCCTGTGCTGCGCCACCCGCTGGAGGAGGGGCGGGAGCAGGGGGGCGGACTGCACCGGGCGCCGCCCGTTGGTTCGCAAAGTTGAGTTGCTCCATGATTTCCTCAGAGTCGGTGAGATCCGGATCTGCTTCCCGGGCCGCGGCGCGTCGTCTCTGGACGCTTGAACGAGTGCGATGACTCACCGGCACGCGGTCGCTTCCATCCCGCGCATCGTCTGCATTCGGCGGCGGCGAACTGTTTTCGCGTCTCACCGGGACATTTCGCCTCTTTTGCGTCATCGAGACTATTGGTTGACAAAAATGAGGTGCCCTCACAATACGCGGCCACGCCAGAATCGACCGCACGAATTCGAAAAAAAAACCGATCGGACGCCGTTTGCAATCAAAAGTAATTATATTATCATTTCATATGGCGTTGAGTCGAGCGGGCAGCGGTGGTAGTGTTGGCATGGCCATGTGATGATGACGTCGACGACGAAGCTGCGGTCGCTTTTGGGGCAAGAAATATCGGAATAGCACGGTGGGTTTTGTGTAGGGGCGACGAAAGCGGATGGCGATTTTTGGACGACGACGATGGCTTGCTACCATGCGACGAAGATGATGCCGACGCGGTCGATTCTGCCGGAACCAAAACCGGAATGGCACGGCGGGTTTTGGTTGTGCGCGGCAAACGCGGATGGTGGTTCTTGGGCGACGATGACGTTTTGGAGCGAATCCTCGTCGCCACACCCGTCATGTGCACGACGAGATCGTTCCCATCATGATCTCTAGGCCGCGACAACCCCACGTCCGTCAGTTGACAAAGGTATGGATTTCCGTAGTGACTCAAAACCCTGTGTTTTTCGGCGGCCAGTCGGCTCAGAATTTGCCCGAGCCCTTGTGCGTTTGGACGTGTTTCGCTTGGTTTCAGGACAAATCTGATCGGAAAGGCGTACTTTCTGAAGGTCTGCAAGACTTTGTGTTCGATGTGCAAGTCGGATATTTTGTAATCCCCAAGGTAGGATCCATTTACAAGACCAAAAGCCCTTGCAAAGTCGGCGGGGTCGGGCATTTTCAACGCGGACCAACTGGTGGGACTAATTGAAAACATAACAAAAGCAAATAGTTGGACCCGGAAAAAAAAACGCACGGAAATTCAGTAACATGTCCGATCCTCAGGTTGCCATCTATAGTGACTGTGGTGCGGACGCGGCCAACAATGTCGTCGAATTGACGGCCGTGAACATACGGCGTCTGATTGGCAAATGGTCCAAACCGCCACTTTCGCTCCAACAACAGCTGCAATCGCTGGCATTGGTTTCGGCCAGTGATTCCGACAGTTCCCTGGACAATTTGGACCGTAAATCCAGAACTAAGCCCCCGATCGCATCTCCGTCCAGCAATTCTGGCGGCTCCTCGGACAAATCCGACCGCAAATCCAGAACTGTGAGGCGGCCCAAGCCCTTGATCGAATCTCCGTTCAAATGAACCGTCAATCTAATGAATGAATGACGAATGCAAAAACAAAAAATAAAACAAATTCGGGTTTAAAAATCATCATCCGTATCCAGTACGGCCGCCGCCATGACTTCGCCGACCCCATTATTCCCCTCGAACAGTCGTCAGTTGGTTATCGTCGACAGAATTCGATTTTTTGGCACACGTGTACATTCAAGATGTAGGTGAAATTTGCATCTGAATTTCGCAACCCTGCAACCAGCAGAGTGTTTCCTGGGCGCCCGCTGGATCTTCAGGACGAAATCCGAGGCACACTTGAGACAATTTTTTGAATGCCGCCACATCGAGTATCATTCGACCACATTTGCCACCGAAAGAAAACACCAATTCCATCAGTTGTAGTTTCCTTTCGCAATGTTTGGCCACTTTTGTGCCGTCGTACCGGATCGTCCGACTGGAGATGATTTTGCCTCGTAAAATCAAACGTTCCCCAGGTTTTTGAGAGGCGACAAAGTCCTCATCGGCCTTGCAATAGCCCGAACAGGATGCTTTGGGATTTAATACCAGGGATTGTCTCTGGCTCTGTGTCATTTGCGGTGCCTCCAGGATGTAATCGCATTTGTGGATACACAGTCGGAACTTTTGCGAAAAGGTCCCATCGGCATTGGGTCGTTGCCAATTCGCTAGGGGAAGATCCATCGTAAAGGACATGGCCGCCACCGGGGCCTGTTTTGTCTTTTTCGGGTGGCGACAACTAGTGGCCGTGATGCGATTCATCTTTTTGGTTTGGTACGCTACTCGACGCAGGTTCCACGTATGAGACCAGCAGGCGTGGGTGCCCGGAGTGGCGACTTTTGTTTCCAAATTGAACCTCGAAGGCGGCAGTGCGTGGATTCCAAAATTCGGTGAAGGCATAATCGTGTGGTTGTAGTTGTGGCAAACTTTGAACAAACCCAGCAAAATATCCTGCGTGACTTGAGATTTCGGAGGCAGACTGCTAATGTGATACAGGCGGCTACTTTGGCGATCCGTATTTTCGACCATCCTGCGATCGATCATTAGATTCAAGTTGGGAAATTGATTGGTCACGAACTCCAATTCGGCCACGATCATGTCGTCGGCGATCGGGTGCGAATGCACAAAATCCAGCGGCGAGCGGGTGTCGTAGCTGCGATGCGTGGCGACGGTGCCAAAAAGTCGAGCCACCTCGTACTTGGTCAGATACCTGAATTTTTCATAGTCGTAGTAACGGCGTTTGGAGTTTTTGGAATTCGAGTGCGCATTCGTCGACGGAAACATTCTGATGCAAATCGGTCGCAACGAAACAATGGGCAACTGGGGTGAATAATACGTAAAAAAGCGAACCAAAACATGACACAAAAATTACTTTTTATATTCACGGGCGTGCCGCAAATCGAGCGACGGATTTTTTTTGGTGGTACACCATCAACAAGGCGCAACAGATTCGTTCGTTCATGAAATCAAACGTTTTTATTCTGCGTATGTCATCGAGCGCCTACGGCTTCCATACGTACTCGATGCCGTACCCGTGACTATCCGAATCTTTGACTTGACCATCGAACAGGACCTTTTTATATCCCACTACTCCATTGGGCTGGTCCAATAGGAAAACGTCTACTGCTCCAACGTCCAATTGTTTGTTGATTTTTTCCCCGGCTTCATCCCAAGTGTCGCCGGTGGGACGGGTCGTCAACTTTTCTGGTATACCGAACGAGACAGTTGCCACGGATTGTTTCTTGTGGTTCAAACCGAATTCGACCGTGACCGGATATTTACGGACTGCATAACGTGCAATCCTGTTCACAATGAGGATGAACCTTCCGAACAAATCAATGTTGGTTCCACGGATGATTCCTGGGATTCCCAAGGAAAAGACCATTTTCTTCTGGCGCGCCACTGCCACAGCGCGAGCGATGAGCCGCGTTTTTTCTTCCAAGGAGACGAGCCGGAATTGTTCGGGGCCGTCCGGACCACGAACAAAAATCTCAAACGTTGGACTATTTTCCGGTCTTAGTTTGACGAGATGTTGGAGATAGGCCGTCAAGGGGGCATTTCCATTGGTTGTTTCCAAACTACGAACCGTCTCGTAAGGAAAGGTGACGGAAAACGTTTGCGCAATCGATGCCATTTTGTCGAGTCCTGGAGCAGCCGTCCAAAATAATGTCAAGTCTTGGACTACAAATAACGGGAATTCCCTTTTGTTTTTCCGTTTTCGCATGCAAAGCCACGGTTGCGACGTCGCAGTTTGGGCAAAACACGAATTTTTCGGCGCTGGACGCTTTGAATAGTATCAAAAAAACGGATTTGTATGTTTTTGGAATCCCTGAAATGGATTCCATTCGAGTGAGCATATTATATGTACTATATTTTCATTACACGGACCGACCCGCAGTCGGACTCAGTCGGCATCGTCATTGACATCGGCTGAACAAACCATGTATTCGCAGGCAAGCCAGACTATGGCAATCAAAGCGACCGCGGCCACGACCCAAATCCAGACGGGCTTGTGCCAAAAGTCCAGAAACAGGGCCAGACCCGACCAGGCGGTCTTGACGCCCGCGTGAAAGATGAGAACCACCGTCTGGTAGAAGAACTCCTTGTCCGAATCAATATGAATGTCCAGACTTTCTTCCAGTTGCCCAATGGAAATCATGCAACCCTCGTAGAACCACCAAAAACCCCCAAAGGCCAGCAGCGCCAAAAAGACTCCGGCCCACCCGTAGGCGGCGATGACTTGCGGTGATGTGTCCAGGCGCCAGCCCAGAAACAAACCAAGGAATTTTTTCTTCATGCTCGTCATTTTTTGTGATGGGAATATTACAAACCAGATCAATCCCTGGACTATATATCGGCATCACAAAAATCGACGGCAGATTCGAAAATCAACCTTGTGGTGCCAGTCGGCGCCCAAGCATGGTACCGCAAACGCGCTCATCCTTATGCGGCGTTCGCACGGCGCCACCCAAGGGTTTTGTGAGATCGCAGCCAACAGTGACTCCTCCAGTGGTGATTGGCGACGACGACGACTTTGAAGACGCATCGGGAGACGAAGCGTCACACGCGCATTTCGAAGCGTCCGACAATACGGGGAGGCCCACATTTTCCCTGTTTCAAAAACCCCCTGCGTCCATCCTATCGCAGTACAGCTATAAGAAACTGTCCACAGATGTGATGGACACATCGGAAGCGTTGCGGACGGCACGATATGAATTGAGAAAGCGAGCCGGCCTGATATATCGACACAAGGAAATCGTCCCGGCCAACGTGCCCCGCCAAATTACAGAGCATGACGCGCCCTTGGAAAAAATGATACCGCGCGGTTTGCTCACCGCTGGTGTCATGACTTCGCAGTACATTATCGATAAGCAAAGGTCTGGATTGTCCGACGGCTGGTTTCAAACACATCGCGAAGCGCTGACTTGCAAAGACCCCTATGCTAAAAAGCCCCCCAAAGGTGTCAAGGAGGATGTGAAAAGTGTGCAGGCGGAACATGAGAGAATGCTGGCCAATCTCGCCGACGAGGATACCCCCGAGGCACGATCTCGTATGGGTCCGGACAAGCTCTACTTTGAAACAAAAACCCACATGTATTTGCCCAAATACTACGCCTTGCAGCTGTGGGGAAATTGCATTGCCACGGACGGGCCCATTGCCGCTGGTTTGAAAACTGACGCGAACGGCTTTATTCAATATCCAAATCCCAAAAACTCATCGGACGTTATAGATCCAATGCATTTGCCAGACTTGGCTGAGTATCAATTGCCGACGCCCAGCAGTCCTACGACAGGCACCCCCTACCACAAACGGCGACGATTGATTGGCACCATAACGAATAGTCATCATCATCATCATCGTCTTCATGATGAAGCACAAGAGGAGGATGAGGGGGAGGAGGAGGGGGAGGATGGAGGAAAACACAAAAAAAACGCTTGCATACCTCCCGTTCATTCCACCATGAGTTTGACGTTGAAACTGATCCAAAATGACGAGTATCGCGACTTTCGGCGTAATTACTGTGCGCGTGGCACTCACACCCAAACATTGTATTGCGTTGGAAAGTTCCGCACGGAGAATCCAAATCAAAGAGAACAGGCCGTGTCGCTGATCCGCTCGGCTCGTCGACTTTCGGGAAAGAAGGGCAATCAGTTGCAAATGGAATGTGGACTCGGCAAGACCAAAACCATGGTGGCCACTTGGTTTTGTCTGCTGCAAAATCTCGATGACTTGCCCATTTGCGACATGGGCACAAATTATGAAGAAAAAGGCGCCCTGCAAGACAAGAATAGGTGCCATTCGCGGGGCGTCCAGACTTTGAAGGCAGCCATATTGGTATGCACCACTCAATTGCTGTTGCAGACGGTTGACGCAGTGCTCGAGTTTGTACCCAATGCTCGCATCGGAGTCATTCAATCCGATCGCGATCGTCTGGCGGAGGACGAATTTGACATTTTGATTATTATGATTCAAACGTTGAATGTCCGCGAATTCAATCCGCAGTATTTGAATCAAATCGGGATTCTTTTCGTGGACGAGGCGCACCGCAAACTGGCGCCCACTTGCATCGTGGCTGCGAACAAGATCAATGCCGACATACGAATTGCCGTGACGGCGACTCTGGATCGGTCGGATGGCAAAACCTGGTGGTTCCCTCTGGTATTCGGGCCTTGTATCAACCAAGTGTATCGCCAATGGCAATACAATCAATCCATCTATTTTATTTATACGGCGGGTCAGCAAATCGAGAGGCGAATGAAATTTATCGGTTGCAGCAATGAAAAGGCGACCAAGAATGACTACAATGCCCATTTGGCAACGATTGCGGAGGATATGAACCGCAACATGTTCATTGTAAAGTTGCTGGCCCAGCTAAAATTTCATCACAACAGGCACGTTCTTGTGCAAATGAATCACAATACGGTCTTGGATCGCAATGCCTACCGTAAATCCTACCGTCTCTCGGGCAGATATTATTATTCCGGTCTGGACTTGGCCACGCTCGGATTGGATGCTAAAAGTCAGTCGAATGAGGCCCCGTTCGTTCTACCGTGGCCCACCCGATACCTGCACTTGTACCAATATTCGGATTTGTCGAGTGCCGTCAAATCAAATGCCAGGAGACACGATGCGATATCTTCTCTGGAGCCGCTCATCACGAGGGAGTTTCCAATGGCCTCCAAGGAGGATATTTTGAACTGGCCCTGTCACATGGACTTGCATGGACACCCGAATCGCAAAATGCCCTTGGATCGGCCGGAACTGCCCGCACTATCGTCGCCGTCCTCTGCCAACATTCGGTGCGCCCAGGCGGATCCAACGGGATTATTATGCACGCATCCGAATCTCCTTCATGATTCTGCACTCAAGGATCAAGTTCCGATTGTCTTTTCCGAATCCATTCAACACTTGATTGTATTGCAACATTTGATGGGCTGGCATCTCACTCAACTCGTGGACGACACGATTTTGGTTCGAATTTCAGCCATGTGCCTCGGTGTGGTGTACATTCCAAAACTGAGCGCACGACAGAGGACCATTCTCAAACTCGATCGTCGTGATGACAGTGGTGAAAACCGAGCAACCACATGGCCCCAGTTGGATACGTGTTTTTTTGATGACTGGTTTACGCAGCATCCACACGCGGGCTATGGCCACGCACATTCCAGGGACCAGAAGAACAAGAACGAGTGGAAGAAGGCGCACGGCCTGGCCGGTTGGCAAAAGAAGGAGATGAGAAAGAAAAAGGACGCCGATCCGAACTTGAGGCGCATGCCCATCGATGACGCATCTGATATTTTATGGCATCACAGTCACGACTGGACACCGTGTTACGAACCGTTTTATTGGCCGAATCGAAAGCCAGAGTGTGACCTCGGGGAGCAGCAGCGCAGTAGTCGTGATGACGATGGTGACAATCACCGCCGCGATGATGACTGTCATAATGATTACATTGATAACCGTGACAATGGCATAGAGGATGGATTGTCAGCGGCCCGTGGTGCCACGGCCACCACCACCACCACCACCACCACAACAACCACCACCATCGCTTCCAACACGAAAAAACGAAAATCCCGCCCGACTCCCCGCACTCCGAAAAAAAACAACATCGATAACAAATTGGATAGCAACCCCGATTTTGACCCGAGAGAACCACTGCCGATCATTTGCACGCTCGGACTTTACATTGGATCGCGAGCGACGCGTTGGAGTTCTGGCACGACGGACTTTGACCAGAAGCAGTCCTTGCATGCCGACATTGTCTTTGCAACGACGATCATGGCTGCCTTTGGAGTCGATCGAGCCGAAATCAGCACTGTTTTCAAAGTGTGTTCCAGTGTTTTTGACGATCGACAAATGAAGGGTCGTGGAGAACGAACTATGGATTTGAAGCAGCCGCCTACCTTTTACGAGATTGTAGATCCCGTCAGTCCGTTTTTGAAATATGCCCAAGCGCACGAGACTTATGATCGCGGATGCTGTCGGGATGTACGCTACTTTTCAGATCACTGCTAAAGATGTTCTCTGCCCTTGTGCTCGCCTCGTGGGACTTGGACCAACCCAGTTGCAGTGCCGCCGCCCCGCTCAAAAAAAACGCGCGCTCTCTGCCTGTTTTTGGTTTTTTTGGTGCGTGCGGTCGCTGCGAGAGGCGACCGTGTTGAAAAGAATAAAGGCGATCGAATCTTGATTTGTTTTATTGATAGGTCTCGGCCATGGAATGCAGTGCAAATTCCATGATTCTCAAAATGTCCATGGAACCACGGGATTCACATTGGAACAACCACGGCTCCGGCGTAGTCATGGCCTTGGGTTTGTAGACGTTTCCGGGCTTTGGAATTCGCAAATTGGGATGGTACATGGGGCGGTCAAGATCGGCAATGCGGTGCTCCTTGTATCGTGTTTGCGACCACTTCCAGTCGCGTTGAGAATTCGACACAGTCGTCGCGGTTGAGCCGTTGGAATTTGACGACGAAGATGGAGCGGCGACGGCGCCAGGAGTGCTGCTCTGAATATTGTTATGATTGGGTTGCGTGACGCCATCGTGCATGATGCCTCCGAGTGTGCCCTCGCGGTCCTTCATTTCCATGCGAATCCACCCAGATGTCATTGAATTTTCCATGCAACGGTTGCAAGCGGTGCATTTTTTGGCATCCACACCGATAGTCAGATCTTCAATGTCTTGCGAAATGTCAAACACACCGGCGGGACAGATCACATCCAGCAGTTGTCGAACGTGATTGCGATCGTGGCGTAAAAACGGCTGGATTACCGCGTCGTCCAGCGTGATGGTCGGGCGAATGCGCCCAATAACCGTGTTCATGGCGGCAGTGTAATTGGCGTGATGCCGATGGGTTTGCTTGTGGGCCTTTGCCCTGAGGACAATACGTTGTTTGGGCATTAAATTGCACAATAGCGTCTCGGCTCCATAATATATGAGTCCGTCTTGGTCCGATTCTGGACGGCAGTGTAATTGACTCTCCAGATTGGGCGTCACGTCGCCGTCAGCGGCGAGGGCAAAACAAGATGAGGAACGATTTGCAAATGCGGCTACATTGGAAAACGTCCCGAACAAATCTTTTGGACGATGACGTTGTACCAAATCCACATACGTCGAATCTCGACTCAGATGAAGGTAGTCTTGGTTTTCTGGATACACCAAGGGTTTTTGAAGGCTATTTTCCAACCATCGTATGTCGCGCGCAAACACTGGCTTTTCGGCTTGAGCGTCCGCACTAACATCCAATTCGAACAACAAATACTCCCTCTTGTTTACCTCGTGAATATCTTCCACATTCTCGAATGACGACGCGTTTATAAAGTGGGATATTGTGGCGGTTTTCCACTTGTCGAACAAATTCGGATCGACATTGATCATCAATTTGGTGAGCCTGTCGCGCAACACGCCGTCATTGATGTAACTCGAGTTCAACTGCACTTCAAATTCATCCATGACGATTGTCGGTACATCCGCCAGGACGGAATGTCTCAATTTTTGAATCAAATCCGCGTTCGTGTGGTCCACCAACATTCTCATGTACTTTCGGTTGAGTTCATAGACTTGCACACGACATGGTCGGTCCGCGCCAAAGCAGTAAAAACCTTCCAAGGACCGACTTGCGTTTTGTGCGGCTCGCCAACGGCATTGGATTCCATAGTAGTATTCAAATAGACGATTGAGATAATCGGTGGTTTGTAAAGTTTTTGCGTGGTCTCCGCCGTAAATTTCGCCTTGATGCGTCAATGTCGGAACCGGGGCCTGTTCCATTCGATTTCGTGGGCAGCCGACGATGGATTCAAATTTTTCGCCCAAATCAATAAATTGCACAGGACGATTTTGACGACGAATAATCAAAAATGTGTGAGAGCGTGGGTGGTGGTAGGGAGGCAAGTGTGTGTCCCATGCGATTCGTCACTGGCGGAGAATGATGTTGTGAAAAAAACACACTGGGTAGTCCATCCTTTTGAAACCGCAAATTTTTTTGTCCGAATTTCAAATCGATATCGGGAGCAAAAATGTTTACCGAAATGTTTGGAGTCGATTTTTTCAATGGTTTTTCTATTGTAGCCACCTTTGGAGTCGGACTGCTCTCCACTCTCTTTTTCTTCCTCGCCTTAAGCAACAGCAGAGAGGCAATCATTGGTGCCTCCTGGATAACTGCCATCATCTTCTACTGTTTTTTCGCTTGCAGCTCCTTCGTCTCACAATACGTACCGACACCACTCTTCATCGTCACGCTATTCATCGCGGTGGTCATTAGCATTTTCGTCATTGGCCGCTACTTGGTCTGCTGGGCTCCTTGGTTGGGTCGTTACTTTGCGCCTTGCGAAGAGGCGTCGTCCTCGTCCTCCTCCTCCTCCTCCTCCTCCTCCTCCTCCTCTTCGTCGAGATCTGATTCGTGCGGTTCCGATCGCTCTGACAATGGCGAGCCCGATTGTGGATGTCCCGTCGATGAACCCTGTTCTCATCGCCCCAATCCCGATTTCGTTCCTGTACCCGTTCCTTCTTTCGGGCGACGTGTCAAAGCGAGTAAAAGAAGAAGCGCCAGCCGAGACGACGGTAACCACGGCGGATACGGCTTCAGCGCAGCCCAAGTCGACGCGGAAACAGACAATGTTAAAAAGTCCAACCATACTGGCAAGAAATCCAAGCATGTACACGACGAGGATGCCGATGACCAAACCAGCATTTTTGAGCAATCCACTCGTTTCTTCCAATGAACGCGGCCTCTGAACCCTCGCGCTCCGCCGCCGTGTTGCTCCACCCACCCCGCCCATATCTCACTCTCACTAGGTTCATCGACCAAGAGGAACACTTGTCCATACCTTTACCGAATAAAACCTCCGTGTGTGTCAAAAAACAAAACTTTGAACTGTTGCTCCACTGCGACACGCACTGTGTGCGTGGATGGGAAAAGTGTCATCGGCGGCCGCAAAACGATTGTGATATAATAGTTCGCCACGGAATTCTTCGATAATTTTGTAGCGAGTCGCATTTGCAACTGGCTAAAAAGATGAAACTTTCAGCCCTATTTGTTTTGGCACTCATTTGTGCCGCAGCCTTCGTTGGTAGCGCCCAAGCGGCCTTCCCCTGGAGCACCACCAGTGATTTGGAATACACTTCTTCATCTTTGAAATACGATAGCCGAGATGGAGGCAGGCGCTCGATGATGCAAGACGATGACGACTACGGAATGGATCGTCGTCCAGTCAAATATGTTGCAGCAGCACCCCCTGTGATAACGAGCTACGGCACGGGAGCCTGGGCCGGCGCGATTGCCCTGGTGATCGTGACCATTGTCATCGTCGCTATTGTATTTTGCTGCTGTGCCATTGGATGCGTCTGGTTCAACAACTGGAATGGTGGCCGAGGCGGAAACAGAAGGTGCAAAGATCATGGAAGAAAAAACTGCGGACAGTGCGGACGTTGAGCTAAAGAGGACCAAGCGCCGCCTGGAAAACGAACACGGATTCCCTTCTGATCAGTAGACCTAGAATCAAAATGCCATCGCGGGGAATACTTGTTAATAAATTTCAATCGTCGTAAAGTACTCATGTATATTTTCCGGATTTGAATGTTCAGCGGCGTCGAGAGGGAGCAGGAGGAGGAGGAGGAGGGGGATGGGGTTGAGCATAAGAATGGGTGAGCCATTGGGAAATGCGTCGGTCTTCGTCTGCATCGGGAATGTAACGATCGGAAGAAAATCGACTGGGATGAAAATTGGAATGGGAATGGTCGTGGCGAGGAGATTTTGGGGCTTTAAGTCGATCGAGCGCCAAGGATTGTCCTTTTGAAGAATACGGCGGCGTCGTCACAGAACGATCAGCAGGGGATGGCAGCGGCGTCAAGTCATTTGAGTCCGGCCCATCGTGTTTCTGCACTTCGAAATGCTCAAAACGCACATCTTGATTCCATTCATCGTGTTGCGGAGCATTTTCAATGGCAGGGCGAAACGCGTCAGAAGTTCGTCTTAATTTGGGAGGGTGGGGCGCACGACGAGGCCGTTCTTCGCCGGCTCGTCGGCGCAGCATCGACTCGGCTGGGATATGCTGATGGGAGCGCTGATGCCATTCACGACCGGGTTGTGGATGTTGTTGTCGTTTTTGCGGTGGTCGCCGTGATGATTGCTGTTGTTGCGGTGATAACCGCGATGAACGCACTTGAGGAAGATGATGATGATGGCCCACGAGAGTACGTTCACGCGCGGATTCAACAATAGTTGCCCGACCAGGCCGTCGATAGGGACTAGGGGGCAAATACGAGTCTTCGTTCCCTTGCGATTCCTCCCAGT
>Ga0182014_10005582_pt1 | contig 13928 bp, 11 predicted proteins | sample 612S2DmetaG_FD_120489 | JGI IMG/M metagenome (GOLD analysis project Ga0182014, IMG submission 120489) | Permafrost microbial communities from Stordalen Mire, Sweden - 612S2D metaG | ecosystem: Environmental > Terrestrial > Soil > Wetlands > Permafrost | place: Sweden: Stordalen | collected... | reverse complement strand
GCAAGGCCCCCACGCCTCCAGAACTACCGACCGTGGCGTGGATCAACCGACCCGAGGAGGCGACCACGACGGCACAGTGATTACCCAAACTTTCTGTCTCTCAAAGGTTGACAGGCGCCGTTCGGGCCGCGGTGGCCCGGCGGCGCTTCGGCTGACTGCGCGACATCTGCACGTCCACGTCGCAGTCAAGGAAGTCGAGCAACTGGACGAGCTGATTGAACGACTTCGAGTAGTTCGTGGGGTCGATCAGCCGATAGATCTGGGCAGCAGATGTGCCCAGTGCGGCTGCCACGTCGCGCACCGGTTCGCTTGACTCGCTCATCCGCTGCTTGGCTGCAAGGGAGAGCTTGTACATCAGCAGCTCAGCCATGTACTGGGGATCTCGGTTCGCTTCGAGGACGGAGTCGATGTGGACAGATCCCTCCTGGCCCGAACGCAACTGATACGTGAAGCCTTCGTTCCCCAACTCGGGATCTGGCGCAACGGTGATGACTGGGTCCCTACCACTTGGCACGGGCCCCGCCTTGGCGAAGGGGAAGTAGTAGGTGTCCTTTGCCGTCCGAACTTCGAAGGCACGCTTGCGCCCATTCGCTGTTACCTGCTTGATCTTCACAGTCTTCCCTCCATCACTAGGTCTTCGATGTGCTTACGCACCTGCCGACTTGCCTTGCCCTTCATCGCACAGTCGTGGTCCAGGACCTACTTCACGACGAGCTTCTTGTTCTTGTTCTTGTACACGTGTACGTGACGCGGGCTGTGGTCGCCCACCCACATCTGGAAGACGTAGTTGCCGCGACAGATCTTCGACACAGCGCATGTTGCCACTGCTGGTAACCCATTGTCCGGGGCGTCCGGCCGTGTGCACGGGTCCTGTCCTCTCCGGGTGCATTCATGACGCGGGGCCGTTGCCCCGTGCATGCGGACACCCTCCGCGGTACAGTAGTTGAGCAGTCGCTCAACTGGGAGGTGCCCCGATGGCGAAAGCCGAAGCCACAGCAGCAGACACCAGGCGGGCGACCCGGGGTGAGGCGACCCGACGGCAGCTGATCTACGCAGCCGTCGAGACCCTCAGGGACCATGGCTACGCCGGTGCCAGTGCTCGGGTCATCGCTGATCGGGCCGGGGTGAATCAGGGCCTGATCTTCTACCACTTCGACTCGGTCACCGGTCTGCTGCTCGCCGCCCTCGACTCGGTCAGCGACTTGCGCCAGGCCCGTTACGGCGCCGCAATGGACGGGGTGAACTCACCGGCCGAGCTGGTGGGCGTGGCCTCCTCGATCTTCCGGGAGGACCTGGATGCCGGGCACGTGGCGGTGCTCGTGGCCATGATCGCTGGAGCCGCCACGGTGCCAGGACTCGGTGAGGAGGTGGCCAAGCGCATTGCCCCGTGGACCGGCTTCGCCCGCGATGCCGTCGCCGGGGTACTGGCGGAGTCGCCACTCGGTTCGCTGGTTCCGGCCGAGTCCGTGGGGTTCGCTGTGGTGGCCTTCTACCTGGGCATGGAAATGCTGACCCACCTCGACGGGGACCGGACCCCAGCTACGGCACTCTTCGATCAAGCGCTCCAGCTCGCCACGCTTCTCGGTGGCCTGGGCAGTGCGGAAGGAGCGACAACGCCGCAGGACGGAGCAAGGACGTGAATGCCCCCGACGCCATTCCACGAGGATGGTCCCGGCGAACGAGGCACGTCCTGCTGCGCTTCGGCCTGCTGTTCGGTGCCTACCTCGCCTGGGGAGCCCTGGCATGGATGATGGTCTCGGTGGACACCGGCTCATCGACCACCATCAGCTCGGGTACCGGTCGGCTGACGACCGTCGCCCAGTCGAGCACCACCCTCTACCAGGAGCAGCCCGGGATGGTCGGTGCCATCCTCATCGCCCTTGCCATCGCCCTAGCGATCTCCACGGCCAGCGTGGTCTGGCGAGTGGTGCGCCGCTCGGAACGACTCGGCGTGACCGGAGTGATCGTGGCCGGTCTGGTGGGCGCCGTAGCCCTCCTCGGCATGCTGACCATCGGGATGTTCATCGCGCCGCTCGCAGCCTTCCTTGTTCTCCTCGCTCTCCCCATTGCTCCGGACCGCAAGCCAACCCCGGCACCAGTGAATGCGCCACCACCTGGGTGGTACGGGGATCCCAGTGGGAGCGCTTCGTGGCGGTACTGGGACGGGCAGACCTGGACAGTCCATTCTGCGCCGATGCAGGTTCCAGGTTGAGACGGCGGATCCCCCGTGCGATTGAGGGAAGGCAGGTCAGCAGGTGCTACCGGCCAGACCGTCCCATCTACCCGGCGCTCAGGGGCGGACCCCGGCAGGCTCCTCCCAGCCATTGGTGTCCAGCTCTCGGACCTCATCCAGCGCAGAGACCGGTCCGTCCCTACCTGGCCTCTGCTTGCCTCGTGCCACGAGAGATCGAGCCTGACCGATGTTCCTAATCGTCGGGCTGGTGATAGTCGGTTGCGTGAGTGTCGTAGTGTCCCGCACGATTCAGCACGGCATCGACCGCAGGCAACTGGTTGAGAACAGCTACCGTTCCCCCTCGCCATCTGAGCGGTCGGCGAAAGCAGGCTTGATGGCGGCTCTCCTGACCGTGGCCGTTTTCGTTCCGCTCTTATTCGTCGCATATCTGGCGATTGCCTTGGTGCGGCACGTCCTCGGGCAGTGACTGAACCTCTGCCAACTATCCCCGGCATGGCATTGCGAAACGGTGGGCCCGCGGCTCAGGCTCCCCTCATTGCCACGGGGCCGCCCGATCTTCCGGGCATAAACTGGCCTGACCTGGGCTTTTGCCTCTGCGTATGAAAATCGGGCTTCGAGCGTATGAAACGCCCCGCCCCGGGCACCCTCTGACCCAGGTCAGACCCTTACGCGAACACCCCACCAACAGGTGTTCGCGTAGGTGGCACCGAAGCGTTATCGGAAGTCCCGGTTTCTTGGCCCCCAGGGCTCGGAAGCCGGGACGTTCCGCGTCCAGGGCCAGATTCGCGGGGCTCGGGCTCAGGTCGTTGATGCCGGCCAGCACGTTGCGTCACGTTGCGTCCCGTGCAGTGGTGCCAAACCGGTGCACAATCTTCTGAGCGGATAATTGCCAGGGGGTCACCAGTGCGACGGAGCATCTTCACCTCAATGGGACTTGGAGCCCTGTCCCTACTGCTTGCGGCGTGCGGGGGTACCAGCAGGTCGAGCAGCACGACCACTGGGGTGAAGTCCGGGGTGACAACGACGACCGCGGCCTCTGGAACGACGACCACGTCGACGACGTCTACACCCGCAGCGGCTTCCACGGTCCCGGCTCAGCTCTCGCAGGTTGTCTGTCCTACGACATATGGGATCCAACCGACGAGCACACCGAGTTTGCCGTCCATGGTGGCGCAGTCGATCCCATCGAACCTAGTGAGCCAGATCGCCGTCTACACCGATGCCCAAGGTCAGATGCAGATCCTGGCGCCGACTGGCTGGGCGTGTTCTGCCTCCATCGGCGCCGACGGCACGAGCGAGCTCGCTGCATACCCACAGGGGCAGCCCAACCCCACGACCTCCGGCATCACACCCGACACCGGCGAACAGGTCGTCGGTGGTCAGACGAGCGCATGTGCCGGTTGTCTCTATACACAGACGACGCCGCTGTTCAGCGCTGCGGCGAGCCAGTGTGCCGTCGACTACGCGGGAACCCCGTCGGCCTGCCCCGGCCCGTACGCCGGAGAGTCGTCCGACTCGATCGGCGACGGGATAGTCGGATTCTTGGATCCGCCGGGGGTCAAGGGCTCCGGCGCCGGCTCTGGTGGCGTGTACCCGGCCAACGGTGTCGTGACGTACCACCCGGGGACGGCTGGAAGGAACGGTAGCTACATCGAGACGTGCACGCTCCCGAACAGCCAGCACTCCCTGTGCACCGCGGCCCTGGACAACTTCGTACGCGCCTACGGCACGCGCTGAGTGGACCTCGGCGAGATGTCATAACCCGCCACTGACCTGGGCTCTTGCCCCTGCGTATGAAAATCGGACCTTCGGCGTATGAAACGGGTTTCCGCTAGCCCCCTCCGCCCCAGGTCAGGCCCTCGCGCGAACACCCCACCAACATGCGTTCATGGAAGTGACGTTGCAGCAGTTGCGGAAGTCCCGGTTTCCCTTGCAGGGGCCGGGACGTTCCGCGTGCGGCTGCCGGAGCGGCGGTGTCGACGGTGGGTGGTGCAGTCTCGGCTCGGGGGTGACCGTGGCCGATACGATGCTTCGGAGGTGGCTATCGACCCCGAGGTGATCAGTGCGATCGAAGCGGCCGTGGCGGCGGACCCGGGGAACTCGGCACTACGGATCCATCTGGGTGGGCTGCTCCTCGATGCGGGGCGTCCGCCCGACGCTCTGATCCAGGCGGAAGCGGTGCTGCTCGATGCGCCTGACGACATCGGTGCACTGGGTCTCGCCGCCGAGGCCGGCATGCTCCTCGACGATGCTCGAGCACCGGGTTGGGCACGGCTGCACGCATCGCTGACCGCTGCATCCACCGCAAAGGTCGACGAGGGACCGACTCCTGTATCCGGTGGCCAGACGGCGGGAGACACGCCGGTGGCCGCTGCGCCCGAGGCAGGTGACCAGACTCAGGATGACTGGGACCGCCTGCTGAAGGAAGTGCTCGCCGATGCCGGGTATCCGGAGGCGATCACGCTCGCCGACGTCGGCGGGCTCATGGAGGTCAAGGAGCGCCTGGAGCGGTCGTTCCTGGCCCCGATGCGCAATCCCGAGCTCCGTAGGGCGTACGGCGCCCAGATGCGAGGCGGTCTCCTGCTGTGGGGTCCTCCCGGGTGTGGGAAGACCTTCCTAGCCCGGGCCGTGGCTGGCGAACTGGGTGCCCGGTTCGCCACGGTCGGCCTCCACCAGGTGCTCGACATGTGGCTCGGCAATTCGGAGAAGCAGCTGCACGAACTCTTCGAGATGGCCCGTCGCAGCACTCCCTGCGTGCTGTTCTTCGACGAGTTGGACGCGATCGGTCATTCGAGGATGGACCTGGGCCGCAGCGCCGCCCGCAACGTGGTGGCACAGCTCTTGGTCGAACTCGATGGGGTCGAGAACTCGAACGAGGGGATCTTCGTCATCGGGGCGACCAATCAGCCGTGGGACGTGGATCCGGCGCTGCGCCGGCCGGGACGTTTCGACCGGACGATGCTGGTACTGCCCCCTGATGCTGCGGCGCGGGCGGCGATTCTGCGGTCCAACCTGCGGGAGCGGCCACTCGGAGACGTCGACTTCGACCTGCTGTCGGGCGCGTCGGAAGGAATGTCCGGGGCCGATCTGCGCCTGGTCTGCCAGGAGGCGGCGGAGTTGGGGCTGGCTGAGGCCATCGCCAGCTCGGTGGTCCAGCCGATCACCACCGCGCAGCTCCTCGAGGCGATGAAGTCGGTCCGGCCGAGCACCGGCCCATGGTTCGAGTCGGCCCGGAACCATGTCCGGTATGCGAACACCTCCGGCGAGTACGACGAGTTGGCGACCTATCTGCGCCAGCGTCGTGGCCGATAGCGAACCCCATGCCTGAGGGGAACGACGGCATCGAGTTGCTACTCGCCCAGTCGGAGGCGCTCTTCGCTGTCAAGCGCTTCGGGACTGCGGCGGAACGGGCGAGCGACGCCGCGCGCAAGGATCCGAACGACCCTCGGACGTACTGGGCATGGGCACGGGCACTCCACGGAGACGGCCAGTACGCCGAAGCGGCCCGGATGGCGGATGAGTCGATCCGACTGTCCCCCGAGTCGGCTCAGGGGTTCCGACTGCGCAGTGTCGCACTGTCGACGCTCGCCCGGAGTCTTCCCAAGGGCGAGCGGGGGAAGCTCGGCGAGGAAGCACTGAGCAGCGCCCGAGAGGCAGTCCGGTTGGCGCCGCACGACGCCAACAGCCATCTCGCCCTGGCCGGGGCGCTGACCCTGACCGGGCAGATCCCGGAGGCCGATCGGACGATGCAGGACGTCCTCTGCCTGGCGCCGAACAGCGTCGCGACGTGGGTGACGGCCAGCGTGGTGGCCATCTCCGCGAAGAACTGGGACGCGGCGATCTCGGCCAGTCGGCGGGCACTGGAGATCGATCCGGGCAACTATGCCGCACTCAACAATCTGGGGGTCGCACTTCGTGCCAGTGGACGCGGCCGCGAAGGCACCCGGGTGCTCGCCGAGGCCGCCCGGGCGAACCCTGATGCACTACTTGCCCGCCAGAACCTCTCCCGAGCCGGCCTGAGGATCGCACGAGTCGCCATCCTGATCCTGCTCCTGCCGCTCCTGTTCCTCACCCATCTCGGCTTCCTGGGCTTCCTGGTTCTCTCCATCGGCAGTAACATCGTGATCTCGAAGAATCCGGCGCTCGCCCTGCGCCTGGAACGCGTGGGGGCGCCGATCGCGCTCCTCTTCGCCGGGAAGTCGCGCGATGACGCCGTGGCCGGGTCGACCGGACGCCGACGGCAGCACCAGCGGACGGGGGCCCAGCCCGATCAGGTCTGGTCGGCCACCGCAAACCACTCGGTGCACACGCTCGGGAACCCGCTGCTGGTCTTCTGTGCGATCGCTGCGTGGGCGGTCGCTCTCGTGCTCCTCGTCGGGCAGGTCCGGCCGGATCCGGACAGACTCGCCCTCGCCCTCGGTTTCGTCGTGTTCGCTGCGCTGGGAGCCTGGCCTGTTTGGGTCGTCCAGCGCAGGCGGAAGCGGGACAAGGTGTGGGCCGACGAGTTGGCCGCTGTGCGGCGTTCCACGTCCGGTTAGTCGGTCCACCGATGCCGGGCCGTGCGGATTTCGGACCTGAAGCGTCGCCAACAGATCGACGTCGGGACCCCGCCATCTCGTGCAGCGACCGGGCGAGTTCGCAGGAGTCCTAGGTCAGCGTGAACGTGAGCGGATTGGACGGTCCGCCGTCGGTGACGATCACCACCGGCAGCGTCGTCGCCGGCCCGGTCTGGGGCGGGATGGCCAACGTGCAGGTCGTCTGGTCGGGGCAGCTCACCGAAGCCGTCTGGCCGTTCACCGTGGCGCTGATGTTGCCGGATGGGCTGAGGAAGCCCGAACCGCTGACGACCACTGACTGGCCGGCGATCCCGGACGACGGCTGCAGGCTCGCCAGGACCGGCGCCCCCACGGGCCCCGGTGCCTGGAGTGGTGCCGGGACGGTGGTCGTGGTCCCGATGGTGGACGGCGGCGTCGTCGGGACCACCGCCGGAACAGTGGTTGCAGTGGTTGCAGTGGTGGTCGAGGTGGCCGGAACGGTGGAGGAGGGTTGCGTCACCGTGGCGGACGACCGGTGCACCCGCGATGTCGTGGGAGGTGCACCACCACCGGCCAGCATCGACCCGACCAGGGCGGCCACGATCATCAGAACGGCTGCCGACATCACGGCCACGGCTCGCCGTAGCCGGCGCTCGGTGTCACGGGTCCGTTGCGCCGTACGGCGGTTCCTGACGGGCGGTGATGCAGCTGTCGCCTGATCGACCGGCGGATCGGAACGGGGCAGTCCCACCGACGGGAGGAGGGACTCGGCAGGCTCCCGTTCCTCGGCCAGGGCATCGAAGACCAACACCGCCCCCGGCTGCGACGGTGGTGGCGGCGGTGCCGGCTTAGGCGGCGGTGCCGGCGGCGGCGGCTGAGGCGGTGTGGGCGGAGGCGCCGTCGGGGGAGGCGACGGTCGCGGCGGAGGAGGAGGTACAACCTTCACCGGCGCGCCGAGCAGCGATGTCGGGGCAGGTTCGTGTGCCACCGTGACGTGGGGTCTCGGGTCCCGTTCGCGAGCCACCGGCGGGTCGGGATACCGGTGCTGCACGACAGTCGGAGATTCCTGGACACCACCGTCGGCCGCGCGGGCACGACGCGAGGCATCGGCCATGGCGCTCAGGGCCCGTGCGCTCATGTCCGGATCGCTCCGGTGTCCGCGCCTTTGTGGGGCCATGTCCCTCCTCGTGTATCGGTGTCCTCTACACCTACCCACTATTGGTGCGGAATTCAACGCGCCACCGATCGGACCCCGATTGCCGGCGACGTACGACCTCACCGGAGCCGGATCGCCAGCGGAGGAGTGCGGGGCAACCGGGGCCCGCCGGGAGACCGCCAGGCGTCAGGAGGCGGCGGCTGCGGCGTCGGCGGGCACGCCGTCGAGGTACCGGACCGACCGGTTGCGCACCGAGGGCACCCGCGGCCCGGCCAGCAGCCCGCCCGTCAGGTTGAGGGGGTCGGCACCGGCCACGGTCACCTCGGCAGCACGCTGGGGGTGCCGGTGCACCTGGCCGAGGAGATCGGCGGCATCGGGGGCCGCATACTGCTCACCGGAGATGCCGGCCACGAACCGCCCGCCAAGGACCTGGCCGCGGGCCTCGAGCCGCCGCAGGGCCCGCACCACGTCCCGCCAGGGGATCCGGTAGGACTCGCGGTCCCACACCTCCCACGCAACGACGCCCCAGCGGGCCAGGAGCTGCCAGGCCACTGCCTCGGCGAGCTCCTCGGACTCCGGACCGGCCCCAGAGCCCGGAACAGCCGGCTCGGGCAGGAGCGACCACCGGCCCTCGCCGATGCCGCTGCCGGGAAGCGTGCGCGCCCGGCCGAGGGCGGCACGGCGCGTGACGGCACGGCCTGGGCCCCGGCGGTGCGCATGGGCAGCGAGGAGGCTCCGCACGGCGGAGAACGCATCAGCCGTCACGATGCCCCGGGAGACCAGATCCCAGAGGCCCTCGTCGACGTCGCTGCCGAGCCGCCCCGTGGCACCGGAGAACTCGGATCGGAAGGATGCGCCCCGGGACCGGAGGACGGCGAGCACATCGGCAGACGCCCCGACTGACGGCTCGACGACCTCACGGCCGGCCCGCACCGCGGCCAACGTCCAACCCAGGTCCTCGCGGGACACGAGCGCCAGGGGTGTGGCCGGCGACGGAGTGGCCGTGCCGCGATGGGTCGGCTCGTCGCCCTCGGCCACTGCTTCGGGTCGCGGGGTCAGGCGCCCCCAGGCGACCTGACCGGACAGACACAGCTCGTCGAGCCAGCGGGGGTCGTACCCGGCCACGCGCGATGGGAGCAGGTGGCGCTCCCACTCGCCGGCAGGCGCCTCGATGCCCTGGAGCTGCTCGATGACCGAGAGCAGGCCGGCCCGTCCTTCGGCACGGCCCTCCGGGGCGAGGTGCTGCCAGCAGGCCAGGAAGCGCACGTAGGTGGCAAGTGGGACCGCCTCGACCCGACGACGGCGACGGGACCGGCTGGCGGCGTGGATCCGCACCAACAGGTGCCGGGCGGACCAACGACCGTCGGGGAGCTCGATGGCCGAACCGACGGCCTGGAGCCGGGCCAGGCCGGACCGCGCCCGGGCAACGGTCACCGGCACACCCCGGACGCTGCCCGACGGCAGGGCGGCCTCGTCGACCAGTCGCTCCACGGTCACCGGTCCGGCCAGATCGAGGTGACCCCCTACGCACTCGGCCAGTGCCTCGTCGGCATCGACCATCGGGTCGGTCAACGAGGCGTAGACGAGCTCCGCCTCGGGGCACCGCTCGGTCGGTGCCCAGTGGCCGCCGACCAGCCCGGCGCGCCCGTCGGCCTCGAGTTCGGCGAACCAGGGGCGCCATGCGGGCACCTCCCGGCACAGGACGAGGGAGAGCAGCAGGTCGTGGAGCTCGTCGGCGTCGCGCAGTTCGGGGCGGACCTGATCGAGGACCTCGGACTCGGCCGCGGGGTCGAAGGCGGCCAGCTCGCCCGGAGGGACCGGGAGGCCGGGCGGCAGTCCGTCGGGGCCCAGCACCCCGAGGCCCCGGGGCACCGCCACGGCCCGGGTGCGGCGCTCCTCCAGGGGGGCGCCGTCGAGGAAGGTGAAGGGCTTGCCGGTCAGGATCCCGTGGGCCAGGGGCGAGGGCTCGGCCGACTCCACGAAGTGCACGGACACCCGCCCGGCCTCCATCTCGGTGAGGAGGACCACCAGGCCGTCGGCGTCGAGCGGCTCGGTCAGGCAGTCGTCGACGGTCTGGCGCACGAGCACATGGTCGGGGACGGCCACCGGGCCGGGTTGGGCGTTCTCCTGACAGGCTGCGAGCGCCGGCCAGGTGGCGGCCAACATGTCCTCGGCCTCCATGCGCTGGAGGTGGATGGGACGACGCGCGCCACCGCGCGATCGGGGGACGACCAGGGCCCGGTTGAGGTTCCACCGCCAGCGGGCGGCCAACATGGGGTGGGGCAGCACCGCCTGGACCAGGACATCGTGTGCGGTGGTGCTGTGGAGCATCGAGGGGACCTGGGGGAGGGGGAAGCTGTGCTGGGGCCCGAGGGAGAGCACGACGGTGTCGTCGTCGGCCGCGGCCTGGAGCTCGAAGTCGAAGGACACGCAGAACCGCTTGCGCAGGGCCAGGCCCATGGCCCGGTTGATCCGCCCGCCGTAGGGGGAGTGGACGATCAGCTGGGTCCCCTCGGCGTCGTCGAACACCCGCTCGATCACCAGGCGCTCACGGGTGGGCAGTGCCCCGAGCGCCAGGAGGCCGGCCCCCAGGTAGGCGACCACCTGGTCGGCCACCTCCTCGCTCACGCCGGCACGGGCGCGAAGTGCGGCCCGAGCCCCGGTACTGTCGCCGGCGGCCAGGAACGGCTCGAGCTCGGCGCGGAGGTCACCGACCTCGGCGCTCAACTCGGCGGTGCGGGCTGGGGCCTCGCCGAGCCAGAACGGGATGGTCGGAGGCAGGTCGGCGGCGTCGACCACCCGCACCGTGCCCGTCTCCACCTTGACCACTCGCCACGAGTGGGTGCCGAGCAGGAAGATGTCACCGGCGGTGGCCTCGACGGCGAAGTCCTCGTGGACCGAGCCCACGGTGACGCCTTCGGGGTCGAGGACGACCCGGTAGTCGCCCGTCTCCGGGATGGCGCCGCCACTGGTGAGGGCCGCCAGCCGTGCCCCCCGACGCGCCCGGAGCCGGCCGTTGACGGCGTCGTGGTGGAGGTGGGCGCCCCGCCGGCCGCGCCCGGTCTGGATGCCCCAGGAGGCCAGGTCCACGACCTGGTCGAACTGCTCGCGGGTCAACTCGGCGAAGGGCGCGGCCCGGCGCATCAGCGCAAAGAGTGCGTCGACGTCCCATTCCCCCGCTGCGGCCACCTCGGCGACGACCTGTTGCGTCAGGACGTCCAACGGGGACACCGGCGGATGGAGCACGTCGAGGTGGCCTGCGCGCACCCCGGCCAGGAGGGCCGTGCACTCCACCAGCTCGTCGCGGGTCAGAGGGTAGAGCCGGCCGGACGGCGTGCCTTCCACGTGGTGGTTGGCCCGGCCGACCCGCTGGAGGAAGGTGGCGATGGCCCGGGGCGAACCGATCTGGCAGACCAGCTCGACCGGGCCGACGTCGATGCCCAGCTCGAGGGAGGCGGTGGCGACGAGGGCCCGGAGGTCCCCTGCCCGGAGTCGCTGCTCGACGATGCGCCGGCGGGCCGCGGAGAGGCTCCCGTGGTGGGCGGCCACCTGGAGGGCGGCATCGACCTCGCCACCCGATGCGGCGACGGCGCCCTCCTCGGCGCCCTCCTCGGCGCCGAGCCGGAGCGCGAGCTGGTGGGCCACGCGCTCGGCCATCTTCCGGGTGTTGACGAAGACCAGCGTGGTGCGGTGCTCGAGCACGTGTCCGGCGATCCGGTCGAGGACGTCGGAGAATTGTCCGCCGCTGGCCACCGACTCGAGCTCGCTGCCCGGGAGCTCGATGGCCACGTCGAGGTCGCGGGCGTGTCCACAGTCGACGATGGCCGTCGGGGCGTGGTCGGGGTCGACGCCCGAGAGCAGGCGTGCCACCACCTCGAGCGGACGCTGGGTGGCGGACAGGCCGATCCGCTGCAGCCGACCGCCCCGCTCGGCGACCAGGTGGGCCAGCCGTTCGAGGCTGAGGGCGAGGTGCGACCCGCGCTTGTCACGGGCCAGGGTGTGGACCTCGTCGACGATGACCGTATGGACGCTGCCCAGCACGGCCCGCGAGGACGCGGCGGTCAGCAGCAGGTAGAGGGACTCGGGGGTGGTGACCAGGAGGTCGGGTGGGTGCTTGCGCATGGCGGCGCGCTCGGCGGCCGGCGTGTCCCCCGTACGGACCGCCACGGTGAGCTGCGGGGGTGCGAGTCCCAGCCGCTCGGCCTCGGTGGCGATCCCCTCCAGCGGGGTGCGCAGGTTCTCCTCGACATCGACGGCGAGCGCCCGCAGGGGCGAGATGTAGATGACGCCGGGCCCCCGGAGCGGTGCGTCGTCGGAGGTGACCGCGGTGGCGACCGACTGGGCCCGGTAGGCGGCGTCGATGGCCACGAGGAAGCCGGTCAGGGTCTTCCCGGATCCGGTCGGCGAGGCGACCAGGACGTCCTCGCCGGCCAGGATCCGGGGCCACGCCCGGCGCTGGGGCTCGGTGGCGCCCCCCGGGAAGCGCCGGCGGAACCAGGCCGCGACGGCCGGGTGGAACTCGGTGGGGATGCCGTCCGGTCGGGTGGCGCCGGGAGCCGTCTCGTCGGCGGGCGCGTCCGTTCCGGGGAAGTCGGCGTCGGCGGCCTCTATGGCGCCCGGCAGCGGGGCCCGGATCACCGGTCCATTCTACGGGCGGGCTGTCACGCCGGCTCGGGGCGGGGGCCAGGGGCAGGGACGGGGGTCGGGGGTCGGGGGTCGGGGCAGCGCGTCGGGCCGACCGCATCATGGGGACGCCGCCGGACGCGCTGCTCGGGCTGTCCCCCACCGACCTGGAGCTGCTCGCCGGGATCCTGGCCAAGCTGGAGCCGGCGGACTGACCACACGTCCGCCGGAACGGGCACCGGTCGTGACCTAGCCGGCCGCGTCCGGGCGACTCGGCGGGTCGTCTCTACAGTGTCGGGATGGACGCCGAGATCCAGGACGGTCCCCTGGTGGTCGTCGACGACCTCGACGACGATCGGCTGGCCGAGTACCGCGACCTCAACGCCCCCGCCATTCGCCGCCGACTCGAGGCGGAGCTCGGCATCGTCGTGGTGGAGGGACGGGTGGCGGTCCGCCAGCTGCTCGACTCGGAACTCGCGGTGCGGTCGTTGCTGGTCGACGACCACCAGGTGACCCTGGCCGCCGACCTGGTGGGCGCCGTGCGGGCCCTCGGCGCGACGGTGTTCGTCGTGCCGAGGGCCCGGATGGCGGATCTGGTCGGGTTCCGGCTCCACCGCGGCGTGGTGGCCATCGCGGCCCGGCCACCCGACCGCGCACCCGATGCCGTCCTGGCCGGGGCGGCGCGGACGCCGAGCCTCGACGGCGGCCCGCCGCTGCTGATCGTCCTCGAGGGTCTCAACGACCCCGAGAACATCGGCGCCGTGTTCCGCAACGCCGCCGCGTTCGGGGCCGCCGCCGTCCTCCTCGACCCGACCTGCGGTGACCCCTTCTACCGGCGTGCCGTCCGGGTCTCGGTGGGCCACGCGCTGGACCTGCCGTTCGCCCGCCTCGACCAGTGGCCCGACGGTCTCGGACGCGTCAGGGCGGCCGGATTCATGGTGTGCGGACTGGCGCCCCACCCGGCGCACGGGGCAGAGGGAGGACCGGAGAGGCGCACGCTGCGCGAGGTGTCCGGTCGCCGGGTCCCGGTGGCCCTCGTGCTCGGCGCCGAAGGTCCCGGTCTGTCGGCGGCGGTGTTGGACGCCGTGGATGCCGTGGTGACCATCCCGATGGCGCCGGGCGTCGACTCGCTCAATGTCGCCACCTCCGCCGCGATCGCCCTCGAGCGCCTGTCTGGCCCCTGACCCGGCCCCGGCCCTCCGGGGGCCGGAGATGGGCCGTCTATCGTTGTGGCGACCCAGACCGCCCACCGACGACGGAGCCCGAGTGACCGACTCGACGATCATCTACACACACACCGACGAGGCCCCCCTGCTGGCCACGTACTCCCTGCTTCCCGTGGTGCAGGCCTACGCCGCCCAGGCCGGCATCTCGGTGACGACCCGGGACATCTCGTTGGCCGGGCGGATCCTGGCCTCCT
>Ga0182014_10005581_pt1 | contig 13929 bp, 11 predicted proteins | sample 612S2DmetaG_FD_120489 | JGI IMG/M metagenome (GOLD analysis project Ga0182014, IMG submission 120489) | Permafrost microbial communities from Stordalen Mire, Sweden - 612S2D metaG | ecosystem: Environmental > Terrestrial > Soil > Wetlands > Permafrost | place: Sweden: Stordalen | collected... | reverse complement strand
TGCGAACTTATTTTTTCTGAGGCGCTTGCCATGAGCTACGCAAAGACTTAAAACTGTGTGCATGCGGATTCTGGCGCAATTCATGTTATCGGCGAATGACTTGACGCACTTCCCTACCCCCGGTCTGCCGGAGATCGCCTTTCTGGGACGATCCAACGTCGGGAAGTCGAGCGTGATCAATACGCTCGTGGGCAAGAAACTGGCCCGCACCAGCAACATTCCGGGACGCACGCGAAGCATTAATTTTTATGAAGTGCGCCGGGCGGGGCAACCTCGGCCCGAATTGCTTTTCGCCGACCTGCCGGGATACGGCTACGCCAAGATCTCCCGCGAAATCTCCGTAGAATGGGCGCGGTTTGTGGACCCGTATCTTCACCAGCGATCAAGCCTGGCGCTGTGCGTGGTGCTGGTGGACTCGAACATTCCTCCCCAGGAAAGCGACGGCCAGTTGCTGGAATTCCTGGCGTCCAAGGAAAGGCCACATGCGATTGTGGCCACCAAGTGCGACCGGTTGTCTGGCAATGAGTTGCGGCAGGCGATGCAAACGCTCGGGCAAGCCTATGGCGGAATGCCCATCGTGGCGTTTTCGGCCAAGACTGGAGCCGGCAAAGAGGAACTGTGGAACCAGATTCGCGCTTCTTTGCCGCAATTCCCGGCGGTCTGAAGTCTTTCCCGTAATCTGCCGATTCAACTTGCAGCAGCTTGCTGTCGGAGGCACTGGTGGACCCGCGTATCTTTTCCCAACTACCTTTCTTGCCACCAGACTCCAGTAACGGCGAAGAGAGCGTGAACTATCTTCGCCGGCTCAAAGGAGAGGCGGCGGAAAGCACACCCGCTGATACATCTGCCAAGAGCGGCGGCAGAGCGCCAACAGAAGCGACCAGTTTCGGGTGGGAAAGGCTGCGGCAAAGCCCCCGGCTTCGTTGTTCGGGCAGCGTAAGATTTCGAATCGAGGGCAGCGACGTAACCATGTGGGGAACCCTTACCGACATCAGCCTGCACGGGTGCTATGTGGAAATGAACGCCACGTTCCCCATCGACACCAAAGTGGATCTTGTACTCAAGTCGTTCGGCATCCGGATTCAGGCGCGGGGCACGGTTCGCACCTCGTACCCCTTGCTGGGCATGGGCATTGGCTTCGCGGACATCGAACCAGGACAAGAGCTGCAACTGAAGCAACTCCTCGACGTACTCACTGGGCAGAGCGCCGTCTCCAACGGCGAATCGGCTCGGGAGAACGGCATGAAGAATTACATGGGGACGGTCGACCTGAGAGCCTTCCTCGATGACATGACGGAATTCTTTCGGAAAAACCAGATGCTCTGCCGCGAAGAGTTCCACAAGATCGCCAAACGGGTTCGCCGGTCCTGAATCCCTCATCCGGAGATTTAAGCGGCTGCGGGCCGTCTGGCGGGCTGCGGAATAAGAAGTTACTGTGGTGACGGGGGTCTCTGGGGAGTCCATCCGTTATCATTAAGAGTATATGGCTAAATATCTCGTGACCGGCGCTGCCGGCTTCATTGGGTCTTCGCTGGTGCGCGCTCTCGTGGAACGCGGCGACGAGGTCCGGGGCATCGATAACTTCGCCACCGGCAAACGCGAGAACTTGGTTGAAGTGCAGAGCCGGATGGACTTCCGCGAAGCCGACATTCTCGATCTGGATGCCATGCACAAGGCGTCGGAAGGCATCGATTACGTGCTGCACGAAGCGGCCATTCCGTCGGTCCCGAAGTCGGTGCTGGACCCTCTCGGCAGCAACCGCGCCAATGTCGACGGCACGGTCAATGTGCTGGTCGCGGCGCGCGACGCGAAAGTAAAACGGGTCGTGTACGCCGCCTCATCTTCGGCGTACGGGGATACGCCGACACTTCCGAAGCACGAAGCCATGACCCCCAACCCGATCTCGCCGTACGCAGTGGCCAAGCTGGCCAGCGAGCTTTATATGGTGTCGTTCTACCGTTGCTATGGCCTCGAAACCGTCTGCCTGCGCTACTTCAATATTTTCGGGCCACGGCAGGATCCTGCTTCGCCATACTCGGGCGTACTCGCCAAATTCAGTATGCAGATGCTGCGCGGAGAGCAGCCCACAATTTTTGGCGATGGCGAAACCAGCCGCGATTTCACCTACATTGACAACGCAGTCTCCGCCAATCTGCTGGCCTGCTCGGCCCCGGCCGCGGAGTGTGCGGGGCGCGTTTTTAACTGCGCCACCGGCCAGCGGACCACGCTGAATGAAACTTTCCACGCTTTGAAACAACTGACGGGCTACAAAGGCACCGTCAAGTATGGTCCAGCGCGTGGCGGGGACATCAAACATTCGCTAGCGGACATTACGCAGGCGCAAAAGCATTTGGGATACAAGGTTCTGGTGAACTTCGAAGACGGCCTGCGGCGTACGGTGCAGTGGTACAAGAGCCAGGACCAGCCCGTCGGAGCCTGAGCGGTGCTATTGGAGCTGAGCGCAGGCGCAGGAGCGGTCATTGCGTCACGATCTCCGCATTGCGAACTTCGCACTGTGGACTGAGCCGGCTGGGAGTAGAGCGGCGCTATACCTCCGCCGCGGGATGGGATTTTGATTTCGTGGATTTTTCCTGAGCGATGAGTTCGTTCAAGTCATAGCGGAAGGGTCCATACGCGCTGAAGGTCTTCTCGTCGAACAGCCGCTTGGCGCCGCAAATCAGGCAAACCTGGTACGAATATCCCTGCACGCCAATCGGCCAGCTCATCTTGCCGTGCCAGCAGCCTCGGAACGCCATCACTACCACCCCAGCCAAGCTGCTGGCCACGACTGCGGGCCACCACCAGTTAGACTTCTTGAGTTCTTCGGCTTCCTCTTGCTGCACTGCGTCCGTCATCACATCTCCGGGACTGTTTCGTGTTGCTTCTTAACGATAGGATGAATCCCGGCGCAGGGCAAAATCTGAAGGGTCGTAGCTTAGGCAGCCCAATTCGGTCCGCGCCGGTTGCGCATCCCAGCGCCGCAGTTGGACGTGTACCAACGGACATTGCGATACCCCCCAAAAGACTATTACGCTCGAAAGTGCAGTTCTGGCTGTCGTTCGCCAATGGGGAATCGCCGGGCAAAGCCGCCGGTTGAACCAAGGCCGGCAATGAGCCTTCCAACGAGCCAGAGATACGATGAATACAATTTGTTTGTGGGGCTGACCAAGCAAGCATGAGTGCCAATCCAACCCGCGTTGACTGGGAAGCGGCGACAATAGCCGATCCCGGCTCTCCATTACAGGAGGGCAACCGCGTCCTCGAATCGATTGCGCGCCAGGAGGCATTGCGCGCACTGCTCGCCTTCTCCGACCTCCACGAGCAGATACGAAACCGGCGCGTGGCCACGGGATGCGCCTCCGATCGCGACTTGTTCGAGACGGAACGCTTCATTCTGGATGAAGTGCTGCAATTGATCTGCGACCGCGCCCAAGCCATCACCCAGGCCGACGGAATCGTGGTCGCGCTTGCGGAAGGGTCTGGGATGGTGTGCCGCGCGACGGCCGGACCGCTCGCTGTCGAGCGCGGCACTCACCTGCCCGGCGAATCCGAGTTTCTGCGCGACTGCCTGGAATCGGGGCGCATTCTCCGGTGCGATGATTGTGAAACCGACGCTCGCGTCGAACTGGACGTCGCGCGCCAGATGGGAGCTCGCTCCACGGTGCTGGTTCCGTTGCGCGGCCGGCGCCAGCAACTGGGCGTGCTGCAGGCGTTTTCAACCGCTGCCTGGGCTTTCACCGATCACGACATTCGCTGTTTCGATCTGTTCTCTGAACTGGTTCTTTCCGCACTCAAACCCGAAGATCAGGACCGGCGCATCCACTGGCTGTCGGATGTGGCGGACGAAGTCCTGCAGGCGAAACCAGCAGTGCCGGTTGTGGCCGACGCGGCGGCGCTCAAGATCCCTGAAGTCGAGCCCAGCAAAACCGCAGTAGAGACAGGGCTTGCGCCGTCTCCCGTTACCGCGACGGAGCCAGTTCCACTTGCGGCGCTCCCAATTCCAGAACTGGCAGCACTGGCGCAGCCGGTTGTCATTCCCGCGGCCGAGGTCGAGTTGCCTGAGCCTGGCGTCGCCGACGAGACACCGGAAATCCCATTTGCGAGCAATGAGCCGGCGACTCCCACCGAACCGCGCCACTCCTTACCATTTCTGCACCGCCTTTCTTTTCCCGGCAGTTCGCGGCCGGGATTGAGTGTCGTGATCGGCCTGGTGGCTGTGGCCGCGTTGTTTTCAGTGGGAGCATGGTGGGGGATGCAGGTTCATGGGAAGACAGCGGCCGCAAAGGTCGAAGCCACGAAGGCTGCGATCTCACGGCAATCGGTAACCGCGCCGCCGCCGCCCCCGGCGGGTGTTCTTTCTCCCGCAGTCTCCGACAATCTGATGAATGCGTCGAAGCTCGGTTCCGACGCAACGCCGCTCACCGCCGTGGCGGTAGATAAGTTGGCGGCACTGCCGAAAATCACAGGAGTGCGTCACTGGTCTTCATCCATGGGAAGCACGGTGGTCGTTGACATGGAAGACCAGGTTCCCTACGAAGTGCACCGTTTGATATCGCCGGAGCGGATCTACTTCGATCTGCACGACACGGTTCTGTCGCCGGAACTGGATGGCAAGACGATGGAAGTCGGAGATGCTTCGCTGACGCGGGTGCGGATCGCTCAGCCCGTCGCCGGTGTAACGCGTATCGTGCTCGACACCAAAGGCGGATCGAGCTTCTCCGTCAGCATGGAGTCGAGCCCCTATCGTCTGGTGGTTGAGTTGCGCGGCAGCGAGAAAACTTTGGCTGCGAACCAATTTGCTCCGAAAGGCGCGCCTCCGAAATTGACGTCTGCTGCCGCGGACGCGACGCCGGTCCCGCTGAAAGCGGCTCCCGTGGCGGCTTTGGCGGTGAAGGCTTCCGGCCAGCCTCTGCCGGCGAGAACCGGGAAATTCCGTATCGTGCTCGACGCCGGGCACGGCGGCTGGGACCTGGGCACGGTTGGACGGCAGGGATTGCTGGAAAAAGATCTGGTCCTCGACGTGACCCAGCGCCTGGGCAAGTTGCTGCAAGCGCGCTTGGGGTCGGAAGTAATGTTCACGCGGGCCGACGACACTTACTTGCCCCTCGATCAGCGCGCTGACTTCGCCAACCAGGCACAGGCCGATCTGTTTGTCTCCGTCCACGCCAACTACAGCAGTTCGGCGGCGGCGCGGGGGGTTGAGACTTACTACACGAATCTGTTTTCCGCGCCGGGATCGCGCGAGGTCGAAAAGCATGACGATGGAACCTTCGCCAAGCTGACGCCAGTATCGTTATCGGCGGGAGGGTTGCACGAAAAAATCGAGGAGTCGCGCCGTCTCGCGGAGAGTGTCCAGCGTTCTCTCTACGCCACGCTGGCGGCGAAGAGCCCGGACATCCGCAACCGGGGCATCAAGGACTCGGCTTTTGCGGTGCTGACCGGTACGACCATGCCCGCTGTTCTTACCGAGATTTCTTTTGTGAGCAGTCCCGCGGACGAGCGCAATCTGCAGAGCGCAATTTACCGCCAGCAAATCGCGGAAGCGCTATACCAGGGCATTGCCCGCTACCAGCAATCTTCTCCGCGCGCGAAAGTTGCCCAATTGCAAACGGCCACCGCGCGCCAGTAAGAGTAGGTGCAAGCTGGAGCGAATTCCCCGCATCCGTAGTTTGCCGGTTTAGAGCTGGGCGGCCCCGCCCGCTAGACGGGCGAGACACCCGCCCCTCCACTGTTCATGGTGCCGACGGTTGGGCGTTGCGTAGGGCCTCGTCCAGCGGCTGACTGCTCGGTACGTTTTGTTCCATTACGCGCCAGCCGTCGTCATAGCCGCGGAATCCTACGGTCGAACGGTAGCGCACTCCGCTGTCGTAAAGCGCCGCGCCCACCTGATTGATAGAAACCCAACGCCAGGTGAACTCGACATCGGCAAAGTTACCCGCCTTGCTGATTCCGGAAATGCCCAGCAGTTCGCGGCGCGCCACCTGGATCCCAATCGGGCCATTGTCGGGCAGCGCATTCGAAATCAGGGGGCGTATTGTATCCACTCCGAGCGGGGTGAGCACGACGTCCCAGCAGGGCGGAGGGTCAACTTCGGCGGGACACTTCTGCTCGGTGCCGATGATCCATCCGCGGCGCTGCAACACCATGAAGTCGGGAGAACTGAAATCCTTGTTGGAAACGATGCCGGTCCGGAGCCAGAACCATTGCGGCGCTTTGAAAGCGTCGGAAGCCGAGATTAAGTCGGCGGCGAGGCGGCGCGTCAGGAAGTCACGCGGAGAACAGCCCAGGAATAAGCACAATAAGACTGCCAGGAGCAATGTTTTTGCCGCTTCGGTCGCGCGCATGAATGTTGATTATGGTTGCGAGAGGATTTTAACAGCCTGTGGGGAAATTCGAATCCCCGGTCACAGCGCCTGAAGGCGCTCCCATGACACGGCGGTGGCGGCATCGCTAAAGCGATGCCCTGATACGAATCTCACTTGTACGGCGGACCGTTCACCAATCACGCGCGTCTGCGGGGCAGAAAAGGCGCGGCCGCGATCTGGCCGTCAAATTTCTTTGACCAGCGGCCGGGAACGGGCGTGTGGCAGGCGGGGCAATTGCCTTGCGGAGTCAACTTGTACTTTTCGATCGAATATCCATAGCGCTGGATCAGCAGTTCACCACACTGGTGGCAATGGGTATCTTCCAGGCCCCCCACCTCCCCAGGAAGGTTGCCGGCGTAGATGTAGCGCAATCCAGCTTCACGGCCAATGGCGGCGGCGCGTTGCAGATCTTCGGGGCGCGTGTCGGCTGGTGAAGTCATCTTGTATTCCTGGCGAAAAGCGGTCACATGCCAGGGGATATCAGGCGAAACGCCGGCCACAAATGCAGTGAGGCTGCGCAGTTCGTCGTCGCTGTCATTGAATCCGGGAATGAGTAAGGTGACGATCTCGAGCCAAACGCCCATCTGGTGCAGGCTGCGGATGGTGTCGATGATCGGCTGCAGGCGTCCGCCGAGTTGGCGATATCGGCGATCGTCGAAGCTCTTGAGGTCCACCTTGTAGAGATCGAGCCAGGGATGGAGATACTCGAGCACCTGGGGAGTGCCGTTGCCATTGGAAACGAAAGCGGTCAGCAAGCCCACTTGGCGGGCTTGGCGGAAAACTGCAACCGCCCACTCGCTGGTGATCAGGGGCTCGTTATAGGTGCTGACCACGACCTTTGCGCCTTGGGCAACGGCGTCTTTGACCAGCAGTTCCGGATCGACTTCGAGCAGCGGCGAAACGGCGTGCGGGTCTCGCAGGGCCTGCGAAGTCACCCAGTTCTGACAATAGGCGCAGTGCAGATCGCAGCCCAGCATTCCGAAGCTGTAAGCGAGGGCTCCGGGGTAGGCGTGAAAAAACGGCTTCTTCTCGATCGGGTCACACTGCACTCCGGCAACATAGCCCCAGGGAACATAGAGCGTGCCCCCGAGGTTGAAGCGAACCTTGCAGACACCGGATTGTCCCTCGGGAATCGGGCAGCAGTGGCCGCAGGCATAGCAGCGCACCCGATTGCGATCCAGCTTCTCCCAAAGCGCGGGGTCGCCTTCGCGGACGCGCTCTTCGGCGGTGAGGACATCGCGCAACGTGGCCACAGACATATTCTACGGCTGCGGGATTAGGTCTGTCTGTGTCGAAAGGGCGGGCGGAGAACTCGGCTTAGTTCGCCTCGGATTTCGGTCTTTGGGTATGAGTGCGGATCCAGACTTCGGCCTGCTGGCGGGCGGCGGAGACCTGCGCGTGGGTCATTTGGGAAGCCAAGCCTTCGAGCCGGACCTTGCTGTTCTCGTCACCGTTGGCGAGCGCGATGGCAGACCAGAAGTAGGCTTGGGACAAATCTTCAGGAACTCCACGGCCCGCCCAATAGTAGGCGCCGAGCGCAGACTGTGCGGCAATATTACCTTGTTCGGCGGCGCGCAGAAACCACTTCATGGCTTGCGCGTCATCGTGCGGAACATCCTCGGCATTGTGATAGCGCACGCCCATCTGCCACTGTGCGTCCGCGTCTCCCTGATCGGCGAGTTTGCGCAAATCTGCCAAAGACTTCGCTTGTGCGCTGTGATCGGTTGCGCTTTGTCCTGAAACTGTCTCGGCCACCGAGGGCGGCTGCGACGCTTGCGGTGAGTCAGCCAAACGTCTCTCCATCATGGACCCGACTAAATAGCCGAGGACCATCGCTATCACCAGGATGGCCAGCGCGAGCAGCGCCCAGTGAAGCAAGTAAGACGATTTGGACACCGGTTCGGCAACCGGCTCCGCAACCTGCTCTGCAACGACTTGTCCGGGGATCGGCTGCGAGACTTGCTCGCGGACTTCAGGCTCCGGTTCCCACAAGGCCTCGCGAACCGCATCGATCGAACCTAAATCGAGCGAACCTGACTCGATCGAACCTAATTCGAGCGGACCTGATTCCGTCGAACCCAACTCCGCAGCGGAAGGTTGCGGCACACCTGACAAGGCTTCTGGAGTGATTAGCGTTTCCGGTTGAGTCTTGTCAGGCTCGCGATCTTCAGGCTGGGTCTGTTCACGATGGGTTTTGGGAATCATCTCGACGAGCCGGTTCAAAACCGTCTCGTAGGCCTTCGTAAAAGCGCGCGGATGCGGCGAGAAAACCTCCAGCAGACCGACCACCCGAAAATCGGACACGATGGGAGCGGCCATGAGCGAGCCTATGCCCAGGGTGCGACAGACTTCCGGATCGACTCGCGAATCGTTTTCGGTATCCTCGCACGAGACGAGGAAACCGGTGCGAACGCATTCTCCCGACAGCCCTTGTTTTACGTCCACGGAGGCTCCGAGTGGCGGCGCTGGTTCACCGGCTCGCGCCCGGCAGATCATCTTGTCATCGGTGAGAAACGCCAGCGCCGCGCCACTGGCTCCCGTAAGACTCAGGGCGCGCTCGGTGACGAACTGCAAAACGGCATCGACATCGTCACCGATCTCGCGGACCTCGCGGCGAACTGCTTCCACCTGTAGAGACGCGGCTTGCCGCGTCTGAGACGGGGCAAGCCCCGTCTCTACACGAGAGAGTCTTTCGCGCTGATCCGAAATCGGGACGACGCTGCCGGATTTGGCGACCGCTACCGGCGCGGACAATTTCTCTTCCTCGCGCCGCGCCAGTTGCTCGGTTCGAGCCGCGTGATTGGAGCAGGCGATCAGCAGGTTGGCAAAGAGCCATTCTTTCAGTATTTTTCGGGAACTCTCCGGGAGCCCGGAAAACCGGATGCCTCCACGGCCAGCGTCATCGCTCCATATCACCTGGCCACTGCCATGAATGTAGCTCTTGGTTTCGGGCAGGTCGAGGCAGAGAGTCACGGCCCGGTTCGTTTCCAGGCGTTCACTGGTTTGGACGGCGAAGCCGTCTTCGTGCAGATCGAGCAATTCGCTCAGGTCCACAACCATGCCGGTCTGCGGGCCATTGAAACTAGCGTAAACCGGAGTGTTGAGTTTTTGACGAACCGAACGGCGCCGTTCTCCGTTGGGAGCCGCGGCAATTGGATCCGGCAATCTGAGAGTACTCCGATCCATAGTTGCCTCCATATTAACTCAGGGACGGAAAGGAAGGGAGCAAGATCCCACGTAGGGACAGCCATTAGAGGTTCGCGGCCAGAAAGCGGGCGTCGTCTGGCGCAGCCGCCACAAAAATCTCGGGCATGGTCAGCACTCGGTCAAGTGCATCTGCCAGGGTAGCGGGGAATTCGGAAGTCAGGAGGTTGACATCCAATTGAAGTGCACGGTGGCTGTAGATGCGGTAGACGACGAGCGAGCCCCGGCGCTGGTTCGAAGTGGTCACCAGGTCCAGCGTCAGTTTCCAGGAAGGCTGGCTGGAAATTGCCACCATATGAGGAAACTTGCTCCAGTGAAAATGATGGTTGGCTTCGGCGGGCAGCGATTGACCACCGGGAAGCGGCTTAAGCTGCAATTCGAACGCATCGAAATCGTTGCTATCGAAGGCGGCGACCAGGACGCTGCGCACCTGATCCAAATCGCGGGCCACCTTGAGTTCCTCGACCGCGCGGCGCACGGAAAGATTGTTGATCACGATCTGGCGCTGGTCAATGGTGCGCTGCGCCACCCGCCGCAGTTCGCCAAATTCCAGGTAATTCAGATGCTGGACGCCCAGCCAGATGCCAGTGCCCACCACCGCCAGCACCAGTCCCAGGGTGCTGCCCGTCGGCCAGAGCAGGAACAGACTGAGCATGGCAAATATCGCAGAGACGGCGTAGAGAACGATCACCACCTGGCGATGCGAAAAACCCATCTCCAGCAACTTGTGGTGAATATGTTCGCGATCGGCAGTGAAAATCGGGCGCCCGCTGATCAGCCGTCGCAGGACGGATAGCAGCGTCTCCAGAATCGGCAATCCGAACGAGACCACCGGGATGGCCACAGCCACGAACGTTGGCGCTTTCTGCGCTCCTGCCAGAGCCAGCGCGCTGAGCATGAACCCGATGAACAGGCTGCCCGAGTCACCCAGAAAAATCGTGGCCGGATTGAAGTTGAAGCGAAGAAATCCCAGAATGGCGCCGGCCAGGGTCACGCTCATCAGCGAGCCCAGCCATGAATGATTGACCAGCGAGACGACAAAAAACACCATCGTCGAAAACAAGGCCGATCCGGCGGCCAAACCATCCAGGCCATCGATCAGATTGAAGGCATTGGTAACCGCAACCACCCACAACACCGTGAGGGGCAAGCCGACGAACCAGGGCAGCGAGTGGGATCCGAAGATCAGCGGCAGATTGAGGACCCGCATTCCGCCGGCGAAAAGCATCGCAGCGGCGATTACCTGCACGGCAAACTTCAAATATGGACCTGCGCCGTGGAGATCATCGTAGATGCCGAGACAAAAAATCAGGCAGGCAGGAACATAGATACGGAGAAGCGTGGTGGGAGCGAGTCCATCGACCAGACGGGGAAATACGAGGGAGAGCCCCAGCCACAGGCTCAAGCTGACCGAGAAGGCGAGGAAAATTGCCACGCCTCCCAAACGGGGAAGCGGGGCCTCGTGAACATGCCGTCCGTCTCGGGGTACGAAAACCCAGCCTCGGCGGGTTGCTATGTCTCGCACTTCACGCGTAGCCACAAACGACACGGCCAGCGAGAACGCGAATAAGCCAAAGAACAGGAGCGTCAAAATCAAAGATCCTTCCGGCTGGAACACCCGGCATCTCAGACCACATCTGCTGTGCGGAAGCTCCAGTCAATTCTTTCAGACAGGTCTTTCCCACGAGTGGCGCAGTGTGATGAATATTTATTTAGATGGAACTATACAACTCGCGACCCTCGCTGAGCAACTGCTCTGGCGCATTTCTGCATTTACTATTGATGGTCCCCGCGGCGTGAAACAGATCGCTCTCGGCCGAATTCACTGCAGGCGCGTGTGTTAAACTCGGCGTACACGCGTAAATCCAGGAGTCTTGGTATGTCCGGGTGGAATCGCCGTTTCCTTTTGCGAAGCTTACACGTTTTTCTTGTTGGCTTATGCAGCCTCCACCTACTGGCCCAGACACCCGCCACGGGGAAGGCGCCGCAGCCCGCACCTGCGAACGAAGCCGCTTCGCCTCCGCCAGGCCGCCTGCTTGCGAATTCCAATGGGAAGCTGGGCATCGGCGACCTGATCGAGATCAGTGTGTTTGGCGTGCCCGATCTCTCGACCAAGACGCGCATCAGTGGTTCCGGAGATGTGTACCTTCCCTTGATTGACTATGTTCACGTCGCCGGCCTGACGACGGATGAAGCGCAGCAGTTGATCCAAAAGCGGCTGGAGGATGGAGGCTTCGTGCGCGGCCCGCACGTCTCCATTTTTGTGAACGAATCGGCTTCGCAAGCGATCACGATGGTGGGAGAAGTCAGTCACCCCGGATCCTACCCAGCGATTGGTGAGCGCCGCCTTTTCGACTTGATCTCGGCGGCGGGGGGATTGACCAGCAGGGCGGGCCGCAACGTGACCATCGAGCGTCGCGGAGATCCCGGTCGGAAGATTGAGATTCAGCTATCGTCAAACCTGGCGGAAGATACCCAGAACGACGTGGATGTCTTTCCTGGAGACACGATCATTGTTTCGCGCGCCGGGATCGTTTATGTAGTGGGCGATGTGAACCATCCCAGCGGCTTTGTGATTGAGGACAACGCCCTCTCCGTTCTCAGAGCCCTGGCACTGGCGGGCGGCAGCACCCGCACCTCGGCCTTGAGCAAAACCAGGATCCTGCGCCAGACGCCGAACGGAGTACAGGAAATTCCCATCAACCTCAAGAAGGTACTTTATGCCAAGGCGCCGGATATAGCGCTGGTGAAAGGCGATATATTGTTCATTCCGGGAAGCGCGGGCAAAGCTGCGGCCTATCGCACTGCGGATGTAGCCATGTCGCTGACCACCAGCTTGGCAATCGTTGCGGCTCATCCTTAAGGGCGTGTAGCGCGGACACTCCTGTCCGCGGCCGTCGCATTTGCCCCGGTTTCGCGAACAGGATTGTCTGACCCTACACACCGAGCGCTTCCAGAACAGCGATGTAGTCCTGCGCTGTTTTTTCGCGCGCATATTTATTGACGATGTATTGCCGCCCGCTGGCTCCCATTTGCCGTCTGTGCTCGGGGGCCTCCGCCAGGTCGAGGACCGCTTTCACCAGGGCTTTACTGTTTTCGGGCTCCACAAACACGCCAGCGCCGGCTTCTTCGACAATTTGTCGAGCCTGCCCGTCGACCGCGACAATGACTGGCCGCTCGCACGCCATGTATTCGAGGAGCTTGGTGGGAATCACCGTTTTGAACAACTCGGTCTTCTTCAGCATGACCAGGCAGAGATCGGCAGCCGAAACGTAGGCCGGAATCCTCTCCCGCGGCTGCTGGCCAAGAAACTGAATGTTGGTGAGTCCGCGAGCAGCGGCGAGTTGCACGATCCGTTCCTTTTCCGCTCCTTCGCCAATCAGTAAGAACATCGCGTTCGGCAACGCGGTCTGCAGTTCCTCGGCGGCGGCAATCAACGTCTCCAGTCCGTGCGCATTGCCCATTGTGCCGATGTAGCAAATCAGAAGGCGATTTTCGAGCCGCAGTTGCTTTCGCACTTCGATCGCTGCCGGATCGAGCCGGAAAAGATCGGTCTCCACGCCATTTTCGACGATGGAAATCTTCGCTGCGGGAACGTTCCAGTACCGCATCAGGTGTTCCTTGAAGGCTGGAGCCACAACGACGATGCGGTCGGCACGACGGTAGAGAAATCCGGCGATTGCGCTCAGCGTGCGATGGAGCCAGGTTCCTTCGCTGCCCGCGCCGACGGCCGCGAGCGATTCTGGCCAAAGATCGCGCACTTCGAAGACGAAGGGAACGCGCTGCCAAAACGCCAGCCACCATCCGGAAAGCGCGCACAGCAATTGCGGAGACGTGGCGATGACCACGTCCGGCTTAGGCAGAGCCAAGCCGCTGACCGCTGCCGAGACACAGAACGACGCGTAATTGCGAATCCTTTCGTGCGCCTTTCGGTTGGGCAGCGGCCACAGCCACGTGCGCACGATGCGCACCCCATCGACGGTTTCGGTGTAGCGGAGGCCGCGCAATCGCGAGCGCCAATCCTCGGGCACAACGCCGGTCGGATGATTCGGAAATCCGGTGAGCACAGTCACGCCATGCCCCATACGCGCCCAATGCCGGGATAATTCCGCGGCGCGCGCTGCAGGCGCTCCCATTTCAGGCGGAAAATATTGCGAGACGTAGAGAATCTTCACGATCAGTATTTAGAGCCATCAGTATCAAAGCAATCAGTAATGGAGCAATTTGAAAACGCTCTTCTCGACCAGCGCGTGGATCCGATTGCTGCGATGCTGCGCATAGCCTTCCCACCGCTCGGCAACCGCCGCAAAGCGAGCGTCGCCCGTCAGCTTGGACATCACGCGCAACTGTACGATATGCA
>Ga0182014_10005580_pt1 | contig 13932 bp, 14 predicted proteins | sample 612S2DmetaG_FD_120489 | JGI IMG/M metagenome (GOLD analysis project Ga0182014, IMG submission 120489) | Permafrost microbial communities from Stordalen Mire, Sweden - 612S2D metaG | ecosystem: Environmental > Terrestrial > Soil > Wetlands > Permafrost | place: Sweden: Stordalen | collected... | reverse complement strand
TCGAGCTTGGCGATGCGCGTCTTCAGCTCGTCAACCGAATCGTTGAGGGACTGGACCTGGCCGGAAACGGTATCCACTTTGCCGCTCACAGCGTCGTTGCTTGCGTTCAGCTTCTGCTGCAGCGCGTTAACCGCCGCCGTCATCTGGGTAGCCTGGTCGGCTGTCTGCTGGGCAAGGTTCTGCAAGACGCCGAAGCGGGTGTCGAGGGTGGACTGCATCCGCTGCACCATGTCCAGCAGTTGCTGCACCTGCGTTTGCAGCTCGATGATCTCTTTCGAGACCGCGTGAGCCGGCGTTCCCGCCGGGGCCAGAATGAGTAAAAAGACTGCTGCCGCGAGGAGACGATTGCGAAGTTTGCGTGGTGTTTGCATGCTTCACCCATGATAGCAAGCGTGCTTCTCGGCCCCGCGACTGGCAGGGGTTTGAGCGCACGCTGCAATTCGAATTTTCCGGTTGCGGAGGGGCCGACATTCGAGATTCCCTCACAACCGCGTGCTTACTGCCGGAACCGGCCGCGGGCTTGGAGTCCGCGGCACGGGTTTCCGCTATCGATCGATCGTAAATCCAGCGCGGCGATTCAATTGCCAGCATTGCTCGTTGGACTCGGTGCAGAAAGGCTTCTCTTTGCCGTAGCTGACTACGCGGATACGGTTCGGAGCAACCCCGGCGGTAACCAGAGCATTCTTGGCCGCATCGGCGCGATTCTGGCCGAGGGCCAGGTTGTACTCATCCGATCCGCGCTCGTCGCAATAACCGCCGAGGACGATCTTGATTTCGGGATGGCTGGCCAGATAGGTAGCGTCCTTTGCCAGGGTAGCCTGCGCGTCGCCGCGGATATCGTAGGTGTCGTAGTCGAAGAAGATGTCCTGCACGCTGGCCTTGAATTCCTCGTCCGCGCTCATGGTGCTGGTGGGCACGACAACTGCGGGCGGCGAATTCACGGTGACGCGGGCTGACGCGTCGGCTGAGCCGGCTTCGCCACGAGCCACCAGATGGTAGGTAGTCGACTCGGTTGGAGAAACGGTCTTCACGCCCGAGGAGGGAACATCGCCCAAGCCGTCGATGGAGATTGAGGTGGCATCTGTTGTGCGCCAGGTGAGTTGGACCTGATCGCCAGCCGAAATGACGGCCGGCGTGGCAGTGAGCTGTGCGGTTGGGGCCGCGACTCCTGCCGCGGATGGCGCCGTCTCGGCAGGTGGCAAAGGCTGTTTCTTCTTGCAGCCGGAAACAACGATCAAGCTAACAAGCAGAGCAACTGGAACAAGAATGCGATAGTGAAATTTCAATGGATTACTCCTTCTCCTGGTTCAAAAAGTTCTCAGAGAGATCGGCCGTTTATCACCATGCCTGATTCCGTCGCTCCCAGCCTGTGCCGAATTGCACTGTACCGCGGGCACAACCGGTCGAGCGGCGGAATTGAAAGGGATGGTTCCGGTCTATATCCCTTCAGAAAACGTTGTCGTTCACAACCGGCCGCGTTCAATGAACTTCGGGCTACGCGGCCGACGTACTGATTTACCTCGCCCCTTGGGCACAGGCGGCCTTGAGGTTTTGGTAACTTGAAAATGATAGACCATGACTCCCGGATGCCCGGCACGCAGGATGCAGAGCAAGCTCCGATTTTCCCCATTCAGGAATCACTTCAGGCTCCAGTTCGGCATGAGATTGTTGCCTGAGTGCGTGAGCTGGCGCTGCTGGGTTCCATCGGCCAGCATGGTCCAGATCTGGGTTTGGGCGCCGACTTTTCTTTCAAAGACGATGTGACGGCCGTCCGGCGACCAGGAGGGGCAATCGTTGCTGCCCGATTCGTGGGTGATCTGGAGCCAGTTTTTGCTGGCGATGTCCATTACGTAAATGTCCTGTCCGCCGGGATCGCCGGGCCCGTACTTGCGGTTCCAGCTAAAGGTGAGTAGCCCGCCGTTGGGCGACCAGGATGGCGAAACTGCATATCCGCTGTCGGTCATGCGCTGCATGCCGGTGCCGTCCTGCTCCATGATGTAAATCTGCGGCTCGCCGGTGCGCCCCCCGGTAAAGGCAATCTGCGCGTTGGTGCGGGGGTTCCAAGTTGGCGATACGTTGGGCCCGCGCAGAGTGGTGATCCGGCGCGGTTCCCCACCGCTCGCGTCGGTAATCCAGATTTCGGAATCACCGGACCGGGAGGACGAAAACGCGATCTTGGAGCCGTCGGACGACCATGCCGGGGAAAAGTTGTTGCCGCCGGCGGCGCCGCCGGGAAAGCTCACGATGCGTCCCAGATCGAGAGAGTACAAACGGATCGCCCATCCCTCCTTGCCCAGGGATGAAAATGCGATGCGCGAACTGTCCGGCGAGATGCGCGGGGAGAGAGAAATGCTGCCCAGGCGGGTGATGGGATGCTGGTTCTGGCCGTCGTAGTCCATGACCCAAATCTCTTTGGGGCCGGTGCGGGTGCTGACGAAGTAGATTTTGGTTTCCGCGATTCCGTTAATGCCACCGCCCAGGCGGGAGATGATTTCGTCGGCGAAACGATGGGCGACGGTCCGCGCCATATCGTCACCGGCGACCTCGTTGTACTGTTTGCCGAGGACCTGAGGGTTGGCGGTGTTGCGGGCGTCGAAGAGCCAGCCGTAGACGGCGAGGCGTCCGTTGGTGACCGAAAGGGCGCCAAAGGCAACCATGGCTGCGTCAGCAGGGTCCGCCGACCACTGCCCGAGCACGATTTCCTGCGGCGAGCCGGGCATGGCCTGGGGCGCGAGACTCTTGGAGACCATCTCAAAAATGCCGGCGCTGTTGAGGTCGTTGAAGAGGGTGGAATCGAAGACAGCTTTGAGGGATGAGGTCTGCGGATCTGCGCCCACCGGCTTGAAATCGGCAACGGCGAGGCGGATGCTGGTGTTGCTCAAGTTGGTTCCGGTGTGCACCCAATCCTGAGCCGAGAGGCGGGGCGCGGAAAAAATCGCCGGAAGAAACAAAAGCAGCGGCAAGAGCCGGAAAATTGCTTTCATGCGATGAGCAATCCTTCCTGCAGTGGAACGGATGGTTTTACGCACGACCCTCTTGGGGCCTATGGATTTGAGGACGCCGGCGCGAACAAAACGTCAGTACTCGCAGTAATAGCCAACATTCAACGTACTTTGATTATATGCCGATGGAAGGGCTCCGAAGGTGTCAACGCGCTGGACGCCGCGCAGGCAGGCGCGATCGAGCGTGGGGCTGCCGCTGGAGCGGTCGAGTTGCATATTGCCGGGGCGGCCATCGCGGCCGAGTTTGAAGACCAGATAGACGCGTGCTCCGTGCGGGGTGCGAGGATCGACTTCCTGCTTGTTCCAACTGCCGGCCATCTTGGCGTTGATCTGATCCACGTACCAGCCGAAGCGGCTGGCAAAATCGTTATCTCCGACGGCGGTTGGTCCATTCGATGCCATTTGCGGCTGGGTGCTCCTGGGGATCGAAGTGCCGTTCTGCTCGCCGTAGCGGGCCAGGTTGTCCTGAAGGGGCGGGGGCTGGTGTTGCGGGGTTTTTGGCGTGGTCTGCTGCTTTGGTTTTACCTGTTTTCCGAGGATGGGAATCGCCGTTTCGTCGACCTGTTGCTTTTCCTTGGGTGCGGGCGGCGCGGGAGCCGGGCTGGGCGTCTCAGTGGAGAGCACATTCTTGTTCATCGGCTGATTGTTGGGCAAGGGAATGGCGCTGCTGACCAGATTGACCTGCATGGCCCCGCCGGCTTCCTGATTGCCCCACAAATTGTGCTTGAAGAGCCCGCTGAGGAGGCCGTAGGCGACGAGGGCGGCGAGCAATGCGCCATGGAGCGCAAGCGCGCCGATGGCCGGCGCCGCAAACGGCTCCGGCGAAAGCTCCCGCTCCAGGTGACCGACGCCTTCGAGGGCGCTCTTCATGCTAATTTCCGCCGTTTCCCGCCAATCCTTTGGTGTCGAGCGGCTGGGTGACGATGGAGACGTTGGTGATCCCCGCCTGCTTGACCGCATCCATCACGCTCGCGAAAGCGCCAAAGGGCACGCGCTCGTCGCTGCGGAGATAGATGGACTGGTGCGCCGGATCGGCGCCGGAGGAGTGAAGTTTCGCCGCCAGATCGTGAATGTTGATGGGCTGATCGTTAGAAAGATCTTCTGATCGCGGTCGATGGTGACCACCATGCGCTGCTCGGTGATTTGCTTGACGGTGCGCGTCTTGGGGACCGACACTTCAATGCCCGACTGCAGGACCGGCTCGGTGATCATAAAGATGACCAGCAGGACCAGGACCACATCGACGAGCGGGGTGATGTTGATCTCCGCCAGGGAGGTGCGGGTGCGGCCGTTGCTGGTGGTGAAGGCCATGTCAGGCCTCCCGCGGGGTGTCGTCGGGATCGCGCGGCGTCCGCGGCGGAATCTCTTCGAGCGAGTTCAGCAGCTCGCGGCAGAAATCATCGACAGCGGAGGAAAAGACCCTGATCCGCGCGGTGAACTGGTTGTATGCCACGACCGCAGGCACGGCGACGAAAAGGCCGGCAGCGGTGGTGATGAGGGCTTCGCTGATGCCAGGGGCGACGGCTCGCAGGGTAGCGGCGCCCGCGGTTCCCAGGCCGTGAAAGGCGTCTACTACGCCCATCACGGTGCCAAACAGGCCCACAAACGGGCTGGTGGCGGCGATGGTTGCCAGCCACGTCATGCGACGCTCGAGGCTGGTGACGGCTTCGTTGGCCGCGGTCTGCGCGGAGCGCTCCATGGCAGTGATGTTGCGCGGCGGCCCGGAGCCGCCGGTTTGGCGCTTGTAGGCCTCGTACACATCCTCGAAGACCTGCGCCAGGGGGCTTGACCCGCAATCGGCGGTCAGGGTGGCAATCTCCTGCAGGCGGGTGGCCTTGCGAAATCCACGGATAAACCGGCGGCTGTCTTTGGTGGCCTTTCTGAAGGTCGCGATTTTGCCGAGAATCACCGTCCACGAGTAGAGGCTGGCGATCAGCAACAGCAACAGGACGCCGACCGCGATGGCGCCGATGTTGCCGACCATTTCCGCGAGCGCGCTGAAACCCTGGGTGACCGGCTGAGCCGCGGAGCCCGCGCCGTTGTCGGTCTGAAATATGCACACCAATGCAGCAATAAGAATCGGCATTCACCTCAATATCCACGGTATCAGACGCCGTTAGCTCTCCCAAGTTATCGATTGGATGCCCCCGGAAGCCGCCGCGCGGCATTGGCGCGCACTCGAAAGCCGCCATTCATGCTATGCTGCGGGCGGATTGCCTACCTGTGATCGTGCCGGGTACCGATGGAGTTTCAAGGGGTCCGCTCAACTATGCTGGTTGAATTGCGCGCTGAGAACTACGCGGTCATCGATCATGCCATTGCCTCATTCGGGCCGGGGCTGAACCTGCTGACGGGCGAAACCGGCGCGGGCAAGTCCATCCTGGTGGACGCGCTGGCGCTGCTGATGGGGGGCAAGTCGTCGGCCGAGGTGGTTCGCCACGGATCGGACAAGGCGGTGGTTTCGTGCGTATTTGAGTCGACGCCGGGCGCCGACTCGATTCTTGAAGAGAACGGGATTGATTCGGAAGGCACCGAGATCATTCTCCGGCGCGAGATTCTGGCTTCAGGGAAGGGGCGAGTCTTCGTCAACAACCAGCCGGCCACGGTTGCCGTCCTCAAGCAACTGGCTCCGGAGCTGGCGCTGGTTCACGCGCAGACTGAGACGCTATCCAGCTTTGACCAGACACAGCAGCGGATTTTGCTGGACCGCTTCGGGGGCATCTCGACCTATGATGTCGCGGAGGCCTATGGCGGCTGGCGCGCGGCCCAGGAGAAGCTCAACGACCTGCTGCTGGGCGAACAGGACCGGCTGCGGATGGTGGATCTCTGGAGCTATCAGCGCCAGGAGATTGAAGGGGCGCGGCTGGAAGCCGGCGAAGACGAGGCGATGGAGACGGAGAAGCGCGTGCTGGCCAACGCCGAAAAGCTTTATACGGCGGCCATGAGCGCATTCGACCAGTTGTACGAGGGTGGCGCGTCAGCCGAAGTGGCGCTGAAGGCGGCGCTGCGCAATGTGGAGGAACTGGCACGCTACGACGCCCGCTTTAGCGAGTCTGCGCAGCAGATCGCTTCGGTGAGGGCGACAGTGGGCGATGTGGCCTCAACCCTGCGCGACTATGCCGAGGGCATCGATGCCTCGCCGGAGCGGCTGGCCGAAATCGAAGACCGCCTGGCGTTGCTGGACCGGCTGAAACGCAAATACGGCAAGACCATCGCCGAAGTGATTGCATTCGGCGAAGACGTAGCGGTCAAGCTGGCGGAGGTGGTAGACCGCGATGAAATCCTGAAGGGGCTTCGCGCGGAACTTGAAAATGCGGCGAGGGAATACCGGAAGGCGGCCGCGGCAGTGACCTCGGAACGGCAGGGGTCGGCAACGCGGCTGGCCAAGCTTGCTGAAGCGCAGATCAACTCGCTGGCCATGAAGGCGCGGTTCGAGGTGGGTGTGACGGAGTGTAAGCAGGAGCAAGCATGGACCGCAGCGGGCTGGGATGAGGTGGAGTGCCGCATCGCGACCAATCCGGGCGAGCCGCTTAAGCCGCTGGCGGAGATTGCTTCAGGCGGAGAGATGAGCCGGGTGATGCTGGCTTTGAAGGTCAGCGTCGAAGAGGGAGCGGCGAAGCCAAAGACAAAGGCTCCTACGCCGCGAACGCTGGTGTTCGACGAGATCGATATCGGCATCGGCGGTCGCGCCGCTGAAGCGGTGGGGCAGAAGCTGAAATCGCTGGCGCGCGGGCAGCAGGTTTTGTGCGTCACGCACCTGCCGCAGATTGCGGCCTTTGCCGATCAGCATCTGGCGGTGGAGAAGCGGGAGTCCGATGGGCGCACCAAGACGCAAATCCGGGTGCTCGATGATCGTGCGCGAAACCATGAAGTGGCGCGGATGTTGTCGGGAGCAAAGGTGACGGAGACCAGCCTGCAGCACGCGGCGCAGATGATTGCGGCTAGCCGGTGAGCAACTTAGCCCCCAAGGCAGGGATTGTAAGAAGCAGGGCAGATAGTCAGGATGAGGGCTAGCCAAATAACTCGCTATGCGAGCCAAGCCGGGCCAGGCGCAAGGTGTCCTGGCCGGGCTTTCGATAGATCAGCAACGGGTTGGGCTTGACCTGGCACTCGCGGTAGTTGCTCCATTCGCCGGTGAGGTCGTGGTCGCGGAATCGCGGCTCCAACGGCTGGTCGTTTGCCAACGCCGTCAAAACCGGCACGAGGCCGTTGTCGAGTGTTGCCCGGTGCTGACGTTTCGCTTCTCGTTTGTAGTCGCGTTTGAATGTCGACGAGCGCTCAATCCTTCGCATGGAGATCGGCCATCAATGCCTTGACGCTTCGAAAGCGCTTGCCCTTTCCCGTCTCCAGTTGTGCAATCGCTTTGCGGGAGGTGGAGTTGGGAACCCGGACCTCGAAGGGCAGTCGGCTCTCATTGGCTACGCGCAGCATCAGCAGGCGGATCGCGTCGGAGATGGACAGGCCCATCGCTTCCAGCGCATGGGCCGCGCGCTTTTTGGTAGCCGTGTCAATGCGGGCACGGACGTAAGTGTCGACGGTCGCCATGGCAAGCCTCCCAGGATTCAGAGATAGATCCCATTGTAGTCACAATGGGACTACAAATCAAATGGGAAATAGGTCAGGCCTTTGATTTGGGCGGGGCGGTGGATTCGCGGATTACGAGGCTGGTGGAGACCAGGAATTCGCGTTGTATTTTGGGATTTCCGGGATCCTCCGCCTGCGCGCGAAGGGCCTCAAACGCCGCTCGGGCGACGTCAGAACGCGAGAGCCGGATGGAGGTGAGCGGGGGGAGGGTGAACTCGGCAAAATCGATGTCGTCGAGGCCGATCACGGATAGATCCTCCGGCACGCGCAACCGTTTCATATAGGCCGCGCGCAGCACGCCGATGGCGGTCATGTCGTTAGAGCAGACAATGGCGGTGGGCGGCGCCGGCAGTTCCAGCAACTGCTCGAATCCAGCCACGCCGCCCTTGAGCGTGTGGTCGCACTCGATGACCCACTTTTTCTGAATGGGCAGCCTGGAAGCATGCATGGCGGCGCGGAAGTTATTTTCCCTGGTGATGGCCGAGTGCAGGGTGTGGGGCCCGGCGAGAAACGCAATTCTGCGATGGCCCAAGTCGGCCAGATGGCGCACGGCCGCATGAATGCCGGTGGAGTAATCGAGCAGAATGGTGCTGGCCTTGGGGTCGTCCAGTTTGAATTCGGCGAACACGATGGGCACGTTGCGGTGCACGAGTTGATCGAGGACGGTCTCTTCTTCGCCGAAGGTCATCACGGCGACGCCGTCCACCTTACGCTCCAGCATGCGGCGCACGCACGAGGTGAGGACCGCGGGATCGCCGTTCGACGAGCTGACCAGAATCTCGTATCCGTGGGCGACGGCGATCTCTTCAAAGCTCTGGATCAGCTCCGGGAAGAAAGGGTTGGTGATGTTTTCAACGATGATTCCCAACAAGCGGCTGCGTCCCGAAACCAGGGTTCGCGCATGGGTGTTGGGAAAGTAATTGAGTTGTTTGATGGCGTGCCAGACGCGTTTTGACAGCCGTTCGCTGACCAGCGGAGAACGGTTGATGGTCCTGGAGACGGTAGCGATGGACACCTTGGCCGCGGCGGCAACGGTGCGGATATCGGGCATCTTGCCGGCCGATTTGCCGGTTGCTTTACGAGGCACGAACCCATCCTAATTCAGGCAGGAGATGTGGAAAATGCAGAGTTACGATTTTTCTGCGATGAGCAGGCGCACGTCGCGCAGGTTTTGCCCGGTAGGCCCGGTTACGACCGAGTCGCCGAGGGCGGTGAAAAGGGGGCAGGCGTTGAAGGAAGCCAGCGATGCCTGCGGGTCAAAGCCGAAGGCGCGGGCGCGGGCCGCGGTAGTCGGATCGGCAATGGCTCCGGCCGACTGCGTGTTTCCGTCGATACCGTCGGAGCCGGCGCTGAGCACGGTGAGGCGTTCGCCGGGATACTGCTGCAGTTCGAGGGCGCAGGCCAGGGCAAACTGCTGGTTGCGTCCGCCGGCTCCCGGGGTGCGGTTCAAGGTGACGGTGACCTCGCCCACCGAGATGAGGCAGAGGCGCTGGTGAGCGGCGCGCAAGGCGTGAAATCGCTGCAGCAGATAGCGCGCGGCATCCGCGTAATCCCAGTCGTCGCAGCTATTGTCAACGACGGTGAAGAATCCGGCCTTCTGCGCCTGGGCGCGGGTGTTCTCGACCAGATCGTGGCTGGAGAGCAGAATTTCGAAGACCGAATCGCGGAATGCTTCGTCTTCGCCGGTCATGCTGGCTGCGTCGGTAACGCGGCGGGTAAGCGCCGGCTCAGACCTCGGAAGGCGGGGCAGGAACGGTGGACGCCATCCTTTGTTTCCGGGCGACTCGGGCAGGTCGGCGCGCTCGAAGAAGGCGCGGATCGAGGCCGGGAGCCGGGACGCGAGGTTGTATTTGGCCAACAGCTCGCGCACTTCGGCCACGGTGGAGTGATCGGGAGAAGTGGGCCCGGAAGAGAGCGCGTCGAGCGACCGCAGCGGCACGTCGGGCAGGAGCAGGCTGACCTTTGCCGCATCAGGGGCGGCGATGGCCAGCCGTCCTCCCTTGACGGCGGAAAAGTGCTTGCGCAGGGTGTTGACCTCGTTGATGGGCGCGCCCGAGGCGAGCAACAACTGGTGAAACTCGATGGTTTCATCCAGCGTGATCTGCGGATCGAGGGGCAGATCGAAGATGGCCGAACCTCCGCCGGAGATGAGGAAGAAGATGAGCGTGTCTTTCCTGGCTTTGCGCAGCATGGCCAGAGCGGCGCGCGCGGCGGCAAACGAGTCTTCGTTGGGCAGCGGATGGCCTCCCTCAAAATAGCGGAATCGCCAGTTGCGTTTTTTCGGCAGTTGGTTGGAACAACAAATGCCGCGCAATCCCTTGCGGCGTTTCATGCGCTCGAGCAGAGTATTGAGCATGGGGCCGGCCGCTTTGCCCAAGGCAATGACAAAGACACGCTTGTAGCTGGAGAGATCGATGGTGGCGGGTCCGCTGCCGTCGGGAATAAGCCGGCGCAACAGGCTGCCTTCAAAACGCATGCGCCGGTCGAATGCGGACGCAATGTTGCAGGCCGCCAGGGCGTCAGTGAAGATTTCCGTCGCCGATGCGTGCAGGGTGTCGAGAGCGGAGTCGCTGACCGGGGTCATAGCAAATACTCCTTCAGCCATCCGGCCAATGCATGCTGCATGGGCTCCAGTTGGCCGGTGAAAAAGTGATCGGCGCCGGGAATGAGCACCAGCCGTTTGGGATCGGCAGCGGAAGCGGCAAGCTGCTCAAGTTGCGCGGCGGTCGCGAACTCGTCCTGGTCTCCGCTGAGAAACAACTTGGGAAGGGTTGCGTTTTGCAGGAAGGAATACCGATATTCGCGGCCATCAGCCTGGGTGGGCAGGCCCAGCGCGGCGACTGCGCGCACGTGATTGGGTGCGTGGTCCGCGCCGCAACAAGTGAGGAGAGCCATGGCCGCGCCAAAGCTGAACCCGGCTACGATCAAGGGCAGCTTGAATTCGTTTTCAAGCCAATCGAGAGCCGACCTCACATCGCCGGTTTCGGCCTTGCCGTCATGCTGGCCCTGGCTGAGCCCCGTACCGCGAAAATTGAAGCGCAACACCGGCCAACCGAGTCCCCACTCCGGATCGTTGAAGGCCTTCATGGCGTGGTACACCACTTTGTTGTGCAGGTTGCCGCCGTACCTGGGATGGGGATGACAGATCAACGCGGCAAACGGGGCGTTCGGCGAGCCCGGGTTGAGAACCGCCTCGAGACGCCCGGCAGGCCCGGTCAACTCCACGCTGCGCAACACGGCGGCTTCATTTCGCGGACCCGCGGGATTGGGTTGGTGCGAATCCAGGCGCGTGGCAGGTTGGCCGGATGGGGTTGCGGGAATCATTCCACTCCCGATTCTACGCCAAATCGGTTTGCTGCTTCACGCTTCGCGGCGGTTACCGAACTGCAATCTGCCGCAGCGGGCTGGCGGCTGCCGGAAATCGGCGGAGGGTTCCGGATCGTGAACCGGAAGGCGATCTACGGTATTCTTTGAGCATGATGATCGATCCTCATCTCCATGCACGAATTGACCCTATCGCGCTTACGAGGCAGTTATGCGAAATCGAATCCACTACCTACCATGAGGGCGCGGTGGGCGATTTTCTGGCTGAATTTCTGGCCGGCCAGGGCTGGGAAGTGGAGAAGACTGCGGTGGCGCAGCCGATCGAGAGCGCAGCGGCGGGGCCGCGGTGGAATGTTTATGCAGGGGTTGCCGGGCAAACTCCCGACCTGGTTTTTTCTACGCATATGGACACCGTTCCGCCGTACATCGCGTTCAGCGAGGATGGGGAAACCATGTATGGGCGCGGTGTTTCAGACGCCAAGGGAATTATCGCGGCGCAGGTAGCCGCCGCGGATGCGCTGCGCGCGGCTGGGCTTCGGATTGGGTTGTTGTTTGTTTCGGGCGAAGAGCGCGACTCGGCCGGCGCCAAGGCCGCGAACCTCGCGCCCAAGGGCAGCCGCTTTCTGATCAATGGAGAACCTACGGACAATCGCCTGGCATTGGCCTCGAAAGGCGCGCTGCGCGCGGTCTTCAAGGCAACCGGCAAGATGGCTCACTCCGCCTATCCGGAACTCGGCGACTCGGCGGTGCACAAATTGGTTGAGGTGTTGGGCAGGCTGCTGGCGCTTCCGCTGCCAAGTCTTGAAGACGTGGGGCCGAGCACGCTGAACATCGGCCAGATCCACGGCGGCCACGCTCCCAACGTGATTGCCGACAAAGCCGAGGCGCAGGTTCTGGTTCGGCTGGTGGGCGACTCGGCACCGGTCAGAGCCGCGTTGATTGAAGCCTGCGCGGGGCTTGCGGAAGTCGACTTCACGCTGGAGATTCCGTTTGTGCGGCTGCGCGCGGTGGAGGGATTGCCGACGATGATTGCGAAGTTCACTACGGATATTCCGCAGCTGAGCAACTGGGGCGAGCCGCTGCTGCTAGGACCGGGATCGATTCATGTGGCGCACACGCCGTTTGAGAAGCTGGCGAAGAAAGAGCTGCTGGAGGCGGTGGAACTGTACATCAAGGTGGCGAAGCAGCTTTTGGGATGAGCCTTCCCATGTTAGAAGGGAATCAGGGAGAGATTCATATGAGTGCAGCGATTTATGACATTCCGGTCAAGAAGATCAGTGGCGAGGACGCGTCCCTTGCGGACTTCAAGGGGCAGGTTGTGCTGGTAGTCAACGTGGCCTCGAAGTGCGGGCTTACACCGCAGTACGAAGCGCTGGAGAGTCTCTACGAACGATTTCGCGGGCAGGGGCTGGTGATCGCCGGTTTCCCGGCCAACGACTTCAAGAGCCAGGAGCCGGGCTCGAACGATGAGATTCAGAGTTTCTGCACTCTGAATTACGGCGTGAAGTTTCCGCTGTTCGGCAAGATCACGGTGGTGGGCCCGGAGAAGCATCCGCTTTATGCGGCGCTGATTGCGGCGCAGCCGAAAGCCACCAGCGTGGCCGCGGTTCCGTTCCGTGAAAAGCTGAAGGGATACGGAATCGACGCCAATCCCGAACCGGAGATCATGTGGAACTTCGAGAAGTTTGTGGTGAGCCGGGAGGGCGAAGTAGTGCGGAGGTTCACGCCCGACACGGCTCCCGATGCGCCGGAACTGTTGGCGGCGATCGAGGCCGAACTCGAGAAGAGTTGAGGAAGCTTCACGGGATTCGGGGGGTATTCGGGGGCTGAAGCCTGCGTCGATTCTTGCTGAGGGGCGCGGGCGTGGACGCCCGCGCGACAGCCGGTCAGGAGACCGGCGCTACTTCGCTGAGGACCGGCGCTACGTTGCTGGAGACGGGCGCTACTTCGCTGGGCGAAGTGAATGGTATGCTCAGCGCATGCACGAGGATGGTTCCCCTACGCCCGATCAAGTTGAGTCTTCGCACGCCAACGAGCTCGAGCACGCAGCTTCTTCGTACCTGCGCTCGGCACGGCATCAGCCGGTGCGGTGGCACGCGTGGGGCGAGGCGGCGTTTGCGCTTGCCCAGGCAGAGGACAAACCGATTCTGCTGGACATTGGCGCGGTGTGGTGCCACTGGTGCCACGTGATGGACCGCGAATCGTACGAAGACGCGGAGATCGCGGCGCTCATCAACCGGCATTTCATTGCGGTGAAGGTGGATCGCGACGAGCGGCCGGATGTGGACACGCGCTACCAGGCCGCGGTATCGGCGATCAGCGGGCAGGGGGGATGGCCGCTGACCGCGTTTCTGACTTCCGACGGCCGGCCCTATTTTGGCGGGACGTATATGCCTCGCGACGACCGGTACGGCCGGCCCGGATTTGGGCGCGTGTTGCTGGCCATGGCGCAGGTGTGGCGCGAGCGGCGCGACGAAGCCCTGGAGACCGCTTCGAGCGTGATGGCCGCGATCGAGCACAACGAAAGCTTTTCAGGCCGAGGCGGGGAGTTGACGCTTTTATTGGTCGAAAAGATCGCGGAATCGGCCCTGAAGCAATTCGATGCCCGCAACGGCGGCTTTGGTTCGCAGCCCAAGTTTCCTCATCCGGCGGCACTCGACCTGCTGCTGGAGGTGGGCATGAACCGGGACAACGAGCAGGCACGTCATGCTTTTGCCACTACGCTCGAGAAGATGGCTTGCGGGGGCGTTTACGACCAGCTCGCGGGGGGATTCCATCGCTATTCGGTGGATGAGCGCTGGGTGGTTCCGCACTTTGAAAAGATGCTTTACGACAACACGGAGCTGTTGCGCAATTACGTACACGGCTTCCAGAGTTTTGTCCGCGAAGATTTTCTGGAGACGGCACGCGAGATCGTGGCATGGCTCGACGGGACGATGACCGACCGCGAGCGGGGAGGATTTTACGCCTCGCAGGATGCGGATGTCGGCCTGGATGACGATGGCGACTACTTCACATGGAC
>Ga0182014_10005578_pt1 | contig 13936 bp, 13 predicted proteins | sample 612S2DmetaG_FD_120489 | JGI IMG/M metagenome (GOLD analysis project Ga0182014, IMG submission 120489) | Permafrost microbial communities from Stordalen Mire, Sweden - 612S2D metaG | ecosystem: Environmental > Terrestrial > Soil > Wetlands > Permafrost | place: Sweden: Stordalen | collected... | reverse complement strand
TTGACCCCGGCCGCGACACAGGGAGGATTTCATGAAGATCGATCAGATTCACCACGTGGCCTACCGCTGCAAGGACGCCAAGGAAACCGTCGAGTTCTACAAGCAGGTCCTCAACATGGATCTGCTCGGCGCCATCGCCGAGGATCGCGTGCCCTCGACCAAGGAGCCGGATCCTTACATGCACATCTTCCTCGACGCCGGGCAGGGCAACATCCTGGCCTTCTTCGAGCTGCCGAACTCGCCGCCGATGGGCCGCGATCCCAACACGCCGGACTGGACCCAGCACATCGCCTTCCAGGTCAAGGACATGGACCTCGTGCTGGAAGCCAAGGCGCGCGCCGAGGCCGCCGGCCTCGAAGTCGTCGGTCCGACCGACCACAATATCTTCCAGTCGATCTATTTCCGCGATCCGAGCGGGCATCGCCTCGAGGTCGCCGCCTGGACCACGACGCCGGAAAAGATGAAGCGCATGGGCGACTGCGCGCTCGACATGGTCGAGGAATGGTCGCGCACCAAGAAGCCGCCGCGCCACACCGCCTGGCTGCACGAAAAGGAATTCGGCGCGAGCTGAGGCCGGAGGAACACTTCATTCGTGGGGGACGCTTGCCGCGCCGGGTCGCCGGCGCGCGCGGCCGCGTGGGAGCAGCCAATGCTGAAGACGTATGACTACCCGAAGTTCGCCTATCGCCAGTCGGACGAACAGCGGACCGGAAGGCCGAAGCGCCACCAGGCGGTGGTGATCGGCGCCGGGCCGATCGGCCTCACCGCCGCGCTCGATTTCGCCCGGCATGGCATCGAGACGGTGGTGATCGACGACAGCGACACCGTTTCGATCGGCTCGCGCGCGGTCTGCTACGCCAAGCGGCCGCTGGAAGTATGGGATCGCCTCGGATGCGGCGACCGCCTGGTCGCCAAGGGGGTGAGCTGGAAGGTCGGAAAAGTGTTTTTCCGCGACCGGCTGTCCTACCAGTTCGACCTGCTGCCCGAGGCCGACCACAAGATGCCGGCCATGATCAATCTCCAGCAATATTATCTGGAGCAGTATTTGATCGACGAAATCGCTCGCCGCGACGGCGTCGAGCTGCGCTGGAAGCACCGGCTGCTCAGCCTGAAACAGGCCGACGACCATGTCGTGCTCACGGTCGAGACGCCGGACGGCGTGTTCACCATGGAGGCCGACTGGGTGATCGCCTGCGACGGCGCCAACAGCGACACCCGCCGGATGGTGGACGCGAAGTTCACCGGGCAATTCTTCCAGGACCGTTTCCTGATCGCCGACATCGTCATGAAGGCCGAGTTTCCCGCCGAACGCTGGTTCTGGTTCGATCCGCCGTTCCACCGCAACCAATCCGCGCTGCTGCACAAGCAGGCCGACGACGTCTGGCGGCTCGACTTCCAGCTCGGCTGGGACGCCGATCCCGAGGCGGAGAAGAAGCCCGAGAAGATCATCCCGCGGGTGCGCGCCATGCTCGGCGACGACAGGGAGTTCGAGCTCGAATGGGCGTCGATCTACCAGTTCGCCTGCCGCCGCGTCGACAATTTCCGCTACGGCCGGGTGCTGTTCGCCGGCGACGCCGCGCATCAGGTCTCGCCGTTCGGCGCGCGCGGCGCCAACACCGGCGTGTCCGATATCGACAACCTCGGCTGGAAGCTGAAGCTGGTGATCGACGGCGATGCGCCGCTGGCGCTGATCGACAGTTACAACGAGGAGCGCGCGTACGCGGCCGACGACAATCTGCTCAATTCGACGCGCTCGACCGATTTCATCACGCCGAAGAGCCCGGCCAGCCGCCGTTTCCGCGACGCCGTGCTCGAACTCGCCGAGGACAACGCGTTCGCGCGGCCGCTGGTCAACAGCGGACGGCTGTCGACGCCGACGCCTTACGTGCACTCGTCGCTGAACACGGCGGATGACGCCCCGTTCGAGGGAAAGATGGCACCGGGCACCAATTGCGACGACGCGCCGGTTTCCACGGATGGCCGGCGCGGCTGGTTCCTCAACACGACAGGCGACGGTTTTGTCGTATTGACCTTCGGCGGCGCGCCGGCGCTAAGCGAGATCTCGTTCGGCAGGATAGGCGCGCGGGTGGCCGTGGTCGGCCGCGACCTGATCGATGCGGAAGGCGTGCTGGCCGGCCGCTACGACGGGCAGCCGGGAACGACCTATCTGATCCGCCCCGACCAGCATGTCGCGGCGCGCTGGCGCGACTTCGATCCGGCGAAGATCCAGCAGGCGCTGGCCCGCGCCGTCGCAGCCTGAAGGAGAACGCGTCATGCCGCTTCAAACCAAAGCCAATATCGCCGACCCCGACGGCTTCTATCAGGAGCTGATCGATTCCCAGCGCGACCTCCGCGACGGCGAGGCCGAGTTGATGAACTGCAAGCTGGTGCTGATCCTCGCCAACCATATCGGCGACTGCGGCGTGCTGCGCGAGGCCATCAAATGCGCCGGCGGTCAACCCGTTGCAGGGACGATGCGGGGAAACCGCTAGCGCGTGTTCACCTGAAACGGCGCACGGGTCCCGCTCACCTCGCCCCGCTTGCGGGGAGAGGTCGGATTTTGCGCGAAGCGCGAAATCCGGGTGAGGGGGACTCACCGCACGCCCCTCCGCCAAGAGAATTTGCGGAAGCAGCCCCTCACCCCAACCCTCTAAGAGCGAGCTTCGCTCGTCTCGACCCCGCGAAGAGCGGGGAGAGGGAGAAGTGATCGCCGCCGCGGTCGCCAGGCTCTTGCCTGAGAGGCTGCCACCACCATAGAGTCGGCACGATGACCGAAACCTCGAAAGCATCGCTGGCGCAGCTGCCGGTCACCCTGGCCGACATCGAGGCCGCCGCCATCGTGCTCGACGGTTTCGTCAAGCGGACCAGTTTCGATCGCAGCCGCACACTGTCCGACATCACCGGCGCCAACCTGTGGCTCAAATTCGAGAACCTGCAGTTCACCGCGACCTTCAAGGAGCGCGGGGCGCTCAACCGGCTGTCGGCCCTGTCCGCCGACGAGCGGGCGCGCGGCGTGATCGCAGCCTCCGCCGGCAACCACGCCCAGGGCGTGGCCTATCACGCCGCCCGCCTCTTGATCCCGGCCACCATCTTCGTGCCGGTGGGAACGCCGACCGTGAAGATCGAGAACACGCGCCGGCATGGCGCGACCGTGATCGAGCGCGGCGCGACGCTCGAGGAAGCCGCAGCACTGGCCGTGGAGCATGGCCGTGAGCAGCGTCTGACCTTCATCCATCCCTACGACGATGCCCTGATCATCGCCGGCCAGGGCACCATCGCGCTCGAGATGCTGGCGTCGGTGCCTGAGCTCGACGTCCTGATCGTGCCGATCGGCGGCGGCGGCCTGATTTCCGGCATGGCGGTGGCCGCCAAAACGCTGAAGCCGGAGATCGAAATCATCGGCGTGCAGGCTGGCCTCTATCCCTCGATGTACAACCTGGTCAAAGGGCACACGCTCCCGATGCGCGGCGACACGCTGGCGGAGGGCATCGCGGTGAAAAGCCCCGGCCGGATCACCTCCGCAATCGTGCGGGCGCTGGTCGATGACATCGTGCTGGTGACCGAGCAGCACCTCGAGCACGCGCTGAGTCTGCTGCTGACGATCGAAAAATCGGTGACGGAAGGCGCCGGAGCCGCCAGCCTGGCGGCGGTGCTCGCCAATCCGGAGCGCTTCAAGGGCCGCGCGGTGGGCCTGGTGCTGAGCGGAGGCAACATCGATACCAGGCTGCTGTCGGGCGTGCTCACCCGTCAACTCGCCCGCGAGGGCCGGCTTTCGCAGCTCAGGTTCGACATCGTCGACCGGCCGGGCCAGCTCGGCACGGTGGTCGCGGTCCTGAGCAAGGCCGGCGCCAACATCGTGGAGGTGTCGCACCAGCGCATCTTCACGGATCTGCCGGCCAAGGCGGTGCTGCTGGAGGTCGTGATCGAGACCAGGGATCGCGCGCATCTGGCCGCGACGATCGAGGCCCTGCGGGCGGCCGATCTCGATGTCGAGGTCGGCGGCCATTAGGCGCGCAGGCTTCGCCTCACTTCTCCCGGAACGCGCGCATCAACTGGTCGCTGAGCGGCTTGATCAGATACGACAGCATGGTGCGGTCGCCGGTCTGCACGAAGGCTTCCACCGGCATGCCGGGGATCAGCTTGACGTCGCCGAGACGGGCGATCTCCTGCGCCGGCATCGAGACGCGGATGGTGTAATAGGACTGCCCGGTGCGCTGGTCAGTGGTGACGTCGGGCGAGACGCGGCTGACGACGCCGTTCAGTTCCGGCGTGGTGCGCTGGTTGAAGGCCGACAGCCGCAGCAGCGTCTTCTGGCCGATCTGCAGCTTGTCGATGTCCTGCGGATTGACCTTGGCCTCGACCTGAAGGTCGTCCGATTGCGGCACGATCATCATGATGGCGTCGCCGGCGGTGATCACCCCGCCCACGGTATGAACCGTCGACTGCAGCACCATGCCGTCCTGCGGGGCGCGGATGTCGGTGCGCCGCAACTGGTCTTCCGCCGTCACCTTGCGCTCGACGAACTCGCCGATCTTGTCGGTGGTCTCGCGCAGGTCCTTGGAGACGTCGCTGACCATGTCCTTGTCGACCTGGATGATCTGCAATTCCGTTTCGGTGATCTTGCCCTTGGCCTGCGCCCTGGAGGCGATGTATTGCGCGCGCTCGCCGTTGAGCCGGGCGGCGTCGCGCTCCAGCGTGGTCAGGCGCGACATCTGCACCAGATGCTTGTCGTAGAGGTCGCGAACCCCGACCAGTTCCTTTTCCACCAGCGCGATTTCCTGATCCTTGGCCTTCTCCTGCGCGGTCAGGCCGGCGATTTCCTCGTTGAGCTGGGTGATGCGCTCGTGCAATTGCGCCTTCTGCCCGATCCGGCCGTTGGTGCGGACCTCGAACAATTTGCTCTCGCTGGCGACGATGTTCTTGACCTCGGGATCGCCGGTACGGTCGAGCAGCGCCTTGGGGAAGGTGATCTTGTCGAGCCCCTGCTGTTCGGCCTGCAGCCGCGCGCCCCGCGCCATCAGGCCGTCGAGCGTCTTGACCACGATCGCGAGACTGGCCTTGGTGACGGTGTCGTCGAGCCGCACCACCACGTCGCCGGCCTTGACCAGGTCGCCGTCGCGCGCCAGCACCTCGCCGACCACGCCGCCGGTCGGGTGCTGCACTTTCTTGACGTTGGATTCCACCACGATCGATCCCGGCGCGATCAACGCGCCCGAGATCTCCGCGGTCGAGGCCCAGCCGCCGAGCCCGCCCGCCAGCACGACGACGATGGCGAGGCCGATGACCAGATGCAGCCGGATCGAGCGCTGCGCGCCCTTCAGCTCGCCCATCATGATTTGGCCACTCCGCCCTCGGAAACGATCTTGATCGGCGACGGCGGCGCGACCCGCTGCAGCACCTGGCCCAGCACGGTTTCCTTGGGTCCGAAGGCCTGCATGCGGCCGTCCTTGAGCACCAGCAGCTGATCGACCGCCTCGATCCCGATCGGCCGGTGCGCCACCACCACCACGATGGCGCCGCGTTCGCGCGCGGCGCGAACCGCCCGCGTCAGCGCCTCGTCGCCCTCGGTATCGAGATTGGAGTTCGGCTCGTCGAGCACGATCAGGAACGGATTGCCGAACAGCGCCCGCGCCAGCGCCACGCGCTGCGCCTGGCCGGCGGAAAGCGCACCCCCCTGCTCGCCGATCTGGGTGTCGTAGCCGTCGCGCATCTTGATGATCATCTCGTGCACGCCGGCCTCCTTGGCGGCCGCGATGATGGAATCGGCCGACGCGTCGGGGTCGAAGCGGGAGATGTTCTGCGCGACGGAGCCGGCGAACAGTTCGACGTCCTGCGGCAGATAGCCGACGTGACGGCCGAGCACGTCGCTCGACCACTGGTCGAGCGCGGCGCCGTCGAGCCGGACCTTGCCGCGGAACGGCTGCCAGACGCCGACCAGCGCCCGCACCAGCGAGGACTTGCCCGATCCGCTCGGCCCGATCACGCCGAGCCCGTTGCCGGCCTGCAGCGCGAAGGTGACATCCTGCACGATGACCCTCTGGTCGCCCGGCGGCACGATGCTGACGCCCTCGACCGACAGCCGGCTCGAGGGATTCTGCAGCAGGGTCTGCACCGTCGGAGCGGGCATGGTCTCGAGCAGCTTGTTGAGGCGGTGCCAGCTCTGCCGCGCGGCGACAAAGCCCTTCCAGTGCGCGATCGCCAGATCCACCGGCGCCAGCGCCCGCGCGCTCAAGATCGAACCCGCGATGATGATGCCCGCGGTCGCCTCCTGGTGGATCACGAGGTAGGCGCCGACCGCGAGCACCGCCGACTGCAGGGTCATGCGCAGTACCTTGGCGATCGCGCCGAGACCGCCGGAGACGTCGGAGGCGCGCTGATTGCCGGCGAGATAGTTCTGGTTGGCTTCGCTCCAGCGCTTGGTCAGGCGTCCGGACATGCCCATCGCGACCAGCACTTCGGCGTTGCGCCGGCTGACGGCGGCCAGATCGTTGCGGCGCGCCGCCAGGCCCATGGCCTCGCGGGCCGGCGTGCGCGACAGATATTCGGTGAGCACGGTGAGGCTGACCAGGATGACGGCGCCGATCAGCGCGGTGACGCCGATCATGACATGGAAGGCAAAACAGATCGCCAGATAGAACGGCAGCCATGGCAGATCGAACAGCGCGCCCGGTCCCATGCTGGAGAGGAACGAGCGGACATTGTCGAGGTCGCGCAGCGGCTGCAGGCCCTCGTTGCGGCCGCCGACCATCAGCGGCAGCCGCACGATGGTGTCGAACACGCGGGCATTGAGGGCTTCGTCGATCGAGGTTCCGATCCGGCCGAGGATCCGGCTGCGGATCAGGTCGAGCACGCCCTGGGCGATGTACAAACCGCCGGCCAGCAGCGCCAGGCCGACCAGGGTCGGCACGCTCCGGCTCGGCAGCACCCGGTCGTAAACCTCCAGCATGAACAGCGAGCCGGTGAGATACAACAGGTTGATCATGCAGCTCATGGCGCCGACGCCGATGAACGCCTGGCGGCAGGCGCGCAGCGCATCACCGAGTTCGGAACGCCGGACACCGGAAGCGGCTGCCATCAGTCCTGATCTCTCTCAAAAAAGGAAGCACGCGCCCCACCGCACGCGGGGCGCGTGAAGCCATATCTTACTGATTTTTATAGCGATCGTCCATTGAAGTCGGGTTAACCTAAACGGCGCCGGCGGGTCCCCGGGACGCCCAGGGCCGGACCTTGCCGGCGGCCACGAAAAAGGGCCCATCCGCCGGGATGGACCCTTCATTTCGCCCTCAATTCCAGCCCGATCGCCGGGCGCGACGCCGCGAGGTCAGAAGCGGCCGCCGCCTCGAACCAGCCGCACGATCAGGAGCAGCAGGATCGCGCCGATCGCGGAATCGATGATTTCCCGAACAAGATGACCGACAGGGATGGCGATGCCAAGCTTCGGAAACAGCCAACTGGCGATGAACGCGCCGGCAATACCGACCACGATATCGCCGATGATGCCGAAGCCGGTGCCGCGCACGATCTTGCCGGCCAGCCAGCCCGCCACCAGGCCGACGAAAAGAATGACGAGAATGCCTTCATTGGACAGATACATGGCAACTACTCCCCCGGTTTTTCTACGCGGCGCTGCTCCGCGCCGGGCGGAAGCCTAACGGCAATCGCCCGACGTGACGACTCCAATTTGCCGGACCTGCGGGCTCGGTCGCGGCCGCCGCTTTGCGGAAAACGCACATTTCGCCGGCGAACGAAACTTTTTGCCGCCATCGGCGTTACATATTGATGACGCAAACCGATATCTGGTATGTGGCCTTCGGGCCGCAAAAAGCAGTGAAAACCGACGACAGTGCGACCGGCGCGGTCCGGTCGACCCGGACGTTCAAATCGGAAGTCGACGCCAAACTGTTCGCCGTGCAGATTCTGGCCAAGGGCTGGTCGGCAAGCGCCGGCACGCTCAATCCTTATCAGCCCAAGCAGGTCGTTGGCTCATCCCAGGTCGAATACTGGGCCAACCCCGGCTTGGGTGGCTGAAGCAGCCGGCGTGAAGCGTCTTCAAGCGAAAGTCTGCCCCGGACCTTGATCCGGGGTGGAAACCGGATCGCGTCAGGAAAACGCGTCAAATCGAAAGTCGCGAGCCCCGCTTCGATTCGATCGAGACGGAATTGGATCTAGTCTAGGTCGCGGCGGCCGTCTCTCGACGTTCCGCCAGGATGCATCGTGCGACCCGGTCGGGCCCGACCTGGACGTTGGGCGGACGCTGCGCGACACAGCGGGCTTCGGCAAAACCGCAGCGCGGCGCGAACGAACAGCTCGCCGGCGCCTTGTCGAGCGACGGCGGCGTGCCCGGAATCGTTTCCAGCCGCTGGCCGCGCCGGGCGCCATGCACGGTGGAGGCCAACAGCCCCTTTGCGTAAGGATGGATCGGGGTGCGCACGATCTGGCGCAAGCTGCCGTGCTCGACGATCTCGCCCGCATACATCACCGCGACGCGGTCGCAGATTTCGATGGCGACGCCGATATCGTGGGTGACGAAGATCACGGACATGCCGAATTCGCGCTGCAACTCGCGCAGCAACAGCAGGATCTGGATCTGCACGGTGGCGTCGAGCGCGGTGGTCGGCTCGTCCGCGAGCAGGATTTTCGGCTTGCAGGCCAGCGCCAGCGCGATCATCGCGCGCTGCCGCATGCCGCCGGACATCTCATGCGGATAGGCCTCCAGCCGGCGTTTGGCCGAGGGAATGCGCACCACTTCCAGCATCTCCAGCGCGCGCGCCATGGCGTCCGTGTGGCTCTTGCCTTCGTGCCGCATCACGGTTTCGGCGATCTGCGCCCCGATGGTGTAGACCGGATCGAGCGCCAGCGCCGGCTCCTGGAAGATCATCGAGACGGTCTGGCCGCGAAATGCCGACAATTCCTCGTCATCGAGCTTGAGCACGTCGCGGCCGAGCACCCGCACGCTGCCCGAGATCTGCGTCCGCTTCTTCGGCAACAGCCGCATCAAGGCGCGCAACGTGACGCTCTTGCCGGACCCGGACTCGCCGAGCAGGCCGAGCACTTCGCCCTCCCCCAGCGTGACGCTGAGATCGTTCACGGCATGGACGGTGCGCTCGCCGGTGAAGCGAATGTTGAGGCCGGAGATCTCGACGAGATTGGTCATTTGAATTCCGGTACCCGGTCGTGGAAATCGGTGACGCGCTGGAACGCCGCGCCAATACGCAGCAACATGGCTTCGTCGAATGAACGGCCGATCAGCTGCATGCCGACCGGAAGGCCATCGCGGGTGAAGCCAGCCGGGATCGCCAGCGACGGCAGGCCGAGATAGTTGATCGGCCGGGTGAATCGGGTCAGCCGCTGGATCACCGCTTCGGCGCCGGGGCTGTTGCCGACGTCGCTCTCGGCGATGGTGGGCGCAGGCACCGGCGCCACCGGCGCGATCACGGCATCGACGCCGGCCACCGCCGCGTTGAACGCGGCCAGTGCCGGGCCGCGCCAGCGCATCGCCTCGAGATAGGACACGCCGGGTATCGCCAGCCCGTTCTGCAGCCGCATCAGCACCTGCGGGCCGTAATCCCCGGGGCGCTCGATCAGCCAGCGCTTGTGAAAGGCGGCGGCCTCGACCGCGAGAACCAGCTGGCAGGCCGCGGTGAGCTGGCGCTGATCCGGCAGCTCGACCTGAACGATCGTGGCGCCCTCGCGCTTGAGGGTCGCGATGGTGTCGTCGAGAATTCCGGCCACTTCGGGGTCGAGATCGTCGACATAGAACGCGGTGGGCACGCCGATCCTCAGACCCTTGATCGATTGCCGTGTCGCGGCGGCGTAGTCCGGAACGGGTCCTGCCATCGCGGTCGGGTCCAGCGGATCCGCGCCCGCCATCAGGCCGAGCAGCAGCGCGCAATCCTGCGCGGTGCGCGCCAGCGGCCCAACCGTATCGAGCGACTGCGACAGCGGCATCGCGCCGGCTCGGCTGATCCGGCCCCAGGTGGTCTTCAAGCCGGTGACGCCGCAGAAATGCGCCGGCATCCGGATCGAGCCGCCGGTGTCCGAGCCCAGTGCGGCGAAGGTCAATCGTGCCGCGACCGCCGAACCCGATCCCGACGACGAGCCGCCGGTGATGTGATCGACCGCGAAGGGATTATGCACCGCGCCGTGATGCACGTTGTGGCCGGTCGGCCCATAGGCGAATTCCACCATCTGCAGCGAGCCGAGCCGGACCGTGCCGGCATCCTTGAGACGCTGCAACGCGGTCGAGGTGGTGGTGGCGACGAAATCGCGGCGGATTTTCGAGCCGCAGGTGACGACATGGCCTTTGTCGTAATACATGTCCTTGTGCGCCAGCGGCACGCCGTGCAGCGCGCCCTGATGGTCTTGCTTCGAAAGCTGCGCATCGGCGGCATCGGCCGCCGCCAGCGCCGCGTCAGCTTCGATCGCCATGAAGGCGTTGAGACGCGGCTGCCACTTCGCGATCCGCTCGAGGCAGGATTGCGTCACCTCGCGCGACGACAGCCGCTTCTGCGCGATCGCCTGCGCGACCGCGGTCAGCGACAACAGTGCCGGTTCCGCGCTCATCACAACACCCTGGCCGTCTGGACCAGAAGGAAGCCCGCCGGCTCCAGGTCGAACGGCAAGGTGCCGGCGACCGCGGCAAACCCCTCGAAGGCGGGGCCGATGGAATTGGCGATTCGCGTCGCCTCCTCGGCGTTGACGGGCACGCCCGCCACGTCGGCCATCGCCTTGATTTCCTTGGGGGTCGGTTTGGTCATGCCGCGTCTGCTCCCTCATTATGGCGCATCATGCGTGCGCCGGCGCGCGGCTGTGGCCCGAACCCGGGATCGCCATGTAGCACGCCGCCTGATGTCCCATTGTATCGAGCGCCGTGAGCTTTGGTGTGGCATTTGCGCAGAGCGGCTCCGCGAACGGACAACGGGTGTGAAACCGGCAGCCCGACGGCGGATCGATCGGATTGGGCGGATCGCCAGAGATCGGCGGCGTCTCGGTCCTATGATCGGGATCGGACGATGGCATCGCCGCCAGCAGCGCCCGCGTATAGGGATGCGCCGGCGCGTCCCAGACCCGGTCGACCGGGCCGAGCTCGACCACCTCGCCGAGATACATCACCAGCACGCGATCGGAAATGTAGCGCACCACGTTGAGATCGTGGCTGATGAAGAGGTAGGTCAGCCCGAATTCGCGCTTCAGATCGACCAAGAGATTGAGCACCTGCGCCTCGACCGACTTGTCGAGCGCGGAGACCGCTTCATCGAGGATCACCAGCCGCGGCGACAGCGCCAGCGCGCGCGCGATATTGACGCGCTGGCGCTGGCCGCCGGAGATCTCGTGCGGATAACGGTTGGCGAAATTCTCCGGCCGCAATCCCACCTTGCCGAGCAGTTCGCGCGCCAGCGCCCGCGAAGCGCTGTCCGCCATGCCATGGACCTTCGGGCCGAAGGCGATGGATTCCTCGATGGTCAGGCGCGGATTGAGCGAGGCGTAGCTGTCCTGGAACACCATCTGCATGCCGCGGCGAAGCTCGCGCAGCGACAGCGCGCGGCCGACCTGCATGCCGTCATAGATGATGTCGCCGGCATCGCGTTTCATCAGGTGCATCAGGAGCCGCGCGGTGGTCGACTTGCCGCAGCCGGATTCGCCGACGATCCCGACGGTTTCGCCCTTGGCGATGGCAAACGACACGTCGTCCACCGCGCGCACCGTCTTGCGCCGGGAGAACAGCTCGCCGCGCACCGGAAAATGTTTTGTGAGGCCGTTGACCTGCAGCAGCGGCTGCGCGGCGCCGCCGATATCTTCGATCGGTTCCAGCATGTCGACGGAGGGTGCGGTCGAACTCATCTTACCTCTCCCATTGGGAGAGGTCGGCGCGAAGCGCCGGGTGGGGGGATCAGGTCCCACGACAGATCAGCGCCCCCCCTCACCCGGAACGTATCTATCGATGCGACATAGCCGAAGCCTTGCTTCGGCGTTCTTTTTTTCAAGAACGGCCGCCAAAGGCGGCCTGTGCCTCTCCCCGTCGGGGTGAGGTGGATCGCAAATGCCGCAACAGTTTGACTTAACTCCATCATGCCGTCAGTTCCGGATGTCCATGGCGGTGCGCAGGCCGTCGCTGAGCAGATTGAAGCCGATCGATACCGCGAAGATCATCGCCCCGGGCAGCGCCGCCACCCAGGGGTTGACGTAGATCGCGGTGCGCAGGGTGTTGAGCATCAGGCCCCATTCCGGCTCCGGCGGCTTTGTGCCGAGCCCGAGGAACGACAGGCCCGCGGCCAGGATCATCGACACCGAGATCAGGCCGGTGGCGTAGACGAAGATCGGCCCCAGCACATTGCCGAGCATGTGCACGCGCATGATGGTGAAGGGGCCGGCGCCGGAGGCGCGCGCGGCTTCCACGAAATCCATGTTGCGCACGCCGGTGGTGACGCTCTCGGCGACCCGGGTGATCTGCGGCACGAACACGATGGTCAGCGAGACGATGGAATTGACGATGCCGGCGCCGAGCGCGCCTGAAATCGCGATCGCCAGCAGCACCGAGGGAAAGGCGTAGAACACGTCGACGGTGCGCATGATCGCGGTATTGATCCTGCCGCCGACGTAGCCGGCGACGAGGCCGAGCGAGGTGCCGATCACGAAGGCAAGAATCACGGGCAGAATGCCGATGACCAGCGACAGCCGGCCGCCATAGACCAGCCGCGCCAGCATGTCGCGGCCGAGTTCGTCGGTGCCGAGCGGATAGCCTGAAGTGCCGATATGGCGCAGCCGGCGGATCATCGAGCCCTGATAGGGATCGGCCAGGCCCAGCCACGGCGCCACCAGCGCGGAGAGGAAGATCAGGACCAGGACGAGCGCGCAGGCCATACTGACCTTGTCGCGCGTCAGGCGCCGTCCAACCGTCGCCCAGTAGCCGCGCGCTTTGGCGGCCGGCCCCGCCTGCAGGGCCGAATCCGACATGGCGTCGATGGGGCTGATGCTCACCCGTTCAGCTCCGCTTGATGCGCGGATCGATCGCGGCCTGCGCGATGTCGACCAGCAGATTGAGGGCCACGAAGAACAGCGCCAGCACCAGGATAGTGCCCTGCAGCAGCGGCAGGTCGCGCTGGAAAATCGCCGAATTGAGCAGCAGCCCAGAGCCGGGCCAGGAGAACACGGTCTCGATCAGGATCGAGCCGCCGAGCATGTAGCCGAGTTGCAATCCCATCACGGCAAGCGCGGTCGGCGCGGCATTCTTGATGACATGGCGGAACACGTCGGTCTCGCGCAGCCCTTTGGCGCGCAGGGCCTCGACGAAATCCTGGCTCAGGATGTCGCCGGTCAGCGCCCGCACGGTGCGGGTGACGATCCCCATCGGGATCACCGAGGTGGTGACCGCGGGCAGGATCAGATAGCGGATATGCTCCCAGTCCCATCCCCAGGCGCCGGAGCCGCCGGGCCCGGCGCCGACGGCCGGCAGCCAGTTGAGCTGCACCGAGAAGATGATCACCAGCACCATGCCGAGCCAGTAATGCGGCACGGAAACGCCGGCGATCGCGATCGAGGTCGCGACCTTGTCGATCCAGGTATCGCGAAAATAGCCGGCGATCAGGCCGAAGAACAATCCGAGCGAAAATCCGATCATGGCCGCCGCGATCGCCAGGGTCACGGTATTGCCGACCGCGCGCAGCACTTCCGAAAGCACCGGGCGGCCGGTGGCGATGGAATGGCCGAGATCGCCATTGACCGCCTTCCACAGCCAGAGCCCGAACTGCACCGGCAGCGGACGGTCGAAGCCGTAGGCGATGCGCAATTGATTGGCGAGTTCCTGCGACGCGTCCGCCGGCAGCACCGCGACCAGGGGATCGCCCGGCGTGATGTGGACCAGCAGAAAGCACACCAGCGCGACGCTGATGACGATCGGGATCACATAGACGATGCGGCGGAGAATATAGAGGAGCAC
>Ga0182014_10005576_pt1 | contig 13937 bp, 7 predicted proteins | sample 612S2DmetaG_FD_120489 | JGI IMG/M metagenome (GOLD analysis project Ga0182014, IMG submission 120489) | Permafrost microbial communities from Stordalen Mire, Sweden - 612S2D metaG | ecosystem: Environmental > Terrestrial > Soil > Wetlands > Permafrost | place: Sweden: Stordalen | collected... | reverse complement strand
GCACCGTCGTGGTGGTGGTCGAGGTGGTGCTGGTGGGCACCGTCGTGGGCGCTTGGTTGACCTGCTGGTCGCCAGGGAGGCTGCCGCTGACGCTGGGATAGGAGGTATCACCACTGTAGGTGGCCGACACGGTGTCGCTGCCCACTGGTAGCAAAGAGGTGGAGCAGGCAGCTTGCCAGTTCCCGCCGACTAGATTGAGCGTCTCGGCGCCGCACCCACTTATCGGAGTAGTAGACCCGTCTCCGTAGAAGGCCACCGTCCCTCCCCCGTCATCGGGAGACACGGTGGCAGTGAAAGTGACTGACTGGCCGTACGTGGAAGGGTTTGCCGAGGAAGCTACCGTCATTACCGGGGACGTGGAGGACGTGAAGGTGAACTGGTCTTCCGCGCTCGTGACGCTTGTTCCCGAGGCTGTCGTCACCGTGACGTCGACTGTTCCTGGCACCTGGACCGGGCTCACCGCGTCAATCTCGCTGGGGGATACGACGGTGAAACTGGCTGCTGGTACGAGTCCAAAGTTGACAGCCGTCGCGCCAGCCAGGCCTGCTCCGGTGATCGTGATTGGAGTGCCGCCCGCAGGCGAAGCACTCAGAACGCTCAGCGATGTCACCCTCGGGACGGCATCGGCAGCCACGACGCCGAGCGAGATCTCCATCGTCGCTGTGGTAGGTGTGGGCGTGGTGGAGTCCGTGGCCTGAACCTCGAACGCCGAGGTGCCAGGCTCAGTGGGCGTCCCGGTGATCGCCCCTGTCGCCCGGTTGAAGCTCAGCCCGCTTGGGAGCGCCCCAGCAATTATCGCCCACTCATAAGGACCCGTCCCCCCCGAGGCAGCGACGTCCCCGAGGTAGGGGGTTCCGACGATAGCGGGAGCCGGAGTGTTCGCGACGATGCCCAGAGTCACTGCGGGTTGCGCCGGGCAGCTCGCGTTCGATGGCGCGAGGCCGATCATCGCATCGTCGTCTTGAACCTCCCCAGTCGTAACACTCGGTCCGGTGGCGTCAATGAACGCGAGGCCCGTCGTGCCGAGACCTGAGACCGGGATTCCTGACACGTTGGACGGTACCGAGGCCGTCGTGGAGAACTCGCCCGTGGAGTCAGCTGTGGCTTCACCTAGTTCGATCGTGGTGGCAGTACCGTCCTGCACTGCCGTGAGTGACAGCTGCGCGGTCGAGCCAGGCTCGAACAGGCCGCCCGCGATGCTAAGCGTTTCTCCTGCATCAAACCATCCGGGACAGAAGTCAGCCGGGGCGCCGCTCGGGGGGGTCAGGCTGAGGTCGCCAAAGTTAGTAAGGGTGCCGGTCTGGTCGGTGGTGACAGCTGGATGGACCGCGGGCTCTAGGTTTCGCGCCGTTTGCTCGGTTCCGTTGGCCGCGGCGGCGTGCGAGTTGACCGCAACAGCCGGAGCGGCGTTCGTCCCTGCCGAAGAGAAGGACGTTTGGGATAGGTGGGCGAGGAGCGCCGAGGCATACGCCGCCTGGCCAGATGCGTTCGGGTGGAACGATTCGGTTTGAAGGTGATCGAGTAGCAACGCGTTCATGTAGGGATCCGAGCTGCACAGGCCATGTCCGGCAAACGCGCGCCGGACGTCAACGAAATCAACACCAGCCGCCGCGGCTGCGTGTTGCTCGACCTGGTCCAGTAGGTTACCCACCTGGTTGAAGAACGCTGAGTCGGCGCTCGTAAGCCCGATAACGCAACCAACGGGCACCGAGGTAGGGAAGAAGTCCGGGTAGTCCAGCGCCACGATTCGGGTGCCCGGCCCCACTCGGCCCTCGATATCTGTGAAGGTACCGACGAGTTCCGTCTGCAGGGTACTGCTACTGATCTTGCTGAGCACAGACTGCTCGAATCCAGGGTTGTCCACGCAGCTACCATCCGGCAGTAATTGCCCCTTCAACAATGCTAGTTCAGGGGCGAAGTCCTGCTCGACACATTCCCCCAGTACGGAGGCAAAGTCGACCGCTGGGTCGTCACCACCCACCGTGATGGTGACCAGGCTGTCCGAAGGAGACAGGCTGTCCACTTGCGCAAGGTTGCCGAACTGGCCGGTGGTGGTGACGTCTTTAGTCGTCGCGCCGGTACAGGCCACAAACTGCAGGTTCGGGATGGCCAGCAGCTGCTGGTACGCGAGTTCGGGATAGGCGTAGATCGACTGGTCACAGGCTGGGGACTGCGACAGGAACGGCCTGACCGACTCCCCAGAAGAGTACGAATCGCCGAGCGCCACATAGGTCGTCTCACCGTAGACATAAGCATTGCCGCCTCCGTCTACGGCGACACAATAAACGATACGGGCGCAAGAGACGGCGCTGGCATAGATGTTGACCGGGCCGGCCCAGCTTGAGCCGTCCCATGTCCATGTGCCATTTACGCCAATGACGATACAGAATGTCGAGTCGGCGCAAGAGATGGAAGTACTACCGGTGAAGCCGACGTTCACGGGGGCCGACCATAAAGACCCGTCCCAGGTCAGGCTGTGACCCGCGTAGTCCACCACCATACAAAAGCCGGCCTCGGGGCATGAGATGGACACTATCCCTGGGCTGCTCGGATCGATACTTGTAGGGCCGGACCACGTCGAACCATCCCACGTGATGGCGTTGCCGGCGTCGTCCACCGCAGCACAGAAGGTGGAAGTCGGGCAGGAGAGGTCTGCGATGCCGCTGTCGTCAATGTTGGTAGGGCCGGACCAGGTCGAGCCGTTCCATATGTAGGCGTTGCCGGCGTCGTCCACCGCAGCGCAGAAGGTGGAAGTCAGACAGGCGAGGGCGGTGATGTCGTTGGCGCTGAGGTTGATCGGGCCCGACCAGGTCGAGCCGTCCCAGGTGAAGGCATCCGTGGTGGCAGCCATACAGAACGTAGCGCTCGCGCAGGAGACAGCGAATAGAGCACTGTAGTCGGGGTCGACTGATACTGGGTATGACCATGTGACACCGTTCCAGGTGACGGCGTTGCCATTTTGGTCTACCGCAGCGCAAAACGTCGACGTGGGGCATGAGACGGACCGCAAGTAGCCAAAGGGCGGGTCCATTTCGACAGGACTGGATAGGCTGGACCCGTCCCAGGTGTACGCCTGACCGTTCCCGCTTAAGATCACGCAAAAACTTGCCAAGGGGCAGGAGGCAATGAAACCGACGTCGTTAACATAGCCTCCCGAGTTCGACGATGTCGACCAAGTAGAGCCGTTCCAAGTCATCATCTGCAAACCCAAATTGACGATTACACAAGAAGTCGGGGTGGCGCACTCGACGCCACCTTGAGCCTGGTATGGGGTATTGACCGGAGGGGACCAGTCTAGCCCGTTCCAGGTTGAGTCCTGGCCGATGCCGTCGTTGTCAATTTCTGCGGCCATGCAAAAAGTTGGGGTGGGACACGAGACTGAAGGAGACCCGTACAAATCGGTAAGCTGGCCGATGTCCGCGGGGCTTGACCACGTTGACCCGCCCCAAGTGAGGGCGACGTTGGCGGTTTTATCCAGAGCGACGCCCACGACGGCGCAGAACGTGGTGCTTGGACACGAGAGCCAGGTGAGCTCGGCAACGGAGCCGATCTGGGAGGCCGACCACGCTTGGCCGTTCCAGGTTGCCGCGGAGTCATCGCCCGCGGCCATACAGAACGAGGAGGTCGGGCACGAGACGAGGGATAGACCACCGCCGGCTTGTTGAGCGCTAGACCACCCTTCGCCGTTCCAGGTGAAGACTGTCCCAACTTGGTCCATTGCCATGCAGAAAGAGGCGGTCGGGCATGAAACGGAATCGAGGTTCCGCCCAGAGACGGCATTGGCTACGTCTATCGCCGCAGGGCTGGACCACGTCGACCCGTCCCAAGTCAATGCGTACCCGGCTTCGTCGACGGCAGCACAAAAGCTGGGGGTCGGGCATGAGACCGACGTGACGTGGCCTCGATCGGGGTCAATCAGTTGCGGGCTGCCCCACGTGTTGGTGCCCGAGTTAGCTGCCGTGGCCAGGGGTGCGGGTACCGTAGCGGCCATTACTGGGTCCGTCGAGACGAAGAGGCCCGGACCGAGTGCAAATATTGTGACGACCATCATGGCAAGCCACCGCCGCGCCTTTTTGGGTGGCCTCTCGAAGCGCGAATGGAGAGGTGATCTACTCTCCGATAGTCTAGTAACGGTGCTGGTTATCATTAGCCGCTCTATCCCTCTACCTGGGTCATGAGGAACACCTTTCGCTTGCGTGCCTAGCAAGTCCGATCGGGACGCGCTAGGGCCGAAAGCCCTCACTTGCCCAGATCCGAGACGCGTTCTCCGCTGCGGACTGACCTCGTTGGGCAAACCCGTCTCTCTCCGATTGTTGGCCTTGGCATTGCTCCGCAGGCGCGGGGACCACTGAGGCTACGGTCACACCGCGTCGGTAGCCTTGGCGCATGCGTCAGGTCTTTTGTCAGAACATCCACCGTCGCTTCGTGGATTTGTCGGGCGCTGACGCCCCGACCTACGAGAGGGGCTACTCGTAGCGGGACCTGGTTCCGGTGGCCCCGCGATCTGGCAGATGCTTTCTCGCCACCGTGCGCCTCCATTGGACAGGTGGTTAGGTTGACCAAACTCATTCATCTACGGTATGCCGGGCCGTGCGCCGCTTGCGGGAAACCTCTTCCCGTAGGCACCCTAGCTTGGTGGGACGGGCAAGCGCATTCGGCGACGTGCCGGACATGCCGTCCTGAGGAAGCATTGGAGCCCGTGAAGTTGTCACGTGTGGCCCCCGTCACGGCGTCTGCTCCCGATTTAGTGGGTTCACTGGCGGTCGGGCTAGCCGGTGGATCGGCCCGCCACAAGTACGAGAGATTGCACCAGGCCCGTGAGGAGAGGATCGACCGGCAGTGGGGACGGTTGTCCGGCGTCGTGAAGTTCCTCTCCGACGACCCCCAATCGACAAGAGCCTGGGCCAGAGGCTCCGAGGGCGAACGGCGCCTGGCCGCTCAGGACACGAGGACCATATTGAGCGACGCCCGCGGGGGCGTTGGCGTGGATATACGCGACGTTCAGCAGGCCATGGCTAGCGCCCCTCACGATTACTCTACCTACTGGCAGGCACAACACGCGCTGCCTACCTATCACCCCACGACCCCCATTCCGCCTCTAAAGGCGGCACTAGCTACAGGACAAAGCGTTATCAATGGCGCGGTGCGTCAGGTCAACTCGCATATCAACCAAGGCAATGGGATCGTGACGCAGGCGTACAGACTCGCCAACGCCGCAAACAACAAGAACCATTAGGGTTCGCCTTCCGGGCACGGGAGGCGCGGCGCAAGGACGGGACGTACGTCACCTCGTTCCTGCCCGCCATGAGGGGTCTCCTGAGTAACGGTGCCAAAGTGGCCAACAATGCATCCACTAATGCGCGTTAGGAGCGACCGTTGCCGGGCTGGCGAAGAGATCGTCGGGAACGTTTGAGGACGCCGGCGACGTCGAATGTCAGCGTCCCGTAGGGGTTGATCGCCTCGAAGTGGGCCGGGCTCAGGTGGGCGATGACTTCGTCACTGACAGGGTGCCCATCGGCCCGTTGGGCGTCGACGGCGTCTTGGAGGTAGCCGGTGGTGGACAGGATGCAGGCGTTGACGACGAGGGTGTGGCAGTGGGCCTGGGTGGTCTGGTCGTCGTGGTGGGGGTAGCGGACAGCGCCACGGTTGGCGAAGAAGATGAACCGGCGCAGGTCGTTGAGAGCCTCGCCCCGGTTCAGTTGGCGCCCGATCCTCCGGCGGAAGGCTTCGTCGGTGAACCAGCGCAGGGCGTGGAGGGTGCGCAGCAGCTTGCCGTACTCAAGCAGGGCTTTGGCCAGGGGGTGTTGGCGCGAGCCGGCTTGGAGCCGGGCGACGAGCAGGGCGGCCGATACGTGGCCTTGCTTGAGGGACCCCCCGATTCGCAACAGGTCGTCCCAGTGCTCGGCGATGAGGTCGACTTGGGCGTGGTGCGTGAGCAGAGGCCCCGCCAGCGGCCAACGTTGGTAGTGGGCAGCAGGCTGGGACCGCCAGAGCTGTTTCTCGGTCAGTTTGGCGATCCGGGGCGAAAGGCGCAGGCCGACGAGGTCGAACAGGGCGAAGGTGGCCAGGGTCTGGCCGTGGCTGTCGGTCGTGTGCTCAGCGATGGGCAGCTCGGTGGTGTTGCCGAGGATCTCGTCGAGGGTGAAGGTGGCGTCGCGTTCGGTGGAGACGATGATCTGGGTCCCGTAGGTGGAGTGCTGGTCAGAGACGTGGGTGTAGCTGGTGAGCCCCTCGTTGACGAAATAGCGCGACAGAGCCCGGCCGGTAAGCGACTTGCCCCTCATGGGCAGGCGGAGGCCGTCAGAGGACGACAGTGTGCCGCCTCCCCAGGCCCCGGCCAGGGGGTGGCGGTGGTGGGCGTTGACGATGGAGGCGTCGGCGGGGCGGAGGGTCTCTTCCCGGAGGTACCACAGGGTGGTCCAGTCGATGACGTCGGCCGGGATGCCGGTGAGCTCGGCCATGCGGGTGGTCCCGAAGTTGCAGGCCTGGGCGAGTACGGCGGCGTAGAGGTTGCGGCGGTGCTCCAGTTCGGGCCGTCGGGGGCTGGCGCCGCCGGCGTGGGTGAGATGAGCCGAGAACCCCGTTTCGCGGTCGACCTCGATGAGCAGCTCGGTCAACGGCACGACGGGGAGGCGGGCCACGACGGCGTCGCGCTCGGCCAGGACCGACGGGTCGACGACCTCGGCACTGAGCGGGCTCAAGTGGAGCTGGCCTTCTTGGTCGAGGCGGACCGGGCCGTCGGCGTCGGCGAGCAGAACCTCCAGGTCGTCAAGGTAACGGCTCGTCTCGGTCTCGATGGCGGCCAGGCGTTCGGCGAAGGTGGCGGGCATGCCGGTGAGCTCGAGCACGTCGGCGCGCTGAGCGGGCCATGCCTCGGGTGCGATGAGATAGGAAGCGGGGTCGGCGTAACGACGTGATCCTCGGGCCCAGATCTCCCCGGAGCGCAGCCCGCCTTGGAGGGCGAAGAGCACGCACAGCTCCCAGTAGTGCTTGAACCGGTTCTCGTCGCCGGCGGCCCGAGCGCCCTCGAGGTAGGGACGCCAGCGGGCGGGGACGAACTCGATGGGGGCGTCGCGGGGGACGTGGCGGCGGCCGTCGGCGTTCATGGCCTGGAGCAGGCTGACGGCGTCTGCGACCTCGCTCGGCGAGACGCTGGCGGCAAAGCTGAGGGCGCCGAGAACTTGTGGGGCGAAGGAGCGGACATGCGAGAACCGGGCCTCCACCAGCTCCAGGTGCCCACCGTCACGAGGTGGGCGTTCGTCGTCGCTGCGTGCCGCCCCAGCCAGGCGCTCGGGGCCCAGCCCCCGCACTGCGGCACCGACGGCGGAGTCGTCGAGGGAATCGTCCAAGACGACGTCGAGGATGTCGTCGAGCAGCACAAGGCGCTCCACGTCGGCCTGGACAGCTTCGCGTTCGCGCTCGGCGAGCTGGTCGCGGGCGTTGCTGTCGGTACTGGCCAGTGCCATGTCGAACATGCGCACCGTCTCGTCGATGATCTCGATGTGGGCGGTCGCCAGCGCGGCGAGAAGGATGGGGTGGCGGCGCTCTGGGGGCATCAGGCGCAACGCTCTGGGGGTGGAGCGCCGGGCCACGGAGGCCAGCTGGCGGCGACGTTCGGGTGGGACGGCGCTCAGGTCCAGGCCGTCGGCTCCTAGGTCCTCCAGGTAGCCCAGCTTGGCGACCTCGGCCTTTATCGACTCGGCCGACGCGGACGTCGCACCGTCGTTGAGCCACACCAGACGGGCCACGCCTAAGTCCGGGTCGGTGACCAACAAGGCGTCGAGCTGCTCGCAGCGCTCCGGGGTGAGCTCGGGGCCGAGCCGTCGGCGGATCTCCTCGCCTGCGGCGACCCGGGCGGTGCCCACGGTGCGCGCTAGGCGGTCCAGGCCGGGCCGTACGACCCGCTCGGCGCGGAGCTGACCGAGGGCTTGGGCGAACAGCACCGAGGGTGCGTCGTGCTCCAGGGCCCGGGCGACCAGCCAGTCTCCGAGCGCCTTCCACTCGCCCCTGCCACAGGTCCGCCAGCCGGCCTGTTCCACGACCGCGGCCACGTGCCGGCGCCGGGTCCGCCCGTCGACATCCCTGGCGTAGCGGGTGAAACTAGCCGGGGCGGCGCCAACTTGTTTGGCGACGAACTGGACGACCTCGGGGGGTACACCGGCGAGATCTGCGGGGACGAAGCCCAAGAACCCGAGCCCGCCGATCTGTACGGCGAGGCCGACCCGCTCCATGGCCCCCCGGTGGGAACGCAGCCAGCGCAGGTCGTCGAGCGACAAGGTGAAGTAGGCGGCCAGGTCGCTGCGGGCGACCTCGGGCGGCCATGAGGACAGCTGCTCCAGCTCATCATCGGACAAGACGTCGCTAGCCATGCCGGCTCAACTCCCGGGCTTGGTCGTCAGGTCTCGACCACGACCGCTTCGACCGCCGCGTCCTTGTCGGCCTGGGACGGCAGGCTGTAGCGCCGGGTGGTATCCAGGCGCCGGTGACCGGAGATCTCGGCCACGAGCACCACGTCTGCACCCGAGCGGACCAGGTTCGTGACGAAGCTATGACGAAGGACGTGCGCGGACAGGTCGAGCTTGGCCTCAGCGGCCAACCGGCGGACCACCAGGTCCACGGCACGGCTGCTCATCGGCCGCCCCGAGCGCGACAACCACAGCGCAGTCGTCTGTGCCCCGTCGCCATCGGCCCCGCCACCGTCGGTGCCGGCCAGGGCCGCCAACTGCTCGGCCCGGGCTGCGAACCACTCATCGAGGGCCTTGCGGCAGGCACTATTGAGCGGCACCTCGCGGTAGGCGTCCCCCTTGCCGGAGCGGACCTTGACCCGGCCCCGACGAGCCGACGCCGCCACGTCGGCCATGTCGAGGGACGCAAGCTCCGAAAGGCGCAGCCCGGCGTAGAAGAACACGATGGCGACAGCCCGGTCCCGGGCCGAGGGGCTGGCCTCGACGACGCGCAGGAACGTCCGCTGCTCGGCTTCGTCCAAGGCCCGAGGGGCAACCTGGGCCAGCTGCTCCCGAGGCACTTCGGGCCGGCCGGCGCTGAGGGAGCGGTAGAAATTGTCGATAGCGGCCAGGGCCTGGTTCACCGATGCCGGTCCCCACCGCTTCTTGGTCTTGGCAAAGCGTTTGTAGTCCCGGACCGCCCAGTCCCGGACATGGGGGTCAGTGAGGGCCTGAGCACCGTGCTCGGAACCGGCCAACCAGGTGACGAACCCGCCCACCTGGGCCAGGTAGGCGTCGCGGGACCGTTCGGCCAGCGGCTGGCGCTTCAACCAGCGCCCGTAGCGGGCCAGCACTGCAGCAGCGTCCAGGTCTTCGCGCTCTGCCGGTGGCACCCGCTTGCGCCGTGCAGCCATGGCCTCTCCCTGTTAGTGGAACCACATTCGCGGGGCTACCACCCCACCGGCGGACACGTTAGTGGAAGCCCAGGGCTGAAATGCTTCCACTAAGGTCATTTAGTGGTAGTTGGTCTGATGCCGGTCCGAGAGGTACCACGGCTGGCTGGCGGTGATGGCCGAGCCGCTTCGGGGCCTCGGGCTCCCGACCCAGCTCCTGCCATGTTCCCCCCTGCAGTGCCAAACTGGCGTTGGTGCCATGCTTACGCCATCACTGGGGGCGACCGGCCCGTCGCGTGGCCTTCACCCTGACGGCCTGCAGTGTTGTCGCCGCCGGCACATGGGCTGGAGTTGCTCAAGCTGGCCCACCCCGGTTGAGGACAACCGGTCCCAGGGCCGAAGTGCCCGGCTCGGTTGCTCATCAGGCTCTCGCACCCGCCCAACCGACGAACAGTTCAGCGGACGACCCGCCGCCCACGGCGCCAGCGCCCTCTCAAGCAGGGTCGGTGCTCATGCGAGGACTGCAGGGTCCTGTCATCATCTGGCTCGGCCCTGATGGTCTTTACGTCGTCACGCCTTCCCGGCGTTCGCCCGAGCAGGACACCATCACGCTCGTGGGGCCCTCCACCGGGAGGGTGGAGGCGGAGGGGCAGCTCCCAGGGCTCGTCGTCAACTGGTCCCACATGGTGCTTTCTGCAGGCAGCCTGTGGGTGACAACCGAACGGACCACGGGCAAAGCGTCGTCGACCTTCGATTTGCTGGCTCTCGGCCAAGCCGACCTCCGCCTCCGGCACCGCCTCGTGCTCGCCCAACCCGCCGAGGACGGCCTGGCCGCGGCCGGCGGCTGGGTGTGGGTGGAGGGTCGCCACTCGTTGCTCAAGGTGGCCCCCCGCACCGGCCGGCTGGAAGCCAACGTGGCCCTCCCGGCCCCGACCACCGGGGACCTGGCAAACTACGGGGACTTGGCCAGCGACGGAGCGGGCACGGTCCTGGTTTCGGTGCACTTTGGCGACGTCTTAGACCTGCTCAACCCCTCGACGGGTGCTGTCCTGTCCCACTACCAGGGGGAGCAGGGCGAGGGGGCCGTGATCGCCGGCATCGCTGACGGGCAGGTCTTTACCTGGACGGGCGTTGGAGAGGAGTCGAGCTATCAACGTTTCGATATCGCCGAGCGCAAGTTCCACACTGTCTATGGGCGGGGGTATGACCCGCTGCTCGTCGTGTCAGGCGGCAGGTTCCTGTTCAACGCCTACGCCGGTTACGGAGCCCGTGCCAAGGCCCCCAACTACTGCGGGCTGGCTGCCACGGGCCAGCCCTTGGCGGCCCTTCCTGACTACGCCGACCCACCGGCGGCCAGGCCAGTCGGCTACGGCCACGGCACGCTCTATTACCTGGCTCCTTCCGCGGGGACCACCTCCGACCTCGACCGGGTTGGGTTGCCCGGCTGCCGTTAGCACCTGTCCTCAACACCAACGAACATCCACTAAGACTCGTTAGTAGATCCATTGTTGGCCACTTTGGCACCGCTACCCAGGAGACCCCGATTGTCACCGCTGACGGATGCTTGCACACGCACCCCCGCTGAGGATTGGTCTGCGCCTGTTCGTTGCCTAATCTGCGGTCGAGCAGCGGACCGCTCAGCTGTCGGGTAGCGCTCCCAGGTAGGCGTCAATGCCCTCGTCGAGAGCGGCCGCCATGCTTTGGAATTGGCGCTCGATCATCGCTGCTCCCTCAACCGCGTCTGCCGGGGCGGCTTCGACGAGCCCTTGAGAATAGGAGACCCCGCCCATCACGTCTTGTGGTGAGACGTGGATCAGCCAGGCGAAGGCAACACGGCCGTCTTTGAATAGCTCGATGGAGCGGCTCATCCACAGTGCAGGCTCCCCGGGCCACGCGCGCGCGGCCACCAGCGTGCAGCGCTGCCAGCGGTGCAGCAGCTCGGCTTGGCCGCCCATCTCCAGGTGACTTCGCACTGTGTTCTGGGTGAGTTCGTCGTTGGATATGTCTATTTGAACGGCTGGGAAGTTCTCCTTCAGAGTCGTGTTGAGGGGTGCCGTGAGTTCACCTAGCCGCCGAATGAGTGCCTGCTCTGCTTCTCGCAGGCGCTCATCTCTTTCCCTGTCGGTGAAGACCCGGGAGAGCTTGGCTCGGATGAGGGTTCGTCGCCCGGAGAGGTCGAGGGATTGGTCGGTGGCGGGCATCTTGAGCCAGACTTCGAGATCGACGGCGACCTGCCTCTTTGTGGGACGGTCTGCGGGAAGGTCGCGGGTGGTCCGCTCGATGAGCTCGTCGAGTCTCGCTGCGTTGCGATGGGGTCGGAAGCTGGCGATAGCAAAGTCGGATCCGGGCTGTTGGTGACCAAGAGGCGGCCAGTTCTGCTCGGTGGCCAGTACCCACAACGTCTTGCCGATCGAGAAGACATCAGCTGGGTGAGGATCGGCGGTGGCGGGATGGTCGATCATCTCCCACGCGCTGAAGTGTGCTGGTCCCATCTGGCGGCCGTTATTCGTGATGGTGTCGGCATCGGGGTCGGTGATAAGCCCAAAATCCCCGACGAACCATTCACCGTCCAGTTCGTAAAGGTTGCCGGGTTTGATGTCCCGGTGGCCGATGTTGTGCTCCTCCTCCAGCGCCGCTAGGGCTGCGGCAACCGTTGAGATGGCGCCGACGACATCCTCGAGCGGTCGGACGGCAAGAGCCTTGGCCATGGGCGTGGCGACAGGCATCGCCAACCAGGGCGGGTCATCTCGGTCGGGCGCGGTGGGCAGGTGCGCATCGATCACCGGCAGCACGCCTGTCAGGCGGGGATGCTCCACGTGAAAAGCGATCTCGCGGATAAATCGCCGGTAAGACTCTGTGCTGGTTCGGCGGGCTTTCAGGACCTTCAGGGCCGCCTCTCTACCGGTCGTGTCAGTTGCCCGCCATACGACAGCGTTGCCTCCTTCCCCCAACTGCCCTTGAAGAGTCCACTGCCCGATCTGATCACCGGTCTTCTCAGCCACTGGCCCGATCGTAAAGCCTCATCACACCCCTGAAGGCTATCGGGCTAATTGCGAGCGAGCCGCGTGTCCGTCCGCAAGCAAGGCCAGGTGCCAGTCGCACGAACGATGGTTCGCGAGACACTCGCGGCGTGGGAGCGTTCCCGCACGTCGGCGGTGTAACACGGCCCGTGTTTGCGGCTATGTAATGCCCTCCACCGTTCGTGCCAGTTCGCCAGCGCCTGCGCTCCGTTGCGGCCGTCGCCCGTCCGCCACCTTGGACTGCGTTCGGTAGAACCCGGTCGTCTTGGCCTGACCACTTTCGGTGCCCGCGTCAAGGCTCTACGCTCGGCGTGGTGCGCGACGAGCGTGAGCAGAACTGGTACCCCATCGGCAAGGTTGGCTGGTTCACCCAGCACATCCGCGAAGGTATCGAGGTCACCGCTGAACAGCTTCGCCTGCTGCAGCCTGCCCTGGCCCGGCCGTACCAGCTCGATGACGCCACGGTGGCCCGGACCGTCCGGGTACACGAGGACCAGGCCGACGACCTCGTGCTGTTCCAGAACCAGGCCGACAAATGGAGCGCCATGCCTGGGCTCACCCCGGCCCGGCGCGCCGCCGTCCAAGAGTACGAGGCGGCGATCGGTGACCTGCGGCGTCTCAACGCCGAGGTGCTGGCTGCCGCCGAGCAGCTGAAGCCGCTCACCATCGAGGCCTTGCTCGCCAAGTCGGACTTGGAGGTCGGCATCGAGGCCCTGCTCCGCGGCTATCGGTGGGACTGACGCCGTCACCGAAAAGGCGCGCGCTTATTCCGTCGGAATACGCCTGAGCCAAGCTCCGTGACGGCAACCATCCCCAACGGCCGCCTGCTCCATCCGTGTCCACTTCACTAACCTTCGCGTTGTGGCTGGTGACGAGCCCGACGACCAAGAAGCAGCCAGCTCTGGACGGTCGCCAGACAATGTTGCCGCGGCCCGCCGTTCAATGGACGAGGCGAGGCGCTTGATCCATTGGCCACGACGCTCGGAAAGCGAAGACGACGAGTCCCTGGGGTCCACCCGCATTGCTTACGAAATGGAGCTCGCCGAGCACCGCAGCACGACTGAGCGCGCCCACCGGGCCGAGCTTGCCGCCAAGGACGCCACGATCGCCCAACAGCGGTACGAGATCAAAGACCTCCGCCGTCGGCTTGCCCAAGCTGAGACCGAAGCCGAGCGGCTCCGTACCGCCCTCCAAGTCCTAACTGGCCGTCCGCTGCCTGACCGGGCCTCGGCTGATGACGAGCCAACGCTCCCAGAAACTTCCGGACAGCCCAGCCCCCCCAATGGGGAGTCGTCCACGTCTACCGGAGACGGTTGACCGTAAACGGTAGTCCCACTGGTCCGCAGTCTCCGTGGGACGGGGCTCAGCCGAGGCCAATGTCGGCGGTAAGGCTCGTCTCCATAGCCTGCGGTGTGGCGGTAGGCACCGTACCAACGCTCACCTGGGCGGCCGCCAGCTCGTCGTGCAGGCTGAGAGGGTGCGACGCGTCGAGCAAGTCGCCCAGCGTTGCGGGGATCTCCGCTGCCGGGTCTACGCCGAGGTCAGTCACCATGTCGCTGGTCCCGGCCTGGTTCAGAGCG
>Ga0182014_10005575_pt1 | contig 13938 bp, 15 predicted proteins | sample 612S2DmetaG_FD_120489 | JGI IMG/M metagenome (GOLD analysis project Ga0182014, IMG submission 120489) | Permafrost microbial communities from Stordalen Mire, Sweden - 612S2D metaG | ecosystem: Environmental > Terrestrial > Soil > Wetlands > Permafrost | place: Sweden: Stordalen | collected... | reverse complement strand
GCGCGTGGCCGACCGGTCCAAGAACCTCGGCACGGACTGGAGGCGCTACGTCGCCCTACGGGTACAGTCGTGACCGGATCTCAGGGGGAATACGCACCAGAGGAATATGCGTCTCCACCAGTCAGGATGGTGGTTGTGACAGGAATGGCCGAGTTGCGCGAACGTCAACGAGTCAAAGTTGCGCTGTTCAAGGGCGAACCGGTTGGGCGTGAGGACTACGGTCGGGTCCGCAAAGTGATCGCCGACCTGCGTTGGCATTTGTTGCTCGCCATCGTGCTCATTCTTTCCGGCTGCTCCCAACTGCTTCTGAGTACTCATGAGCACGGGGCGTTTCGCTGGATTTCCTCTACGTCCGGTCTCGTGATGATTCTCTTGGCTCCCGTGTTTCTTTGGCAGCGGCGACGCACCCTGAACAATGCAGCCAACCTGATCGGCCCTGCCAGCACGGCCAAGTAAGGCACTTGACCTCTGACCTCTGGAAGTTGCGCCTCTATCTCCAGCGATACTCAACATCGTGGCTTGGTCGGTGACCGGCCCCGACCCGGTGTTTGGGGGCAGGCCGGCGATTGAAAGCTACGGCCGTGCATCCGTTAGGATTCGTCGCTAGCTTCAACGAGATGAATACCTGCCGCGGGCACTTTGGATTTCTGAAGGCACTGGCGATGGCTGCATTCGGATCGCTACTTGTATTGATGGTGACCCTGCAGGGCGGCTCTGCCGCCGGCGCCGCGAGTCCACCTGGATACTGGCTTGGTGCCGACGACGGCGGGGTGTTTGCCTTTGGCGCGCCATTCTTCGGGTCCACAGCGTTTCCCGAGCAATGTGGTCAAGGATGTGCCATCGCTTCTTGGCCAGCGGGTACTGGGACCACCGGTCAGGGCTATTGGATGCTGGGTACCTTGTCCAAGACGGGCGCACAGCAGTACAACGGCCTCCTGGCGACCGGCGCTGATGGATCAGCTGCCGACACGTTTGTCATTTCTTCGGACGACGGAAATCCACAGCCCACTCCACAATCGAGCAATCGTCCCTGGCGGATTGCAGGGGTACCCAATCACCAGTCGGGCGTCCTGATTATCGATGCTGGTGGAAACGTTTACATTCCTACTGGACCGAATCCATCTGCGTACCCGATGTCCTATGGCTCAATGGCGGGAGAACCATTTCTTGGCAAGATGGTCGGGATTGCTTCGACGCCCGACGGCAACGGATATTGGATGGTGGCTTCAGACGGCGGGGTGTTTGCTTTTGGCGATGCACCGTTCGAAGGTTCGATGGGTGGGAAGTCTCTCAATGCTCCAGTAGTAGCCATTGCTTCTACGCCGGATGGCAAGGGCTACTGGCTCGCAGGCGCTGATGGCGGGGTCTTCGCATTTGGAGATGCGACGTTCGAAGGTTCAATGGCGGGTGTCTCGCTGAACGAGCCGGTGGTAGGCATCGCAGGGAATGGGACCGACTCCGGATACTGGCTCGCAGCGTCGGACGGCGGGGTCTTCGCATTCGGTTCGGCACCGTTCCGAGGTTCGCTCACCGGCAGAAGGCTCAATGCGCCCATAACCAGCATCGCAGCCAGCCTCTAGTCGACCCTGAATCTGCCATCGGGTGGGTGCCCCACTCGTGTAAGTGCCGGTAGGTGGCACCTCGTATCCGATCTGGACTACTGGTCTCGGGCAACCACGCTGGGCAGGTGTTCGACTTACCAAATCCACGCATCGACTGGTCCGTCCTGGACTGGAACGAGACGGCACTGGCCTTCTACCGCTCGATCGGGGCACATCCCCTGTCGGGCTGGTCCGGGTGGCGGCTGGACGGCGACGCGTTACAGCGGTTCGGACGGCACGAGGTCTGACGCGTCGGCACCGCCCAGCGGGCACCCGTCGACATCCGGTGCCCAACGGGCCAGGGATCAGATGGTGAAGGCGAGATTGGCCACCAGCTGCTCGCCCAGCGCCCGGTCGCCGCGGAACGTGACGCCATCGGCCGGCGCGACACCGGCATCGGCGCGACCACCGGTGAGCCGCAGGAAGCGCACGGCGGGCAACTCGATGCCCACCGTCGGATCACCGTCGAGGGCGTCGACCACAGCCGCACGCCCGTCCACCTGGACGAAGTAGCTCCGGGGCACGGGGCCGGTCAGGACGATCGCCACCCGGGCGCCCTCGGGCATGGCGGCCCTGCGCCCCACGATGTAGCCGAGCCCGGTGGCCACCTCGTCGAGTGCGGATGCCAGGTCGGGCGCCGACTCGCGGGGTACCAATCCCAGGGCCAGGCGGATGTCCTGCTCGTGCAGGTAGCAGTCGTAGTGGCGGATCCGCATGAACCGCCCGTAGGTCTCGTCCTTGCCCGCCGGCGTCCACGACGGTGCGTCGAAGTCCGCCTGGCTGAGCGCGTCGAGCGCGGCCAGGCGGCGCGATGTCACGTCCTCCAGCCGGGCCAGCACCTGCTCGCCGCTCAGGCCCCGGTTCGCCTCGACCCACAGCTCGTTGGCCTCGGCGATGGGGTTCTTCATGTGGGACAGGTGCGACACGTCGGCCTGGGGGGCCGGCTCACCGAGGAGCCCGGCCTCGACGCCGATGACGTGGCTCAGCACGTCACGCACGCTCCACCCCGGCAGGCAGGTGGGGGTGTCCCACTGTGCGGCGTCGAGTTCTGCGCAGAGATCCGTCAACTGCCGGAACTCCTCCCGCAGGAGTTCCACGGTCGCGACCTTGTCCAGGATGGTGGGCATCGCGCCACCGTAGCGTCGGGCCCGGGCGGCGGCCCGCGGGCGTGTCCGGTGACGTCTCACGTTGTCGGTTCGGCCGTGCCCGCCCGGGAACTGGCCGGCTCAACCCGGTACCGGATCGCGCCGGTGCCACATCCGGAGGCTCTCCCTATGGGGAGGCGGTTCGACGTGGAGATGCGGTTCAGGCAACGAGGACGGATCTACACGCTGGCAGCAGGTGGTGTCCTCATCGCGCTCCACAACCTGCCGTCGACCCAGGTGACCCATGACGCGCTGTACTCGCTCATCGGCATCACCTCGGCAGTCTGACGATCGCCTGGGACTTCCTGCTCAACTCGTCCGTGCACCAGGACGGTCTGCCGCCGCTCGGCCGACTGGTGGCGCTCGCCTACCCGATCATGGACGTGACCCTCGTCTCCGTACTCTTCCGGTCGGTGGTGTTCGGGTCGAAGCGCCAGCCGTTCCACTGGCTGCTCGTGGCCGCGATGTCGGTCATGTTCCTCGCCGACTTCATCGCCCCGCTGCTCCTCGTGATCACCAGCATGTCCGGGGCCCACGTCAACGCGGCGGCCGTATCGATCCTGTGCCTCGCCGTGTTCGCCCTCATCAGCGTGCGCATGCTCTGGATGCTGCGACGCATCGGCGACCAGGCCGTCGACCTCGAGCACCACGCGCTGGAACTCGAGGCGTCGGACCAGCTCGACCGGCTGATCGAGCTCGGTTGCCCCAAGAGCCAGGGTCTCCTCCTGTCCCGCCCGCTCGACGTCGACCAGGCCACCGGCTTCCCCAGCCGGATCGGTGTGGCCATCGGCTCCCCCACACGCTGCGTCGGACACCACCGCGGTCAAACCGGCAACACGTGATGCGCGGAGCTAGCCTCTTGCCATGACCTCCCGCCCCGCGCGCCTGGCGCTGGCTGCCGTGCTCCTGCTGTCCGGCCTGGCCGTCGGCCTGGTCGCCACCAGGGCCGGGGCGTCGTCGCCGCAGGAGTCGACCATCTCCATGCGGGGGGCGTCGTACACGCCGAAGGCTCCGGCCGGCGGCACCGACGACTACCACTGCACCCTGGTGAACCCCCACGTGACGAAGAGCGGCTTCATCATCAAGGCCCACTTCTTCCCGAACAGCATCGAGGTCCACCACGCCATCCTCTTCCTGATCCCGCCGAACCTGGCGGCCCAGGCCGTGGCCGACGACAAGGGCGGCAAGGGCTGGACGTGCTTCGGCGAGTCGGCACTGCCGGGCACCGCGTCGATCAACCAGATCTCCAACACCCCCTGGCTCACCGCATGGGCACCGGGCCACGGCGCCGACGTCGAGCCCGCCGGGACCGGGGTGTGGCTTCCCGCCGGCAGCCTCGTGGTCGAACAGATCCACTACAACCTCCTCCAGGGCGACAAGCCGGTCCGGGCCAAGCTGCAGTTGACGACGGTGCCGTCCTCGACCCACCTCCAGCGCCTCGAGCTCGACCTGCGGCCGGCACCACCGGACGTGCCCTGCCCCACAGGGGTGACCGGGCCCCTCTGCAATCGCCAGGCCTCGTTGAACGACCTCGCGGCCCGGTTCGGGCCGTGGGCCGTGACGTTCGACAACATCATCGAGCAGGCCTGTGGCCGCGACCCATCGAACCCGCCGGCGGGCGACACGACCTCCTGCACTTGGCCCATCTCCGGTGGCGAGACGATCGTCCGGCTGGGGGCCCACATGCACCTCACCGGCCGCTCGATGCGGATCACCCTCGACCCCGGCACGCCGAAACAGCAGGTGCTCCTGAACGTCACCGATTACAACTTCGACTACCAGAAGTCGTACACCTTGGCCCACCCCGTCATGACCCATGCCGGAGACACCCTCGAGGTGAGCTGCACCTACGACCCGACCCTGCGCCAGGAGCTGCCCCAGCTGCGCAAGCTGCCGCCTCGCTACGTGGTCTGGGGCGACGGGTCGTCCGACGAGATGTGCCTCGGGCTGGTCCAGACGGTCAACGGCGTCTACCACCCGTAGTCGCCGCAGCGGGCGTCAGTCGCCCGCCCAGCACCCGAGGATGACGTCGGCCACGGTCACCGCGATGTCGCTCGCGCTGGTGGGCGGCACCCCGAACTGGGTGGGCAGTGCGGAGTCGTCGACGAGCAGCACCTTCCAGTCCTTGCGGACCACCACCGAACCGTCGGTGGTCTGGAAGGCGCCCTGGCCGAGCGACTCGAGGTTCCGGGTGTTCCCCAACTGGGCGGCCAGGCCGTCGTAGTAGGTGGTCGTCTCCGCCCAGCTCGACAGCTCCTTGACCGACACCTCGAAGGATCCGGTCGGGTCGGCCCCGGGATAGTCGTAGGTGCAGGCGTAGCGGTGGTCGACCCACGTGGGAGTGGACACGGACGCCCGCTCGCCGAGGGCGGAGGCCATGTCCTTCTGGGCCTCGGCCGAGCACACCTGGACGCTGATCGGCGACGGCGTGGCGCCGGCCGGCTTCGGGGCGAGTGAGGTGGTCGGGGCAGCCGACGTGGACGACGTCCCACCGGAACAGCCGGTGGCGACCAGGCCGACCGCGAGGAGGAGGGCCAGAGGTCTGCCACGCACGTGGCGAGCGTACCAGCGGCGTCTGTCGGGGCCCCGTCGTCGACGCCCGGCCGACCGCCGCCGACGGGGTGCGACGCTCAGTGGCCCGGCGGCTCCAACACGGCGACGAGTTCCACGTGCTCGGTCATCGGGAACAGGTCGAACGCCCGCAGCGATGCCAGCCGCCAGCCGGCCCCGAGAGCCACCGCCAGGTCGCGGGCGAAGGGTGCCGGCTCGCAGGACACGTAGGCCATACGCCGCGGTGCCGGCTCGAGGGCGACCAGCGCCGCCATCACGTCCTTGCCGGCCCCGGCGCGGGCCGGGTCGAGCACGACCAGGTCCGGCCGACCGAGCCGGCGGCCGACCACCGCCGGCGTCACCCCTGCCCGCACGATCTCGACCCCGTCGAGGCCGACCGTGTTGCGTCCGAGGTCGGCCACCGCCGGTCCGCTGCGCTCGACCGCCACCACCGAACCGGACGGCCCGACGGCACGGGCCAGCGCCACCGTGAAGAGCCCGGCGCCGGCGTAGAGGTCGGCCGCCCGCTCGCCACGGCGGGGTGCCAGCCCGTCGAGGACCGCCCGGGTGAGGGTGGCCGGGGCCTGTGGGTGCACCTGCCAGAAGACGCCGGCACCCACCTCGAACCGGTTGCCGTCCACCTCGAAGGTCACATGGTCGGGTGCCCGCAGCGTGCGACCCTTCCAGACCAGGCCGATGTCGAGGGCGGGCAGCCCGTCGATCCTGTCCTTGCCCGTGTCGACGAGCACCACCGGTGTCCCCCCGTCCGGGGACGCCAGGACCTCGAGCTGGCGGGCCCCCTTCCACGACACCGAGGCCACCCGGGCGCCGTTGACCCCGTCGGTGGCGATGGGGCACCGCTCGACCGGCTCGATCTCGTGACTACGGTGCCGGCGCAGCCCGACGGTCCCGTCGGGGTCGACGGCGAAGCCCACCCGGGTCCTCCAGGCCAGCCCGTCGGGCGAGCCGGCCACCTCCTCGACCGGCACCCGCAGGTCGACCCGGGCCAGGCGCGACAGCTGCTCGGCCACCAGGTCCTCCTTGAGTCGTCGCTGGGCGGGCAGTGCGACGTGCTGGAAGTCGCACCCGCCGCACCGGCCCGGGCCGGCGAGTGGGCACGCCGGGTCCACGCGGTCGGGGGACGCCACCAGGACCTCGACCGCGTCGGCCCGCAGGAACGACGACGCCTCCGACGTGACCCGGGCACGGACCCGCTCGCCGGGCAGGCTGTGCCGCACGAAGACCACCCGACCGTCCGGGGCACGGCCGACACAGCCGCCCCCGGCGGCGATCGCCCCCACCTCGAGTTCGAGGACGTCGTCAGGTGCGGCGGGCGTGACCATGCCCGGTTCTTAGCACCGCCCGGTGGTCCACCCCGCCGGGTCCGGATCGCGGTGGGTCGGGTACCTGTCGTCCTCTCGCGGTGGGTCGGTCCGACGGTACGGTGGCTCGACGACGCCGGCACGGAGTGGCGGCCCCGGAACCAGGAGGACGACGTGGACATCGACGAGGCGCTCTATACGACACGGGCGATGCGCCGGGTGAAGCCCGACCCGGTCCCGCTCGATGTCCAGGCGAGGATCCTCGACGCCGCCATCCGGGCACCGTCGGGAGGCAACACCCAGAACTGGCGCTTCCTCCTGGTCGACGACAAGGAGGTCATCGGGCGCATCGCCCCGCTCTACCAGCACGCCATCGGCGAGCTGTGGCAGACCGTCTACGCCGACCGCCTGGCTGCGGCCGAGGCCGACCCCGACGACCCGGAGAGCATCCAGATGCTCAAGGTGCAGCGGTCGGCCCAGTGGCTGGCCGACCACTTCGGGGAGGTTCCCCTGTTCCTGTTCGCCTTCGTCCAAGGGGACCCCTCGGGAGGCTCGATCTACCCCGCCGTGTGGAGCGCCCAGTTGGCGGCACGGTCCCACGGTGTGGGCAGCTCACTCACGGCCGTGCTCGGCTTCTGGCACCCGGACGAGACGTTCGAGATCCTCGGTGTGCCCACCGATGAGCAGTGGATCATGGCGTGCTGCGTGAGCTTCGGCTACCCGACGGGCCGCTGGGGGGTGGCCGAACGCCGGCCCGTCCAGGAGGTGTCCTACCGGAACCGGTGGGGGTCGCCGGTCGGTTTCGAAGTGGACCGCCCGCTCTGGTCGCCCGAGGGCGGCTGACTCCCGATCGTCGGACCGGGACGTCCCCCTGTCCGAGCCGGCGGGGACGAGCCGGCGGAGAGCATCCCGACCGGTGGGCGAGAGGGAAGCCGTACAACGTACGAATTCGCACGTTGTACGGCTTCGTCGCCGTCGTCGCGGAAGGTCCGCCCCGCACGAGACAAACACCCAGGTCAGCACCCCGCTGCTAGAGTCTCTGCCCGATACACATGCGGCTGTAGCTCAATGGTAGAGCCTCTGATTTCCAATCAGATGACGAGGGTTCGATCCCCTTCAGCCGCTCCATCGGTGGGCCAGGGCGCCTCCTGCACACGGTCCCGCCTCACCCCGGACACCCGTCGCACCCGGTGCGGCAGACAGGACCGACCGTGGAGTTCGTGAACGAGGCGGTGGTGAGCGACAGGCTGGCGGCGCTCCCGGGCGACGAACCCCGTGTGGCGGTGTCCGGCAACTTCGCCACACCCCACGAGCTGCTCCGGATCCTCGAGGCCACGCTCCCCCGCGTGCGGGCCTTCTCGCTCAACATCCAGGAGGGTTGGCCCCGGCGCGACGGCTTCGTCACGGAGACGCCCTTCGTCGGACCCGGCGTCCGGGGCGACCCCGCCATGGAGTACCTCCCCATGCGGCTGTCCCTCGTGCCCCGACTGTTCGGGACGTCACGACCCCCTCACGCCGTGCTCCTCCACACCTCGACGCCACGCGACGGCAAGGTCTCGCTCGGCGTCGAGGTCAACATCATGCCGGCGGCCATCGAGCAGGTGGTCGCCCGCGGCGGCCTGGTGGTCGCCCAGGTCAATCCCCGGATGCCCTTCACCGGGGGCGACGCGCTCGTCGACGTCGACCATGTGGACCTGGCGCTCGAGGTCGATGCACCGCTCCCCTCCCCCCGACCCTGGAGCCCCGACGCACTGTGTGCCGCCGTTGGCGAGCGGGTGGCCGGGTACGCCGTCGACGGGGGGACCGTGCAGCTGGGGATCGGGCAGATCCCCGATGCGGCGGCGGGCGCGCTCACCACACGCCGTGGCCTCGGCGTGTGGTCCGAAATGGTGAGCGACGGGCTCCTCGGCCTCGACCGGTCCGGCGCACTCGACCCCCACCGGCCGATCAGCGTCTCGTTCCTCTTCGGCTCACCCGAGCTCTACGAGTGGGCCGACGACAACCCCCGGCTGGTGATGCGACGGACCGAGGTGATCAACGACCCGGCCCGGATCGCCGCCCAGCCGTCCATGCTCTCCGTGAACACCGCCCTGCAGGTCGACCTGTTCGACCAGGCCAACGCCTCCTACGTCCGCTCACGCATCTACTCCGGGTTCGGAGGCCAGCCTGACTTCGTGACGGGCGCACTGCACTCGGCCGGAGGCCACGCCGTCGTGGCCCTGCGCTCGTGGCACGAAGGCAGCGACACCTCGACCATCGTCCCCCGGCTGGTCGAGCCGGCCACCTCGTTCCAGCACTCGGTCATCGTGACCGAGCACGGCGCGGCCGAGGTCTTCGGCCGTAGCAGTGGCGACCAGGCCCGGCTCCTCATCGGCTGCGCCGCCGACCCCCGGGCACGCGACGCCCTCATGGACGCTGTCGGCCCCTTCGGCCGCTGATCAGAGCACCCGCTCGGCTCCCGGCTCCCGGCCACCGGGACGACTAGCTTGCCCGAGGTGAGCGCCGACGCGGACGGAGGAACGGAGGGCACTGCGGACGACCGGTCACCGGGATCCACCGCGGCCACGGGCCGCTCGTCGGTCCTCCTCATCCTGGCCTCGGCGCAGTTCCTCATGACACTCGACAGCTCGGTCATGAACGTGTCGATCAAGTCGGTGGCGGCGGACCTCGGCACCACCGTCACCGGCATCCAGACCGCCATCACCCTCTACACACTGGTCATGGCCGCCTTCATGATCACCGGCGGCAAGATCGGCGCGCTGATCGGCAGGCGGCGGGTCTTCGGGATCGGCCTGGTCGTCTACGGCTGCGGCTCGCTGGTCACGTCGCTCGCCCCGAACCTGACCGTCCTGATCATCGGCTGGTCGCTGCTCGAGGGCCTCGGCGCGGCGCTCATCATGCCGGCCATCGTCGCCCTCGTCGCCGGCAACGTGGCCAAGGAGGGCCGGTCCGCCGCCTACGGGCTCATCGCCGCGGCGGGCGCTATCGCCGTGGCCGCCGGGCCACTGATCGGCGGCGCCGTCACCACGTTCGCCTCCTGGCGCTGGGTCTTCGTCGGCGAGGTGGTCATCGTCGGTGTGATCCTCGTCTTCCTGCGTACCGTGCACGACACGCCGCCGGAGAAGCGGGTCGCCTTCGACGGACTCGGCGCCGTGCTGTCGGTGGTCGGTCTGGCCATGACCGTCTACGGGGTGCTCCGGTCCGGCACCTGGGGTTGGGTCCGCCCGAAGCCCAATGCACCGACCGTCGCCGGGGTGTCACTGGTGTTCTGGCTCGTGGTGGTCGGTCTCCTCGTCCTCGGGCTCCTGATCGACTGGGAAGTGCGCCGGGAGCGGTCGGGCCGCGAGCCCCTGTTCCGGCCCTCGATGTTCGCCAACCGACAGATGACCGGCGGCATCGTCATGTTCGGCTTCCAATTCTTCATCCAGTCCGGGGTGTTCTTCACCATCCCGCTGTTCCTGTCCGTCGTCCTCGAGCTCAATGCGCTCCAGACCGGCCTCCGGCTGCTCCCGCTGTCACTGGCCCTGCTCGCCTCGGCCGTGGGCGTGCCCCGGCTGTGGCCCGGCGCCTCGCCCCGGCGGGTGGTGCGCCTCGGCCTGCTGTCGATGCTGGCCGGGACCCTCCTGCTGGTCGGCGGACTCGACCCGGGCGCCACGGCGGCCATCGTGCTGATCCCCATGGCCCTGATGGGGCTCGGCATCGGGGCCCTCGCGTCGCAGCTCGGCGCGGTCACCGTGTCGGCGCTCCCGGACTCCATGAGTGCCGAGGTCGGCGGGCTGCAGAACACGTTCACGAACTTCGGGGCATCGCTCGGCACGGCCCTGGTGGGCGCCGTACTGATCGGGAGCCTCACGTCGACCTTTCTCACCGGGGTCTCCCACAACAGCGCCATCCCCCCGGAGGTCGTGAGCCATGCGACCGTCGAGCTCGAGGCCGGCATCCCCTTCGTCTCCGACTCGGACCTGAGGAAGGGCCTGGCCACCACCACCCTGTCGCCGGCCACCCAGGACGCCATCGTCGCCGAGAACGGCGCAGCACGACTGGTGGGCCTGCGCACCGCGCTCTCGGTCGTGGCACTGGTCATCGTGGTCGCCCTCTTCCTGGGCCGCATGCTCCCGACCACGCCGGTCGGGGCCGATGCGTCGGACGGCGCCGAGGGCGCCGCTGACCTGGGGAAACCTTCCGAGGAGTCGAACACCACGGACTGAGCGGGTGCAACGAGGGGTGCACGTTGCATCGACACTGCACGAAAGTTGCGGAACGGCCGTACAGGTCAAGCTCGGCGCCCGGTCCGCCGATATCCACCCCGTGAGGTTCGATCTCGAACACCCGACATCGCGCCAGTTGCGCGACGGCGTCACCTGCGGGCTCATCGCCGAATCGATGATGGTGCCGATCCTGCTGACCGTCACGTTCGTCGACCATGCACAGGTCAGGTGGGGCTACATGGCCGCCGCCGTGGCCTGCATCGTGGTGTCCATCCTCTACCAGGGGGCCTTCACCCTGATCACCCGAGGGCAGGCCGGCGTCGAGTCGCAGGCCAACTCGTGGTTCATCATCGTGTGCCTGGCCATGGCGGGCCTGGCCTGCATCGAGCTGTCGACGGCGACCCCCGCGGCCCTCTACACGCCAGCCATGCTGGTCGGCGTCATCTTCGTGGCCATCGTCGGCGACCGGCGGATGCAGTTCGTCATCGATGTCTTCGCCCTCGCGCTCATCGCCGTGATCGGCTGGGTCCAGGGGCTGCGGGGCGCCGAGTTCGCCGTGTCCATGGTCGTCTACGCATCGACCGTGGCCGTACTCAGCTACATCTGCGCCAGGACCGTGGGGTCGATGACCGGGCAGATCAACGCCACCCAGGCACTGGACTCCCTCGACGAGTGCTTCGACGATGTCGGGCTCGACGCGGCCCGGCCGACCTCGGACACCTTCGCCGAGATCTTCTCCCGGGGGCTTCCCTACGTGGCCTGCATCATGCCGGCCGAGCGCGTCGCCGTCTTCACCCGGACCGGCGCGCTCGAGCGGTTCACACTGCTCGCCTCGTGGCCAGACATCACCGCCGACTGCGGCGACATGGCCCGGCTCCCGGCCGTGGCCACCGCCCTGGCCCACGACGACGTTGAGATCGACTCCCACTACTGCGTGCTGCCGGTCGGCTACGCCTCCGACGGCGAACTGGTCATGGTGATCGAGCGGAGCCAGTCGGACTCGCGGGCCGACCTGCGCTCGGCCGAGTCCGCCGACCTTCTCGCCTCCGCGTTCCTGCGCGTCACCAGCCGTGCCAACTTCATCAACGGTCTCCACACCGAGAGCCGTACCGACCCGTTGACGGGCCTCGCCAACCGGCGCAGCCTGATGGAGCGGATCGACATGGAGATGTCCCACGCCATCCGATCCGACTCACCGTTGACGCTGGCCATGATCGACCTCGACCACTTCAAGGAGTACAACGACCGCTACGGCCACGTGGCCGGCGACACGGTGCTCCGCTCGGTGGCCGCCATGATGATCTCCAACACCCGCGACCAGGACATGGTGGCCCGCTACGGCGGCGAGGAGTTCTGCCTCGTGCTGCCGGACACCGATCTGATCGGTGGGCACCACCTGCTCGACCACCTCCGGTCGGGCGGTCGTGACGCCACCACCGACCTCGGCGTCACCCTGTCGGCGGGGCTCACCAGCTGGGACGGGATCGAGGACCCGCTGTCGTTCATCGAGCGGGCCGACCGCGCGCTCTACCGGGCCAAGTCGTCGGGCCGCGACCGGGTCGTGTCCATCGCCGCCTACTCCGAGTAGCCGGGGCGCGGACCCGGGGACGGTTCCTCCGACGTCAGTCCGCGGCGGCCATGACGAGGTAGACATTGTCGTCGACGGCGAAGGAGTTCACCAGGGTGAACCCCTGGGCGGCCAGTGCGTCCAGCTCGCCCTCCAACTCGACCCGTCGCTCGGCCACTACCAGGCGACCGCCGTGGACCCGCAGCACCTTGTGCTTCGTCATCCTGCTGCTCCTTCTCTCGACGTACCCCCGCCGAGGACGGCGCCGGACCGGTCGAGGACCAGCCCCGGCTCGCGGGCCCCGTCCCCCAGGTCGACCGGTTCCGGCCGCACCCGGATGAACCACTCCTGTCCCCAGACCTCGGCGAAGACGTCCTCGGGCATGGACAGGAAGAAGCTCTCCTCGCTGATCTGGCTGGCGTGGGCCGCCATGGCCGCGCGCTTGGTGGCCACCCACGGGGTGACGTCGACCTCGGTCGTGATGCGCACGGCGGGCTCGCCCATCGTGTCGGCGCCCTCCAGTTCGTCCTCGGAGGCGAGCTCGGCCTCGAGGGCCCGGCGTCGCATCTCCCGCATGAAGTCGCGGTCCATCGTGGCCATGTAGACCACCGGCGTGCCGGCGCGCTCGGCGGCGGCCATGCCCACCCGGTGCACCTGGACGTGGTCGGGGTGGCCGTACCCGCCGTGCTCGTCGTAGACCACGAGCACGTCGGAGGCCTCCTCGGCAAGCAGGTCGGCCAGGCGACCCGCTGCCTCGTCGAGGTCGGCGGTGGCGAAGCAGCCCGGCCTCGAGGCACTGGGTTCGCCCTCCATGCCGGAGTCCTCGTAGCCCAGGAACGCCACGCGGGCGGTGCCCAGGATCCGTGCCGCATCGGCGAGCTCCACCTCGCGGCGGGCGGCCAGGGTCTCCTCCGGGTCGAGGAACCCGTCGTCCACCTCGCCCAGCTCGCCACGGGTGGCCGTCACCAGGACCACCCGGTGGCCCTGCTCGGCGAGCGACGCCATGGTGCCCCCGGTGGCGATGGCCTCGTCGTCGGGATGGGCGTGGAAGAAGGTCACGGTGGCCATGGGCCCGACCCTAGTGGTCGCTCATCCGAGCGGAAGTTGGGGCGCATCGGCAAGCGACAGCTGACCGGCGACGGCCTTGGCCGAGCTGGTGGACCGCTTACCGGTCGCCGCGTAGATGCGCTCGGGACCGAACGAGCGGATCGTCCGGTCGCCCGGTCGGCCCCCCACCACCTCGACGGATTCGGTGCCGTTCTTGGTGTTGACGACGTGGGCCCGGAACTCCCAGGTGGCGCCCCGCATGGTGACGCCGCGAACCACGACCGGGTCGCCCGCCCGCAGCCCGTTCCAGGCCTCCGAGCGCTCGAGGTGCTCGGATGCCCGCAGCGCCGCCTTCTTCGCCCCTGCCGACGTGCCCCGGCTCAGCGCCGCTCCTCCCGCATCGTGCGGAACCGGTGCCAGATCAGGAGGACCACGGCCACGACGGCCAGGACGGCGATCACGTAGGAGGCATAGCTGAACGACTTCTGCACGTGGTCG
>Ga0182014_10005574_pt1 | contig 13938 bp, 7 predicted proteins | sample 612S2DmetaG_FD_120489 | JGI IMG/M metagenome (GOLD analysis project Ga0182014, IMG submission 120489) | Permafrost microbial communities from Stordalen Mire, Sweden - 612S2D metaG | ecosystem: Environmental > Terrestrial > Soil > Wetlands > Permafrost | place: Sweden: Stordalen | collected... | reverse complement strand
CGGAGGAAACGACTGCCGACGGGAATGGTTTCAGGGATTGGGTCGGCGGCGGGGTTGGGGTTGGTTGGCTGCATACAGAGATGATTTTAGTGGGTGGTGTGTGGTTGAGGCGGCCAGTTCTCGCAGAACGGCGATTTTGCTCCGAACGGGGGCGAGCTATTTCGTCTCGACGTGGAGGATACGAATCTCCGGGTAGGCGCCATCCCAGTCGGGCGAGACCGCATCGAAGATCAGGCGGAAATCCTGCCCACCTCCGGGCTTGAGAGGGGCTGCAGAGACCGGTTCCACATCAATATAAGGTTCGCGCACGCGGATGAGCTTGAGCGGAAGGGTCTCGTTCTGCGCCACCTCGTGGGCGAAATCGCGAAAGAGTACCTGAACAGTAACGGCGGTGACAATACGGGAACCCTGGTTGGTAATATGGCCATCCAGGTAGGTGACCTTGCCTCCGGACAGATTGCCGGATTCGCTCATAGCCATACTGGTCAGCGAGAGGTTCGCCGCATAGGAATCCAGCGGCGCGGAGATTGGCGTAACCGCGCCTTTGCCGCGCGCGTTTTTGTGTTCCAGGCTGAGGATCGCCACAGCGGCAATCGACAGAACGACGACCGCAGCCACAACCAGCGGCAGCCAGTTGCGTCTCTCATTCTCGGAGGAAGGAACGAGTTCAGAACCTATGCTCACGAGCAGAATCTTACACCCGTGAGCGTAGAAAATTCCCAGGTTTCCGTGTATTGAAAAATAATGTAAGATGAATCGGCACTTGATGATAGATTAACGGTTTTAAGGATGCTTACCGGCCAGGAGGAAAGAATGCCAGACGTCAATCCCAAGGACAACCAGCCGGTCTACACGTTTCAGGGCGACTCGCCAGCCGACGAACTCCACGAAATTGCCCGCATCCACTACAAAGAAGCGAAAGAACTGCTTGAACGCGCAAACCAGTCGCTGGCCGAGGACCGGCAAGAAGAGGCCAAGTTACTGCTTGATCTGGCTAAGTCGCGGCGAGAGAGGGCAGATGAGTTCGAGAAGGCAGCCAGAGGCGAGGGCGGCGACCCGATTGTGGCAGAAATACTTGATTCGCAGGAAGATAACTGTCCCGGCTTTACCGGATATACACCGTCATTCATGACACCTGAGGAATTGTTACCCGTAGAGTTGCCACCGAAGCCGAAGCCACCCCTGCGAAAGCGCATTGGCCGCATTCTGGTCAAAATATGGGAATTGATCAAGTGATTCGCGGGCCACGCGCTTCTGGCAAGGGCGTTTCCTCGTCCCATGCTCAAGGCCGACCCGGCGGAAGCCGATAGGACGACGGCGGCAGCCACGGCTAAGGCTGCCATTTGCGTCTTTACAACGGGAAAATATGTTCCGGGCCAATGCGTGGGAGCATGATTTTCATCCCGTTCCTGAGAGAATCCCGTGGCCTTTTCGATTCCTGTCAGCAAGCAGATACTTTTTAGTCCTTGACCGATAGGCAAAGTAGGGTCACAATCTGTGCGGTTCATCACCTTTGTACCGCATCTTTCGCGGAGATTGGATGTCGAGGGATGCGGTGGTGAGAACCGGCCAGATTCAGATTGCGTAATCCTTGCCGCAAGGCACTGAAAGGCAGGCCAGCGATGCAGCGTTACTCCCCAACCGCATCCGTATTCATGGCAGCGCCTGCCGAAGAACGAAGGCGCTCCAGGGAACCTGACGATCTTGTGTACCATGCCGTCACGGTCGCCGCCATCCTGTTGGTGCTGGCCAGCCTTTGTATTTTCTGAAGGCTGGAACCGGCTGTTGATGGGTGTGACCAGTATGCTATGAGGCTGATCTTGTGTGCGCTGCCCGGCGCATTGCAACTATGAACCAGGCGACGGTTCCGAGACGATACAACTCCAGGGAACTAGCCTTAGCTGAATCCCCGCGCTTTCTTGACGCTCTGGCGGAAGTCTTCGCCGGTCATCTCGACGCGAACGCACATCTCAGCCAGGCGTGACCTCATGCGGTCGCCGATGCGGTCGCCAAGGGTGTCTTCGCTTTTGGCGGGCTTGTTGCCTTTCTCATCGGCTTTGAAACCGGCGCCTGCCGGCAGGTCTCGCCAGTTGGTGGTGATGATGGTAGACAGCTTGTCGTTGTAGCGAGTGTTTAGAATCAGCGCCACCGTGTCCCATACCCATTCATTGGGCTTCTGCGCGCCCAGGTCATCCAGCACCAGCACTTCGGCGGCAAAGACGGGCTTGAGAAGCTCCAGTTCAGTGGTCTGCACTTGGGAGTTGTAACTGTTCTGGATGTTCTTGAGCAATTCGCGATAGTCGCAGAAGAGGCCGCGGACGCCGCGCTCCTGCACCAACCGTTGGAGCACGCCCACGGCCAGGTGTGTCTTGCCAACGCCGATGGAGCCGGTGAAGAGCAGTCCCTTGCCGGCGGTATCGACCGGATAGGCCTCGACAAACTTTCGGGCGGTCAGGTGCGCGCGGCTCAACGAAGGGTCGGCGCCGCGAAAGGCGGTTTCATAGGTATCCAACGAACAAGAGCGGTAGCGCTCGGGAATGTGAGCGGCGGATATGCGGCGCTCTTCGCGCTCCCTCTCCTGGCACTCGCAGGCGCGCGAAACCCATTGGCCCTGGGCGTTGACCACCCGCACCAGTCCGACTCCATCGCAAATTTTGCATACATTCATCTGAACTTAAGCGTAGCGCAATCGCCGCGGTGTGCGCCGGTGCAGGTCTGGTCCCTTATTGTGGAAAAGGCATTCGTTCGCCTCAAGCGCCATTGCCTACAATCAGAACCACGCGGAGAAAATCGCCTTTGACCCGCGAAGAGATGGATACTCGCTCATGAATCGGATGGTATTGCGCGCCGCTTTCGCCCCCCTTGCCGCTTTCGTCTTTCTGTCGACGGCCACCCTGCCGGCGCAGACCGCCTCCCCGGCGCCCGAGGCCAAGACTCCCTGCGTGATGCCCCAGCAGCCGGAGGTTTCCGCCTGGCAGAAGGCGCGCGACGCGCAGTTGAAGGACGATTTTCCCTGGCTGGCAAAGTTCAAGGAGGCCAATTTGAAGCTGGGTCCACCCGCCGCTGGCGAAGATCGCGTGGTCTTTATGGGCGACTCGATCACGGAAATCTGGAAGATCGAGGGACCGGACGGAACATTCCCCGGCAAGCCCTATATCAATCGCGGCATCGGCGGACAGACCACGCCGCAGATGGTCTTGCGCTTTCACCAGGACGTGATCGCGCTCAAGCCCAAGGTGGTGGTGATTCTGGCCGGCATCAACGACGTTGCCGGCAACACCGGCCCAGAGACGCTGGAGCAGATCGAAGACAACCTGGCATCGATGGCCGAGATGGCCGCGGCCAACCACATTCGCGTGGTGCTCTGTTCGGTTCTGCCGGCCTTTGATTTTCCCTGGAGGCCGGGCTTGACACCTGCGCCCAAGGTGCTGGCGCTGAACGTATGGATCAAGGCCTATGCGGCAGAGAAGGGCTACCCCTACGTGGACTTCCACACGGCGATGAAGGACCAGCGCGACGGGCTTCCGGCTACGCTGAGCCGTGACGGAGTGCATCCGCTGCCAGTCGGCTACGCGATGATGGTGCCGCTGGTGGAGGCGGGGATCGAAAAGGCGTTGAAGCAGTAGGAGACTGGGAACAAAACTCGCCGCTATTTGCCATCCCTGAGCCGCAGCGGCCCAGGGCACACGCCGTTGCCGGGATGAGAGGGTAGCCTGTATCCGCAGATTCACAGCGTGTGTGTTGCTGTGAACCCGGTTTGTATAAGCCTTTTATTTTGAATTAGTTAGATAGCGGTCCGCAGTTTTAATGTATCTGTGGTTGTGTGTTACCGTGAAATCGGCTCTTGAAAACCATTGAAATTGAATGGGTTAGGTGAGGCTCCACAGTTTCACCGGTAAAAATGAAATTTTTTCTTTGGAGAGTTCCCGATTGGCTATGCGGAGAGGACCCGCTGAGGGTTTTCTCTCCCTCGCGCCCTATTGATTATTGTGCTCCTATAGACGGATATTCTCCGCAACGCGCGGGATCTGCCCGTGGGGAGACTGAGTCCCCTTCGATGCTCTCGCTCCTGATCAACGAGGCTGATTGGGGGGGGCGTGGTCTCCCACCCTCGCGGCAAAAGCGCGGAGCGGGTACCCCCACCCCTATTTTGTACGCAAATTCCTTGTTTTCTTCAGCTTACGGGCAAGGTTACGCTGTAAAATCCTGATAACAAAGAAGTTCCATGCAAAATATTCCAAGATAAGGAGTTACGCGGACTATGGACGAGGATTAGAGGAAATGCTTCTGAGGATTATTGTGCTGCGAAGGATAGAAATAATCTGCAAGGGACTGGCCGTCCAGGCGATGGCCTTCGGTGCGGCCGGCGCACTCGCTTGTCGGTCGCATGGGGGGGCGGAACAGGACGCCGCGAAGTCGTGCGGAAGGTTTCGCACCGGCCCTACGGGACGGCGAGAGAGTTGTTGGGGTATGCAGACCCCGGGTTCCACCCGGGGCTATTTTCACTGCCTCCCTCCGGGAGGAAAGGCAGCGAATTGAGGTTCTTCGTCTCCCACATCCCAGAATCGAGATGTGGGCCGCCCGCCCGCTCATCGCGAAAAAACTGCGATGAACGGGGCACAGCTTCCCGTGGCTCATGGTGATTCTTTGGGGTTGATGAACGGGCCACCTGCCGAGGCTCGCTACCTGGACGCAATGTGGAGTATTTATACGTTCAACCCTCAAGCGCCCAGTTCTAATGCTTCAAAAAGGCAATAGGCCGCATCAGTCTCCCGGCGCTTCTTCCAACTCGACGCCGATCTTGTGCAGTTTCATCACGTGCGATTGCAAGCGATCGAAGAAGAGGTAGACGACCGGGGTGGTGAAGAGGGTGAGCATCTGCGAAACGATCAGCCCGCCGACGATGGTGATGCCCAACGGCTTGCGCAGTTCCGAGCCGACGCCCATGCCGATGGCCAACGGCAATCCGCCGAAGAGCGCGGCCATGGTGGTCATCATGATGGGACGGAAGCGCAATAAACACGCCTGGTAGATGGCTTCGACGGGCGGCAATCCCTGCTCGCGCTCGGCCTGCAAGGCAAAATCGATCATCATGATGGCATTCTTTTTGACGATGCCGATGAGCAGGATGATGCCGATGAGCGCGATGATGCTCAGTTCAGTTCCGGTGAGCAGCAGCGCCAGAATCGCGCCCACTCCGGCTGGAGGCAGCGAAGAAAGAATCGTCAGCGGGTGGATCAGGCTCTCATAGAGAATGCCGAGCACGATGTAAACAGCGACCAGCGCGGCGAGGATGAGATACGGCTCGTTTTTGAGCGAATCCTGAAAGGCCTGCGCGGTTCCCTGGAAGGTGGCGTGGAGGGCGGAGGGCATATTCATCTCCGCCTGTGCCTTTTCCAGCGCGGTGACGGCATCGCCCAGGGCCACGTTGGGCGCCAGGTTGAAGGTGAGCGTGATGGCCGGATACTGGCCCTGGTGATTGACCGCCAGCGAGGTCCGCTGCGACTCAAAGCGCGCGATGGTCGAAAGCGGCACCATGGAGCCGGTGGAGGACTTGACGAAAATTCCGTTTAACGAATCCGGACTGAGCTGGTACTGGGGGTCAACCTCCATCACCACGTAGTACTGATTGAGCGCCGTGTACATGGTGGAGACTTCGCGCTGGCCGAAGGCGTCGTAAAGCACCTGGTCGATGGCGCTGGCGGTAATGCCCAGGCGCGAGGCGGAATCACGGTCGATGACCAGGTTGGCAGCAAGGCCCTGGTTCTGCTGGTCGCTGGAGACATCGCGCAACTCCGGCATAGTCCTCATGCGGGCTTGCAGTTGCGGCGCCCAGGAGTTCAGTTCATTCAGATTCTCGTCGGAAAGGGTGTACTGATATTGGGCGGCGCTGCCGCGGCCACCAACCTGAATATCCTGGTTGGGCTGGAGATAGAGAATGGCGCCGGGGATGCTGGTAAGTTTTTTCCGCAGCCCGTTCACCACCTGATCGGCGGTGATGCGGCCGGGGCGCTGGTTGGGTGGCTTGAGGCCGACGAACATGAAGCCCATGTTGTTGCTATTGCGGCCGCCGCCCGCAAAGGCCGTTACCGAGGCGATGGACGGATCGTCGAGCACCATCTGCGCCAACTCGCGCTGCTTGGCGCGCATGGCGGGAAAGCTGATGTCCTGCGCGGCGACCGTTTGCCCGCTCATGCGGCCGGTATCCTGCTGCGGGAAGAAGCCCTTGGGCACGATCATGAAGAGGAAGACGTTGAGGGCCACGGTGCCGATCACCACGCACAGCATCAGTACCTGATGGCGCAAGACCCATCGCAGGCCACCGGCGTACTCGTTGTGAAGCCAGTTGAAGCCGCTCTCAAACAGAAGGTAGATGCGGCCGTGGCGGCTCTCGTCGCGCGACTTGAGGAAGCGGGCGCAGAGCATGGGCGTGGTGGTCAGCGAGACCAGCAGCGAGACGGCGATGGCTACCGACAGGGTAACGGCGAACTCGCGGAAGAGCTTGCCCACGATGCCGCCCATCAACAGAATGGGAATAAAGACGGCGATCAGCGAGGTGCTCATCGACAGCACCGTGAAACCGATCTCCTTGGAGCCCTTCATGGCCGCATCGAAAGGCGTCATGCCCTTTTCGAGATAGCGGGTAATATTCTCGATGACCACGATGGCGTCATCCACCACGAAACCCGTGGCGATGGTGAGCGCCATCAGCGAGAGGTTGTCGATGGTGTAGCCCAGCAGGTACATGACGCCGAAGGTGCCCACCAGCGAGAGAGGCACGGCTACCGATGGGATGATGGTGGCCCACACCTCGCGCAGAAACAGGAAGACCACCAACACCACCAGCAGCACGCTGATCATGAGCGAAATTTCCACGTCGCGCACGCTGGCGCGGATGGTGGTGGTGCGGTCAATGGCCACGTCGATCTTGATGGTGGGCGGGATGGCGGCCTGCAAGTGCGGCATCTGGGCCATCACGGCGTCTACCGTTGACATCACATTGGCGCCGGGAATCTTGAAGATGACGACCAGGACGGCGCTCTTGAGCTGGCCACGCTGTCCATCCCTGTTAATGCCCGAGACGCCTGCGGTGTGGATGTCAGCGACATCATCGGTAATCGTGCCCAGGTCAGAGACGCGCACGGGCGCGCCGGTCTGCTTGTTGTAACCGGCGATGATGGGCGCGTAGTCACTGGCCTTGAAGATCTGGTCGTTGTCGCTGATCTGCCAGCGATGGTCCGCGTCCTGAAAAGCGCCCTTGGGCCGATTGGCGTTGGCCCCGGCCAGGGCAGTGCGTACCGCCTCCAGGCCGACGCCGTTCGCGCCCAACTGCATGGGGTTCAATTCAACGCGCACCGCAGGGCTGGAGCTGCCACCCACGAAGACCTGGCCCACACCCTGAATCTGGGCGATCTTCTGCGACAGGATGGAGTCGGCCAGATCGTACATCTGCGCCTTGGGAACCACGTCGGAGGTGAGGGTGAGAATGAGGATCGGAGCCTCAGCGGGATTGGCCTTGCGATAGCCCGGATTCTGCGGCAGATTAGCGGGCAACTGGCTGCGCGCCGCGTTGATGCTGGCCTGGACGTCGCGGGCGGCGGCGTCGATGTTGCGATTGATGTCGAATTGCAGGGTGACGGAAGCCGAACCCAGCGAGCTCGTCGATGTCATCTGGTTGACGCCGGCGATACGCCCGAACTGGCGTTCGAGCGGCGTGGCGACCGACGAGGCCATGGTCTCAGGACTGGCGCCAGGCAGGCCCGCGCCCACGCCGATGACCGGGAAGTCTACATTGGGCAGCGAGGCCACGGGCAGGATGGAGTACGCCACCGAGCCGGCCAGCAGCAGGGCCAGACTGAGAAGCGACGTGGCCACCGGACGCTGAATAAAGGGTGCGGAAAGATGCATGGGTCCTTATCCTCAGTCGCCGGTGACCGGTTGCTGTTCGTGGGTGACATGAAGGTCGCGCGGCTTCATGCGCTGAGCCAGCTTGTCGAAGTAGAGATAGATGACCGGAACGGTATAGAGCGTGAGCACCTGCGAGAACAACAGCCCGCCGACAATGGTGATGCCCAGCGGCCTGCGCAGTTCAGCGCCCACGCCGCCGCCCAGGGCCAGCGGCAATCCGCCCAGCATGGCGGCCATGGTGGTCATGATGATGGGCCGGAAACGCAATTGGCAGGCCTGGAAGATGGCAGCCTCGGCCGTTTTGCCCTCGATGCGCTCGGCCTGCAAGGCAAAGTCGATCATCATAATGGCATTCTTCTGCACGATGCCGATGAGCAGGATGATGCCGATCAGAGCGATCACGCTGAACTCGGTGCGCGTGATGAGCAGGGCAAGAAGAGCGCCCACACCGGCCGAGGGCAGCGAAGAGATGATGGTGATGGGGTGGATGTAGCTCTCGTAGAGCACACCCAGCACGATGTAGACAGTGATCAGAGCGGCCAGAATCAGCAGCGGCTCGTTGGACAGCGAGGTCTGAAAGGCGGCGGCCGTGCCCTGGAAGCTGGCATTGATGGCGGCCGGCATCTGGATGCGCTGCTCGATGCGGTTGACGGCGCTGACGGCGTCGCCCAGAGCCTTGCCCGGCGCCAGGTTAAAGCTGACTACGGTGGACGGAAATTGCCCTTGATGGCCGATGGACAGTTGCGCCTTGGATTGTTCCCAATGGGCCAACATCCCCAGCGGAACCTGCGTGCCGCTGCCCGACTTGACGTAGAGATTGTTCAGCGTGGACGGATCGGTCTGGAAGTTCTGCCCGACCTCCATCACCACATGGTACTGGTTCAGTTGGGTGAAGATGGTGGAGACCTGGCGCTGGCCGAAGGCGTCGTAGAGAGTGTTATCCACGTCGGACATGGCGATGCCCAGCCGGGCCGCGGTGTCACGGTCGATCACCAGCTTGGCGCCCAACCCCTCGTCCTGCAGGTCGCTGGCCACGTCGGTTACCACTTTTTCTTTGGCCAGTTCGGTCACCATCAGCCGTGTGTACTTGGCCAGTTCAGCCTGATCGGGATCTTCCAGCGAATACTGAAACTCCGTGCGGCTGACGCGGTCTTCGACGGTAAGGTCCTGGAGCGGCTGCAGAAATAGTTGTATGCCTTCAACGCCTTCGAGCTTGGGCTGCAGGCGGCGAATCACCTCGGTTGCAGAAATTCCGCGCACATCGAGCGGCTTCAGATTGATCTGGATGCGACCTGAATTCAGCGTGGTATTGGTCCCGTCAACGCCGATGAACGAGGAGATGTTATCGACAGCGGGGTCCTGAAGCAGGATCTCCACGAGCTTCTGCTGGCGCTCGGCCATCGAGGTGAAGCTGACCGTCTGCGGCGCCTCGCTGATGCCCAGAATCACGCCGGTATCCTGCACCGGGAAGAAGCCCTTGGGAACCACCACATAGAGCAACAGTGTTCCCACCAGCGTGGCGATGGTGACCATCAGGGTGGCGAAGCGATGGCGCAAGACAACCTTCAGCGTGCGCCCGTACCATGCGATGACGGAGTTGAAAACCTTCTCTGACCAATAGTAGAAACGCGTCTGCTTGGCGACCGACTTGTCCTTGAGAATGCGCGAGCACATCATGGGCGTCAGCGTCAGCGAAACCACCGCGGAGACCAGAATGGTGATGGCCAGGGTGATGGCGAACTCGCGGAAGAGCCGGCCCACCACGTCGCTCATGAAGAGCAGCGGGATGAGCACAGCGATGAGCGAAACCGTCAGCGACATGATGGTGAAGCCAATCTGTTCGCTTCCCTTGAGCGCGGCCTTCATGGGGCTCATGCCCTCTTCAATGAAGCGGGAGATGTTCTCGATCATCACGATGGCGTCGTCCACCACAAAGCCAGTGGAGATGGTGAGCGCCATCAACGTCAGGTTGTTGAGCGAGTAGCCCAGCAGGTACATCACGCCGAAGGTGCCCACAATCGACAGCGGCACCGCGACCGATGGGATGATGGTCGCCGCCAGATTGCGCAGGAAGAGGAAGATCACCATGACCACCAGGGCGACGGTGAGCATGAGTTCAAATTCCACGTCCCGGACCGAGGCGCGAATGGTGACCGTGCGATCGGTGAGTACCTTCACCTGCACGGTGGCCGGCAGACTGGTCTGCAACTGCGGCAGCAGCTTCTTGATCCGGTCTACTACGGCGATGATGTTGGCGCCCGGCTGGCGCTGGATGTTGACGATCACCGCAGGCTGGCGGTCCATCCAGGCAGCCTGCTGCGAGTTTTCAGCGGCATCTACGATTAACGCCACATCGGAGGCGCGCACCGCAGCCCCGTTGCGATAGGCCACAACCACCGGCTTGTAGTCGCTGCTGGAAAGCAACTGGTCGTTGGCGCCGATAGTGTAAGACTGGCGCGCACCGTTAAGCGTGCCCTTGGCCTGATCCACGTTGGCTGCGGCCAATGCGATGCGCAGGTCTTCCAGGCTGAGGTTGTAAGCGGCCAGTTGGGTAGGATTGGCCTGAATGCGCACGGACGGCTTCTGACCACCGGCGATGGAGACCATTCCGACGCCGGTCACCTGGGAGATCTTCTGCGCCAGGTTGGTATCAGCCGCGTCCTCAATCTTGTCCAGGGGCAGCGAGTCGGAATAAAGCGCCAGCGTCATGACGGGCGCGTCGGCGGGATTGACCTTGCTGTAAATGGGCGGGTTGGGCAAATCGGCGGGCAAGAAGCTATTGGCCGCGTTGATGGCCGCCTGCACCTCCTGCTCGGCCACGTCGATGTTCTCGTCGAGGTTGAACTCGAGGGTGATCACCGAGCCGCCGCCGGAGCTGACCGAGGTCATCTGCTTCAGTCCCGGCATTTCGCCGAACTGCCGCTCCAGGGGCGCGGTAACCGATGAGGCCATGACCTCAGGGCCGCCGCCAGGGTAGAAGGTGAGCACCTGGATGATCGGATAGTCCACCTCAGGCAGGGCGGAGACCGGCAACTGCTGGTAGCCCACAAAGCCTGCCAGCAGAATCGCCGCCATCAGCAGCGACGTGGCTACCGGGCGCAGAATGAATGGCCGGGAAGGACTCACTGCTTTCCCCTCGTATCTTGTTTGCCCTGGGCGCCAGCAGGCTGGCTCGCACTTTGTCCGGTTGAACCCTGCCCGGCCCGCTGGCGGGCCACGCTGGCGATCACGTTCTGTCCGGGACGCAGCCGGTCGGCACCGTCCACAACCACGTTCTGCCCGGGCGCGAGGCCGCTGTCGAGGATGGTCACCTGTCCCTCGGCCAAAGCCACCTTCACGGGCTGCATCCTGGCAGTCGAAGTCTTTTTGACGGCATCCGTATCGACGACCCACACATACGAGCCCTGATTGCCACTCTGAATGGCAGCCGAGGGCACCACCAACGCGTTGGGCCGGTCCTCCATCACCAGATGAATGTTGACGAACTGGTTGGGAAAGAGCGCCTGGTCCTTGTTGTCGAAGACCGCCTTCAGCTTGTCGGTTCCGGTGGTGGTGTCGATCTGGTTATCAGCCGTGAGCAGCAAGCCGCTGGCCAGCTTCTGCGTGTCGTTCTGGTCGTAGGCGTCCACAGAAAGACGCTTTTCAGCGGCCAGTTTGTGCAGCACCTGGGGAAGCTTGTCCTCGGGTAGGGTGAAGTAAACGGCGATGGGCTGGAATTGATTGATGATGACCAGGTTGGTGGTGTTGGCCGTGATGATGTTGCCGGGGTCCACGAGGCGCAGACCGATTTTGCCGCTGATGGGCGACTGGATGGTGCACCAGTTCAGTTGCAACTGGGCAGTCTCGACGGCCGCCTTATCGGCGGCAATGGCGCCCAGGTACTGGCCCTGGTTGGCCGCATCGGCGTCCAGCGTTTCCTTGGAGGTCACGCCGGCATCATAGAGCGCCTTGTAGCGTTTGTACTGCGCCTGAGCGTTCACCAAAAGCGCCTGATCATGGGCCAGATTGCCCCTAGCCTGGTCCAGCGCAGCCTTGTAAGGCCTGGGGTCGATCACCATAATGGTCTGGCCCTGCCTCACCTGCTGGCCCTCGGTGAACCGGACGGGTTCCAGTTGTCCGCTCACCCGCGCCTTGACCGTAACGCTCATATAGGGCATCACGGTACCCAACGCCGTCAGAAAGATCGGCATCGGTTTCTGCTCCGTGGCTGTCACCTGCACCGGAACCGGCCGGTTCGCCAGCGCGGCAGCCTGGCTGCTGGCCTGGCTCTTGGCCGCTTGCTGATTCTCATAGATCCGCCACACGATAAAGCCCAAAACGCTGACCAGCACCAGGTACACAACGATGCGCACCCACGAACCCCTGTGTGCGGGGGGTTGTTGCTCGATGCCGTCTGTGGCCAGAGGAGTCTCCGGAGTGCCTTCAATGGACATGATGTCGATTCCCGTCGTTTTCTCTTGAGTCAATGCCCGCGCAATGAGCCGCGCATGTTGGCATTGTAGTGAACATTCCGGGCAGAGATTCATCTGCCCATACTCGTTTCTACGGACGCTATTGATTGCTGAAAGGTTTCCTCCGCCCGGCCGCTACCATCATCAAGCCGCGCGCCCTTGTCAATGGAGAAATACCCTCATAAATACATGAAAGAATGATTGTAAGTGAATCGAGCGGTACCTGAACACTCCCCGGCCGCGATTGCCCAGTCCCATTTGACGGTATACTTGACGCTGTGAGCATCATGCAAAACTATCTTCTTGTGTCAGGGCACGACTTTAGTCGTGCCGCAAACTCGCCAATCTGGATTCCGGCTTTAGCCGCTGCGGAATTGTAATTGGTTGGGGAAAAAACCGCAGGGGCTAAAGCCCAGCATAATTTTGTTGCTCTTTCGGCACGACTAAAGTCGTGCCCTGACACTTTTCGCAGTCTCAATTGAATTTTGCAAGAGGCTCTTGTATTTACCCTCCGCTGCGTTTGACCTTGATCCGCCGCGCCGTTCCCGCATGGGAGCACTTTCTCGCGGCTGGCTGGGTTTCGCCGGTTTCATGAGGATCGATTGTCCCAATCTCCCTCCATTCCAGAGTCTGCCGAAGAGGACGGCGTGGTACGTCCGCTCTGCGTCGATCTGGACGGCACGCTGATCAAGTCCGACTCGCTCTTCGATGCGGTTTGTCTCTTTTTGCGCCGGAATCCAGCCCGCTTCTGGCAACTGGGGCTGTGGCTGGCCCATGGGCGCGCTTGCCTGAAGGCTGAAGTCGCCCGCCGCGCCCCGCTCGATCCTACCCGGCTGCCCTATAACGCCGAACTGCTTCTCTATCTACAGACTGAAAGCCGCAGGGGCCGGCAGATCTACCTGGCAACCGGCGCCGATGGCCCGCTGGCGGAACGGGTGGCCGCGTATCTGGGCGTCTTTACCGGCGTGCTGGCTTCCGACGGCGCGACCAACCTGACCTGCGCCCGGAAGCTGGCCCGCCTGAAGGCCCGCTTCGGCGAATTTGACTACATCGGCAACTCCCGCGCCGACCTGCCTCTGCTGGTCAATGCGCACGAGGCGATGGTGGCCAATCCCAGCCTCGGCCTGCGCCTGGCGTTGCGGATGCGGCGGATTCCGGTGGTCCGTACATTTGCTGACCGACGCCCGTTGCCGCGCACTCTGCTGAAGGCGATTCGCATCCATCAGTGGGCCAAGAACACTCTCCTGGTGGCGCCGCTGCTGCTCTCGCACAAGCTCAGCCCGCAGGCCATCGGCGCGGTCATCGTGGCGTTTTTCTGTTTCAGCTTCATGGCCTCGGCCAACTATCTTTTCAACGACCTGCTGGACATCGACAACGACCGCCGTCATCCAGCCAAGCGCTTCCGGCCCTTTGCCGCGGGCGACTTGCCGGTCGCGGGCGGCGTTGCTCTTGCGCTCTTGCTGGCCGCGGCTTCACTGGCTTTTTTGCCCCTGTTGCCCGGTGAATTCGCCATGTGGCTGGGAATCTATATTGTGTCAACGACGGCCTACTCCTTCTATTTCAAGCAGATTGCGCTGGT
>Ga0182014_10005573_pt1 | contig 13938 bp, 10 predicted proteins | sample 612S2DmetaG_FD_120489 | JGI IMG/M metagenome (GOLD analysis project Ga0182014, IMG submission 120489) | Permafrost microbial communities from Stordalen Mire, Sweden - 612S2D metaG | ecosystem: Environmental > Terrestrial > Soil > Wetlands > Permafrost | place: Sweden: Stordalen | collected... | reverse complement strand
GTTGGTGGCCACCATGCCCGTGCCGGCGTCGCCCTCGGGCGGGCACACCGGCGCGCCCGGCTGCAGCGTGCCGGTCGGATCGAGCAGTGCGGCGCCCTCCGCGGTGAGCGTTCCGGCGTCCTGGCCGGCGACGAGCACCTTGGGGAGGAGCGTGGCGACGTCGAGGCCCGGTTGACGGCTGGCGACCATCTTGCCGAACCGCACGAGCATCGGCGCGTCGTAGTCGTGGGTGGCCGGGTCGATCGGGAACATGCCCGACGCGTCGCCCACCCCGAGCACCTTACGGCCCGTAAGGCGCCAATGCACAAAGCCGGACAGGGTCGTGATGAAGTCGAGCTTGGCGACGTGAGGCTCCTCGTCGAGGATAGCCTGGTACACGTGCGAGGCCGACCAACGCAGCGGGAAGTTGAAGCCGAGCGTCTCAGTCAGCTCGGCCGCGGCGCGCTCCGTGTTGGTGTTGCGCCAAGTGCGAAACGGCACGAGCAGGGCGCCGTTCGCGTCGAACGCCAGGTACCCATGCATCATCGCCGAGAAGCCCAATGCGCCGATGCGGGTGAGGGGCAGGCCGTAGCGTCGCTCGACATCGGCCATCAGGCTCGCGACGGCGGCCTGGAGGCCGGTCCAGATCGCGCTTTCGGAGTAGGTCCAGAGGCGGTCGACGAACTGGTTCTCCCAGCCGTGGCTGCCCGTGGCGAGCACCTGGTGGTCCGGCCCGATGAGGCACGCCTTGATGTTGGTGGAGCCAAGTTCGACTCCCAGCGATGTGCGGCCCTCGGCGATCGCCGCGGTCGCGTCCGTGCTCTGCTGCGTCATCGGTTATCAACTTCCTTGTCTGAGGTCAGCGCGCGCCGCGGACCGCCGATGTGAACGTTCTTCCTCACCACACGGCGCGGCGTGCCGACTAGGCGGCGTTTTGTCACGCATCGGAAATGATTGGCGCATTCTTTGTCTCACTCGCCGCGCCTCAGTCCATGTCTGGACGGCCCCCGCCGCACAAGGATGAGTGTGGCCGCCCGACCGGTCGAGTGCGGTCATATCTGTAAATCAGCTCCAGATTCTGAGCCCGCCGATACCGATAGCGTCAATCAGCGCGCAAACAAGCACATCCCCTGACCTCATGCCACAAGCATTTGATCAGGTCGCTACAGCGGGTTTGATCATGCGCCGCTGGTCAGAATCCTGCAGCCGCGGTCAGTCTTCTGCACGCTTCTGCACGGCGTATCTGGCTAGTCCCCCGCGGAATCGCCCACTTACGAAGGACAGCCGCGGCCGACGGCGTTGCCGTCGTATGTCAATTACATAGAGGTTCGTGTCGTCATTCGGCCAGGGGCGCCAATTCCAGTTCCCATGGCGCCGCGTTGCGGCGATTTTCTCAGCCATTCCGTTGCGGACCGCCCGACAGGCGGCACCGCGCCGAACCGAACTGAGTGAAGCCGGCTTCGACGAAGCATCGGGGCGGCGCGAGCGGCATCCCGACATAGCTGCCCGTCGTCACAATTGACCCGGCGGGCACGCCGGCCCCGAACCGGAGTTTGTTGACCAGCGCGACGGCCGGAATCAAAGGATCTCGCGTGGGATGGCCGCCGCGCCGCCGGGCGATGTCTTGGCCGTCGATCGCGACATAGGCTTCGAGCTCGCTGAGATCGAACCGGCGCCAGTCTGATCGCGGTTCTCCGACCACGAAAGCTCCGTTCGACATGAAATCGGCGACGCGCTCGATGAGCGGCGTCCCTTCATAGGACGCGAACCGCGTATCGACGATCTCCAGGCCGACCAGGGCCGTGGCCGCGTCGGCAACCTCATCGCGCGCATAATCGCGTTCGCGTGGCGGCAGGGCGCGATCGAAGCGGAAGGCGACTTCCGCCTCCGCGCCGCACATCGCATAGCGGGTGGCGTCGATTTCGGCCCCCGAGGCGTAGAGTCGCGAGCGCACGATGACGCCGATCAGCGTCCCATGCTCCGGCGACGCCGCGACCTTCCAGCCGGCGACCGATTCGCTGAGTTCGTCGACCAGCGCCAGTTCGATCGCATAGGCCTCGTCGCCATCGCGCGGCCGGCAAGCCTCCGGCAAACGCGACAGCGGCTCGCCGGAAAGGCGCGCCGCGGCCAGCAGGCGCGCGGCCCGACGAATCGCTCTCGCCTCCATGTTCGGGCGCTCAGGCGCCGACGGACACGGCAAGCGTCGCCATGGCGGCGTCGACGCCGCCGGCGCCGCGCGGAATTCCCGCCAGCGTCAGGCCCATTTCCACCCCGGAGAGCGCGCCAATCAGCGACAGATCGTTGAAGTCGCCGAGGTGGCCGATGCGGAAGACGCGGTCTTTGAGAATGCCGAGTCCGTTGCCGAGGCTCATGTTGAAACGACTCAGGATGAGCCCGCGCAGCGTGTCGGCGCTGTAGCCTTCGGCCAGCCGCACAGCGGTTAGCGACGACGAATAGTCGGACGGCGCCAGGCACTGCAATTCGATCGCGCCGGCTTCGCCCCAGGCGCGAACCGCGGCGCGGGTCGCCGCGGCGTGGCGGTCGTGGCGGGCGAAGACGTTCGCCAGACCCTCTTCCTCGAGCATGGCCAACGCTTCCTGCAGGCCGCGCAGCAGATTGGTCGCCGGCGTATAGGGAAAATAGAAGCCGGCGTTGGCGTCGAGCATCGGCCGCCAATCCCAGTAGCTGCGCGGCGACTTGGCGGTCTTCGACGCGTCGAGCGCCTTCGCGCTCATGGCGTTGAACGACAGGCCGGGCGGCAGCATCAGCCCCTTCTGGCTTCCCGCGACCGTGACGTCGACGCGCCACTCGCCGTGGCGATAGTCGATCGAGGCGAGCGAAGAAATCGTGTCGACGATGAGCAACGCAGGATGCCGCGCGGCGTCGATTGCGGCGCGCACCGCGGCAATCGGGCTGACGCAGCCGGTCGAAGTCTCGTTGTGGACGACGCAAACGGCGCGAATGCGATGGGCGGCGTCGGCGCGCAACGCCGCTTCGATCGCCGCGGGATCAGCGCCGCGCCGCCAATCGGTGTCGAGGATGATCGGCTTGAGGCCGAGCCGCGTCGCCATTTCGTTCCACAGCGTCGCAAACCAGCCGGTGCGGACCATAAGGACTGCGTCGCCCGGCGACAGCGTGTTGACCAGCGCGGCCTCCCAGGCGCCGGTGCCCGAGGCGGGAAAGATGACCACCGGCCCATCCGTCCTGAATATGCGCTTCAGGCCGGTCAGCGCCGAGCGGCCGAGATCGGCGAAGCCCGGCCCGCGATGATCGATCGTCGGCTCGGCGATGGCGCGCAGCACGCGTCCGGGAACGTCGGTCGGACCGGGAATCTGGAGAAAGTGGCGGCCAGGCGCGCGGGCGTTCATGCTTCAATCCTCTAAGGCGGGCAGCGGCGGGATGTCGGTCGCGACCGCGCGGGCAAACGCGAGCAGCGCGTCATCGGCCCCGAACGCCGCCACAAGCTGCGCGCCGATCGGCAGGCCGGAATGCGACAGGCCAACCGGCAGACTGATCGCCGGCGTGCCGGCGATGTTCGCCCAACCGGTGAAGATCGCGTGATCGCGCGGCCCTGCGGCGCGTCCGGCGATCGCGTCGGGATAGGGCGTCTCGGCCGGCCACGGCAGCGCCGCGACCGTCGGCGTCAGGACGAGGTCGACCTCGACGAAAAGTTCGGCGCAGAGCCGCCTGAGCGTTACGGTCTTGTCGAGCGCATCGAAATAGTCGACGGCGGCGAAATTCCGCCCCTCCGTCGCCATCGCCCGCGCCGCGGCGCCCGCCATCGCTTCGAAACCTAGGTTCTCGCGCATGAACCAAGCGACGCCGACGCGCGAAACGACCTGCCAGACGCGCGCCGCGGCGGCAAGATCGAAGAACACCGGCGCGGTGCGCACCTCGTGCCCATCGCGTTCGAGCCGCGCTGCGAACGCGTCGACCGCGTCAGCCACCTCCGGATCGACCGGCGCGCCGCCGAAATGCGGCGCGTAGAGCACGCGCAGGCGCCGCTCCGGCCACGGCGGAGCGGATGCGTAGAGCGAGCGTCGGTCGCGCGCGTCGGGGCCTTTGAGCGCGGCGTCGAGCAGCAGCGCGTCCTCGACCGTGCGGGTCAGCGAGCCCGCCGTTTCGAAATCGGTGAGAATGGCGGGAAAGCCGTCGATGCGCGGCCAGCGGCCGATCGACGGCTTGAAGCCGACCAGCCCGGTGTGACAAGCGGGCCGGCGCACCGAGCCGCCGCCGTCCGTGCCGATCGCGGCGGGAACGAAGCCCGCGGCGACGCTCGCCGCGCCGCCGCCGGTCGAGCCGCCGGGCGTCAGCTCTGGGTTCCACGGGTTCCGCGTCACGCCGAACAGGTCGTTGCGCGTGTAGCCTTCGAGGGTGAATTCGGGAACGTTGGTCTTGCCGAGGATAATCGCCCCCGCCGCGCGCAGCCGCACGACCGGCAGCTCGTCCTTCGCCGGGCGGAAGTCGGCCAGCGCCCGGCTTCCCCAGGTCGAGGGAAGCCCAGCGACGTGAAGGCTATCCTTGATCGAGATCGGCACGCCGTCGAGCGGCGAACGCGCCTCGCCGCGCGCCAAGCGCGCGTCGCTTTGCTCCGCCGCCTCCAGCGCCCCTGCTTCGTCGAGCGCGACGAAGCTGTTCAGCCGACCGTCGCCCCTGCGAATGCGCGCCAGGCTGCGCTCGACCAGCGCCTTCGACGACAGGCGGCCGGCGGCGAGCGCCGCCGCAAGGTCGGCGATCGATTCCGGCTTCGCGCCCATATCACCGTTCCCAAGACAAAGGCTGGCCGACCGAAGCCGGCATGCGTGACGAGCGGCCGAGCCCCGCCAGGACCGCCAGCGCGATGAGATAAGGGGCCATCTGAACGATGTAGGAGCTGACGGGAACGCCGAAGCCTTGCAGCCGCAGTTCGAAGGCTTCCGCCGCGCCGAACGCCAGACAGGCGGCGGCGGCGCCGAACGGATTCCAGCGGGCGACGATTAGCGAAGCGAGCGCGAGATAGCCGCGTCCCCCCGTCATGCCGTCAGTGAAAGTTCCGACCTGCTGCAGCGACAACACAGCGCCGCCAAGGCCGGCAATCGCGCCGCCGACGACAATGGCGACGATGCGCACGCGCATCGGCTCGATCCCAGCGGCGAAGGCCGCCTCCGGGTTCTCGCCGACCGCGCGCAGCGTCAGGCCCCATTGGGTGCGGCGTAGGAAGAAGTCGAGCGCGACGCAACCGAGGATCGCCAGATAGGTCAGCGGCGGCAGCACGAAGAGGAGCGGTCCGACGCCGGGCAGATCGACGAGGCCGGGGATCGGCCAGGCCGCAAGCGGAGTCAGGTGAATGGCGATCGGCCGACCGCCGCCCGCCATGATGCGCAGGAGATAGCTGGTGAGGCCGGCGGCGAGAATGTTGGACGTGAGGCCGGTCACCATGTTGTCGGCGCGGAAGCGCACCGTCACGACGGCGACGACCAGCCCAATTCCAGCGCCGCCGACGAGCGCCAAAGCCACGCCGAGGAGCGAGCTGTCGGTCGCCCACGTGCCGACCGCCGCCGCGAAGGCGCCCATCAGCATCATGCCTTCAAGGCCGACGGCGAAGACGCCGGCCCGTTCCGACAGGATGCCGCCGAGCGCCGCAAGCAGTAGCGGGGTCGCAATGCGAATGGCGGCGGCGAGGAAGTCGATCATGCGCGCCTCACCGTCGCCGCAAGGACGAACAACATCGTCAGGCCCTCGATGACGGCGACCAGCGCCGACGGCACGCCGATCTGACGCTGCATCGACAGCGAGCCCGCTTCGAGCAGCCCGACGAACAGCGCAGCCGGGATGACGGCGAGCGGTTCGAGCGCGCCGAGCAGCGCGACGGTGACCGCCTTGAAGCCGAAGCCGGTCGAGAACCCCTCGATCAGCCGATGATGCATCCCGAGCACCTCCACGCCGCCAGCTAGCCCGGCCAGCGCGCCGGCGACCAGCATCACGCCCCAGGTCAGGCCATTCATCGAGAACCCGGCGTAGGCGGCGGCACGGCGCGATCGCCCGGCGACGCGTAGCGCGAAACCGAACGGCGTCAGCCACAGGATGAGCGACAGTGCGGCGGCGGCGACGACGGCGATGAAGACGCCGGCGTGCGCGCCGAGATTCGGCGCCTTTCCCAGCCAGGCGGCGGCAGGAATCTCCGGCGACTGGAGGAACCCGGCGCCGCTCTGGCCGAGCGGTCCGGCAAGCGTCTGCTGGACCAGGAGAAGAGCGACGAAGTTGAGCAGCAGAGTCGCCAGCACCTCATGGACGCGTCGGCCGAGGTGGATCGCCGTCGCGACGCCCGCCCAGGCCGCGCCGAGGGTCGCCGCGCCAAGCAGCGCGAGAATCGCAGCGGCCGGCGACGGCGTATCCGGCCAGTGCAGCGCGACCGCCGCCGCGCCAACGCCGCCGAGCGCGATCTGCCCTTCCGCGCCGATGTTGATGATCCCGGCGCGGAAGCAAATGGCGACGCCGCCGCCGGCCAGCAGATAGGGCGTGGCGCGATTGAGCGCGACGCCGAGCTGGTGCGGCGAGCCGGCGGCGCCGGCCGCCATGGCGGCGAAGGCGGCGGCGGGGTTGTGGCCCGAGAGCGCCACGAGCAGCGCGGCGCTGACGAACGACAGCGCGATCGCCGCGGCGATCCGCCAGGCGAGTCGGTCGCCCGCGTGAAAGCGCCAAGCGGCGAGCGCCGGCAGGCGACCCGGCGAAGTGGGCGGCGCGGCGTCGGTCACGCCGCTCGTCCCGACATCCACAGGCCGATCTGTCCGAGGTCGACGTCGCGCCGCGTGACGATGCCGGCGAAGCGGCCGTTCGCCATCACGGCGATGCGGTCGGCGACATCGAGCACCTCGTCGAGCTCGGAGGAAAAATAGACAATGGCCGCGCCGGCGGCGCGCAGCGCCAGCACGCGCTCAACGACGAAGCGGGTCGCGCCGGGATCAAGCCCCCAGGCGGCCTGGTGGGCGATGAGCGCCGCCGGCTTCCGGTCGAGCTCGCGCGCGACGACGATCTTCTGCTGATTGCCGCCCGACAGGCGCCCGGCCGGGGTCGTCGGATGCGGCGCGCGGATGTCGTATTCGCGCATCAGCGCGCGCGCCTTGGCGTCGCGAGCGGCGCGCGACAGGAAAAGCCCACGCTTATAGGGCGCGCGTCGGCTATCGCGTAGCATCAGGTTTTCAGCGATCGACAGGCCCTTCACCAACGCGGTGGAGGATCGATCGGCGGGCATGTAGGCGAGCCCGGCTTCCGTCCGCGCCGCGACGCCCGCCTCGGCGAGGTCAAGGCCGTCGACCGACAGCGCGCCGCCGCGCGGACGGCGCAGCCCGGCGAGCGTCTCAACCAGCTCGAGCTGACCGTTGCCGTCGACCCCCGCGACGCCGAGCACCTCGCCGCCCTTGACGGCGAACGACAGGGGCCCGAGCCCGGGCCCTTCGAGATCCGTGACGATGAGGCGGTCGACCTTGCTCGGCGCCTGTCGCGCCGCATGCGGCGCGGTGGTGTCGCGTCCGACCATCATTTCCGCCAGCTGCGCCTTGGTGACCGCGCCGACTGGCGCGCGCCCCGACACGCGACCGGCCCGCAGCACCACCACGCGATCGCAAACGTCGAGCACTTCGGGAAGCTTGTGGGTGATGAAGACGACGCCTTTGCCCTGCTCGCGCAGTCGGCGGAGGATCGTCAGCAGGTCGGCGACTTCGCTAGGCGCGAGATTGGACGTCGGTTCATCGAGAATCAACAGCTCCGCCTCGCGCAACACCGCCTTGAGAATTTCGATCCTCTGCCGCCGCCCAAGCGGCAGATCGGCGACGACGGCGTCGGGATCGAGATCGAGACCAAAGCGACGGCTCGCTTCGCCGATGCGCGCCGCCATCTCGGAACGCTTCAGCAGCCGCCCTGCGGCCGCCCAGCCAAGCATGACGTTCTCGAGCACCGTCATCGCCTCGACCAGCATGAAATGCTGATGGATCATGGCGACTCCCGCCGCCATGGCGTCGGCGGGGCGATGCCCGCCAAGCCGTCTGCCGCGAAACACGATGTCGCCCGCATCGGCCGGGATCATGCCGAACAGCACTTTCATCAAAGTGCTCTTCCCGGACCCGTTTTCGCCGAGCAGACCGAGGATCTCGCCGCCGGACACGTCGAGGTCGACGCCGTCGTTGGCGCGCACGGCGCCGAAACAACGGACAATTCCTCGCATCTGCAGCAGGACGGTCATTGCGGGACTCTGGAGATGGAGCGTGATCGGACGGCGCTCGACAAGCGGGCGCCGTCTGACTGAGCGGGTCGATCAGCTGCCGCTGCGCGCATCGTTCTCGGTGGGAACGACCTTCAGCGCGCGGCTCTTGAATTGCGCCGCCATGTCGTCGAGTTCCTTGACGACGGTCGCCGGGACGATCGGATTGAACGGCTTGCCCTCAGCATACTGCAGGCTGGCGCCCGTCACCGGAGCAGTGTCATAGCCATACTGAACGAAGCTGCCGAACAGCTTGCCAGCCTTCACCTGGTCGGCAGTGCTGCCGAACATGCCCGGCCAATCCTCGAGGATGTTGGTCAGCACGAGGTCGGGTGCGATCTTCGTCTGGTCGAAGCCGCGGCCGCTCACATAGACGTGCTTCTCCTTGGCGGCCTGAACGAGGCCGGTCTCAGCGGCGTTGAGCTTGCCGGTGATGAAGTCGGCGCCCTGGCCGATCAGCGACAGCGCCGCCTCCTTCGCTTCCGCGGCGTCCTCCATGTCCTTGATGTAGAGGATCGTCACCTGCGCGCCCGCCTTGGTCGCGCAGAGGCGGAACCCGCCGGCCTGCGCCGTGATGTTGGGCACGCCTTGCAGGCCGTAGACCCCGGCGACCTTGTGGGTTTTGCTCATTCTCGCGGCAAGAACGCCGAGCTGACAGCCGAATTGGGCGTTGTTCCAGTCGATCGACATCACGTTGGGCGCCTTGCCCTCGTTGCCGCTCACCGCAATGAACTGCGTCTTGGGGAAGTCCGGCGCGACCTGCTCCATCGCCGAGACGAAGCGGCCGGAGTGGCCCATGACGATTCCATAGCCCTGGTTGGCGTAGTCGCGCAGAGCTTCGCCCTCGTCGGCGTCGGAGACGTTCTCCGAGTAGGCGGTCTTGAATCCGTGCGGCTCGAGGCTCTTGAGAATCGAATAGCCGAGCGCGTTCCAGCTCTGATCGTTAGCGCTGCCCGGCAACAGGATGGCGGCCTTGTCTTCGGCTTTGGCGGCCGAAGCGGCGACGAGCATCGCGCAAGCCGACAGGATCGTCGCCGTCGTGCGTAACAGGCTGGCTGGAGTCGCATTCTGCATGGGGAGCACCTCTTCTCTCGAGAACCAACGTTCGGAAATTCGTCGTGCGATCGATCGGCTCAGACGCGCACGATGGCGGCGATCGGCGCTTCGCCCGGCTTGCATTGGTGCTCGGTTCCGCCGGAGACGAAGATCGCGGCGTCGCCGGTCACCGATGTGATCACCGCGCCGAGCGCCGCGCGCGCGTGGCGTTCGTAGTTGATGTCGGCGTCGGATAGCATTGTCGTGCGGCGGCCGCGCAGCATGCCGCTCGGCGGCGCCTCCGCCTTGGCGAAGTTCGCCACGATGCGTTCGGGATCGATCTCAGCGTCGGCGCTCCCGCTTGCATTTTGCGCAGCGCTGCGAACGCCCTCGGCGTCGACGACGTCGCTGAGGATCGCGTGGCCGATGCGCAAGTCGCCGCCGGCGCGCTCGGAATTGCCGAACAGCAGCACCTCGCAATTGCGCAGTTCGCCGCCGGCCGAAGTGTTGGCGACGCTCGAATAAAGATCCAGACGCTGAGCGATCGCGGCGTCGCTGAGCTCCGCTTCGCTCACCTCTCCCAGGGCGACGGCCACGCCGAGCGCCGTCGCCCCGCGCGCGAAGGGCTTCGACCCGTTGGGATCGCGGGTCACCAGCTTAGCGCCGCGCTGGTCGGCGTCCGCGACCGCCGCCGGCGTCAGCAACGGACCCTTGACCTGGACATAGTGGACGTCGCGGGAATCGGAGATCTGCGCTTCCGCCTGGGCGCGCCGCACCGCCGCGGCGACCTCGCGCACTTCGCTCATCGTGCCGACTTCCTCGGGCGCGAAATCGCGCGTGACCGCGACGCCCATCGCCAGGCGCTTGCCGTCGCTCTGCGGCGCGGCGCTCGATTTCGTGAACAGCGTTGCGTGCGGGCTGAGCACGCCTTCGGTGCCGCCAGACCAGACGAAGGCGACGCGCTTCGCCACTTCCTCCGGCGAAAGCTTCAGCCGCTTGGCGATCGCCAGGGTGAACGACAGCGTCGCGAAGCCGCGGGTGAAATCGTTGGCGCCGCCGTTGCCTTCCGTCTTGCCGATCAAGGCGACGATTTCCGCGGGATCGACGACGCCCGCCTCGATCAACCGCTCGAGCGCGGAGACGTCGCTTGGGCTGTTCATCGCCAGTTTGTGGACGCCGACCCGCATGAAAAATCTCCAAACCGATGAGCGAACTCTAGACGCGGCGCCTGTTCGCGCAATAGAAATGGAAGCCTTTTCACGATGTGGAATGCAGGGCGGTTGGCCGGAGGACGGGAAATGACGGGTCGCCAAGGGGTCGCGTCGAGATCGACTCGAACCGAGAAATCAACGAGTTCGCTCGAGCGCAGCGGCGCCGTGCAATCGTTGATGCGCGCGCTTTCGCTGCTCGACGAACTGGCGGAGAACGACGACGGCCTGCCGCTCACCGCGCTGGCGCGATCGGTCGGACTGCCGCCGTCGAGCGCCCATCGGCTGCTGACGACCCTTCAGCGCAAGCGCTTCGTGCGTTTCGACCAGGCGACGATGGCGTGGCGGATCGGCGTTCAGGCTTTCGTCGTCGGCGCCGCTTTCGCTCGCTCGCGCGAGGTCGCGACGCTGGCCATGCCGTACATGCGGCAACTGATGGAGAAGACCGGCGAGACGGTGAACCTCTATGTGGTCAATGGCGGCCACGCGATCTGCATCGCGCAGGTGCAGAGTCGCCAAGTGCTGCGCGCCATTTCCCGTCCCGGCGGCGGGCTTCCGCTCGAACAGTCGGCCGCCGGCAAGGCGATCCTCGCCCGGATGACGAAAGGTCAAGTTGAGGACGTCCTCAGCAAACATGCCAGCGCGGACTCGAAGAGAAGCTCCGCCGGACGCCTACGCAAGCTTCATGCCGAGCTCGGGCGAATTCGCGCCCGCGGGTATGCGCTCGACGACGAGCAGGTGGCGACGGGGCTACGCTGCATCGCCGCCGCCGTCCTCGACGAGCACGGCGCGGCGCTGGCGGCCGTTTCGATTGCCGGCCCGACTTCGCGATTGACCGACCACCGTCTTTCTCGTTTGGCGGAAACGGTCATCGCCGCCAGCGACGCGGTCACGCGCGATTTCGGCGGCGTCGAGCGACCTTCGCTGACGCTCCAGCGATGACTCTATGAACAGAGCTGAGGCCTTGACCCCATCTTCAACAAATTCAATGGATTGCGGCGCCGATTGGCGTCGGGACGGCGCCGCGGACGACAAACGCCGGGCCTCCCCATATGTCGCCCGGCGCCGAAAGTGGGATCAGGCGATCAATATTATTGTTGTATTTCAGCGGCATAAAGGTCGACTTCGGGAGCATCGTTTTTTCGCCCGCGCAGATCGCGGCGACTGCGCTCCATCAATGCGGCGCCCGTGCGTTCGGGCCAATTGATTCGGCGGCGGTGAAGGCGCCTTGACCGCAATACGCGATCGTTTTGGGGTCTCGTCAGCCGTCGCCATACGCTCGTAACTTTGCCGTAAGCCTGATCGGCCGGGTTGGTCAGTGCTTGAACCGGTCTAACAGGAAGTTTTAGATGAACGTGTCTTCCCCCCGTCACACTGTCTATCTGGTCCCGGTCTCGCAAGAGGTCGGGCTCACGTCGATGGCGCTGGGACTCGTCCGGGCTCTGCGGCTGGCTGGCGTGCGGGTCGGCTACTTCAAGCCGATCTTTCAGCCAGAGGCGGTGAAGGGCGATCGCGATCTCGCCGTCCACTTCGCCCGCTCCTTGTGCGGCAAAATCACGCCGGACGCGATCGCCTTCGACCATGCCGCGGAGATGGTTCGCGCCGGACAGCTCGGCGGGCTGATGGAAGAGGTCGTCACGATTATCGAAAGCGTGCGCGCCACCCGCGACGTGGTGATTGTCGAAGGCCTCATCCCCGAGGTCGACATTCAGGTCGCCACGCGCCTCAACATCGAAATGATCAAGTCGCTTGGCGCCGACGTCATTCCCGTCCTTTCGGCGCGCGACCGCAGTTTGGGCGACCTCGCCATCAGAACCGCCACGGCGATCGAGCAGTACGGCGACGAAGGACGTCGAACGATCGCCGGCGTTCTGCTCAACCACTGCGCCCCAGCGACCGCGACGGCGCTCACCAAAGCCGGATCGATTGAAGTCGAGGGCCAGACGGAACCGGTTCCGGTATTGGCGGCGGTGGTCACCGAACCGCGTCTTTCGGCGCCGCGCGTCATCGACGTCGCAGAGGGCATGGGGCTCGAGATCCTGAACCGCGGGGCCATTGAGACAGCGCGCATGGAGAAGCCGCTTGTCGCGGCGCGCTCGCCTGAGAAGCTGCTCGGCCATTTGCGTCCCGGCACCCTGGTCATCACGCCTGGGGATCGTTCCGACGCCATCCTCGCCACGGCCTTGATCGCCCAGCGCGGCATGCCCCTCGCCGGCTTCCTCTTCACCTGCGGCGTATATCCCGCACCGGAAGTCATGGAATTGCTGACCGCCCCGCCGCTCGACCGACTGCCGCTGTTGGCGACGACCGAAGACACCTTCAGCACGGCGACGCGACTAGCCAATTTCTCCCGTCACATTGGACGCGCCGACGGCGAGCGCATGGAGCGGGTGATCGATTTCATCGCCGAACGGATCGACGTCCGGCCGCTGGCCCTCCGTCTCAACGCGCCCGTCGAACCGCTGATGCCGCCGCCGGTGTTCCGGCATCGTCTCGTTGAAGCGGCGCGCGCCGCCGATCGCCGCATCGTCCTGCCCGAGGGAGACGAGCCGCGCACCATCCGCGCCGCCGCGATTTGCGCCGAGAAAGGCATCGCGCACTGCGTTCTCCTGGGCAATCCCGAGCGGATCCGCGCCGTCGCGCAGTCGCACGGCGTCGATTTGCCCGCCGAAGTCGAGATCGTCGATCCCGACAGCATCCGCGCCCACTACGTCGGCCCGATGGTGGAGCGCCGCAAGAGCAAGGGATTGACGCCGCTGCAGGCGGAAAATGGGCTCGAGGACACGGTCGTTCTCGGCACGATGATGCTCGCCGAAGGCGACGTCGACGGCCTCGTCTCCGGCGCGGTTCACACCACCGCCAACACCGTTCGCCCGGCGCTGCAGTTGATCAAGACGGCGCCCGGTTCGAGCATCGTCTCCAGCGTCTTTTTCATGCTGATGCCCGACCAGGTGCTGGTCTACGGCGACTGCGCGATCAACCCCGATCCAACCGCCGAAGAGCTCGCCGAAATCGCCATCCAGTCAGCCGACAGCGCCGCCGCCTTCGGGCTCGATCCGCGCGTCGCGATGATCTCCTATTCGACCGGCGCGTCCGGCGGGGGAGAGGATGTCGAGAAGGTTCGAGAAGCGACCCGCCAGGTCCACGAACGCCGTCCCGATCTCGTCGTCGACGGCCCGATTCAATACGATGCAGCGTCAGTCGAGAGCGTCGGTCAGCAGAAGGCGCCGTCGAGCCCGCTGGCGGGCCACGCCAACGTCTTCATCTTCCCCGATCTCAATACCGGCAACACAACCTACAAGGCCGTGCAGCGTTCCGCGGGCGTGGTCTCGGTCGGCCCGATGCTCCAGGGACTGCGCAAGCCGGTCAACGATCTCTCGCGCGGCGCGCTGGTCGACGACATCGTCTACACAATCGCCCTCACCGCCATCCAAGCGCAGGCCCAGGAGGCGGCGGCGCAGAAATAGAATTCCGGCGCGG
>Ga0182014_10005571_pt1 | contig 13941 bp, 14 predicted proteins | sample 612S2DmetaG_FD_120489 | JGI IMG/M metagenome (GOLD analysis project Ga0182014, IMG submission 120489) | Permafrost microbial communities from Stordalen Mire, Sweden - 612S2D metaG | ecosystem: Environmental > Terrestrial > Soil > Wetlands > Permafrost | place: Sweden: Stordalen | collected... | reverse complement strand
TATCTATCACTGAAGGGCACCAGTGACGAGCGCATTGAAGCTTCACTGGACGAGATGATGAGGAAACTCGGATGGTAACAGGGTTAGACATCTTCCGCGCGCATTTTAGAAACTACGCTGACCAGTAGCCTGTCGGCGATTCTCATGGATAACGACTACTATGCCTTCATTCGAGCAGGCGCGATGGTAGTCGACGGGCTGCCCATGGTGGGCCCGCACACCTGATTGCTTTGAAGGCTCGGGCATGGCTGGACCTATCCGCGCCGATATAGAGCGCGTAAGAAGAGGCCGAGAAGCAAGGGCTAAGGGAGATCGCGGAAAGCTCGGCAACGGCGAGGCCATGAGCTACTCGAATTGGCATACGCGGGCACTGGCGCTTCTCGATGCCGATCATGCGGACAAGGTCCTTCTGGAACTCTTAAAGGAACCGGAATATGAGTGCGATGCGGCGATGACGTTGCTCCAATTGGCGCGTACGCCCGAGCCACAAAGTCCGGTCAATCCTTTCGGCCGAAAGAGGGATTACAACGAGATATGGGAAGCGCGGACGACATCGCGACTCACGGGCTTCAACGAGGAGCGGCGAAAGCGGTATACGGGTGCAATCAGGGGAGAGATCGAAAGCATGCTTGAAGCAGGCAAGCAGGGACAAAGCGTTAACGATTTCAGAGTGAAGGAACTGGCCAAGATTCTAGCAGCACTCGACGCTCGGGGTTCTGCGGATCTCATTTTTGACACCCTGCAGGTGTCTGGACGCTTTAACGGCTGGCAGATTGCGGAGACGCTGGAGACGCTTCTGTTTAGCGGCGTCACGCTTCCAGCTGAGCAGACATTGGCGCTTTAGACACTCACGGCAAATGGTTCACGCGACAACTCACTTATTTGGCTGCCCGGCAGAATGCGCCGGCGCGGTCGATTGGCCAGCTTTGAGTTTCCACATTTCCATCTGGTCGCGTGCAGCCTGGGCATCCTTTGCGTTCGGCACCAGTTCCAGATAGTTCTGCATGTCCTCGGCGGCGTCGGCGTAGCGACCCAGTTCTCCGGCCACGAGTGCCGCGTTAAACCAACCCTCCGGCCACATTGGGCATAGGTCTAACCCCTGCTCGTAATACCGCAGTGCTTCTTCCGGCTTGTGATTCTTGAGCGCATCCTCGGCCATCAGGCGACGCACTCGTGCCGCCTCCGGCAGCGCCGGTTTGCTAACCAGCGCCCGCCATGCCATTGCCTGTTGATGAAAGTCCTCCTCGGCGGCCACAGGCCCCAGCGCGTAGGTATGCAGGCTATTGAGCGCGGCGACAAACTGGTCGGCAGCTTTCATACACTCGTCGTGGTTTTGCGCCATCCCGCAGGTCTTCACCTTTGGGGCCAAGTCATAGCCAAACATCAGGAAAAAGGTTTTCTTCTCGTTGCCAAAGTCTGCCAGGAACGTCTTCTTCCCCGCCTGTTCCACGGAACACATCCAGAGCCCCTTGCATGACGCCCGCAGCTTCCCGATTTCCTGCAGCGGAATTGTGAAGTGCGCGATGTCGCTCTTCTGATTCCTGCCGTCGAACTCCAGAGTGTCATGCGTCAACCGTATGCTACTGGGTACGACCGGGTGATAGTGGATGGTCAACCCATACTGAGACGCACCGGCATACTGCATAGCGGTCATCAAGGCTCGCCGTGCTTGTCTGTAGCTCATCGACTCCGCAGCAGGATTCGGCCCCTGCGGCGACTGGCCTGCAGCTATTAAGGGAATGAACATCACGATGAGTACAGCTAACATTATGATTGTCCTGCCGGCTTGCTTCATCGCTCTCCTTGTGCGGCTTGAATGATGAGTCACTTACCTTGCACTGGCTGCTGTTGCCCCGCTTTGTCTCGCCATATCACGATCTGGTCGCGCGCGGCTTGAGCGTCAGAGGCGTCGGGGACCAGCTCTAAATATGCCTGCATACGCTCGACCGCTTCGGCATAGGACCCCAACTCCGCTGCGATCATCGCGGCGTTGAACCACCCCTGTGGCCAAGTGGGATAAAGCTTCAACCCAGCCTCATAGTGGATCATCGCTTTCACTAGTTGCTTTTCCTTGAGCGCGTTCTCCGCCAGCAAACGTTGTGCCCTAACTTCTTCGGGCAGAGGAGGCTTCGAGGCCAGCGCCCGCCAAGCAGCCGCTTGCTGCGGAAACTCGCTCGCGGCGCTCCCTTTATCGATCGCAAAAGCGCGCAACCGGTTAATCGCAGGAATAAATGACTTACTAACACGAGCACAATCGCCGGTACAGATAAAGTCACTAATATTTGAACCAGGATTCAGCCAGAAGAGCTGAGCAAGAACCTTTGCCGCCGCGCCCTCCGAAACAAACAGTCCAGCGTAGACCTTCGGCACACCCCCTTTCGGCTTGACCTTATACGTCTTAACTTTATCTTCGACCTTCTTAAGCGGCTTTCCTCCATCGTTCTCCAGCAAAACGCTCCAGTACCAGATGTCCCTTACATTCGATTCGAGCGTTGTGAGGTCCACCTTGAAATGTTTCTTGCCCGCAGTGCTCGAAGCGTCAAACTCAAAGCCGTCGCGTGTAAAGCGAATGCCACGGTCAATCCAGCCCCCATCGGTAGCCAACAAAATATACGGGGTAGCCTCTATTATTGTCTGGCGTGCCTGCCAGACAGTCATCGAATCCGAATTGGACTGCGCAGCCGCGATCTTTGGCACGAGAAAAAGAATGAGAGCTGACACGGCAAGAAATTTCTTAGGATCGAGTTTCATGGGTCTCCATAGTCGCCTTCACTTTTTCGATGAGCTCGCCGCGTTTGCCGCGGAGTCCTACTTTCGCTTGATCTTCCACATCTCGACCTGGTCGCGGGCAGTCTGTGCATCCTGGTCGTCGGGAATCAACTCCAGGTAGTTCTGCATGTGCTCGACGGCATCGGCGTAGTAACCGAGTTAGCCGGCTATGACGGCGGCATTGAACCATCCTTGCGCCCAGGTCGGGTCGGCTTCTACGCCCAGTTCGTAGTAATTGACCGCCGGTTCTGGCTTCTGCTCCTTCAGGGCTTCTTCGGCCAGTTGGCGGTGGACGCGTACGGCCACGCAGTAAAGACAGACTCATTAACAGTATGCAATCTGAACTGAGATGAACAACCTAAGATTCTGCTGGGCGCTTCCATGTGTGTCAACCTGAAATATGGTGCGTGTCATTTTCCCGACAATGCGAGGTTTGCATGTTATGCGTGCAATTCCATCGGTCGAAAGCTAGACTGTAGCTGAATCAAGACCCTGCCGAGGTTGCCCGATGACCAAGCGGCGTCCACGCTCGCTCGTGTTGTTCTTTGTAATCACCTTGTCCGCAGCTGTTCCTGCCTCCGCGCAGAACGTGCCGGATCCCGGCTCGCCAGTCGCGGACTGCTATCTCACTCAAAAGATGTTCCCGAATCTGCACTGTACGTGTGCCAGTGCGCACGCTCAACCGGTCTGCTCGCAAGGCACGCCCATCGGCTCGCTGCCGGCGCTGACCCCCAAGCAGATGATCCAGACGCAGGTTGCCGGCACCCTCATCGATGCCTTTGTCAACATGCTGTTCAGCGACGACTCGCAAGCCAAAGCGCAAAAACAGAAAATGATGGCGGAACTTGCAGCGCGCCAGGCGGAGGCCGAGAGGCAGCACAAGATTGAGGAGGCGCAACGCCTGGCGGCCATCTGCAGTCGGCTGCAGGCGACTCTGAAACTGAGCGGCGTGCCTGATCTTCAAATCAAGCGCGACTGGAATGACGGCAGCGGAGATGGCCTGCGTTTGAAGCTGGGGGACGATAGCAACGAGTCCTTTCAGGTCGTGAACTATCTCAGGCAGCCGCTCTCGCCTCCCACTCCGCCTTCAGGCGGCGGGCTGCAGTTGAAAACCGGCGAGGACAGCGCATCTTTGCCGGCGCCTGGCGCTTCCAGCGCTCCGGAGGCCGACGCAGTTACGGATGCGCGCAATATGACTCCGCAGCAGTTGGCAGATTTAGCCACGCAGTTCAACAACCTTCCGTCCGGAGAGCAGCAGCGGTTGATGGATGCCGCGCGCAACCCGGCCCCGCTCACCGCGTCAGCCACGAGTGATCTCCCCTCGAACGGAGCCGCCAGCCAATCCGCGCAGACGCAGTTGCAGCAAATTGCCGCCACCTCGCAGGCCGCGGCTTCGGCGCAGACCCCGGAAGCAGCGGCGGCAGGCGCGAGGATCGGCTTTGACCAGGCAGCCGGTGGAGCGGTCGCCCCCGCGCCAGGTAGTGGTGGCAGCTTAGCCGCTCCCGTGGCCTCCAGCAATCCTCAACCGAGCGCAGCAATTGCGACCGGCACGCATGGCCTCTCCGGCGCCAAGCCCGCAGTCACCGCTTCCGCAGTGCCCACGATGGTAAATACGGCGGTGCTGGCGCCTCCACCTCCGCTCCCTTCGGCTTCGGCTGATTCCGTTGTCCCGGCCGTCCCTGTCGCTCCACTACCTGCTCCAGCGCTCACGCGTATACAGCAGATGACCGACCAGCAGTTGCAGAACGAGACGTGCAGGGCTCATGCCATGCTGCTCCGCATCCTTGCCGATTCGCAGAAGAACTCGCAGGAACTGGAGAATTTAGCCAAGGAGGTCCGGCAAACCCGGCGGGAAGCAGTCGAGGCTGGCCTGGGCTGCTTTTCCGAACTGGCGGAAAAGTCCCTGAGCGATAAACTCGACGACAAGCTGGACGAGAAAGAGAAACGAACACACAACGCGGCCTTCGAGAAGGATGCGAGGGATCTCTTGAAGAAGGCGCAGGATCTGCAAACCGATATCGGCAAGGCCGGGGTGGAGTATCAGGAGAGCGATCGTGCCAGGGACGACAAGCTGGAGAATGCCCTGAAGTATCTGAATGCATTCTATGAATATGTTCGGGAGGGAGAGGTCCCATGGGTTGCCTCCTTGCAATGTGCCATCGATTTTAGCTACCTGGCGACTAAGGTATCTATGGAACAGCAGCAGATCAGTCTCTTGAACAACAATCTGGACGGCGTGTCCGGTTCGTTAAAGGCGGAGAGCTCGGTTGCGGCCTTCCACAAAAAGTTGGTGGACGAATCGTTGCGGCGCGGGCTGAATCTCAAATCCGCATGTCATTAACAGGATGCCGAAAAACGCGGCGAAGCATCAAGCGAGGTGCTACGGAATGTATCCGCAATCAGCTCCGTATCCAAGACCTTGTATACGTGGATGAGCAGAAGCTGTTTTTCAGCATCCTGTTAAGAGAGGTTGCTCACTGAACGGAACGGCCTTGGGCCGGTCTGGAGATACATACTCAACTGAACTCAACTCCAACGGAACCACCTCACCCGACCGCAACCTACCCAGGGCGAGCGCACCTTCCGTGCCCGCCCACAGCGGAGCCGGCTGAAAGAACAATTCCGTAATCGATTGCCGCGAATATCCGGACTTTTCAAATGCTTGGTACAAAAGCTGCTACGTTTTCTTCAGCGAGAATTTTCCGTGCTCGGAATTGTATCCGTGCAATACGACCGGTGTAACCGAGTGCCAAAGCGAACTCGACCGGAAGTAGTACGGCCAAATCTTGTCATCCTGGGCCTCGACTAGCTGGCAAACGGGCTCGGTCCTGCGAGGGCCACTACCATTTTCTACCAGACGATGAAGAACGGAAGGGGAGAGCTTCAATTGCAGCAGGGCAGCAACATCGCCGGTGCTGCCGCAGCCGGGAGGAAGGATGAGCTGGCAAAAAGCAATGTCCGCTATGACGCTTCTTCGTTGCGATTCGGTCTCAATCTTTGCGAACTCGCTCAGGTCCTTTACATCGACACTGCCATCCGCCTTGCGAAGTAGAAAACTCGTGCCGCCGTCCTGCGCTTGGGCGAGCTTCTCCAGCTTTTCAAGTAACTTTGTGCTGGATTCTCGCAACTGCTCGTGCGCCAGCAAACGATATTTCTGTAACGCCTCTTCGCGTTCCTCCCGGCTGATCTCGTTGCCGACGAGGTCCCGGACGTCGTCCCGCCAAGCGACATGGGTCTCAGGACGGTCTTTCTCGTTTCCATGTAACCATGGATCGACTGCCGGACGCGCGGAATGCGCCCCGAGGGATGTCTGACTCCAGACATCGATCAGCCAATCGTGCAACTCGGCCAGGAGTGGCACTTCAGAGCAAGCCGCAGACGACAACTCGCGTCCGAAGAGCGCTGCCGGAGAGATGTCATACGTTTCGTTGCCGCATGAATCGAGCGACCGCAGGAAATCAAGGGCAGCTTTGTTGCGGTCCTCTTTCTGGCTGGCATTGCTGACGAGCACATACGCCTCCCCCGTTGTCTCTCCAAAACGGTTGAGCCGCCCAAAGCGCTGCAGCAGATGGTCCAGCGTATCCAGGTCGGTAATGAGACGGTCGGAGCTGATGTTGATTCCCACTTCGCCCGATGACGTCGCGATCAACCAATAGGATTCGGATGGCCGTTCAGCTCCCGCAAATGCCTTGAAGACCGCGCGCTCGACCATCCGGTCGCGCTCGAAGCCGCGCATCGTTCCGGTCAGCGTGAGAATCGCCGCCTCATCGCCGACTTTCTTCTTCAACTTATCCGCTATCTCGGCCACCGTATCCGGCGTCGTCGCGCAGCACGTTGCAGTAGTTCCAGAGCTTTTGAACGATTCCGTTGCTGGTCATTGCTTCATCCTCGCCCACCATCGAACGGCAGCCCCGGCAGGCCCCCGTAGCACTTCGGACAGCGGCGCTCGTGAATGTCGCTGCCGTTACCCGTCTATTGGGCGGTCTGCCTTGATGTGGGACATGAGTATGCCGGAACCGTATCCGCCATGATGAACGGCGTCGGGCAAGTCGGGTCGCTGCTTTCACCCTTGGTCTTCGGCGCAATTTTGCAATTCACCGGCTCTTGGGTCTACCCGTTTATCGTCGCCGGTGTTGTCTCGGCAGTGGGTGTGCTTTTGTGGCTCGGGGTCAATCCAGAACTATCGTTAGTAGACGAACTAGGCTTGCGCCAGGCTGGAAATGAAGCTAAAACAGCTCTGGCTCAATAGCATTGAGTAAGCCCGCAGAACCGAAAACGGCGCTACTGCAGGTAAGAGACCTACGAGGGCTGCTCTGTGAACATCAATCAGGGAAAATGTGTTGCTTGCGGCAACTGCATCTATGTCTGCCCAACCGGCGCGATCTATATCGACCAGAAGTTCCATCGCGCTACCATCGACCGCGACGAGTGCGTGGAGTGCTACGCCTGCTACAACGGCATGAGCAAAGAGCAGCTAAACCCCACGCTCATCCGCGCCATTCGTGGTCTGCTCAAGATGATGCGACTGCGTTTCGAACCTGAGCCGGATGTCTGCCCCACATCGGCCCTAGAGCCGGAGGAACTGACTTGGCCGCGCATCGTGCGCCGTGCTTTCTCCGACCCGAGGGTCCCCCACGAATCCACTGGCGTCGGAGGGCGGGGTACCGAAGAGGTCAAGACTAACGACGTTAGCGGGCGCGTGCAGCGCGGCGAGGTTGGCTTCACCATCGAATTCGGCCGCCCAGGCGTGGGCGTGCGTATCCGCGGCATTCAGACCATGACCATGGCACTGGCCGCCGCCGGAGTTGCTTTTGAGAAGAAAAACCCGGTCACATCGTTAATGATCGACATCTCCAAGGGCACGCTGCGCGAAGAGATTCTCGACGAGAAGGTTCTCTCCGCGATAGTGGAAATCAAGGTTCCCTTCGAGATGGTCGAGAAGGTCGTGGCCGTGGTGCACGAAGTAAAGCCGCGCATCAGGACCGTCATCGTCCTTGGGGTGCAGACCCGCTGCAACGACGATGGCGAAGAAACTATGGTCTTACCCGTTCTCCAGCGGCTTGGCTATAACCCGGTCCGCGCCAAAACGAATACGGGCCTGGGACGAGCGACCAATGTGTCGCCTGTGTCCCAACGAACGAACTCATTGGGGTAGGGGGAGAGCGCGCATGACGAATACACTGCATCGCTACGGCAACGCGGAAAGTTTTCACGACGATTTCATCGTCTTCGCTTGTCCTTCCCGCGGCAAAAATGACCAGAACTGCATCCCCAAGCTCAAGCGCTTTCTTGAGATCGCGCTGGAGTTTAGGCCCATTGGCTTGGGCAATACCAGTTACGGCGGGGTGTATCGTCCTTACTCCAACCTAACGCCACGCGCTCATTGGAAGCGAGACTTCGCACCTGATTTCTGTGCGGTCATCGATTCCGTGGATCAGGTCAGTCTGGTCTCTGCAACTTTCGATAATCTTGAAGCGGCGCAAGACTTCTTCAAAGCCGTGAAAACCGCTGACTTCGGCCTGAGCGTTAACATCTCGACTTCCATCGAAGGAGCGAAGCAGTGTTGCTGCGCGGCCAAGCAGCCGCGCCATAGTTTGGGCTATTCGCTGGGATTCGAAGGTGACCTGGAAAAACTGCCCAACTCCCAGGTGTTGACGCTCACGACGATGTGCGGCCACGGACTAGTGAGTGCCAGCATGGCCAAGAAGATGATCGACTGGGTGAAGGAGGGCCGCCGCACCCCCGAGCAGGCGGTGACCTACCTGGCGCGCTTCTGCTCCTGTGGCGTCTTCAACACCGCTCGTGCCAAGCGTGTCCTGGAGGAGGCACGCCGCAAACTGGAGTAGTCGGATGCTGGGCGCTAACAGCCGCCGGGAAGCCCCTTGCTCGACGAAGCGGGAACGACAGGGTTGAGATTTAACACTTAAGTATTTACTTTTGATGAGCCCGGCGTTATTGTTCCGATGTTCCCCAGCAAGCTAGGCATCCGGGTTTCCAATCGGCCCCAATCAAATAGGTCCCGACCAATCGGCCCAAGGCTGCTTTACCTCGTAACAAGACTTCAGGTTTTTTGGGCGGTCAAACGATTTCCGTTTCGCCTTCCGGGGGAACTTCCAAACCGAAGGAGAGGGCTGCGAATGAAACCACGTCTCGTGACTGTCATGCTCTTAGTTCTCGCTCTGGCTGTACCAGCCTCGATGTTGGCGCAAGGCAGCAAGGTAGGAGACCTTAGCGCCGAGCAAAAGCTGTTTCATGACATCTATAAAGAACTGGTCGAAATCAACACGACTCACTCGGTTGGCGATAATACGCAAGCCGCACGCGCCATGCAAAAGCGCTTCATGGAGGCTGGTTTCACCGCCGAGGAAATCCAGATATTCGAGCCCTTTCCGCGCAAGGGAAATCTTGTGCTGCGGCTGAAGGGAACGGGAGAGAAGAAACCGATTCTCCTGTTGGCACATTTGGATGTAGTCGAAGCAAAACGCGAGGACTGGAAGACCGATCCCTTTAAATTGCAAGAAAGTGACGGCTATTTCACCGCTCGCGGCTCTATCGACTGCAAGGCATTGGCCGCTTCCATCGTATCCGTCGTTTCACAGTTGAAGCGGGAAGGTTACAAACCAGATCGCGACATCATTGTCGCGCTTACGGCCGATGAAGAGAGAGTCGATGTGCCGGAGAACGGTGCTGCGTGGTTACTCCATAACAAACGCGAGCTTATCGAAGCGGCTTACGGGCTAAATGAAGGCGGCGAAGGCGAGTTGCGGGATGGCAAACCGCTCATCTTGCGGGTGCAAGTTTCCGAAAAGCAGTTCATGACCGTCGAACTGGAGACCACTAACCCGGGCGGTCATGCGGCAAGGCCTAGCCAGCAAAACGCTATCTACGAATTAATGGATGCACTCAATCACATAGCGCAATACGCATTCCCAGTGCATTTGACCGAGGCGGTGCGAGTCTATTTTGAGCGGCAAGCGACGCTTACCACTGGCCAAGTTGCCGAAGACATGCGCACGCTTACTCAGGACGAGCACAATCAAGCTGCGATCGAGCGGATTTCCGCCCGGCCTGATTTGGTGGGAATGATACGTACGACCTGTGTGGCGACGATGTTACAAGCCGGGCACGCCGAAAACGCCTTGCCGCAGCACGCCAAGGCGACCTTGAATTGCCGCATTCTGCCGGGTGAAAGTGCGGACGCAGTCGAGCAGCAACTGAAACAGCTTGCAGGACCGAAGGTAACGTTGCGTGTCACCAATAAGTCGGTTCCCGCTCCGGCATCGCCCACTAGCCACGAAATGATGAGCGCTATCGAGAAGGTAAGTGCGCAAATGTGGCCCGGAGTGCCGGTCGTGGCCTATATGGCTCCGTCAACTACCGACTCACGCTGGATGCGTAATGTGGGGATTCCCATGTATGGCATCTCGGGAGTGTTTACGGTTCCAAGCAATGGCGTCCACGGCTTGAACGAACGCGTCGGGCAGAAGGAACTCTATGACTCACGCGAGTTTCTCTACCGGCTCGTGAAGATGCTGACAAGCTAAAGCGGTTTTCGTCTGCGGGCGGATTGACGTAGATTTGTACGAAGCAATGATTAGGCGTGTGTAAAGCAGCCGGCGAGCAACGTCGGAACCGGCTGACCTTCGAGCGTGTGAAATAAGCTAGGCGCTGCCCTGGGACGGACCAGGCGGGTGCATGTATTCGCTAACGGCTAGGGCATGTGGAAATCCCGGCCATACAGGAGGCGTTTTGAAAAAATTGATCAGTTTCGCAGTCACCACACTTTTGATATGTTCCATACTATTTCAGCCGCAAGCAGCCGCCCAGGATGCACCGGCGCGTGTAACGATCATTTACGACACTTTCGGCAAGCCTTCAGACCTGGCGAGGGGCTGGGGCTACTCTGCGTTGATTGAATATGGTGGCAAGCGCATTTTGTTTGATACCGGTGGTCGGTTTAGTGCTTTTGCGGAAAATGTAGGCAAACTAGGCATCAATCTCAAGTCACTAGATTTTGTTGTTATCTCTCATCGGCATGGCGACCATACTTCTGGCCTGGCCTACGTGTTGCAGCAGAACCCGAACGTCAAAATTTATGCGCCCGTCGAAACCGGATCATTTGGCACTCCGGTAGGGCCTCCGACATCAAAGCTGCTCGAACGCCGGGTTGCCGACGCACCGGACGATTTGCGCTATTTCGGCTGGAACTATCCCGATAAGTACACAGTCGATTCCCCCTGGCCTGGGGCCAATATAAGTCTGGTCGATAAGCCGGTTGAGGTAATGCCGGGATTCTTTCTATTCAGGACCGTATCGGAAAAGAAGGGCACGCTTGAACTGAATGAAATTTCGATGGCGATCAAGACGCCAAAGGGCCTCGTGGTGGTCGTTGGCTGCTCGCACCCTGGCATAGAAAAAATACTTGCGGCGGCTGCCCAAATAGATCCCAACATTTACTCGGTATTTGGGGGACTACACCTGGTCGATGTGAGCGACCAGGAGGTGATCCAAATAGTCGATAACTTCCAGCATAAATGGAAAATCCAACGCGTCGCCGCCGGTCACTGCTCGGGCGAATTTGCGCAAGCGGAGTTTAAGAAGCAATTTGGTGCGCGCCATGACCATTCTGGCGTCGGCGAGATTATTGCACTGCCGCGGTAGCGAATGGCGCGAACGGATAAGCCGGTTTAATATCGCCGCAGCGGCTGAAGTACCCCATGCGCCGGACTGGCAAGAAAGGCGAGGGCAAGTTCGAACACATTACCTGGGACCAGGCGATCGACATAATCGCGGCCAAGCTGACGGAGCAGAAGCAGAAGTACGGTCCCGAATCGCTGGCCCTGCTGTCGCCTGGCCGCAGGAGTTACAGTCCTTATCTTTACCGTTTCTTGCAAGCGCATGGCAGTCCAAACTACGGTCACAGCGGAATCTGCGTGGTTCAGAGGACATTTGCCTACAACTACACTTTGGGAGCGGTGCCAAGACCGGACGTGGCCAAGACCAAATTGCTGGTTACATGGGGAGCACAACCGATTTACTCGGGGAGTTCCAAGGGAAGCATGAAGCGGCTGCTGGATGCGCAGGCGCGGTGAGTGAAGCTTATCGCCATTAAGCCACGATGGAGCCGGATGTGGCGCTGGCCTTGGCAATGCTGAACGTTATCATCAACGAGAAGCTCTACGATGCAGCTTTTGTGGCGCAGTGGAGACTTACGGCTTCGACAAGCTGGTTACGCACGTGCAGCAGTACACTCCGCAATGGGCCGAGCCGATTAGCTCGCTTGCCTGGTACAGCGCAACCACAAATGGCGTGAGGCCAGGCGTGATTTCAAAGTAGTGTTGAAGTCTCTAATCCAGTTGGCAATGATATTGCCCCCCCCCGAGATCACAGGCGGAGAAGAGCAGTTGGTTTGCTGACACGGGCGAGTGGTACGAGTGGCGCAGGATTCACCCTAAAGGCTATTGGAGATTCATACATGCGCAGACACTTTCCGTTAACATTGTCCTCTGTTTGCAGAGCAGTAATCGCGAGTGTAGTTCTTTCGTTGGCGCTTTCGCCTATCGCTTTCGGTTCCGAAATAAAGGTTATATGTACCCAGGCACTCAAAGGGACGATGGCAAAGATAGGACCGCAGTACGAGCGCGAAACGGGAGACAAACTTCTTATCACTTACGGCGCAACAGCCCAACTGCTGACTCATATCAACGAAGGCGAGTCGTTTGATGTGATTATCGTCGTGAGACAGGCACTCGCGGATTTGGCCAAGTCAGGAAAAATTGTAGATTCAAGCCGCACCGATGTTGCCCGATCCGGGATTGGTGTTGCGGTTCGACGCGAAGGACCGCGACCTGATATCACTACGGTCGACGCCTTCAAGAAAACGTTGCTTGCCGCTAAATCAATCGCCTACACAAATCCAGCCGATGGTGGCACCAGCGCTGTTTATTTTGCGGAGCTAATCAAGAAACTGGGCATCGCTGAACAACTTCGGCCAAAAACCAAGTTTGCGCCTGGAGGCACCTCGTCGGGAATTCTTGTCGCTTCCGGCGAAGCCGACCTAGCCGTGCAATTCATTAGCGAACTTCTACTAGTTCCCAGAATAGAAATTGCCGGCCCTCTGCCGCCACAGATACAACACTACATTGTGGTTTCGGCGGGGGTCAGCAAGGATGCGGCAGACCCGGTTTCTGCCGGACGGCTGGTCCGGTTCCTCTCTTCCCCGGCAGTGGCTCCGGTATTGCCAGAAGCAGGACTGGAGTCGCCTAAATGCGCACCGGAGTCCACCGTATGTGCGCCGTAGGGTAGATGTGTCAGTCCTGACGTGAAAGTGAAGCGAGTGCACCTTGAGCGTGGAGGAATCAAATGGACAGACGAGAATTTTCCAAATGTTTGGGTGTAAGGCATGATGAACAACGCCGCATGAAGGTGAAGATGCCGACAAGTTAAATCGCCATCCGGCACTAAAACGCAAAATTTCACCGGTGATAAGGACCGCAGTGAACGCGAATTGAAGGCGAATCGCCTTATCGCAACTTACCAGTTCACAGACGTTTTAACGGAGCTATTCCTTTTCAATGCCGAGGGCAGGACAGGAAAATCCGAGAAGAGCTTGCTGGCGAGCAGAGGACCGTCGCGTCGGTAGAAGTCCGAATAATTAAACAGACATCATCGTTATTACTATTGGTTCCCCGCGTGGTTAACCGTTCGCCAGCAAATTCTACCTTTGAAAATAGATCAGACTCCAAGTAATGCAGCAGGATTTTTCCGAACCATTATATCAATTTCCTTCGGAGTTATACCGTAAGTTAGCAGCGTCCGAATGTAATGGCGCATACCTTCAACCGGTGCCGGATTATAAGGTTGCCCCAGGTCGGTCGCCAGCGTACTGCACTCTACGCCGGTCGCCCTTATCTGCCTGATATAATCTTCCGGTGTAATATGTCGATTGGGCGGCGGGAAAAGGGATTGTGCGCAACGCTCGAAGAACACACCTTGGCGTGCTAGCCTTTTTTGCACATCGATACTCATGTCAGGCAGGATCCATTCCGGATGAGTTATCAGAATCTTTTTAATCCCTCGCGCTTTCGCTATGGGTATAAATTTTTCCATTTCCTCGGGAGTTGTATGTCCAGTGCCTAAAATTGCGTCTTTCTTTGCGATTAAATCAAAAAT
>Ga0182014_10005569_pt1 | contig 13942 bp, 4 predicted proteins | sample 612S2DmetaG_FD_120489 | JGI IMG/M metagenome (GOLD analysis project Ga0182014, IMG submission 120489) | Permafrost microbial communities from Stordalen Mire, Sweden - 612S2D metaG | ecosystem: Environmental > Terrestrial > Soil > Wetlands > Permafrost | place: Sweden: Stordalen | collected... | reverse complement strand
GGGGGCATCGACCAAATCCGGCAATCGCGTCGCGCAAGCTGATGGGATGTAAACTGGAACGGCCGAAGATCAATTCTGGTGGGCGCACAAGGGATCGAACCTTGGACCTCTCCCGTGTGAAGGTAATTCCCCGGCGTTTTTGATGTACGTGATGTCCATAACGCTCAGCAATTATTGGCTTTTCTCTTACTGACATCACCTGCATCATGTCCCTCTCTGTGAGACAGAGCTGTGGGACGTTCCATGCCATCCTGCGATTTCGATAAAGCCGCGAAGCGCTCTCGCCTCCGACCGCGCAAGAACCCTTATTGGTTCGGCATCAGCGGCGGCCGTGGAGGCTTGTCGTTGGGATTCCGCCGGACTGTCAGAGGCGAAGGGGTATGGGTCGCCAAAATAGTGGTCGACGGGCGGCGCATCGAAGAGTGCATCGGGACGCCCGACGGCGACGGGGCCGTGCCCGGGGCGCTGACGTTTCCTTCGGCGGTTGAAGCCGCCCTCGGGTGGGGAAAGCAGCAAGCGGCCTCCATCGTTGCCGCGAACGAGCTTGTTGCCGTTGGCCGGATACCGACCGTGCGGCTCGCTGTTGAAACCTACGTCGACATGCGCAAGGCACGTGCCGATCGAAGCGGTTCGGAGGGATCGCTCAAGCTTCACGTCACGAACAACCAGGAATTCGCGAGCCTCAAGCTGGCAAAGCTTGAGGCTCAAAACATCTTGAATTGGCGAGCGGGTCTCCCAAAAGAGCTCGAACCGTCCTCGAAAAATCGGATACTAAATGACCTTCGAGCTGCGCTGAATGCGGCGGCTGCAAGGTACCGCCGGCAGCTCCCAGCGCATATCTTGGCCGAAATAAAGCTCGGAACCAAGGCTGAGGCCATCACGTCTTCCCCGCGGCGGCAACTGCTGACGGATGAGCAGGTTCGCGCGGTTGTCGACGCTGCGTTCGAAGTCGATCCAAGCGGTGATTTTGGCCGACTGGTTTTGTTGGCCGCCGCGACCGGCGCCCGTTTCTCGCAACTCGCGAATCTAATCATTATCGACTTCCAGTTCGAAAACACCCGCCTGATGATGCCCAGCTCGAGGAAGGGCAAAAATCGCCAGCCTGGCGCCCGCGCGGCCGTCCCCGCGAGCATTGACGTGATGAACCGCCTACTGTCGGCCGTTGAAGGACGGGGCGAAGATGAGCCGCTGCTGCTGCGGTGGAGCTACCGTAAGACCGGCGGCCCCGGCAACTGGGCAAGGGACAAGCGGCAGGCGTGGCGCCGCGCTGACGAGATTGGCGCGCTGTGGGCGAAGACCGTAGCGCTGGCCGGCATTCCGGCCGGTGCGGTGATGTACGCCTTGCGCCACAGCTCGATCGTCCGGGCCTTAAAGAAAAACCTGCCGGTGCGGCTGGTAGCGGCGCTGCACGATACGTCGGTCGAGATGATCGAGAAGCACTACGCCGCGTTCATCATCGACATGACCGAAGATATGGCCCGCAAGACACTGATGGCTTTCGGCCAGCCCAATCTGCTGCAGGCCGCCGAATAGGCCTCTCGCGATTTCCGTCTTGCCGCCGGCGGGCATATACGATTGGGGAACCCGCACCGATGAGCGCGCCCGATGCCGAAAAAACAACCGAAACCATCCGACCTTGCCGAAATTCGCGGGCAAAGTGCCACCGGCTTTGCTGAGACGCGATGGCAAGATCGCCCGCGATTGTCGATGCAACTCGCGAGCGAGATTTCGGCGCTTTCCGTGGCCTCGCTTTACAAAGCCAGGGACGAAGGCGGTCTGGTGTTGGTGCGGCAGTCCGGCCGCACCTTGGTTGAAACGCCGAGCCTGATTGAATTCATGAAGCGCGCCGAGCCTTGGACGCCATCCGATCGCGGCAAAGAGGCTCGCGCTAAGCGAGCGGTAATTCATTGGCGACGAGGCTAAGGCTATGCCTAATGTATGCTAATTTAAAAGGTTATTGCGCCGCCGGCTGCTCTCCGGAAAGGCCTTGATCCGGAACACCGTCGGTCGGAGCCCAGCGGCTCCGAAGTTTGGACGGAGCTTCTGGCGCTGATAAGTCTCCCCAGCATAACTTGGCCTATTGGTCGGGCAACACACTCGGTCGCCCTGGTTGGCTATCTGGCAGGGTCCTGGCGCCGCCACAGGCCCAAGTTCAAGTCTGTGCAGACGCCGACGCCACCCACCAAACCCGGTCTCGATTCGGCGATTGCCTCCGGAGCGTCCTGATCCGGAACGCGACTGGTCGGTGGCGCAGCGTCTCCGAAGTTTCGACGACCTACTAGAGCTGGTAGCCTGCCCAGCATAAATTTGGTAGCCAGCGCCGTCGAGGCAGGCAGTGGTCATTGGCGGATGTGCGGAAGCACCGCCGGGTGGGAAGCATCTCGCCGACAAAACGTGTGCTAGTTCAGAAGGGTCAAAGCAAAGTGGACGGGTTCAAATCCTAGTTCCCCAGCCAGACCATCCATTAGTATCAATGCCTTGATTTAATACGCCTTTTCAGCCCAGACGGTGGTTCTAAACTCGACTTGTGAACCACACTTGTGGAGCATGCAAGCACGCGATTTACCGCGTGACGCTGAGAGACCCCCGTTTCGACGATGCCCTATCCGGAGGGTACAACACCGCTTCGCGAAGCCGACCCCATCAGGTGGGCCTCTGGCGGCGCCTGACGGCCAAGTTCATGCCGCGACCGCGGCACCACCGTCTGTACAATTTGTGCAAATGAGAAACCCCTTCGGGTTTCAACCGCCATCGGATTCTTCGAACTCCCCGGAATTGGTGGCGCTTACCGTAGGTGGCGAGTCCGCTTCATTCCCAACTCCGGACATGCCGCTGCGCCGCAATAACCGACGTTAACCGGAAGTGGCCTCACCAGGTGTAGCGAACGACACCCTTGCCGGCGTAGGACGTAGTTACGTTGGAGAATGCGCCCTCGAAGGTCGCGGTGACCGACCAGCCGTTGCGCCATTTAAGTTCGGCGGACGCGGTAGTGAGTGCTGAGTCGCGCGCCTGCGCCGCGCCATTAACGACGAAGCTCGCGCCGGGCAGCGTTTGGAAGGTTGCGGCAATCGTCCGGTTCGGATCGTAATCGTGCGCCCAAGCGAAGCGACTGCGCAGGGTGAAGATCGAGTCCGTCATAGCCCAGGACTTATCGGTCCGAAGTCCGAGTTCGCTGCGCGCATCGGTCACGCTCGCGGCGTTGTAGGCGAGCGCGAACGTGCTGGCGCCGGACAGCACGCTTTCTGCATAGGAGGGCAGATCGAACGTCGTGAACTGCGCGGCGGCATAGGGCGTAATGCCCATCCAGGGCACCACATAGCGATAGCCGCCTTCGAGTCGGCCAGAGATGGCGTTGGCATTGAACTCGGCATGCAGCAGGTCGGCGCCGGCGATGGTGACGGTGCGATTGGTGGTGATGTCCTGCCAGCCGTAGGCCAGCGCAGCCGTGATATAGGCCGGGCCGACGGTGTGACGAACGAAGGCGCCTGCCTGGAACAAGTCCGAGCGCCCGCTTCCCAATCCGTTGGCGATGGAGAAGCTGGTGCCGCCGCCGGCCAACGCGAAGCCGGCCAGCGTGTTGGGCGAAATGCGATAGTCGGCGCCGACCGCTGTGCCGTAGATGCTGCTGGTTGCCGTATTCGACCCCAGCGCCGCGTTGCCGTCGGTGGTCTGCGACCCGCCATAGGCCGCGCCCCACACGCTCCAGCGCTGCACGAACGGATCGGCGGGAGGGGCTTTAGTATAGACCGCGGCATAGGCGTCGCGCTCTAGCCGCGAACGCGGTTTGCCGTCCGACGTGTAGGCATTCGCCGCGTCGGCATATCCCGACGCGCCGCCAGAAGCAGAAACCGGATTGCCGCGTCCGGCGACGAACGGATCGGTCAGCAGTCCCATGAACAGGTTCATGGCATCGAAAGTAGTCTGCTGCGTACCGGTTGCGATTTCACCCGAGGCCTGAGTGAGACCCGCGGGGGTCAGGGTGCCGAATACCATCGGTATGCCGCCGCTGGTATTGAAAAAATTGATCAGCGCATTGGCAACGTTTTGCTGGTTGACATTGAAGCTGCTGAAACTCGGTGGGGGCGTGAAGCCCAGAGTAAGATTGAGATAAGCGTGGGTGGTATCGTAGCTCAGACTGTTGGTGAAGCCCGATGGCAGGTTGGTGTTGGTAATGCCCGAAAAGCTCGAGCCGCCCAATCCGCCCGTCGCAGTCAGGATGGTGTACTGCTTCGATATGTAGCTGCCGGATGCGAACAGCGCATCTACGCTAGCACCGTTAAGTGTTGCGGTGCCCGTCACGTTGGCAAAGCTGGACGAGGCAGGATTGACCTGCACCAAGTAGATAGCACCGGATTGAAATGCTAAATTGCCCGCGACCGTCATTGAGGTGCCGGCGATGCCGGAACCAGGCGCGAACGTGCCGCCGCTCTGGATCGTTACCGCGAGCGAATTCAGCGTGCCGGCGCCGCCCAGCGTGGCGCCGCTGAACACATTGATATTGTTGGCGCTGTCCGTGTTGTTGAGCAGCACGGTACCGGAATTGATGTTGACCTGGTTGATCCGGGTGAAGGTGTTGCTGTCGGTATAAGTGGTGCCCGAGCCCAGAGAGAAATTAAGGGTGCCGGCATTCTGGCCGACGATGTTGCCGGCGACGGTGCCGCCGGCAATGGTCATCACGTCGGCATTGGCTGAGAGCTTGATGTTGCCGGTGATGTTGCCGGCGTTCTGATCGATCGTCACCGCGCTCGAGGCGCCACTCGCGTCGATCGCCGTGCCGCCGGTGCCGGTGATGTTGCCGCTGTTCACGATGGCGCCGGCCGCAAAGGTCACGCCGTTGTAGATCCTGATGCCGGTCGCCGCCGTTATGGTGCCGGAATTGCTGATGTTGCCGGCGAAGGTCGAAACCAGTTGGACTTGAATGCCAACGCCGCCCGCCGAGATCGTGCCACTGTTAATGATGCCGCCGGAGAAGGTCGACACCCCACTGACGCTTAAGGCGTCGACACCCGCCGAGATCGTGCCTGCGTTGGAAATGCCGCCGGTGAAAGTCGGGCCGGTGACGGCGATCGCGGTTGCGGTCGAAATGATCTTGCTGGCGGAATCGATCAGAATCCCGTGGCTGGTCGCCTGGATCACGCCACTGTCGAGGATCGAACCGTTGATCGTGGCGCCGACGAGGCTGATTCCGGTCGGGGCCGAGATCGTTCCGGCGTTGGAGATATTTCCAGCGATGGTGGCGGAGCTGACAAGGATGCCGACGCCCGACGAGGAGCCGGGGCTGATCACTCCGCTCGCCGCATTGACGATATTGCCGCTGAACGAGGTATTGCTGGCCTGGATGCAGGGAATCGAGCCGGAATTGGTGTGCGGGAACGGTCCGGTATAGCAGCCTGCGCCGGTTCCCGAGAAAGTCAGGTACACATCGTCCGGTGTATAGGTCAGGGCTCCGGTATAGCCGTTATAGCTGACGGTCGGGTTGAAGACATTGCCGCCGACACCGAGCCCACCGGCGGTATCGGTTAGGATCAGATATGGCGTACCCGTGGTCACCGTGCTGCCGGTGGCGATCGTGACATTAGCGTCGCCGAGCGTCGCCGTGCCGGTAATGATGGTTTCGCTCGCGCTTGAGCCGCTAATCGTTTCGCGATAATTCGAACCCGAGGCGAAGATCGCGTTGCCGGCGATGTGGAGCGTACCGCCGGCGGAGCCGGGCGTGCCCGGCTGCAATGTCCCGCCAGCGTTGACGTTGACCGCCGTTAGGGTGCCGGTGCCGGCGAGCGTGCCGCCGTTGACGTTCCAGGGCTGCGACTGGCCGAACGTGTTGGTCACCGTCCAGGTTCCACCGATCACGTTGAATGTGGTGAAGCCCTGGTACTGCTGGGTCGCGCCGATCGTGCTGAGATTGAAGCTCCCGCTGCCGGTGCCGCCGAGCTGGAATATATCGCTGCCAGCGCCAAGCACGTTGCCGGTGATCGCAAAGCCCGGCCCAAGCGTCAGCGTGTTGGTGCCGGCGCCGGACAGGATCTCGATCGCCGTGCCGCCGATGCCGGTGATGGTCCCGGAATCGAAAATGCTGACTGCGTTCACATTGTAGACGTTGATGCCGACAGCGCCGACGATCGAACCCGTATTTGTAATACCGCCCGCGAAAGTGCTGACGTTGCCGAAAAAAACGGAAGCATAGCCGGAAGTAGAGCGCCCCGAGATCGTGCCGCTATTGCTGATCCCACCTGAGAAACTGCTCACATTGTCTACAAAGAGGACGAAGCCGCCATTGGAGCTGATCGTGCCACTATTGCTGATGCCGCCCGAGAAAGCGCTCACATTGTTGACGTCAATGCCGGGGAAGGAGTGGTACGCCGAGATCGTGCCGCTATTACTGATCCCCCCCGAGAAAGTGCTTATGGCGACGGAGATACCGGTGTTGCCCGTCGAGATCGTGCCGCCATTGCTGATGCCGCCTGAAAAAGTGGAGCCAAGGGCTACCTCGATGCCAACGTAGCCCGCGGAGATCGTGCCGGAATTGCCGATCCCGCCAGAGAAATTATTCACGCCGTCGACGAAGATGCCATACCCGTTCGTGGAGATCGTGCCGCTATTGGTGACCCCTCCCGAGAAAGTGCTTGAGCCGACGACGGTGATGCCGCTGCCGCCCGCCGAGATCACGCCCGAATTACTGATCCCTCCAAAGAAACTACTGACATGGGAGACGGCGATGCCGACGTTAGTCGTCGACGAGATCGTTCCTCTATTGCTGACCCCGCCGGAAAAACTGGTGACATTTCCGATGTAGCTGCCCGTACCGTTTAAAATTTCGCCGACAACTATAGCCGCGTTGCCGGCGGAGATCGCGCCGGCATTGGAAATGCCGCCCGAAAAACTCGGGCCGGCAACCCCTATCCCGAGCTTGGTGGTGACGATCTTGCTCGCGCTGTCGATCAGGATGCCACCGACGATGACGCCGCTGCTCGCGATATATCCGGACATGGTGCCATTGGTAAACGCGATACCGCTGGCGCTGATGGTGCCTTCGTTGGTGATGTTGCCGGTGAAGCTGGTGTTGTTGACGCAGATGCCGGGGACAGTGGCGGCCAATGCATTGTCGTAGCCGGTGCCTGAACCAGCACCGTTCACGCAACCAGCGGCCAGCGCTGCCGGCATGCCGCCGCCGATCAACAGCGCAGAAACCGAGGCCGACGCCAGCAACAGGCGAAATCTGCCGCGATCCGCGCCGACACCGATCATGCCAGCGTCGATGCTACTACCCAATGCAACAGCCATTTCAACATGCGTCCCTGAGGCCTTTTGGACCAGCTAAACGCTAACCGACTCGCTGAAACGAGACAAGCTAATGACGAAGATGATTCGCGGATTCACTTTCTCTTTGGGAGAATCTCGAAGAGTGTTGCAAAAATACCCACATTATAAATCCGTTTCAAAAGAAAAATGCTCCTGAGACGTTTTCTCAAGAGCATTCGTAGTTTCCGCGAATGAATCCGAGGGGAGGACATTCGCTATCATCAGTCAACACCACCATGGCAGCTGCTCATTGAGGTGGATCAATATCGTGAGTCGGAAAGGACTTGGATGATATTCCGCATATTTCGGGTCTCGGACAGACGGCATTCATTTTCATATATACGTTGGTAAAATCCATCGGTGACTGTAGTTCGCTAGTGCTCTCGCGTGTGTATCGGGGAACGCGGTCGTGGACAAATGCACTCACGATGAGAACCTGAAATTGTTCCGAAAGCGACTTGCGGAAACGACCGACGAAAAGCAACGTCAGGTCCTTCACGATCTCATCGCCGAACACGAAGCCAAATACCGCGAGTGGCAGCTTAAACCCCAGCCGGATTGAGATAAGTAAATTGTGCGGGACGCAATATTGCGCGTGCGACGGGACTTGATCGAGGGCAAAGACTATCGCGAACAGCGCAGTGCCTTGGGCTCGGCCCTCTTGGATTACACGCTTGCGCAAAACAAGGACCGGATGGGGACGTAGCAGCTATGTCTTCGCCGAAGTAACAGCTCCGAGTTCGGTGAGGAGCGGGCTGAGGAATTCTTCATACACGCGCCAGCGACCCACCGCGCTCTTATAGATTGGTTGGCGGACTTGCGTCGCGCTTGCGGTCCGCACCGGTCTCTCCGTCTTATGGAACGAAAGGCAGCGATCATCCCAGGGCAAACCACAATGGGAGATGATGCGCCGCGCCTGCTTTTCGAGGTCATCGACCACTTCTTCGTAGCGGACGTCAAGAATACGGCCCTGCGGCAGCACCCGCCGCCAATGCGCCATCAACTGCTCGTAACGTTTGTAATAGCGGCCAAGTTCGCCCAGATCGTAAGTGTGGTTCTGCTCGGCGGAAAACAGCTTCGAGAAGCATGAAACGCAGGTGTCGACCGGATCGCGGACGGTGTGAATGATCGTCGCGTTTGGCAGCGCGAGATGGATCAGTCCGGCAAAATAGTAGTTCGACGGCATCTTGTCCGTCACATAGTCGCTGTCTGGCGCGAGTTCGCGAACCAAGTCGACGTAACTCTTGCCAAGTTGCCTTAAGGCCTTTTTGTTGATCGTCGGCACGAATGCGGGATAGGGGATGGTGCTGCCGTCGGGTCCGCGGACGGCGAGGACCACGTCGTTGAGGGTCTGCAGCTCGCCTGCGCCGTGCACCATCGGATGACTGGCAATGATCTGCTCGATCAAAGTCGTACCCGAGCGAGGCATGCCCAGGACGAAGATCGGCAGCTGCGAATGATCGCCGCCACCGGATTTCGCCGCGATCATTTCGCGAGTGAACACTGCTTCGATGCGATCGAAGAGATCGAAGACCGACTTCTCATCGTAGGAGATCGTCGCCCGCTTGGCCGCATTGCCGGCGAGCAGGTGCTTGAACGAGCGACGGTAATCCTTCAAGTCTGCGTGGGCCTTACCGAGCGCGAAATCGAGCTGCATGCGATCGGTTTTCGATAATCCTTCGCTCTTTGCCGCCAGCGCCTCCATGGCGGCAAGGTGCGGATCGCCCGGCAAGAATTTTTTGGAATCGGCGAAATTAACGTAGACACCTGTAATGTTCGGGTCGAGCCGGATCGCTTCAAGATAGGCTGATTCCGCCTCCGCCAATTGGCCGAGTTCCTTGAGCACATTACCCATGTTGTTGTAGGCGTCGGCAAGATCCGGCTTGAGCGTGAGCGCGCGCCGATAATGCGCGTGCGCCGCATGAAGGTCGCCGCGCTCAAAGGCGACGCGGCCCATGAGATTGATGGCATCATGGTTCGTCGGGTTGAGTGCGAGTGCTCGCTCGATCGCGGCCGCCGCCTCCTCGATTTTGTGTTGGTCGAGCAGGACAGAGCCGTAATGCAGATGAAATTTGTCGCTCCGCGATTCGATGACCAGCGCCCTTCGAAGCAGGTCGGCAGCTTCCTCGAGCCGGTCGAGGTCTTTGACCGCGAGCGCCAGATTGTCGAGCGTGTCGGGATTATTGGGGCCGAGTTCAAGTGCCTTGCGATAGACCGTTTCCGCTTCGTCGAGGCGCTTTAGCTCGCGCAAACAGGTGCCAAGATTGTTCCAGGCATCAGCGAAACTCGGCTGCAACTCGATCGCGCGGCGATAGGACACCTCGGCTTCGGTAAAACGCTTGAGGCGCTGCAGTACATTGCCGCGGTTACTGTGCGCGTGCGTAAAATCGTCCTGCAAGGCGATAGCGCGCTCGTAGAGCGCAAGCGCTTCCTCGAACTTGCCCTGGTCAAACAGTGCAATGCCGAGATTGTTTATCGCATCGGCATAATCAGGGTTGAGCTCGATGGCGCGGCGGCCGGCGGTGATCGCCTCGTCGATGCGGCCAGCGCGGCGGCACATCTCGCCGAGATTGGCGTGATAGAGCGCCACATCTGGTGCCAGCGCAACGGCACGGCGCAAGTGGCTGATTGCTTCGCCGGTCTTACCCGATTGGTGAGCGATGATGCCGAGCATGTGCACGGCCTCGGCATTGTCGGGCTCTGCACTGGCCGCACTTCGCGCGAGATCGTCGGCATCCGCGAGGAAGCCGTGCCGGCGTTTTTGCTCGGCGAGAATTAGCGCATGGCCGGGGGTTGGATTTTGCGCAGGGGCGACCGCTGGCGACGTGGCGCGGGCGGCTTCGGCTGCCATGATCGCTGCCGCCTGTTCGGCGCGGCGCTCGCCGTCGGTCTTGAACGGCATCAATGCCGCATCGTCGCCTCGCACGACCGCATTGAGTTCTTTCTCCACGCGCGCAATCACGTCGTCCCAGTCCTCGCCCTTTTTCTGGCGGAACAGGCGCATAGTCGGGTACCAGGGATTGTCCTCGCGATTGAGCATCCAGCGCCAGTCTGTCACCCACGGAAGCAGCACCCAGACCGGCTTGCCGAGAGCGCCGGCGAGATGCGCGGCCGACGTGTCGACCGTGATGGTCAGGTCAAGCGCGGTAATTGCGCCTGCGGATTCCGCGAAGTCGCTGAAGGCGGGCGACAGGTCGTCGATCGAAACGTTGCGGCGTTTCAGCTTTTTGAGATCGGCGGAGCGCGGGCCGACCTGCAGGCTCGCGAATGAGGTGCCGCGCACGGCAAAGAGTGGCGCCAGCAGCGATAAGGCGACCGAGCGCCGGGAATCATTGGCGTGGTCGGGGTTACCGGCCCAAACCACGCCGACCTTGACGCCTTTCATCTTGGCAAGCCGCGTCTTCCAGCGCTGCACGACATCCTTCGGCGCACGCAGGTAGGGCACGGTGGCGGGGATGGTCTCGATCCGCGTCTTGAACAGGCGCGGTAAACTCAGCAGCACCGCATCGCTATGGTAGGGTGCCGGATCGCCGCGATCTCCATAGACGGTGATGCCCGGTAGGCTCTCGCGGAACAGCGTGACAAGCTGTTGATGCACGCGGAGTGTGACACTTTTAGCGCGCGCGGCGAGCAGAGGGATGTAACGCGCGAATTGTAACGTATCGCCAAAGCCCTGCTCGGCCTGAACATAGACGTGCTTGCCGGTGAGGCTCTCGCCCTGCCAGGGATGTTCCGGGAAACGCGGCCCCGTGCGTTCGGTCGAGCGCAGCCGCCACTCGTATTCGTCCCAACCTTCGGCGAGATCGCCGCGCATGAGGAGGAGAATGCCGAGCCCTGAATGGGCGTTGGCGTGGCCGGGCGCGAGCGCGATAGCGTGGCGCAGCGCTACCATGCCTTCGTCGAAGTCTCCGGCATGATGCAGCGTCGTGCCGAGATTAGCCCAGGCATCGCCATAGTCGGGCTTTAACGCGATGGCGCGGCGATAGGCGGCGACCGCCTCGTCGAACCTGCGCAAGGCGTGCAAAGCATTGCCGAGATTGCTATGGGCTTCAACAAAATCGGGCTGCGCAGCGATTGCCTTGCGTTGGGCGCGGGCCGCCTCCTCATAATCCTTCAATTCGTAGAGCGCGACGCCGAGATTGCTCAAAGCCATGGGCATCTTCGGCTCGATTGCGAGCGCACGTCGCGCCGCCTCGGCGGCGAGGCGATGGCGGCCAGCCAGGCGGAGCATCTCGCCGAGATTGGCGTGAAACAGCGCGACTTGTGGGGCGAGCTTGACCGCGTGCTGCACGTGCTCGATCGCCTCGCCGAGCTTGCCGTTCTGGTGGGCGATGACCCCGAGCAGATGCTCAGCCTCGGGCACATTCGGCTGCGCCGTAAGGATTTGGCGACAGATCGCCTCCGCCTCCATCAGCCGTCCCTCGCTACGGCAATGCTCGGCATACCTGAGCGCCTCGCCAAGCGGCATGAAGGTGGTGTTGCCCTGGCCTGAAACCTCGTTAGCAACCTGGTTCATGGACGATTCGATAACATGAGTGTGCACCGGGGGCCAGGGATGGCTCTCAGGCCGCTCTAGGGAGGCAAGCCACTTATAACAGCACAAATCTGCGCGAAGCAGCGTTGTTCGTTCGCACGACGAAGCGGGCCGCAGAGTAAGCCCGAGGCAGCGTCTCAGGGAAATAGGCCCCAAACGGGTGCGGGGTCAATATGCTGTAGCCGAGGCTATAGTGCGCCCTGCCCGCTCGCTGGAAAGGCCGAAACCGAATTGTGCAATAGCTCAATAAGGCAGAAAAACGGAAGAACTCATTTTGAGCATAACACTTCCGGGTTGCCTCCCAATAACAGACATCCAGCCCTTGTCGGCTTCGCGCTTTCAGGCGATCAAGTACGCCCGTGGATTCCCTGAGACCGATGACCCCGACGACCAAATCCTCACCGTGCGCGTCACCATCCCGGGTAAGCGCGCCGTGTCATTGCGGACTTACTCGGCTCAAAAAATCGCTCGGACGCCCAATAACCGCACGCGAGCGGTCGAGGCAGCCCACGGAGCTTCCAGCGGCGTCTCAGGACCGTGCCGACCGGCGGGCGCTGGTCCGTTGCAACCCCCTCCAACGGTTGAGCGGCTCTTCGCGGTCGCAATGGATCCGGTTCCGGAGCGGACTGATCCGGACGTGATGCTGTGGACGGCTCCTCCACCGGCACGTGAGTGCCATGAATGTGGGCGCTGTTAAAGGCTCCCACGATTCGGAGGAGCGAGCCATGCAGACGATCACGACAATCGGTTTAGACATCGCCAAGTCGGTTTTCCAGGTTCACGGGGTTGATGCCACCGGCCAGGTGGTGATTCGCCGCCAGTTGAAGCGGCGCTCCGTCCTGGCGTTCTTTCAGAAGCTGCCACCATGCCTGGTTGGCATAGAGGCTTGCGCCTCGTCTCACCATTGGTCGCGCGAACTTCAGGCGCTCGGCCATACCGTTCGGCTGATGCCGCCGGCCTACGTGAAGCCCTATGTCAAACGGCAGAAGAACGACATGGCTGACGCAGAGGCTATCTGCGAGGCGGTCACCCGAGCCAACATGCGGTTCGTGCCGACCAAGACGCCTGAGCAGCAGAGCTGCCTGATGCTTCACCGCACCCGCCATCTGTTCATCCGCCAGCAGACCGCGGTGATCAATTCGATCCGGGCACATCTTGCTGAGTTCGGCATTGTCGCGCCGGTCGGACGCAAAGGAGTGACCGAACTGCTGCATATTGTTGCCGACCCGAGCGACAAGCGGGTGTCAGAGCTTGCCCGCGCCTGTCTTGCTGCGCTCGGCGGTCAGCTACTCAGCCTCAAGCAACAGATTGTGGAGTTTGATCGGATGATCCTGGCCTGGCATCGGCCTAACCAGACGAGCAAACGCCTTCATTACATTCCCGGGGTAGGTCCGATGCTGGCGACCGCTCTGGTCGCGAGTATTGCTGACCCCAGTACCTTCCGATCAGCACGTAACTTCTCGGCCTGGATCGGGCTGGTTCCGAAGCAGCACTCAAGCGGAGGTAAAGACCGGCTTGGCAGTATCAGCAAACAGGGTGATCGCTATCTGCGGAGCCTGTTCGTGGCCGGAGCACTCGCTGTCATCCGTTACGCCAAGATCCATGGCACCGGGCATCGGCCCTGGCTCACGGCGTTGTTGGCGCGAAAGCCGACCAAGGTTGCCGCCATCGCGCTTGCCAACAAGATTGCGCGGATGGCCTGGGCCATGATGGCCAAGGGCGAGCGATACAAGGAACCCATCGCGCTTGCGCGATAGACGAGATCGCGCCGGACAACCGGCGTGATGTGAAGGTTGGGAGGGCGAACAGCACGTAATGCAGAGCCGGTCGATCCGGCGATCAGGACAACCCACTTGTGCCAGCGCATTGTCGAACCGCATTTACTAATCGGTCACTAATTTAGCGGACAATGTTCTTGTGTGAAGCGTTTGATTTCACTATGATTCGTGCATGAAACGGGACGGAAGAAAATTAGATCATAAGACTTTAGAAGAAATTCGTCGGATGGCTGTTCAACGCGTTTGGGACGGCGAGAAACCGAGCGCCGTGATTGCTTCCTATGGGTTCTCCCGCCAGATCATATACAAATGGTTGCGAGAGGCGCGAGGG
>Ga0182014_10005567_pt1 | contig 13947 bp, 19 predicted proteins | sample 612S2DmetaG_FD_120489 | JGI IMG/M metagenome (GOLD analysis project Ga0182014, IMG submission 120489) | Permafrost microbial communities from Stordalen Mire, Sweden - 612S2D metaG | ecosystem: Environmental > Terrestrial > Soil > Wetlands > Permafrost | place: Sweden: Stordalen | collected... | reverse complement strand
GTGGCGGGAACTTGAGCGGGCGGCGGAGGCCGCGAAAGTCGGGCATCTCGGGACGCACTCCTTCCGGCACACTCACCGCTCGTGGCTGGACGCCGTGGGCACCTCAGTGGCCGTCCAGCAAAAAATGATGCGCCATGCGGACATCAGAACCACCATGAACATTTACGGGGACGTTGTAACGGATGAGATGGCTACCGCGGGAATCAAAGTCGCTCAACTGGCTTTTCAGGGAATCGGAGCGCAAGCAGAGCGCAATGGAAGCTAAGTTATTGATTCTTTGGCTCCTCAGGTAGGACTCGAACCTACAACCCTTCGGTTAACAGCCATGAAGGCAGTGTCCTTGCGAGCTGCTACCTATTGAGATAAGTCACTACTGATTAGCAGCTTACAACCATCTTCCCTCCCTTCCTTTTGTGCCGGATTGCGACCAATTGCTACTGATTTTGAACTAGCCGCGGCACAAAATCCACCACACTCTCAGCACGTCCGCAGCGTGAACGTTGGCCTCAGAGTTGAGCAGCCCTTCGCTCAAGTATATCGCCCGACCATGTGAGGTTCTCTCGAATAGGTTGCGATATTCCGGTCCAGAGTTGCGTTGCAACTTCATTGCGAATATTAGACCGTTGCCCCCTTAAGCTTTTTATCCTTTTTATGCCTTGTCTGGCAGAACCATGAGCGCCTAATTTCGTTCATCTAATCCAAAAGGGAGATCCCCCGGCTCTGCCGGGGTGGCAGTAGAACTTTGAGAATTACGGGAGTATGTTCTCCCTCGAATTGCCTGTGCTGTGGCAGTGAAGACAGCAGTACGAGGCTTTTGCTTTTGTTCTTGCTTTTGCTTCGGACGGTTGCGGTCAGGCCCCTTTGAGGGGCCAGCAACCGTAAAGCCACCGGCTCTGCCGGTGGATACTTACAGACGCTCTTCTCAGATCGTGTTTTCCAAAGCAACTTGACATCTTGCCCTACCTCAGCCATGATAATTATCACGGCCACGGTATTTAACGCGGCCATGATTCTATGATGACCACTTTTCGATCCAATTCGCTTCCTGCTCCGCGCGAGGTGAGAGACTACCTCGGCCTGCTCGCCGATCACTTCCGGCAGGACGGTTGGCGGGTCAAAGTCTCGCCTTCCGTCGGCGGTAGATCTGCCGACCTTGCTGTTTCGCGCGGCGAACTGCGCTACATCGTCGAAATGAAGGTTTCTTCCGAGGGACGACGTGATCGCCTGATCCCACTCCTCTCTCAAGCCATCCTCCAGGCTCGGGCCATTGCGAATGCCTCCTCCGAGCTGGCAGTTCCTTTGGCGATCATTGCAGCGCCCGTGATTTCTCCGAGCATCGCCGAGGGATTAATGCGCTTCCTGGCCGAAGTTGCGCCAGATGCCGCAGCCGGAATCATTGACAGGGATGGCTTTTTGCGCTTCGTCGGCCCCGGCCTTGAACACTTGAATGCTGCTCCGTCCCGTCCAGCGCGTCGGCAGAAACTAGCCCCGCCGGGCTCGGCATACCTTTTCTCCGATCTCAACCAGTGGATGATCAAGGTTCTTCTTGCGCCCTTCGTGGCGGAGGGACTTCTGCGGGCCCCACGTAAGGAGTACCGCAACGCCTCCGAACTGGCATCGGCGGCCAATGTTTCGGTGATGAGCGCCTTCCGCCTCGTCCGCCAGTTGCGGCAGGAGGGATTTCTCGACAGCGACAGCGATTCGCTGCGGTTGGTTCGCAGGGAAGAACTGATGCGCCGCTGGCTGGCGGCTAATCTCCGACCTGTGCCCGAACTCCCTTTACGCTGGATTATTCCAACCAAGGACGAGCACCGATTGTCTTCCGCGCTGCGTGCGTTACAAGTTCATTCCCAGGAAGAAAACGAATTAGTGCCACGCGCTTGCCTCGGCCTTTTCGCTGCGGCTGAATCGTTTGGACTGGGTTTTGTGCATGGCGTTCCGCCATGCTTCTATATTGAGAAACTGGATCGGGCGGTTCTCGGACTCATGGGGCTTTCGCCGGAGGGGGCCGAGCACAGACCGGATGTCTATGTGCGGGTTCCGGCCTCTCGCGAGTCAGTATTTCGCGCCGCAGTTGAGCGCGATGGTGTGCTGGTGTCCGATATCCTACAGGTCTGGCTTGATGTCAGCTCACATCCTGCCCGCGGTGAAGCCCAGGCCGACGAGATACGCCGTCACGCACTTGCGTCAATCTTCGAGGAGAAGTCGTAATGGAAACCAATTCCGAGGTCACGTATTTCGCTCATCTGGTCGAGGCTCTGGAACCGTGGCTCAATCAAGTCGTCATCATCGGAGGTTGGGCGCACCGGCTTTATCGAGCGCATCCGCTTGCGCAAACGCTCGATTACGAACCGCTGGGAACATTCGATGCTGATGTCGCGGTGCCCTCGCAATTGCTACCAACAGCCGAAAGAATTCACGACCGGTTGCTGGACAAAGGTTTCAAAGAAGACTTGAAGGGCGATACGCAGCCCCCAGTTGTGCATTATCTTGTTGAAGCCGGTGACAGCGGATTCTATGCGGAGTTCCTCACGCCGCTGGTTGGGAGCGAAGTGAAACGCGAAGGCAAACGCGACATCACTGTACGCATCTCTGGAATCTCCGCTCAGAAATTGCGGCACCTCGAACTGTTGCTTGAGTCACCGTGGGAGGTTTTTATCTCCCCCACCATCGGCTATCCGACTCCTTCCGCTCAACGTGTCCACGTGCCCAATCCCGCGGCATTCCTCGTGCAAAAAATTTTGATTCATGAAAAGCGCGACCACGCCAAACGCGCGAAGGACATCCTCTATATCCATGACACGATCGAGACATTCGGCGGAAACTTGGCTGCAATCCACGATCAGTGGCAATCAAGAGTCAAGCCGACGCTGCACGCAAACTCACTGCGTCAGATCAATGGCGCCGCTGACAAGTACTTCCTGGCGGTGAATGACACACTCCGTGAGTCTGCCCGGATTGCGACAGGCAGAAACCTTACTGCGGAAATGATCCGCGAGGTCTGTTGGCATGGATGGCAGCAAATCTTTGCTGCCAGTCGGTAGAACGAATTTGATTGACTCGAACGAAGGAACAAGCGCATGACAGATTTTCAACTTGATATCCGGTGAGACACTACTTCGTCGGGAATGCAGGATCGCCACTGACTCAGTTCTAGATCAACTGAGCCAATACGTCGCGCTGGTAGGGCAGCAGTTCGTCGATCGCTCCGCGTTGAATGATCTGCGGCCAGGTTGGATTCACGATCAGCGAGCGCCCGATGGCCACCAGATCAAACTCCTCGCGTTCCAGCCGTTCCAGCAGCTCATCGATTCCTGTCGCGGCAGCAATCTCCGCGCTGCGAAAAGTGCTCGTGAACTCCGCGTTCAGCGTGATCGATCCAACGGTCACGGTTGGTTTACCGGTCAGCATCTTGGTCCACCCCGCCAGATTCAGCGAGCTGCCCTCAAACTCAGGCTCCCAGAAGCGACGCTGCGAGCAGTGAAACAGATCCACACCCGCAGCGGTCAAGGGGGCAAGGAAACGCTCCAGCTCTTCAGGGTTCTGCGCCAATTTGGCGTTGTAATCCTGCTGCTTCCATTGCGAATACGCTATTACTCCAGAGGCGTTTCGCGCTCTCTACTCGCATCATCTCAACGATCTGCTCGCGCAGAAAAGGATTCCCAACGTAGCGCTGTTCGAGGCCTTCTACAACTACTGCTTCGTGCCCAAGCACACGATCGGTTCGCAACTCCTCACTGTTCGCCGTGACAAGCGAGAACGAGAAGCCTATGCTGCAAGCCAGACGGAAGACGATGAATTCGATGAGGATGACGCAGAGTGAAGAGTTCCACACAGTTGAGCCAGGCACGGTTGGCAAAGTATCAGAAACCATTCTTCTCGCTTGCGGTGGGGGCTATGCTGCGGTCCTCTCGAATCGCATCAAGCCACAACTGCATGGTCAGATCTTCTCTCTTGGGGACACCGAGTTGCCAGCGCAATTCCGTCGTGTAACGTACCTGAAGAATATCGAGGTCGAAGGGAATGCTGCGCGCCAGAAAACGCACATCGTCGCGGTCTTTCTGGCTGTTTCTTTCGAGTTTCGATAGAGCCAGATCGTAGGGGTCAAGCGCCATCAGATGAAGGTTGCGGTAGGCGCCAGGGAACATCTCGACAAGACGATCCTCATAGCTCTCCGGGATGGCGGCAACGGCGACGCAGTCAAGATAGATGTGGTACCTCTGATGGAGCGGCCCGCCGCGAATGCCAAGTTCCATCATGATCTCAGCGGCGGCGCGTGGCGCAAGCTCGATGACATCAACATCCGCCGTGGGCCGCTCCAGTCCGTAGAGCAATGTGACGACGAAACCGCCAATGCAGTCGAGGCGCACGGTCGTATCGACTGCCTCATCCAACTCCCTGAAGAAGGAGTCCCATGGTTCCGGCGGCCGGTTAGAGGACGACATGATCGAGTTGCTCCACGGTAAGGTCTGTCAGCAGATTCCAGTGTTCGGCCGATTTTGGCCGATGCTCGCGCAGCCAAGTCCGCTCGGAGCGTGTCATCGATTCTCTGCATAGAGTATCTTCTTTCACCAGGCGGGAGGACTCCAGTCTGGCGACATGGTTGGCTAGTTCCTCTTCCAACTGGGTGCTTCCACCTCTCGCGGCGGCCTGCCGCGCCAGCTCGACTACAAACCCCAGCCTGTTCTGGCGATCCCGCAACTTTGCATTTGCGGTCAGCCAATCCCAGTTCAGATGCGGGTAGGCTAGAGGCAGCCACGCCAGCGCCTCAGTGACCCGCGAATCCAAATCGTCCGAGTCCAGCGCCTCCATCAGCAGTTCCACCGGATTCAACCGGACTGAACCGCGCAGATAGGCAAAGCCCGGATATCCGAGCAGAATCGTCCGCCCCACGCCGCCATTGGTGTACAGTGCTTCCGAGACAGCCACCAAGTGCCGTACAGGATGCTTCCGGTCCTGCAAGCTCACCGCTCCTTTGTAGCAGGAGGCGTGCTCGCCGAGTGAGACCTCTTTCACTTCGCCGTCCGGGAAAGTCAGCGTGAACGTGGCTTTCTCGTGCACAGCCGCGGTGATCGCGCCCACGTCGGAGTCGTTGCCGAAGACGCTGATGAGGTGCGCCTGTTCGTCTTCGCCCACATAGCGGTCCACCCGCAATCGTATCCGCGTTGAGGTCTTTTCCGTCATGCGGTGATACTCAAGCAACCCGAGCCTCAGGTGCGCATTCTGCATCGTCCTCGCCTTCCTGCTTTGCTGGCGTCTCAGTCAGCTTCAAGGTCCTTCCGTCGGCATAGACCAAACGCAGTTCGTTGGCCCACCGTTCCCGATGATGGATGATCTGCTCATCGCCGTCCTGCTCGACGAAGGTGGTCACATGCTTGACCGACCTCCATCGCGCGATGTGCCGGTCATCGCCCTGGCCGAAGACTCCATTCAGCAGGCCCGCCGTGCAGAGCAGCCCCACATGGCCTCCATGCAGTGGCGTGATCGGGCGCCCAGTGGCCACGTCCTCGCGCGGCATCAGAAACGGCAACGTTTGTTTCCATGCGCCAGACAGTGGTAGCAAGTCTTCCAGCAGGTCATACGGCAGACCACGATAACTCAACGCTGCCTCGCCGGTCGAAGGCACGGGATATGGTTCGCACGCGCCCGGAGCCAGCTCCGGCAGAGCTTGAAAGCTGCCATACGGACTGATGCGCTGAAGCTGCCGCCGAGCCTCCTCGACCGCCACGCCCCGGACATTGCGGCGCACTCCCAAGACGGCGATCTGCCGGAAGCGGGCCGATTCTTCGTCGGTCATGCGAAAGATATTCAGCCGTGCGAAGTGCGAACTGAGCACTCCGGCGCACTCATGCAACCGCTCGAAGGGAATGACCAGTACCAGCACGCCCTCCATCACCAGCCAGCGGAAGGTGTGCTCAAGAAACAGGCGCTCCATGCGACTGTTTCCAATCGAGCCGATCTCGGAATCGTAGGGCGGATTCAGGTACAACAGCGAAAATGACTCCGGCTTGGCCACTGCATCAAACGTATTTCCCTGGATCGTCTCGACCCCCGTGGCGCTTGCAGCCAGTGCCCGCTCGGCATCAAGTTCCACACCATAGCGGCGCACATCGGCGCCGTGGGTAATCAAGTTGAGAGCCACGCCTTGCCCCACGCAGGGATCGACCACCGATGCCGGTCCTGTGAAGCTGAGAAGCTGACGAAGTTTGGCGCCTTCGCTCTCCGGGAGCGGATAGAAGCCCATCTTAAGTTTCGCGACACTCCTGGCCATCGAGCCTCCTTTCTATCGGGTTTTGCTTGTGTGACTTGAACCATAAAATGACACCGCATGGCAAGGACAGGTGCCAACCAGTCGGTCCATCGCATATCCTGCTTAGGGAGGTGCTGACCGCACCATGATGAAATCCATTCTTTCCGAGATCGATGCCCAGATTGCTCTTCTCAAGCAAGTCAAGGCACTTTTGAGTTCCGCAGGAACGACCGCAATCAAGCGCAAGCCAGGCAGGCCATCCAAGACAGCCGCCATCGTCGTTCCGGTTGCCCAAACGCCGAAGAAGCGCAAGAAGATGAGTGCAGATGGGCGAGAACGCGTCCGTCAAGCACAGATCAAGCGCTGGGCCGCAGTTAGACGGGCCGCCAAAACCACAGCCGCTCCATTGTCGAAGTCGAAGAAGAAAACCGCGAAGGCCACTGCCTGATCCGCAGCGAGGGTGTGGTCACAAGACTCAACACAGCAAACCAGGAACTGGGAATTGCTGATGTCGCGGATTTTCGCTTGAGTCGCCCGGAACCCGGAAGTTTGGAGTTCCTTGGTATTACCTGAGCGCACCCCCTGCTCTCGACAAGTGATCCTTCCTACGCCAACCTCGGGGTATTCGTTGAATCCCCCGAGGTTGGCGGCCTGTTTCCATCAGCTACGAGATCGGGAACACAATTCGTTAACGGCAATGGTGAAGACAGAGACGACTATAAACTCTGAGGCTAGCCTATAATTCTTACCAAGGACCACAAACCAGATTGCGATTCAGGGAGAAAAAATGCCTGGCAAAACGAAGGTAATCGGTATGACTGTAAAACGCGGCGTGCGAATGACAACTGGCAAAGGGTGGAGATTGGTCGGCCCCGGCAAACAAGCCTTCAAAGCGAGTCTTCTTAAGAGAATGGTCATTGGCGGCGAGAGTGTAGCAATCTTTCGGGTATTGCCGAATCCAGAGGCGCAGTAACCTGATAGGTGCCTTTGAATATCGCCTGGATGCATCGGGCACGTTAGGAGATTCAAGCAATGGCTAGGCCATGTGTACCGAAACCAAAAGCCAAAACCAGCAGGAAAGAGAAGACGTTCGAAACTGTTTTGGTCGAGGTTTTTCGCGCACACTGGAGAGCGATAAACAAGAGGATCGCCGGCGGCGTCGACCTTGCCCAGAAATATGCAAATGCTTTTTACTATTTCAATCCGCGAGAAGGTCTGCGCATAGCCCGTCGCTATTACGCTCCAGCGCGTGTCGCCAGATTAGCTAATGCGTCCGCTGATGAAATTTTGCGCTTGTCGGATGCATGGATTGGTCCAGGTCGAGAATGTATTGAGGATTGTTCGCGAAAAGAACTTCGCAAGCTTGTGGCAGCCGAGTATGTTGCATTGGTGTGGGACTATGATTCCTCCCTCGATTTTCCTCCAGACGACGCTGCTCGCGTGTTTCCCCTTCCAGATATATCTGTTATCTATGGAGACGTGTACGAGATTACGGCTGGTGGAATTTCTACAGGCGCAAAGTTGAGGATCTGCAAATCTGTAGCTGAGCCATTTCTCAAGTCTGAGCGACGGGAGGCAATGGCTGGGATAGAGCGCGAGTTCTACGCTAACGCGCGTTCAGATGATTACCCGGATGCTGAGAATCAATGGTTTGTTGATTTCGTTCAACTAACTGATCCGCGCGCAATCGACGTAAATATTTGGGAAAACCTCGACAGGCAGGACCCGGGCCTATAGCGCCGACCCAGAATTGGTCCCGACAAGTCTTAGTCGCCCAGTATTCAGAAATTCGAATGTCAACTGTGGCCAGCCCAAGGCACTCAGTGATGCTGGAACTGTCCCCCAAAGTCCTCCAGTCCAATGGCGAAGTTCTTCGGCCCGCCATCCCGCAAGGCCCGGAGTAGAGCCTATTGTTCCGCGGCTTGGACCCTGCCTTCGAGGTCGCGCCCACTCAATGCCCGATCCTTGGTTTGGTCCGCCAGCAGAACGGTCAGCTATTCGCGTGGCGGGGTTCCGAGCGGAAGAAAGTCATCATCTCCCTCAATGGCACTCTATTCTGCCAGCAGCGTGATGTCTGGACGGAAACGAGCAAGGGTTTCGACAAAGCAGGCCAGCCGCCGAGATGATGCGTAGAGGACACGATAGTATCCGTCCGGACTATCAAATCTATTTCCGAACGTGCCGACACTGTTGGCCAAGAACCAATTATGCGGTTGCCGGACATCTGGTCGGATGGCTTCAAGTTTCATCGTCATGCTCCGGCAAAAAAGGCGCGGGCCGCGCTCAGGATCGCTGGTGCCACATCATCAATTCCATTCTCGCGCATCAGGCGCAGCGGCACCCTGTCTCCCAGGTCCGGGTTCACGCCCGTCAGCCAAGCCTGCACGACGGCGGGCGAATCGTGCTCGCTCAAGGTGCGCGCTACCTGGAAAGCAAACCGCAACCGGCTCTCTGCGTCGCCGTAGATCTCGCCGCCTGCGATCCAACGATCGACAGCGCGTGCGTCCTTAACGCCGCCGATATACGCGGTCAGTTTCCGCCCAACGATCTCAACCAGCTTCTCGACTACTTTTGATGCAGGAAGCCGAAGCGCCTCCCGGTGGGCGAACAGGTCGGGCCTGGAAAGTTCTGGTGTGTCCATGGCAGACCTCCTGATTGCGATTTCTCAGAATAGTGATATGCGACTTATCCCGTCGGGTCCATTACGCCGCTCTGGCCAATTCAATTCGCATCGTGGGTGCGAAGTGCCTAACCGATGCCGAACCGGGGTGTGGTCCCATCGGCGGCTGCGGCACCAACTCGGCCAGCGGCCAAATGGATATGTTGCCACACAGGGCGCAACACCCCCCGCTGGAATTCGAGACCGAGGCGCAACTCTCGCAGTAGACGGCTTCCGTGACTGGAATACTAACGAGGCTGCGCCGCGGACGCAGAATGCTGATCTCTCCCATGATTTCCTCCCGGCGCTGAAACGTTCGCTAGGCGACCTGCTGATTGGCCAGGGATTCAAGTTCCTCGACCAGTTGCTTCAACGCGGCCAAGTTCGTCAACTCCGTGACTGAAGCGATCTTGAATCGCTCTGCCACAGCGAAGAACTGCGCTTCGCCAGCCATCTCAGACAATTGGCGCAATCTCTCGAAACCGCGCGCCGCAGCCTGCATCTTCTCGATGGTCTGCTTCTGCCGCTCCGCGTTGGGGATGGTCCGCGCGTTGGCACTGTGCCCGGACCGACGCAGAATTTCCACATAGATCGACTCGCCCAGCGTGCTGCGGAAACTTTCGATCTCAGCTGTCAGCTTGTGATCGACAGGGCCGCGCAAATCGACGGCTTTGCTATTGGATGATTGCACGGTCACACCCGGCGGCAAGGCCCACGCTGGCAATACCGGAATCGCAACCGGCTCGCCGCGCTGATTAAGATGCACCCAAGTTTCCTCGAAACGATAAAGATACCGTCCCAGTCCAAAACAACTGCACGCACGCTTGAAGGCTTGCGCGTCGGCTGCTGTCACAGCGTTTTCTTTATCGGCCCACTCTTCTCCGGTTCCAGTATGGCTGCCCAGCCGGGTGATTGTTACTGCGGTCGCCACCAGCACTTTGCTGGTGACAACCACTTTGCCTCTGTCCACGCGGGTCAGCGATGGCACGGTGGAGATGGTGTACTCGCGCGTCCATCCCGACGGCGTGAAGAGATGGTTGAGCCGGTCCGTGTAGGCGCGCGGATCGGCGAACGGCAGGATAACGCCGCTCCGCCCATCCGCAGAGTTGCGCATTACCCGCCACTTGATCTGTGTCGGATCGAATGGCGTTTCGAGCTGCGCGAAGAGCTTCTCGCGCTCTGCTTCTGTGAACTTTGTTGCGGCCATACTTCACCTCCTTCGGCTGGGGGACTACGTTTCCAGCCACAGAAAGACTCAAAGCGCCCAATGAGCCCTCAACGGCAAATTGAATTGGATCGAAAGAGCCTTGCCGGGGATCTGCGACGCTCATCCGGCTAAGATATTGATATGATGTCGTTACTTCGGGAATGGCGATTATCCGTCAGTCGAAAAACTAAATCTGGCCCCAATAACCTTTGATTGCCATCTGGAGTTCTTCAGCCATCTTCTTCCTCAGATCAATTGGCCCGATCACCTCAGATGCTGCTCCGAACCCTATCAGCCATCTTCGAACCTCTTCTATGTCGGCGACGTCCATTTCGAGAATTACGCTGCCATCATCCTGTGACGTGATTTTTTGCGAAGGATGCCATGTCCGCTCTGTCACGTAAGGCGCTTGATCGGCGCGGAAGCGGATTGTGACGTGTTGAGGTTCTCCCCAAACCATCTGGAATGCGGACTCATTGAACTTATCGAAATCGAAAGATGATGGAATCTTGAATCTGTGATTGGTCATGCTAGCCATGCCAATTCGGTGGACGGCAAAGATTCGATGTTCGGTGCTGCGGTAGTCGAAACCAACTAGATACAAGCAGCTATTCACATACCAGAGCTTGTACGGATCAACTTTTCGGCGCACCGCTTTTTCGTAACCAGGAACAGTATGGGAAATCTCTACCGTGTAGTGGTGGAGAATCCCCTTCATCAGCGCCTGAACGATTGCTGAAGAACGCTTGAAATCCTTTGTACTGAAGCCACTTACATGGATTCCGGCTCCTAGCAGGTTCAGAAGACTGTGGCCTTGCCCCGGCAGAGCAGCGCCAATCTTGTGCATGGCGGATTCTAGAGCATCGTAAAGCCCTGTGCCCTGGAGCGGTTTCAGCAATCCACGGCTGAAATACAGCGCCATCATTTCCGTTATGCTCAGGGAAAGCGCGGCTTCTGCACGGAATCCGTCTATAAAGTGCCAGAACAACGTGCCGTTTCGTGGTTCGGAAACCACTGGAAAACCGGCAGCCTGAAGGTCTCCCAGGTCGCGCTGCACGGTGCGCTTGCTGACAGCGAACTCGGCCTGGAGTTGCGCAAGAGTGCGTCCTGTACGGCCAGCCAGAAGTTGCACCAGTCGCCACTGGCGGGTGAGTTGGTCTCCACGAGGCATGGGTCTAATCTAAAATGTAACGCTCTATGCGCCTCTTTTACAAGAGGGGTGGATCGAATGAGGTCGTCGTCTGGAAAAGGCTTTTTCGGGCCGTGACCCCACCTGTCACACCCGAGCGATAAGCTGCAGGCATGGAAGAGATGAATATCAAATTTCCGGCTGCGGTAAGCGCTGCTTATGATTCACTCGCACCGTACGCTGGATGGATCGAAGGAATCTTAGGCGCCCCGAAAGGCGAACTCCTGGCACTGGAATTGCTCACTGCTCTTGATGAAGTGATCGCGGCCCGGATTTTCAAGGACGTGCCAATTCATGGCACTTCGCTCCCGGGGTTCAAATTGCTTTCGGCGGCAATTCACAAATGGGAACTTCCACCGGATACCACTCCGCGCATTGAAATGCACGCCGTTCAGGACCGGACCTTAGGGGATGCGATATTATGGTCCGCTTCGTGGCGAGAATGCCCTGTCGCAATATGGCTGAGAGGCGCTACCGGCCCGGTTATCGTTGCGAGTATCCCATATACCTCGATGAGGAACGGGCTTGCCTCCGATTGGAAGCATTGGCTGATTGTGGCGCGTTCATCAGCAACTTCAGTCCTGCAGGCTTTAGGTCCTGTCTGCAACATCTGCACAAAGCGTATCAGGGTTACGGGCGGACCGTCGCAAATGCTCGATGATAAAAGCGGAAACTGGGATAATCTGGTTCTGTCCTCGGACATCCATAGTCTTGTCAGGCGCGACTTTGAGAGCTTCTTCGCGCGAGAAGAGTGGTTCCGCAAGCATCATCTTCCCTTCAAGCGTGGATACCTCTTCTATGGAGCTCCTGGCAATGGTAAGACCAGTGTGATTCGTGCCATGGCGAATCGTCCGGGTCTCTCTCTGTTTTCCGTGAATTTCAACAACAACAAAGAAGTAGATGACTCCGCAGTTGCGTCCATGTTTGAGTCGGCGCGGAACAGCGCGCCGGCATTGGTCATTCTGGAGGATCTGGATCGCATTTTCCCTCGGGATGGCTCCAGGAAAGAGGAGGTAAAGGTCAGTCTCTCCGGCTTATTGAACAGTTTGGATGGAGTCGCTGTCCAGGAGGGACTTATCGTAGCAGCAACTGCGAACGACCCGGAGCGTCTCGATCCAGCAATTTTGAACCGCCCTGGCAGATTTGACCGCGTTATCGAGTTTCGTAATCCCTCTGCGGAAATTCGGGCCGGATACTTTCAGAAGATCAGCGGACTGGATGCGAGCGCCGCAGCAGAGATTGTCGAATCGACGGACGGATTTTCGTTTGCTCAACTCAAAGAAACCTACATTCTCGCTGGCCAGTTTGCCTTCGAGGAAGAAAGGGAGATCGAAACCTGCGATCTTCTACAATCAGCAGTGGCCATGCGATCGCAAAGCTGCAAAGCAAGAGGCGGCTTAGGTGCAAAGGTTGGTTTTGGTCCGAAATGAGCCCGTATTGAAGTTAGCGGACTCACGAACGCAGTGTTGGGTGATTCATGTATAACAATGAAAAAGAAAACATGGAGATAAGCCAATGATTGACGGAGATTTAGCGATTCGCGATGCCTTGAGCAAGGCGATCGAAGCAACTGTGATTGAGTTTCAGAAGTATCCTCTGGATTTTCTCTCTGAGCGAGACATCCAGGCGCTGCTCTACGCAGAGCTTCGCAAACTGACGCCCGAGCTCCGATATTCTTACGGTGCCAACGGAAAGAACAGTCGATTTGGATTCAAGGAGCCATTTTACAAAGAGGCGTTTTATGTCCACCCTGTGACGACTGAGTACTACCTTTACAACGACAAGAGAAAAGACCGCTTCGATGTTGCTGTCTTATCCAGCAAGCGGGATGATGAGGCTGCCATCTGGCGGCAACCCTGCCGAGTGGGGATTGAAATCAAGTTCTGGCAGCCTGGATATGGCGGCTGCAGGTACCGGGCGGATATCACAAAGCTGCAGAACTACCACAAGTATCTGAGGGGAAAAGAGCGCGAATTCACGGGCATCGCCATGTTGTTTGTTCATCCCAACATCGAGAATGAATTGGTCTCAGAGTTGCATGGCGAAGAGGTTTCGAGTGCCGCCTACCCCAAAGATGGTGTTGCCTTGCACTGGGTTACTGGCTGGAAAGACGGGAAACACCACCGGTGGGTGCAGCCTTCATAAATTCAGCAGCAAATAGGCGTCTAGACTTTTGCGGCTGGCAGCCTGGATGCAGGGAATCGAGCTTAGCAACCACGATCATCGCTCAATGTGCCTCGTATTCGGGCGCCCGAGACCACTGATCACACCAAAGAGAAGACAGATCACAATAGATCGGTCCCAAAAAATGGGGCGGGGGTCAGGGTTTCCAATTTTGGACCGCTTCAAAGCTGTTGCTGGTCAGTACGGCACTTCCTCTTGCTTGATCTCCGGTTCTTCGCTGAACTCAGGCTGCGCGAAGCCCTGCCCACTTACAAAGTGATCTACATTGTCACGATTGCCAGTGGCAGGCGGCGGCGACAAGAGGCTGATTTCTGTGACCACGATTTCGCTGCGATACAGCTTGCGTCAGAAAACGCTCGAAGAGATTCAATTGCGTCGACTGGAAGAACGCAAGCAGCGTTACGGAGACGTGCGGATTTGGAATCGGAATCGTCATCGCGCATTACCTGTTCGTCAGC
>Ga0182014_10005566_pt1 | contig 13948 bp, 12 predicted proteins | sample 612S2DmetaG_FD_120489 | JGI IMG/M metagenome (GOLD analysis project Ga0182014, IMG submission 120489) | Permafrost microbial communities from Stordalen Mire, Sweden - 612S2D metaG | ecosystem: Environmental > Terrestrial > Soil > Wetlands > Permafrost | place: Sweden: Stordalen | collected... | reverse complement strand
TTGTGCTGGTTGTAGAAGGCGGCCACATCGGCGTCGGTCACGGTGACCTTGGAGACAATCTCCTTGTTAATGAGCTTTTCAATGGTCAGGTTGCGGCGCAGGTCGCGCCTCAAATCGTCCAGGGTCTGGTTGGACGCCTTCAACTGCGCGGAGAACTGTTCCTCGGTGTAGGGGGCCTTCATCTCCGCCAGCTTGGCGTCGACATCCTCCGGGGTTGCGCTCAGGTTCATCTTGGCCGCGCGCTGCGCGACGATCTCCTGGTCGATGAGCTCGCGGACCACCTGCAGGCGGAGCGAGTCAGCCTGCTCCGGCGAGGGCTCCTGGGCCTGCCCCTGGGCCTGCGCCTGGGCTTGCGCCTGGCCGAGCTGCACCTGGTACATGCGGTCCATGTCGGCGCGCATGATGGAGTGGCCATTCACGCTGGCCACCACGTCGGCGCCATGCGGGCGGTTGCAACCCGCAATCAGCAGGAGCGCCACCAGCGGCACCATCATCTTTGCGCCGGTGCGGCACGCGCCCCCAACGGAGGCGGCCGTCATCTTCACTATGCTACCCATGTTGTCCATCCCGAGTTTCGCGTGCAGCCTGCATCGTGCGCGATCAATTGACATCCTCAGACATACTAATTCCCCGGCTTGGCCTTGGCCGGCGCGGGCGTTGCCGCAGGCGCAGGCGGGCGCGCAGGCGGCGGAGGCGTCTGGCCGACCGCAATCAACGCCTGGTCAATGATGCGGTCGAGGGTCTCAACCGACACCACGCCTTCGATCTTTTCGCCGTTGACATACAGCACCGGAGCCGAACCGACATTCAACGGGGCCGACAGGGCCTCCTGCACCGATGCCTTCACCTTGCTGTCATCCTGCTTCTGGATGCAGGCCGAGAGGTCCTGCAGACTCACATGCTGGCGCGCGCCCTCGTCCAGGGCCAGTTTGTCCAGCAGCGCTTCCGGTTTCACCGGGGCCTTGGGGTCGCCGGTCATCTCCGCGGCGTGCGCGTGGACGTAGTCGACATAGTTCCAGTAGCCCGGCGCGGAGGCCGCGGCCACGCAGTTGGCGTCCACCGCCGCATGCATCGCCCAGGGATGCTGGTCCAGGGGAAAGTCGCGGTACACCACGCGCACCTGGTCCTTGTAGCGGTTCAGCACCGCCGGAAACAGCGTCGCGTTCATCTCCGCGCAGAACGGGCACTCCAGGTCGTCGAAGCCGACAATCAGCACCGGCGCGTTCTCCGGTCCGCCGCGCGCGGGGCGGCCGGCGCCGGACACGGTCTCCCGCGGGTCCTTGCTCAGGTCGAATTTGTTGAACTGCACCAGCGTCTTGCCGTCGGCGGACAGCAGGAAGGGCAGCGGCCGGCTGGTGTTGCCGCTGACGGTGAAGGTGACGATGATCTGGTCGTAGCCGGGAAACTCGCTCTTGGCCGGTTCGCTGAAGGAGATCAGATAATCCGGCGTCACCGCCGACCGGGCGCGAATCATCACCTCGACCCGGCGCGCCATCTCCGGCGAAAGCTTCACTCCGGTCTGCACCACCGCGGGGCCCGCGGGCGGGGGAAGCAGTCCGGGAGCGGTCTGCGCCCGGCAACCCAGCGCAGCCATGGACAGCACCAGGGGCAGACAGCGCAACGGCATCGCACACTTCAACACACTATGGATTATCTCACGCGCCGCGCCCAGTTCCCCGGGGTCAGGCAGCGGTGCAGTCTGCATTTGCCTTGAAAGGGCGCGGCGCCGATAAGTGCCGTGAATTGACGGGGCTTTAGCCCCCGAGGGAAGGCCCGCTTGTCAAATTGCACCACTACCCGGGGCCAGGCAGCGTCCAAGCTTGCAGCCCCGGTCGAACGAAGTTACCGCAAACCCCGTTTTCAGACAAGTTCGCGTTCCGGTCCGGCCCGCTCCACGCAACAGCGTTTATCGATACTAATTTCCTCGAGACGTCGGTAACTGGGATATAGCGGCCGACCCCAAAGCGGAAATCAGTTTGACAGCCTGATATTCTCGGCTGATGGAAGTCAAGGCTGCCATTCGAGGCGCGGGCACAATCATCCACGAAGAGAGACAACGCCCCACGGTCACTTATCGCGATGTGGGCGTGAACTGGATTGATGATGTAAAGAGAATCACCGAAGACCTGAAAAATGGGACCACGACCAGAGAGGATTCCTTCGTCACGATGGCGAACGGCTCCCGACGGTTGAATATCTGGGGCATGCGGAAGCAGAAGAACAGGACGGTCTCAGAAACTCCTGAGCAATATGTCTTTGAGAGCCTGAACTATGGCCTCCTTTTGAAGCTGTTCAATCAGGTGCGGAAAGAAGATCAACGCGAATTTGTAGACGCATTGTTATCGCTCGTTCGGCATAGCGGCGACGCCGCTTTCCAGAACGGCTCGTATGCATTCCCGAAGTTCGAGGGCTATGTCTCCGAACTGCCCTTGATCGCTGAATTCGCAATCCGGACGGGCTACAAGGAACAATTGTTTGCTTCGATGAGTGCGGCCCAAATTCCAACAACTGGCCTTGCCATCATGATGATGGAAATCGAAGAAACTATATCGTTCAACTTCAATCTCTTCTCCGAAGCTGATTGTCAGATGATGCCCGGGTGGTTGGGGCCTCTGCGTGAGATGGCCGATCTCCAGACGCACAGCGCTAGTGGTCAACGGGGCGGGAAGATGGTGCAAAACCCACACTACAAGTCCGGCAGAAGCAACGAAGCGAAGCGAATCGTCAGTTGCATCGACAATATCTTTCTGCAAATTGGTCAAGCGCAATATCAGTATCTGAAAGGCGCGCTCCAACAAGCCCCGAACCTAGAAATCGAAGGTGACAAAGCGAAAGTCGTGGGGTTCTTAGCCAGCCTCGGTTTCGATCCCGCCCTCACGCGATCGCTTAATGCTGCTGAGCAGCTTTTTCGGAACGATGCGAGCGGCTTCGAGCTAAAGAGCTGTCTCGGACATTTTCGGAGCTTCCTCGAACAACTGCATATTCAGGCTTGTGATCCAATCGCGGCTGCTAACGGCGAACAGGTTCCACAGAAATGGGGGAAGGCCATATCTTTCCTCCGCACAAACGGCATTATCTCGCAGTTGGACGAGACGTTCGTCACTTCGCTCTACACGCTCGTTAGCGACGAGGCCATTCACCCTCTCATTGCAGAACAGGAATACGCGCGAATACGACGAAATATGATCATTGAATACGGACTCATGTTCCTTACGGTGCTTGCAAAGGAGGGCCTATTTATTAGGGCGTCGACCACACAAACAACCACAGGAACGTAGCCACAAATTGGGCGGAATGCCCAACCCGCCAACGGCAAATCCTGAATAAAGCTCCTAAGCCATCGAGTCGCCCTGGAACTTCACTTGACTCCCATCGTCGGCGGAGACGCAGGGTCGAGTCATGAATCCAGCCGTTTAGCTACAGACGTATCGGGTAAGAACATCCGCTGAATGCCTAACTCATCGGTAACGCTAAGTCGGCTTAGCGGAAGCGATCTTCTTGACCTGTCTGAAATGTTCGGTTTTCGGTAATTTCGAGCCGGGCAACCGCTCGTCCGGGCGTGCGGAGCTTTAGCAGGTTGTCAAGCAAGATATTTGTAACCCCAACAAATGCAATGGCTTGTCCGTGCAGCCAAATGCGCTCCAAAGCGTATACTTAAAGTGTGGGGAAATCGTGTGAATTTGCGTGGGAAAAGCTGTGTCTCGGGGTGCGCTCCTGTTTTGAATCGAAAGATGGGATGGGCGCTAACCCCTTTGTATGGACGATCTTAGGCGTAAGCCGTGTGGTTTCTTATAGCTGGCGCATCCGCTGGCCGCTAAACAACAGAAATCACACAACTTCCCTGAAAGATCATAGGGGGGGGGCGGGGGGCCGGGGGATGGTGCCAGTCAGCGGCTCAACGTGCGCGCACTCCTCTGGGCTTGTCCGGCCCACGGATATATCGAACCGAATCGATTGCGTATCGAGGTTCGAATCTAAGCCACGTGAATGGAATATCTTAGAATCAAAACCGGGGGGGAGGGGGGCCACCCTAGAAAATCTGGTCGGCGTGGCGGATGTTGCCGGCGCTGCCGATGTTGGCCAGGGTGAATATCGAGCATGGCTGGGGGTTCCTCGTGCGGCAAAATCTCAGAAAGCTGATCGGAGGCTTCTGGGGAGGCCTGCGCTTGCGCCGGTTCTGGCATCGTAAGGGTCGGCTCCGCCGGAATGGGCTGTTCGTCTGGCATGGTTTCTTTGGGGGGCCGGGTTCAGCCCAGAGTACCAGCGAAAGCAAGGATCGTCTAAAACAGAATCCGGCTTACGGACCGCCTGCAAACGCAGTGACCCCGGATGTCCGCAAGGACACTCGGGGCCACCACCGTTTCCGGTTGAGAAATGTATCTTCTGCTGAGTCTCTTCACCTCTCGGTGAGAGCTACTTTTCGGAGCTGCGGACTAAGCGGGTTGGATGTTCGAAGCCTGCATGCCCTTGGGTCCCTTGACCGCTTCGTAGGTCACTTTCTGGCCTTCCTGAAGCGACTTGAAGCCGCTGGATGCGATTGCCGAGTAGTGGGCAAAAAGGTCTGCGCTACCGTCGTCCGGGGTGATAAAGCCAAAACCTTTTGCGTCGTTGAACCATTTCACTGTGCCTGATGCCATTTTAATTACTCTCCTGCCGCGCCATTCGGTGCCTGCACGGTCAATTCTACCGGACAATAGAACTTTTTCAGAGCTTTTTCCTCATGACACCCACAAAATTGACGACACTTTGGCGAGAATCGGACTTTCAAGGGTCATGGCCACCAACTTTTCATGCAAATCCCCCGCACGGAACAGCCTTGCTGGCTGTACTATTCAAGCTCGCGCTAATTGAGCTGGAAAACCGCTGCAGTTCTGGAGTGTCACCGGAATGGGAACCCCCGTGAGCGCCATCGCTCTTCCGCTTATCTGCCCGCACGGACACGGGCCCGGTGCAGCCGGTTCGCTGTTCTGTACCTTGTGCGGGACGCGGCTTGTGCCCGCACCCGCACCCCAGCCGGCGCCCGCGGCCGGATTTCAGCCCGCGGCATCGCCGCCGCCGCCTGTTCCCGCAGGCGCGACCTCCCCATCCGCTCATTCCCTATCCGCACTGTCGCCTTTTGGCCACACCGCGCCACCGCCCGTCTGCAAAGTCTGCGGCGGAGGCGGGCTCCGCCTGGCTCCCGCAGACGATATCTGCACGGAATGCGGATGGCTGCGTCCCCTGTTCCCGGGCTACGAGCTCGATCGCACTGTCTTCCTGTGGGCGCAGGACGGGCAGGCGATGAACACCTTGCACAACATGTCCGTGCTCAACGCTGTTGCGCGCACCGTCTCCGACAAGGTGGGCCGTCCGTGGATTGAAGCGACCTACAACGGCATTCGCATCGGCCCAAATCAGTTGCCCCACGTGTGGAAGCTCGCGGTCCTCGCCGCGCGGCTTCTGGGCGTGCAGTACATGCCCGACGTTTACGTCTCCGGCGACAGCATGTGGAACACCTACACCTTTGGCTCGGACAACAGTTCCTTCATCGTGCTCGGCACGGCCATCCTCACCAACTTCCACGACGACGATCTGCTCTTCGTGCTGGCCCGCGAGATGGGACACTGCCGCGCCGGCCATGCCCTCTGGAAGACGGTGATTCGTTTCGTCGCCGGCGATATCAGCGGGCACACCGGCTTGCTGTCGGGAGGAATGCTCAGCGCCATCAGTCCCACCAAGCTGATCGGGGGCGCCCTGGAAATGCCGCTGATGGCATGGTCGCGCCAATCCGATGTCACCGCCGACCGCGCCGGCTTGCTCGCCATCGGCGACGTAACCCTCGCGCGCCGCGTGCTGCTCACCTGGTCCATCCGCTCGGCCACGCTGCTCAAGCAGGTCAACATCGAGGAGTGGATAAAGCAGGAAGATGCCAGCGCCGATAACCTGACGCACATCTCCGAAATGACCACCTCGTCCAACATGTACACTGCGCGGCGCCTGCGCTTCCTCGGTCTGGCGGCACGCGAACCCGGCCTGATGCAATGGAGTGAAAAGATCCAGCCTGCCCGCAAGCAATTGTCCGCCGCACTCATGCCGGCGCCTAAGCCGGCACCGGCCTCGTCCACTCCCCGCTCCGCTCCGCCGCCGGCTCCCAAAGATTCCATTCGCGTCGTCTGCAACAAGTGCCAGAATGCCATGCGAATTCCGTTTGCCGCTCTGCGCGGCAAGACGTCACTCAACGTCCGCTGTCCGCAATGTCAAAACATAATGACGTTGCGGTCAAATCCAACCACCCCCTCCCCGGCACCAGCCGGTCCGCAGAAATAGCGTGACTCCGGAAGAAAGGCAACGCCATGCCGAACGATAGCAGCGATCAGTTCATAGTCGACCCCACTGCGGACGCCGCCGATCCCGCCGACGTTTTCGATGCCACCCTGGACCCCGCCACCGACGCCGACGCCAACGTCACCGACCTGCAGGATCAGGCCCAGCAGGCCGTAGCCGACGGCGACTACGCGACCGCCGCGGATTATCAAGGCCAGGCGGAGACCGCGGCAGCAGCGGCCGGCGACACCGGCGACCTCACCGGCCCCGACTCCGGCGACCTCGAAACCGCGGCCACCGACCAGCAGACCGCCGCGACCGACCAGGCGCAGGAGGCCACCGATGCCGCCTCAGGAGATTACGCAGCCGCGACCGACGACGCCTCCGCCGCCTCCGCTGCCGCCGCGGGCGCGGACGCAAGCGGCGGAGGACTCACCAACGACGGCTCGGCCGATACCGAGCAACTGGACGAGAGCTGGGCCAACTGGGACCAGGAAACCGCCGACCAGGATGCCACAACCGCCGAAAGTTACGCCGCAGCGGCCGACTCGCCCGACGCGACCCCGGCCGACGCGGCCGACGCCCAGATGTACGGCGACGACGCCGCAGGCGAAGCGCAAACCGCCGGCGACCTCGGAGCCGAAGGCACATACGACACCGCCGGTGCCGATCCGGTGCCCGACGACACCGCCGTACCCGACGACACCTCCGCCGCGGTCGACGACTCCGCTCCCGCAGTCGACGATTCCGTGCCCAGCGACGACGACACGTCCTCGGCGTCATAGCACATGGGTGCTCAACAATCCGGGTACCCATGATCACCGCCAGCCGGGTGCCCCATTCATCGCAGCCGTACGCGAACGGGGTCCCCGGCCAGCTTGCTGGCTGGGGTGGGATGAGTGGGAGGAGCGCGGTCGATCCTTACTACGGCTGCTCTTCCGCCCGAATCAAATACCGGCTCTCCCGCAGATTCCGGTGCACATTCGCCAGGTGAAACAGGTACTGGCCGAACTCCGCCGCCACCAGCTTCATCATCTTCGCCCGCTTGCCCACCGCCGCCATGCGATAGCAGTCGCGGCCCATGGTGGCGTAGAACTCGATGTTGTGCCGATGCCGGTTCTGGCTCTGGAAGAAGCCCGCATACAGCAGAATGTGCGCGCCGGCCGACTCCATCCACAGCGGATTCTGTGCGCTGGTCAGTTGCCGCAGCATCATCTCCGCAATCTGGGTCAGGTCCGCAAACTGCCGGAAGTCTCCTTCGCCGGGGTTGTAATCCTCTCGCAGCACCGCCAGCCGGTCCACCGACTGCAAACTGAAATGCCCCAGCACGCTGGCCAGATAAACACCCGTCGAGTCGCGAATCCGCGCCCACCGCGCGCTTCCCATCTCATCCTGCAGATGCGCTGCCCAAAAATTCAGCGCCCGTTCTTCCGTGACTCCATACAAATTCTCAAAATCAAAATCCTGAGCAGACGGCATATCTGGTGCCCTCCTAACTCACAATGATGCGAACCCCGATTTTGAATAAAGTATGAACATTGTGCAGGCAACCCTCCCCGTACCGCAATAGTTACTTTAGTGTGACCCGCATACAACTCAGCACCTCCCCGCTTCGTTGGCGCCCGTAACAAAGAAACTCAAGGGCCTTCGTTCTCCTGCCGCTAGAATGATCCGTACATGACGCCCGCAATCGAGACCACCTCGCTGACTCGCCGCTTTGGCGACTTCACCGCAGTTGAAAATGTCAATCTCACCGTGGAAGCCGGGCAGTTCTTCGGCTTTCTCGGACCCAATGGCGCAGGCAAGTCCACCACCATCAAGATGCTCACCGGCCTGCTTGCACCCACCTCCGGAACCATCCGCATACTGGGCACGGACCTGACCGAAAACTCCGCCGACCTGAAGCGCCAGATCGGCGTCGTGCCTGAAGGCATGGCGCTCTTCGGCCGCCTCACTGCCAGCGAGTATCTCCGCTTCGTGGGCCGCATGTACGGCCTCGACCAGGCCACCACCGAGCAGCGTACCGAAGAATTGCTCGAATTCATGAACCTCGCCGGCGAAGACAAGAAGCTGGTCACCGACTTCTCCCACGGCATGCAGAAGAAGCTCGCGCTGGCCGCCGCCGTCATCCACGGCCCCAAGGTCCTCTTCCTCGACGAGCCCTTTGAAGGCGTCGACGCCATCGCCGCCGGCACGCTGAAGCAGATGCTGCAGCGCATGATCGCGCGCGGCGCGACCATCTTCCTTACCTCGCATGTGCTGGAGATCGTCGAGCGCCTGTGCACCCACATCGGCATCATTCACCGCGGCCGGCTGGTCGCCCAGGGCTCGATTGAGCAACTCCGCGCGGGCGTCGCCAGCTCAGGCGCCGCGCCCCTGACCCTCGAGCAGATCTTCCTCGAAATCGTCGGCGCGGATCGCGACGGCAGCCTCGCCGCCACGCCGCCCGAGCAGGAGCTTTCGTGGCTCAGCTAGACGATCGTCCAGATCTTTCGCGCCCCGCCCGACCAGGTCCCGCGCGGCCCGATTTCACGCGTCCCGACTTAGCGTCTTCCGCCTACGCCATCCCAGCCAGCACCCAACTTCTCGCTATCGCCTGGCTGCGCTGGCGCATCTTCGTCAACGGATTCCGCCGCCAGGCCGGCTCGGGCAAAGTCGCCGGGCTGGTCGTCTCCATCGTCCTGCGCGTCATGCTCTGGCCCATCGTCGCGCTCTGGGTCGTCGGCCCCGCTGTCGGCTCGGGTTTCCTCGCATGGATGGCGGTCGACGGTCATCATCCGCAGCGGCTCAGCGTATTGTTCGGGGGCATCGCCCTCATCTGGCAGCTCATCGCCATCAATGGAACCGGCATCGCCGCCACCGTCTCCAGCTTCGATCCGTCGACGCTGCTGCGTTTTCCGCTGCGCTTCGGCCGCTATCTCGTCCTGCGCCTGCTGCTTGGTCTGATGACCGCCAGCACCATCGTCGGCTGCCTCGCGCTGTTTGCCGCGGCCATCGGCATCACCGTCGCGCAACCGTCGCTGGCCGCCGCCGCATTCGTCGTCCTCGCCATCTTCGCCGCGATGAACATCTTCCTCTCGCGCATGATCGCCGTCTGGATGGAGCGCTGGCTCTCCACCCGCCGCGCCCGCGAAATCTTCACCGCGCTGATGGCGCTCGTCTTCGTCAGCTTCCAGCTCCTCAACTTCCACCGCCCCCTCAAATTCCGCCATCCCACCGGACATCCCAGCGCCAGGGCCAACAGTTGGCTGAATTTCCTTAGCGGAACGCACCCCTTCCTCAACTGGCTGCCGCCCGGCTTCGCCACCAACTCCATCTTCCCCCTGGAGCATCCACTCGCCCGGCTCGCGCAGTTCGCCGCGCTGCTCGCGTGGACTGGACTCTTCCTGGCCGCCTTCGCCTTCCGCCTGCACAAACAATTCCTCGGCGAGTACCTCAGCGAAGGTGCGCCCCGAAGCGCACCTAAAGCGCCGCGCAGTCACCCGCCCGCGTCCACACCGGCCCCAGCCGCCGTCTTCAACCAACAACTGACAACTAGCAACCAACAACTGCTTTCCCCCACCATCGCCGCCTGCCTGCGCAAGGAGTGGGTCTATCTCCGCGGCAACACCAACCAGCTCATCCAGATGTTCACCCCGCTGGTCTTCGTCTTCATCTTCGCCCGGGGAATCCTCGCGCGCCATCCCGCCTACCTGCTCTCCGGAGCGGTCGGCTACGCGCTGCTCGGCCTGCTCGGCACGCTCTACAACGTCTTCGGCGCGGACGCCGCGGGCGTGCAACTCTATCTGCTCGCGCCGGTCCGCCTGCGCGACGTCATCGTCGCCAAGAACATCGCCAGCCTGGCGCTGCTGCTGGTCGAAACCGCGCTCGCGTGGACCATCGTCATGCTGCTCGCCACCGCGCCCATTACGCTCTCGTCGCAGTTCTCCGCCGCGTTCTGGATCGTCTTCGTCGTCTTCGCCAACCTCACCCTCGGCACCCTGCGCTCCATCCAGGCGCCGCGCAAGATCCTCCCCGGCCAGGCGCGCCAGTTGCGCAGCACCTCTACCAGCCGGACCAGCGCCCTGATCGTGCTCGCGACCCTCTTCGGCTGCATCCTGCTTCAGGTCCCGGTCGCGCTGCTCAGCGGCTACTTCCACAATCCCTGGCTGGCCGTCTGGATCTTCGCGCCGCTCGCCGCTGCCGCCGTCGCCGTCTACGCCCTGATGCTCGCCAACGCCGACCGGCTCATCCTCACCCACCGCGATCTCTTCGCCGCCGACCTCTGCGGCGACTGACCGCCAATAGGCAGCGGCGATGTACATTCGCACGGCACTGGGAGCCGAAAGGCCAGTGACGGTTACGGCGCATCTTCGGCCGGATGCACCTGGAAATCGTCGGCGCCGGGTGCGAAGTAGCGGCGGCGGAGCCAGAAGGCGACGTTGACCAGGGCGATCAGGGCGGGGACTTCGATGAGCGGGCCGACGACTCCGACGAAGGCTTCGCCGGAGTTGATGCCGAAGACTGCGACCGAAACTGCGATGGCGAGTTCGAAGTTGTTACCGGCGGCGGTGAAGGAGAGTGTGGCGGATTGCGCGTAGTTCGCGCCCAGGCGCTTGCCCATCCAGAAGCTGACTAGAAACATGATGAGGAAGTAGACGACCAGCGGGATGGCAATGCGCACGACGTCGAACGGCAGGCGCACGATGAGGTCGCCCTTGAGCGAGAACATGACCAGAATTGTGAACAGCAGCGCCGCGAGCGTGAGCGGACTGATGCGCGGAATGAAGCGTGTGCGGTACCACTCCTCGCCGCGCAGGCGGATCAGGGCGAAACGGGTGAGGAAGCCGGCGGCAAACGGAACGCCTAGATAGATGCCGACGCTCTTGGCGATCTGCGCAATGCCGACGTCGACAACCGAGCCCTGCAGGCCGAACCAGCGTGGCAGGACGGTGAGGAAGGCCCAGGCGTAGACGCTGTAGAAGAGGACCTGGAAGATGCTGTTGAGGGCGACGAGGCCGGCGACGTAGTCGGTGTCGCCCTCGGCGAGTTCGTTCCAGACCAGGACCATGGCGATGCAGCGGGCGATGCCGATCAGGATGAGGCCGCGCATGTAGGCTGGCTCTCCGCGCAGGAAGACGATGGCGAGGAGGAACATCAGCACGGGGCCGATGACCCAGTTCTGGACAAGCGAGAGGCCCAGGACGCGCTTGTTACGGAAGACTTCGCCGAGCTTTTCATAACGGACCTTCGCCAGCGGAGGAAACATCATGATGATGAGGCCGATGGCGATGGGGATGTTGGTGGTGCCGCTTTGGAAGCGGTTTACGAAGGCGGCGGAGCCGGGGACGAAGTGGCCGATCGCGACTCCGATGGCCATGGCGAGGAAGATCCACAGCGTCAGGAAGCGGTCGAGGAAGGAGAGATGCTTGCGCTGATGGGGAGCACTGACCTGGCCTTGGGTGTGGGGCGTAGTTGCCATGATTAGGATCGGCCGATCTGCTTGAGTTCGCGCTGGAGGGCCAACTGTCCGAGCGTGGCGAGCGGCAGGGCGAGGAAGAGGCTGATGCGGCGGTCGAGGATGGTGAACGCATCGCGGAAGGCGCGGGCGATTTCTTCGGGCGTGCCTTTGACGGCGGCGGGGTCGGGGATGCCCCAGTGGGCCGTCATTGGTTGACCGGGCCAGTAGGGGCAAACCTCGTTGGCGGCGTTATCGCACACGGTGAAGACAAAGTTCATCACCGGGGCACTGGGAGCGGCGAACTCGTCCCAGGACTTGCTGCGCAGGCCTTCGGTGGAGATTCCGGCGGAGGCGATTTGATCGAGCGCTTCGGGACGGGGTGCCCCCGAGGGGTGGCTGCCCGCGCTGTAGGCGGTGAAGATGCCGCGGCCTTTGTGGTTCAGGATCGCTTCAGCCATGATGGAGCGGGCTGAGTTGCCGGTGCACAGAAAAAGGACGTTGTAGTGGGCGGTGGGGTTCGTCATCGCGCCCCCGTTTTCTCTGCGCCACAGCATCCCGGCGCACAGCATGGGGCGCTGGGCTTCGTGGCGCGGATGAATGCGCTTAGGAACTTGCCTTCGACCTGGGGGGCGATGGCGTCGACGTCGATACCGGCTTCGGTGAGGAAGTTGCGAGCGTCCTCGATGTCGTAGGTGCGGGTGGTCTCGAAGGAGACTTCGTTGAAGCCGGCGGCGGCGACCTTGGCGCGGTAGTCGTCCTGATCGAGGGCGCCGGCAATGCAGCCGACCCAGAGGAGCATGCTTTGGCGGACGGCGTCGGGGACGGGGCCGTTGGTGACAACGTCCGAGACGGCGAAGCGGCCGCCGGGCCGGAGAACGCGGAAGGCCTCGCGGAGGACGCGGTCCTTGTCGGCGGAAAGGTTGATGACGCAATTGGATATGACCACATCGACGGAGTTGTCCGGCAGTGGGATGTTCTCCATCTCACCCTTCAGAAACTCGACATTGCTCGCGCCCGCCTGCCGCTGGTTCTCGCGCGCGAGAGCAAGCATGTCATCGGTCATGTCCAGGCCGTAGGCTTTGCCGGTCAGCCCGACTCGCCTGGCAGAGAGCAATACGTCGATTCCTCCGCCAGAACCCAAGTCGAGCACGGTTTCGCCTGGCCTGAGTTCGATCAACGCGGTCGGATTGCCGCATCCCAAAGAAGCCAGAACGGCATTCTCGGGGAGTACGCCCTTCTCGGCGGCGTTGTACAAATTCTTGGTGATCGGATCGCAGCAACGCATCGCAGGATCGCAACAGGCGGTAGCTTGAGACTGGGTAACGCTGCGTGCGATAGAGCCGTACTTCTCACGAACGGCGGTCTGACTGTCCATTGGTCGGCGTCCTCACATGCGCCAACACGAATGTATTACTTCCATACATATCTGTCAAGGCGTATATTAGTCTCATGAGCCGAACCGCCAGGCCGTTCGATATGGTGCAACTGTTCGCCGCGCTTGCCGACCCCACGCGCCTGCGACTGCTGAATCTCATGAACGGGCGTGAGGTCTGCGTCTGTTACTTCGTGGAGATTCTGAAGCAGGGGCAGCCGAAGATCTCCCGGCATCTCGCCTACCTTCGCCGCGCCGGGATCGTACAGGCCCGGCGCGAGGGCAAGTGGATGCACTATCGTATCGAGCCGCCGGCCGATCCGAGAGCGGCTTCGATTCTTGACGCGACCCTCAAGTCATTTGCGACAGACGGGAACATGCAGACTGATCTTGCGCGGCTGGGGAGAGCGTGTTGCGAGCCTCAGCGGTTCGTCAGTCTGCAGGGCGCGCCCATGCCGATAGCTCGGAGTGCCTGAAATGTCGCGCTTTCGATCCTCGACATGATGGCCGAAGGCAGAAGCACCCTCTGCCGGAAAACCGCCGGTAGTGTCCCAGTTTGAAAAATCTGGAGGGATGAGCAAAAGTGAACAGACCCGCCCAGGGTTGCACCGCTACTGTTCTGCTACTAGCCAAATCTAGCAAGCCGGAAGAGGCGCGCGATGAGTTCTCAGGAGAATTTCCCCCACAGACATAACTCGAACGGCACCCACGACTCAATCTGCCGGATGTGCTTGGCCACGGTCGCCACCTCCTTCAGAGAAGCAGACCTTGCCGGTTTTGAGCTTCGCCATCTCTGCGATCCAGTGCGGGTTTACCGAATCAGTCAAGGCTGG
>Ga0182014_10005564_pt1 | contig 13956 bp, 20 predicted proteins | sample 612S2DmetaG_FD_120489 | JGI IMG/M metagenome (GOLD analysis project Ga0182014, IMG submission 120489) | Permafrost microbial communities from Stordalen Mire, Sweden - 612S2D metaG | ecosystem: Environmental > Terrestrial > Soil > Wetlands > Permafrost | place: Sweden: Stordalen | collected... | reverse complement strand
CGTTGACGGTGATAGAGAGCGTGGCTCCTGCGCCTATGCCGGGATCAAGGACAGGAACCGTATATGTGCCGGGAGTCTGACCTGAGCCTGGAGTCACCACAGTCGCATAAGCAACTGTCCCGTTATTTCCTAGCGCGATGATATTGTAGAGGCTGAATGTTGGAACTCGAATTTGCTGCTGCGTCAATAATGGCGGATACGGAACATTCGCAGTCCAAGCCGCTGTAGCGACAGCATCGGCTGTGATCGTATTTGTGAATGGAACTACTGTAATTGTTCCGGGACTCAAGAAATTCGTTCCGACGTTCGGTCCACCTAGAAGCGAAGGCGTTAACCAACCCCCTGTGACGTTCTGGAACGACCAGACGTTCTCCATCTGTATTTTCGTGTACGCTTCGTTTATGCGTGTGGCGGCAAGCCCCCTATTCATGCCGGGGATGGTGCCAAGAACGTCTTGTATGAGGTTCTGAAACGCCACGTCCAACCATCCCTACTTACCTGCTACGCGCTTGCGTGTGGGCTTCTTCTTTCCGCCCACGTACTTTCCTGTTCGTCCCGACGCCCCAGCACCCGTCCTGATCTTTCCTGCGACCCGTTTCCTCGCATGATGCTTCCTGTACGCAGGGTTGCCGTCAAAGTGCGCGTCATCTCCATCGTCGTAGAGGGGATTAGTCTTCGTCTTTTTCGTAGACACGGTTTGTTTCCCTCCAGTATCGCGGGAACTCCTCGTTCGTCTTCCTAGCGAGGTCAATTTCTCCAGAAACTTTGATTCCGCCAACCACATAATTAGTTGGCGTTATCTTAGCCGCAGAACCACCACCTGAGTTGTTGTATTCATTGGTCGCCATGTTGTCCTACTTTCCGGCTACGCGCTTCCTTGCGCCCTTCTTTTTGTTGGAGGGTATCTTTTCCGATAACAATGGATTTGTTTTCGCTGCAATCTTCTTCTTCTTAGACATGGGGATTCCTTTCTTCCTGTTGAACATCCGTTACGACACATTCAGTTACTTGAGGATGGTGCGCTTTGAATGCTTCTTTCCCTTGCCGCCCTTGTGGACGTGAATCGTGCTATGGCCCTTGACGTGATGGTTGGCCGCTACCGTGTGCTTACGGTTCCGTGGTGCTGCTGCCGAGTGAATCTTTGCTTTTCCAATTCCCTTAATCATTTCAGTTCTCCTTTGCGTTTTTGAACTTCACCCTCTGTTAAAACGCCCTCCATAGTTGACCCTTCCGGGGCTACAGAGGGCGTCTAATTGTCTGCAATCACCGGGAGAGGGAGAGACAGACTTTGTGTTGAAACTCGTTAAGCCCCGCCAATCACTGTCAACTGCACTTGCTTCGTCGCAATACTGACAGCACTCGACAAAGGAACCCATCCAGGTGTTCCCGTGAAAGAGAAGGTGTACCAGAACAGCGCCCATGTCTGCGCGTTTCCTACGCCCGTAGTCGGTGCAGGAATACCGATGTAAGTTCCGTCCGTTGTCACCGCTACTCCCAACACCGCATCAATGAAAAAAGGTGTGAAGGCTACCGAAATTATGTCGCCAGTTGTCGAGTTGTAACCAGCAGCAGGAGCATTGCCGTATCCAACAAACACCTGACGGTTTCCAGTGTGGATTGGATACTTCACCGGAGTTAAGGTCGTAAGAATCATTGCCGCTCCTTGTTGAGAAAACTGTGGGGTGGATATTCCTACCCACCCCTTTGCTAACCGTTAGTCTTGGTAGATTGGCGAATCCAACTGAATCTTGAACGGCGTACCTGTCAGAGGTGACGCAATCGGATCGAGTACGTTACCGATTGCAAATGGACCGTAAGTTGCGCTCGATGCAGTCATGGTTCCGTTTGCTGTTGTAGTTGCATTTTGAACAATAGCAAACTGACCGAGTGCTTGCGTTTGGCCACCAGAAGATGCAATAACCGTAGCAACTCCAGCTTCCTGAATGAACCCATAGTTTCCAGGAGTGATCGTGTTCAGGAATACAACTGGGTGAACTGGTCCAACTCCTGCTTGGGTGGCTGCTGGGGTACCAGCGTTTCCTAACGCAATATCGGCGCTGGTAACAATGTTCTGACTGATGCCCAACTGCGCTACAACCGTACCCGGAGTTCCGCCAGTTGCGAGAGTGAATGTCGGAGCCGAAACGTATCCCTGTCCACCATTGATAACTGTGACGGTAATTGCGTTAGAGGCTGTAACGACAACCTGAATCACCGCTCCAGACCCGCCGCCGCTTCCGACAGTTGCCGCAACCTGAGAGGTACCAATAGTCTGACCGCTTCCCTGCGTCAGAACGACAACAGACTTGACCGATGATCCTGAGCGAATGTAGCCGACAGTACCCGTCTTAACGTTCGCGGCGGTAGCGCCTGAGTCAACCTGCACATACCGATAGCGACCGCTATACAGAAGACCAGTTGCGGGATTGGACAAGCTGGCAGCTTCATCATTCGTCAAGTCGAAGTAGTCGCCCTGATTCAAGCCACCAGCATTGTAGGGAAATCCTGTTACGTTATCTCCCTGACCAGACTGGTACGGCGAGTTCTGGCTGTTGAGTGTAAGCCAAGTTGGCAAAGCCTGCTGTTGTGGCATGATCGAATCTCCTTAACTACTTCGTTTTCTTAACTCTGTCAATCAAACTGCTGCTTAGCCGATGGAAGTAAATCCATAAGCATACGCATTCTGCCTAGGCTGGACGCAGTAGAGGTTCGTCGCCAAGCGCATGAAGATGGTATCCACGCTCACGTTGTTCCACTGACTCGTCCTGCGAACGCCGAAGTTCCAACCGGGCTTGTCTGTCGTCCGCAGCTTGAACGTCTCAGGCGTCAGGAAGTAAATCGCTTCCGATGGCTGAATCAGAGCATTCGACGGCAAACCAGAGTTTGTTGGCGACAGCGTAACCGGCGCACCTGATGCGTTATTGAACTGTGGAGTTTGGTAGGTAATCGTGGCAGTGTTCGATCCAACGCCGTCAACCAACGATGTGTTGCCCGATGCTCCACCTGTTGCCAGAGGAATGTAATACTGAGCAACCGCCGAAGGAGCGAGAGGATCGGAGTAAATCTGCGTACCGTTGAACTCCAGAGCATCCCAAGTGATGTCGTGCTTCGTGTTTGAGATGTCTCTGCGGTAAGCGTCAAGAGCAATCGCAATCGCCTTGAATCCGAACACGTTCGTGATGCCCAACTTCGGCCTTCCGCCCGTGATCTTGCACTGCGACCAGAGTTGCATCAACGAACCAAAGTTGATCTGGCCCGGTCCTGACGTTGCAGGGGCGGCTGCTGTTCCTGTCGTTACCTGCTGACCAAGATACAGCGGCGTCACGTTGATCGATGCACCGACCGCGCCGTTACGCAACTGCTGGCCGTAGGAGGTATAGCGGTTGCCATACAGCGATGTGTCGATACCGTTATTCAACGCTTCGTCCAAGCCGTTCGATACCTTGTAACGGTTGTCAGATACCGTCGAAGACGATTGCTGTCCGTGACGGAACGAGTCCATCTCAAGCATCGTGTTGATCTGCATCACCAACGCTTCCATGAAGATTGCGTAGATGTCGCAGATGCGGGCAGGACCAGAGTTAATCACACCACCCGTGCCAGAGCCGTCGTCCATTTCCCAGTCGTCCATCGGGAACCAAGAAGCATATCCCTTCTCGTAGAACTTCAGCTTGTCTGTGATCTGCTGACGGGTCACGGTAATCGTTTGTCCAGGGTTGACACCAGCGCCCTGCGGACGACCGTACAGGAAGACTTCCGTCATGCCTGCGCCACCAAGGTAAGGATCGGCTACACCGGAACGGCGCAACTCCTCAAGGAAGGGAGTGCCCACAAAGAAGCAGTTCCAAACTACCTCTTTACGTACCGACTCTAAATTTGTGCTGTCAATTTCGCCAAAACTTGGGTCTGTTGGTGTGATCGGCATGTCGTTTCCTTTCAGCAATTAAGCTGTTTTCTGAATCTTGCTTACGCTACTACTGCTTGACGCTCTTCCAAAGCCTTGTGAATGTTGTCCAGAGAAGTCTGTCTGCGCTCCTGTGGAGTCATCTTTGTTGGGTCCTTGCGCTCACCCGCTTGCTGCGCTCTCCGCAAATCAGAGAACTTCGATGAACCCGGAGGCAGCTTTGTGTCTGGATTGCTTCCAGCCTGCTCCGCTCTCAATCTTTCCTTGGCTGAAAACTCATCCTGAATCTTCTTGAGTTCCAACTTGTGCGATTCGTCCTTAGCGGCGACGGCTGCTGCTGCAATCGCATCGTCATGAGCCTTTGCTTCGGCTTGACGAATTTCCTCACGCTTCTCCGAAAACTTGAAAATCGAATTTGCGTAGGTCGCGGGGTCCTTATACTTGTTGGCTTCGGCCTGACGAAGTAGTTCTGTGGGAGAGATCGGCATTTCCCTGCCATACAGATTTCTGTATTCCCACTGAATATTTGCGACGGTTCCAAGAGAATTTCCTAGCTGGTCGCGTACTTCATTGATTGTGAAGGTCGGTGTGCCGGGAGTCTTGTTTGGGTCTACGACAGGGAGTGGTGCAGGAGTAAATACGGGAGCATCCGCTGGTACAAATCCCAAATCTTTCAGTGAGGAATGCTGTGTCTTGTACCACGCCGCTTCCGCTGCTGCGTCTGTTGCGGCCTTGGCTAACTTCTTCCGCTCTTCTTCCCATGCAGCCAGACCAGGATTGTAGGTATTATCCCGAAAATCCGCCCAACCTCTCTCGGCGGCTTCGGCTGCTGCTTTCGCTTTATTGGCTTCTACTAAAGCCTCTTCCTGCGCTTTCCTATCCGCTTCAGCCTTTACCGCTAATTCCGATGCTGCTTTTTCTTTCTGTGCGGCGGTCTGTTCGATACCCGTCACGTAATCTGTGAGACCAGTTCTGGCCTTCGCGTCAAGAGCGTCGATCATCTCTTGGGTCCATCCGCTCGCTAGTAATACTTCGGCTAAAGTAATCATGGTTCACTATCCTCCCGGATTTGTGTTTGTTAACCTACTTGTGGTTGCTGCGAGGTTGGAGTGGGCTGAGATGGCGTAACCATTGCCGTCTGTGCCTCTCCTATCGCTTGCACGATTTTGTTCATTTGTGACGCAATTTGTGGATACGCCTGCGAGATTTGCTGGGCGACGTTGGACCAGCTTCCTAAAAGACTTTGGATTTGGTTCGCTGGTTGTTGGGAGGGAGGGCCTTGCTGACCCCCGCCCTGCGGTGGGGGTGGTGCGCCGGGGCCACCTTGTGATGGCCCGCCTGCGCTTGGATCGGGTGTTGGCATGGGCGAAGTCGCCACGTTAGTTCTCCTTCGTGGTTAAAACTACGCCTTTACAACACTCTTCTTGCTGTGGCGCTTGCCGCCGCGCTTCCGACCGACCTTCTTGACGTGTGCTTTCTTTCCACCTACGCGATGCTTTGCCATTGGGAATACTCCTTTTTTGGTTGAAGGTTGACTGTAAAAGGAAATGGCCCATCAGGCCACTTCACCTAATGAGCCATTGCGTATTCCCTCTAAAACTTCTGCGCGAGGGGCGCATGTATCTCGATGAATCTTCTAAACCGTAACCATTTTTCTTCGGTTTGTCAAGTACTTTTTACAGGAATTTTGTATCCAAGCCTAAAAGATCACGAATTTTCTGGTCAATCGCCTCAGATGGAATCTTTTCTTTCTGCTCTACATTGATTCCGAGAACACTCCCATCATTATAAAGAGTGACGCTTTTCCCTGTAGTTTGGATTGCCTTCAATGTGTCGTCGAGTTCACCGGCATGAGAAGGTAATTCCAAATTAAATTCCGTGACGTAATACGATTTCTGTGTCTTGACTTTGATTGCCATTCCCTCTCCTTATGTCGTTTAGATTCTTACAGTTACGATTCTTTTACCACGGTCCTGGGTGTTCCACCCGCCGCACCCTTTTGAGCCAACTTAGGTGAGGCTTTTCCCGAAGAAGGCCGTCCTCCAGGATGCTGTCCACCCGGCGCTTTTCCTCCGCCTCCGCCGCCGCCTTTTCCTTTATCCTGACCGCCTTCAAGAACCGAAGGATCAATGCCCATTTCTTTCAACTTCATCATTGCCTTGGCTTTGGCAACAATTTCCATTACCTGTAAATCAACCTGTTCATTGAAGAATTTGTCTTTTAGTGTGTTTCCGTCTGTCTTTCCCCAATTGTCGATTTCTAGGTTTTCAAAGACAAAACTCCAAGGAAGAGGAGCACCGCCTCTCTTGAGTTGCAGCAACAGCATCTGCCTCTGCATCTGTGTGATCTTAAGCAACGTGCTAGGAACCGAAATCAACCGCAGTTTCCTGACAAAATACTTTGCCCTCGTCAGCCTGTCGTACATCGAAGGCGTTGTGGGATACATATTTCCATTTACAAACTCGTCAGGCAAATGGCTTGGCACCATGTCGTCAGGATTGTAGTCAAACATTTCCTTTGCCATGCCGTCCTGACCAACGTACTCAATCAACCTAGCAGCGTCAAACCATTGAGGAATAAGGTACTTCATCCTCTCGCCCAGCTTCTTGTTCGCCTTCTCAATCCTCATCGCAATCCCTCTCGCGATAGGACCGATAGCCCCAACTTCTTTGTCTGCTGTGTCGTTGGCGAGGTTCAACTTCATGTTCGCTAGGTTTCCAACGTCGTTTAATCCTAATTGCGCGAGAAGTTTTTCAGATAGGTATTTGAGCCAAGTAAAGTCTGTGGTGTCTACCAAAACAGATTCGGGAAGTAATGATTGGAATGCTTTTGTTGGTTCCTGACCGCCTGCAAGTCCAAGGCGAACATCTTCCTCGAAAATATCGAAGTGTTCAATCTTGGCTCCGCCATTTGTGTCAAGATCGTAGCCCATTGGCGGATTCTTTCGTGCAGTCATGGTCTGATCGACCTTGCGCTCATGCTTCCTAATCGTTGTCTGGATTGACGCTACATCCCCGACTAACGATCTTCCTGAAGGCTCCCAAGCTACATCGTCAACCGTGTACTGAATGATTGGAATCTTTGGGTCCCAGTCGAACGAGGTGCCGTCGTACATCACCCTGTCGAGTCCATTTGAAGTAGTGATGAGCCGCAGGTTTGGATAAATCCTGCAATCCTCAACCATGGCTGGGCGCATGTAAGGTTGACCATTCCTCATCCCGCCGAAGATTTCCTGACCCAAGAATGGAACCTTGTAAAACCATGAGGTTCCTTCATTACCCATATTCATTTCCATGCCACTTGTATTGATCCGTATGTCCCTAACGAATGTGTATCTGATCTCCGTGTAGAGATTTCCAAAGCTCTGGCTCTGCGTCTCTCCAACTTGCCCATAACGCCACGTCGCCGCAAAGTCCTGTCTTTGTGCCTGAATCAGAGACTTGTAATTTGATCGTCCGACCGTCTGGAGTTGTCCTGCAAATAACGGGAATCTTGCGCACGCCTCTGCGATAGGCATGTAATCGTAAACCGTTACGCTGTAGGCATCCTGTACGTCATTGGTTTTTGACGGAACCTGCGTAGGCATTACGTCCAATAGTCCTAGCGCGTCAAAGACAAGCTCTCGTGGACCAAAATTGTAATCGGAACCGCGAACCTTCGACCACAGGTAACCGACGCCCATAACGGCGGCGTATTGCAGTACTTTGAGAATTTGAAGTGGAAAGTCTGATTCTAAATAGACGCATTTTGAGACCTTTGTAAGCATCTCTGCCATCTTCTTGTACACTTCTACGTCTGAGCTAAAACCAGCGATTTCACGTACTTCCGCCATCGTTGTGCAGAATTTATTGATGCTGTATCTTAACTCATTCGTGACAAGCGAACTCTTGGTTTTATCTCTAAATATTCCATCGAAAACACGTAGATTAGCGTTTAGATTCTTGTACGAGGGCTGGCCAGAAAGCCAACCCTCAGCCTCGGTTACCTGCGAGTCAACCCAAGCGATTTTTTCGCTATCTAGGGCTTCCCAGTCAGGGACACGCCAACGAACTATATCCATCTGCTTGGCAACCGGAGTTTCAAGTCTAAGGTAGGTCACCCATCATTCCGTTTCCTCCCGGTCACGTCTTTAGATTCCGAGTCCCACCTCGGTATCGGCTAAAATGAATCTTAAACCAAACCTCCTCAATAGTCTAGTGATTTCTCTCGTAGGCTTCGCTATGAAGGTAGCTTTCCCGTTCGTAGGCGGTTGGGTCCTTCTTCCCATCCATTCTTTCCAGAGCACGGCGCATGAAATCTTTATTCAGATTATTCCTTGCGTTCGCCATTTTTGTCCGCATCTCAGAACGCAATTCCTCTGCGAATTGGCCCTCTACCGCTCCCCTTTGCTCCTGCTGGCAACGATGCTCAACCTGTTCCTGTTGCCTCTGAAGTGACGAATACCGTTCGGCCTCAAGTGCCGAATTGCAAACAATCTTTTGGTAACCTTTTGGCGCAGGAATATTTTCAGGAAGACCAGCCATCAACTTCCCTGACGCATCCTTATAGAACGTCACTTTCTTACTCAACTGCGCCGTCCTACTCCATCCCTTTGGCCGCAGATCGTATGCCATGTCAGAGGCTCTATCGGTCAAGTTGTACCAGTGGTAAAGCAGGAAGTTCTTGATTCCTGGGCCGTAGGATGGAGAATATTTCGAGTGCATCCAATCAGTTCCAAGCCAGTGAGAAACCCCGTCGATCACGTCCTTTCCCTCTAAGAAGAATGATCCGTTGTATGTGTACCACTTTCCTTTTGAGAACCAGCACAGTTCAATATGATCCTCGCGCCATACGATAACGCGCTGATCTTGACTCTCAGGTAAACGCTTCTTGACGCTTACCCACTGCTGTTCTTTCTTGGTGGCGATAACCTGTTCCTTGCGCTGCTTCTTGAGCGCGGCTAGTTCTGCTTGGAGTATGGAGATTCTATCGACGGTTGACATGTTCCCTCATTCTTCGTTGTTCCAACATCTTGTCCATCATATCCAAGTGCTGTGCGCCCGATGCTGTCCTTGCCGGTTTCTTGAGCATCTTTATATCGCTTATGCCTAGTTGAGTGACGCTCTGTGCATTCAGATATTCGAGGAAGTCTAACGCTTCCTGCGGAACAACCATGTCAGGATAGATGATTATGTCGTCCTGTGCGCTCATCCCTAATCCTCAACGTTGTCCATAGTCTTAGTCTTCAATAATCTTAAGCACTTAAAAGACTTGCCGGGATAGATGCGAAGGATTGGGTACAAAATAACTCCCCATCGCTTCTCGTCAACACTCACATTATTCCATATAGGCACTAATGCTCCCCAGTATAAATCCAATCCAAATATGCCTCCCCGAACCGTCAGATGTCCCTTGCTTGACTTAAACTTGAATCTAGTCTTCAATTCCCAACTTAGTCGCTTGTTTATCATTGTCCATCCTCCAATTGTGGAACTTGGCTAACACCGCTTGAAACCTTTCTCAACTCAGCACCGGATACGTGAATCGTTTCGTATCCTTCTCCAGATTCCGACCGCTTAAATCCTAAAAGAACAGGTCCAGCCGTAGCCTCGCGCACGTACTTTTCCTTTTCCTCCAAGAAAAGCTGCTCAGTCAACAGCCTTCCGTCCACATCGTCCACAACTGTTTCCCCGCGCTCTAAGGCTAGTTTACATACAGGAGTAGTCATTAGGTGGACGAAATTCTCTGAGAACTTCATCCTCTTGACGGCTTCCATCGTCGCCGCATGCCGCTCAGGGTAGGTCATGTCCGCAGGATTCTTTCGCTTGCCTAGCCTTACATCCTGTTCCTTGCGCTCATAATAATCCCGTTCGTCTATCCTGCGCTTGCGTTGCTCAGCGTAACGAGGCTGAATCTTGGTCCACTGAAGTCTGTCGAACTTGGACCGTTCTCCTAGCCTCTCAATGTCGCGATTGCCAAAGTAGAGGATAGGTCCGTATGCCTTGTATTTGATTACAAGTTCAAACTCATCAGTCCCACGGCACTGCACGGAGCCGAAGTCCCAGAGGACTGTCAGCCATGGAGTCCAGAGGGCTAGACAGCGTTCGTGTTCATTCTGGCGCTTGGTGAGTTTGAGGAACTTCACCGCTTCCTCCCAACCATTCCCGCTAGTCCCGCCTTCGTCCCCTCATGCGCACGGTTGAACGGTGTCAGCAGTTCCTGATCTGGAGGAAAACCATCTCCTTCAATGCGCGGCTTGTTGGATAGGTCTACGATCTCCCCGCCGCCATCAATGTATCTCTTGACGCGGGTATCATCGCTCAAAATAGGCTCAGTAATAACCTTCGGAGCCTCTTGCGCCGCTTCTTCTGGCTTGTTCCACTTGTCGTTCCACCACTCGATTATTCCCATTGTCCTCTCCCGTCTACTGAAACCTCTCACGATACGATTTTAACGCCTCGTCAGCATCAAAGGTAGCATCTACCAATCTTTTTCCTTGGTCTAATTGGGATTGTAATACACTAGACCAAATCCCACGTTCATCTTGAACATCATCCCTTCGGCTCTGTTCCGCTTTGTCCTCTTTTTCCTGTTCACGGTATTGAAGTTGCATAGCATCGTTTCGTTCTTCGGTTTTCTTTGTTGTTAAAATCAATCTCATTATCCCCTCCAGTTACCACTCTCCAACTGAAAATGTGTTGCTCATGCAGCGGCCCTTGTTTGGGTCGTTGTTCTTCTTCACTGGTACATCATAACGCCTTTTCGCTCGTTCCGTGAGAATATCCATATCGTGAGCCGTGAAAAAAGATTGCGCAGCCGCTCTCACCCTGTCGTCGTGCTGTCCTGTGCGATGCTCCATCTTGGATTTTCCGCTTGTGGCATGGCGCTCTAAGGCCTTCAATTCCTCGATCAGCCAACGAGACGACGGCACATACCAGCCACCGTTTACAGCTTCCACAAAGCGCGTCATGAGCATAGGAACACTCCATGGACTTGACCACCATCCTTCATGGCTTCCTGCTTCCGATTTGATTTTCTTATTGTCGTATCTCTTTGGTTTGTGATGGTGGTTGAATCCCATCATCTTTAGTTGGTGCTGGCACGTTTCTCCTGGTCTCCCAATCTGCTCGATTACATATTTCATCCCTCTACTGTCAGGGCAATAAGGACCGTAATATGCACCTAGACAGGCCGCAAATGCCACTACCTGAGCCGCATTCACTTTGTTGGATGTGAACTCAGCAACCTGTTTATCTGCCTCACCTTGGAATCTGTTGTTCGCCACAGAGAGAACCGTTCTGTCCTCATCCTCTTTTCCAAGTCCATCTGCAGTGTCAATCCCACAGGAATAGTATTGTCCTTTTTGCGGCTCCTCGTAGATCAAAATACGGTCCATTGTATTTCTCTCTACCTCTTCGTCCATTGGTATAAGTGGAATCATTTCCCACTCGTACCTCTGGTCTCTATGTGATTTCCATTTAACCGTAATGGATTGTTTGCTTCCATCTATAATAGATGGGTCTGGGTAGAACGATTCATCAACGTCATGCCCGATGATAGCGTACTCTTGAACCACGCTTTTTCTCTGTCTCTTATCACCAACAATCTCATATATATTATTCTCCACTTCGTCAATCACTTCCGGCTCGAAGATTGAATCATGTTTACCTGTTAGAGATTCAAAATCGTCGGCTGGCATCTGCGATGCCCAAGTCTTCTGAGTGTGATTCTTGCACGCTTGGTTATAGTTGAACTCCCAGAACCACTGCTGTTCCACGGGCATCCTGTAATTGATTCCAGCGACTCTCGACAAATATGGCGTGTTGCGAATGTATGACTCGCAGCGACGAACATGCTTGAGTGTTACGTCGCTTGGTCTCCAGCTATTTTCAATCGGAAATTTCCTTTTCCAGTCTGGCTGCGGATAGATTTCAGGACACATCGGCCACGGGATAAACATCGGAAAAAGTCTTGATTGTCCTTTAGGCCAATCTTCTTTTGCCGCTCTCCATGTGTCTGCAAGCCATCCTGTGTTTCCGCCACCTGTGCCTTCCAAAACCATGAACAGATTCTTTGACGAGTGAGCAGCGCGGAACAGACCTTCTTCAATAGTTTTCACGGGATCGGGGATGTCGGCGATCTCTGACAGGTGGACGCAGGATGGGGTCCAGCCTTGCGCCAATCCTGTCGCCTGCATACCAGACTGTACCGACAAGATTGATCCGTTAGAGAATCCTCTTTTCGGAGTCCTGTATGGAACTAACCAGAACGGGCAACGCTCGTATGCCGTGTCGATGATTCGCGAAATGAGTTGTGATGCCTCCGCCTTAACCGAAGCCATAATAGCCTGAGTGTGGGGCAGGAATAGCATCCTATGCAGGAACTTCAATGCAGTCTCGGTCGTGATTCCGAGTTGTCTTCCTTTAAGAATAAGGAGTTCGATTGACACTTGCTTCTCATCGAAATCGGCGATTACTGACTCGTATATTCTTTGAGACATGCGAGGTTGAAATTTGTAAATCTGCCCCTTCTCATCGCATACGAACGCATAATTTGTCTCCCAGTAAAAGCTGTCTAAACCGCAGAGAACCTGCTCGTTCTCAATCCACCGTTTGATTTCCGCTCTGCGCTTGTCGGTCATCGGCGCAACGCTCTCTATCCAAGAGCCTTTAGAGTTGCTTCCGATCTTAACTACAGAATCAACATACTTTTTGAACTCGGTAACCTCGTCAAGCGTGTGACGAATAGGTCTCCAAGCATTCTTCGCTTCAAAGAGGTCTAGGTTGGCATCAATGATCTTTTGGCTATACATAATGTCACCTGACCATCGTCCGCTTGCCCCTTGGAACCCATGCTGGAATCAAACCCATGATCCTCTTTATGTAGGCCGCATCTGAATCGTCCATCTGCTCTATCACATCTTCGTAGCTGTCAAATATCTGCTGCCCAGAGAAGGATAAGAAAGATGCCTGTAGTGTATCGTAAAGCGCGAACTCTCGCGGCCAATCGGGATCGTTATGGTCCTGCGCGATCTGTTTTCCAAGGTCGATGAAGCGAATCACTTACCCTCCAATTTCTTCCTTGCCGCCGCAACCTTTTCCTGCATAGCGACTGGTTGTGGAAACAGTGTCTCCACGTCAATCTCTTCGTCTATTACAACCTCTGGTTCCGCCAAAGTATCTCCATCGTCAGGTGCAAAATGTTTATTAAATGAATCCAATGTGTTCCTAGCTTTAGCCTCACTGTACTGGGATTCCCAATACCATTGCTGCTCCTTGGGCATCTTCCAATCGCTTCCTGCAATCTTAGCAAGATACGGCGTTGAATGAATGAACTTTTCGCACTTCTTCCTGTGCTCCTGTGTTTCCAATATAGGCTTCCATCCGGTTGGTATCGGGTAATGACGCAGCCACTCTGCTTGCGGATAGAGATCGGTACACATGACCCATGGAATAAATATAGGGAAAAGACGCGACTTCCCCTGTGACCAGTATTTTTTAGAGTGCCGGTATAGGTCGGCAAGATAACCAGATTCAGACTCCTTCATCCCATGCAGAACGAGGAATGTGTTGCGAGATGAATGGATTGCTCTTAACAAACCTTCCTCTATCGTCTTTACTGGGGTTGGTAAGTAATCCACGCCCGTGACGTAGACGCACTGCGGAGTATATCCTTGCGCGATTCCAGACGCCCTTCCAGATTGCGGGGTAATTCTAGATTGATTACCGAATGCTCCTTTTGGCATTCTTATCGGAACTAACCACCACGGCATCTTATCGTATGACACAGACAATACCTGTTCCATATACTCAGTTTTTTCGTGTGTCACTGAGCATAGTAAGGTAGTCGTATTTGGAACAAACAAAGTGCGGTGCAGGAACTTTAAAAGAATCTTGGTAGATGTTCCGTTTTGCCTTGAGCCTAGTATTAGCAACTCGATTCCGAACCCGCGATCCTCAAGATCGGCAATCACAGAATCTAAAACTTCCTGAGATTTCCTATTCTGGAATTTCCTCACCGTTCCACATTCGTCTGTTATGTAAGCGTACCGGCTTTCAAAATACCCACTGTCG
>Ga0182014_10005563_pt1 | contig 13956 bp, 10 predicted proteins | sample 612S2DmetaG_FD_120489 | JGI IMG/M metagenome (GOLD analysis project Ga0182014, IMG submission 120489) | Permafrost microbial communities from Stordalen Mire, Sweden - 612S2D metaG | ecosystem: Environmental > Terrestrial > Soil > Wetlands > Permafrost | place: Sweden: Stordalen | collected... | reverse complement strand
CACGAATGTACCTGCAAGTGCGGCTGCTACGCCAAAGACCAGGACCATCAGGCGGAGCGCGCCATCGCCTTGCTGCGCAACCGTGCCGCCCATCGTCGCTCCAATGAAAAACTGGCCTTGGTGCTGGACATCGACGAGACCTCGCTCTCCAACTATGAGGAGATGGTCAAGGCCGACTTCTCCTACGACAGCGCCATCTTCAATGCCTGGGTCAATTCCGCCAAAGCCCCCGCCATTCCCGGCACACTGCGGCTATATAAGGAAGCTCAGCGGCTCAACGTGAATGTCTTCTTCATTACCGGCAGAGCCGACTCCGAACGCGAGGCCACCGAGCGCAACCTCCGCGAACAGGGCTATAAGAACTGGCAGCAGTTATATCTCCGCCCCCCCGCGCTGGCCTCACAACCGGTGTCTGTCTTCAAGTCCGGCGCGCGCGCCGCCATTGTCGCGCAGGGCTACCGGATTATTCTTAACGTCGGAGACCAGTGGAGCGATGACAAGGGAGAACCCCAGGCGGAGTTCTTCGTAAAATATCCCAACCCGTACTACCTCATTCCCTAAGTTATGAGCATTTAGTGTAAAAAGAAGGCGAGGCCTCCCCATGGAGCGTTTGAGGCCTCGCCGGAGGAACGAACTTACGCACAAATTGTGTCGCTTAATCTCTTGATCTCTGTTCCCTGTTCCCTATTCCCTATTCCCTATTCCCTGCTTAATGCTATCCTCACATCCGAGATGCCCGGTCTTTCTCTGCTCCAATTCGTCGCTGTCGGCCTGCTCATCCTGGCCAACGCCTTCTTTGTGGCCGCCGAGTTCGCCCTTGTCTCTCTCCGCGACACCCGCATCGAGCAGATGCTGGCCGCCTCCGTCCCCGGCTCCCGCGCCGTTCGCCGCTTGCAGCGCGACCTGGACGACTTTCTCCCCGCCGTCCAGCTCGGCGTCACCTTTTGCTCGCTGGCCCTGGGCTGGCTCGGCGAACCTCTGGCCGCGAGTGTCATTAAGGCTTGGCTGGACGCTCTGCCCATCGCCCCGGCTCACGCTCAAATTTATGCCCACATAGCCGCCGTAGCCGCCGTCGCTCTCGGCTTTGCCCTCATCACCTACTTCCACGTCGTGGTCGGCGAACTGGTGCCCAAGTCCCTCGCCCTGCGCCGCGCCGAAGCTCTCGCCGTCGCCGTCGCCCCGCCCATGCTGGTCTTCATGGCCCTGGCCCGCCCCGCCGTCCGCCTCCTCAAAAACTCCGCCGCACTCATCCTCCGCGGCTTCGACATTCCCCTCACCGAGCGCGCCCAGGTCCACTCCCCCCAGGAACTCAAGCTCATCGCCACCGCCGCTCGCCGCCTCGGCGTCTTGCCCCCCTTTCAGGAAACGCTCATCCACCGCACCCTCGAACTCGAGGATGTGCCCGTCCGCGAGATCATGACCCCGCGCCAGAAGATCTTTTCCTTGCCTTCCAACCTCGCCGTCGAAGCCGCCACCGCCCAGGTCCTCGAGCACATGCGCTCCCGCGTTCCCGTCTACGACGAAACGCGCGGCCCCGAGCACATCGTCGGCGTCGTCTACTCCAAAGACCTCGCCCGCCTCATGTTCTTCCGCTCGGGTTCCACAAAATCTACGGGTGCCCCAGGTTTAAAGGGTACGGGCTTCAGCCCGTACATCAGTGAGCCAATAAAAACGGGGGCTGGTAGGGATGGGTTTCAACCCATCCATTTATCCCCTGTGGGAAGTTCTTCGGAAACTCCGCCCGACCGGCCAGATCCCGATCTCACCCTCCGCCAAATCATGCGCGACATTCTGGTCGTTCCCGAAACCAAATCCGTCCTCGACCTCCTCCGCGATCTCCAGCAGCGCCGCCGCCAGATCGCCATCGTGGTTGACGAGTACGGCTCCACGGTCGGCCTTGTCACCGCCGAAGACGCCATCGAGCAGTTGACTGGAGAATTAGAAGACGAGTTCGACTTACCCGCTCTCCCCATCTTCCCCGTCGCCGGCGGTGCAGTACTGATGGATGGCGGCCTCAATCTCCGCGACCTCCAAACCCAGATGCAATGGGACCTGCCCCGCGAAGGCGGCATAGAAACCCTGGCCGGCTTCATCCTGATCCGTCTCGGCCACATCCCCAAAGTCGGCGAAAGCGTGGACTACGATGGCCGCCGCCTCACCGTCGTCGAAATGGACAACCGCCGCATCGCCAAAATACGCGTCGAGCCGGTCGAGGAAGCTCCAGCAGCACATTCCTCTACAGCTATGAATGATTGAGTGACATCATAGAAGTATTTCCATAGAAATGAACAGTAAAATGCTGTAGCCAGAGCCAGAATCGAGGGCCTCTGGTAAACTCAAGTTGCATTTTCGTGCTACCGAGGACACTATGCTTACCTCATTGCGAATCCAGAACTTCAAGGCTTGGAAAGACACGGGACAGGTTCGTCTGGCCCCGTTGACGGTCATTTTCGGGACAAATAGCGCCGGGAAGAGCAGCCTTGGGCACTTGCTGCTTGCCCTGAAACAGACCGCATTAGCCACGGATCGGAAGCGGGCATTACACCTCGGAGATGCCAATACCCTTATAGACTTGGGCACCTTTAAGGATTGCCTATACCGGCACGACCTTTCATCAACTCTGGAATTCGAGCTTGCTTGGAATTTACCGAAGAACTTGACGTTTCGCGACTTGCACGAGAAAAGGACTCCATATATCGGAAATGCTCTTTCGTTGAGTGCGGATTTGAAGGCGGACAAGAAGGAGCAGCCTGAAATTCAAGGTTTTACCTACGATCTTCGCTACGGGTCAGATCGCGTCGTTGCAGTAGATCACGTACTCAACGGTGGTGGTAGATGGGCTCTAAACCCTGATAATTACAAATTTGTTCAGGCAATGGGAAGAAAATGGGATCTGACTGAACCGGAAAAATTCTATCGCGTCTCTGAGACAAGCCTTTCAAGATATCAGAACGCGGGGTTTCTCACGGATTTTGCATTGGAAACGGAAAGGATGTTAGCTGGGATTAGCTATTTGGGTCCGCTCCGCAACCATCCGCAGAGAATCTATCAGTGGTCTGGAGATACTCCAGAAGATGTCGGCCAAAGAGGTGAATCATCGGTAGCAGCAATTCTGGCGGCAGAACAAGATGGAAGAAAACTGAACAAGGGACCGAGAAAGCCTACACGTAGATTTGCCAAACTCATTGCCGAATGGCTTACAGATATTCATGTAATTGACAGTTTCGCTGTTAAGCCTGTGGCCGAGGGGCGAAAGGAGTTTGAGGTTCTTATCAAAACTCAGGCTTGGTCTCCTGAAGTTAAGATCACCGACGTCGGGTTTGGGGTTTCCCAGGTTCTTCCTGCTTTGGTTCAAGCATTTTATTGCCCTCCGAATTCGACTGTGTGGATGGAGCAGCCTGAGATTCACCTTCATCCGCAAGTTCAGTCAGATCTCGCAGATGTTTTTATTTCGGCTGTGCATGCAAGTCAGGACGGCAAAGCGAGAAATGTTCAACTTATCGTCGAAAGCCACTCCGAGCACTTTTTGACCCGGCTTCAGCGGAGAATCGCCGAAGAGCAGATTAAACCAAGCGAAGTGGCAATATATTTCTGTCGAAATACGGAAAACGGCGCTGCCCTTGAGTCGCTTGACCTCAACCTATTCGGTGAAATCAAGAATTGGCCTACGGATTTCTTCGGAGATCAGATGGGAGACCTATCGGCGCGAACGATCGCCGCCCAGCGCCGCAAGCAGCATGGAGCGGGCGCGTGAAGGCTGGATCGCTAGCTGTGGTTGATACGAACGTCTTGCTTGTCGCAAATGACCAGCATTCAGATGTTTCGCCTGGATGCGTAATTGCGTGTGTAGAGGTGCTTGAGCATCTGCGTAAAAGCGGTTGTGTTGTCATTGACGATGGATATGAGATTTTGACTGAATACAGCCAGAAAACCAAACCGAATACGGGAAATCGAGTTGGCGATGCTTTCTTGAAATGGCTGTTTCAGAATTCTGGAAATACTCGACAAGTGGCACATGTGCATATAGAGAAGCACATAGAGAGAGGCTACAACGAGTTTCCAGATGATGCGGACCTAAACGACTTCGATCATGCTGATCGGAAATTCGTCGCAGTAGCGGCTGCGCATCCTAAGCGTCCGCCGATTCTTCAAGGCTCCGATTCGAAGTGGACCGAATGGTCGGTGAGACTGTCGGCACATCGAATCAACGTTGAGTTTCTTTGTCCGGGTGATGTCGCAAAGTTCATTGAACGGAAGCGATCTCGCATAGCTTGAGATTCGCGTAAAGCTCCGCGCCGTTCTCCCCGCCACGCAAGCCGTTGCTGTCTGAGTGCATCTGACCACAGAAGGCTATTCCTTGGGGATCTGACACAAAAAATGCGGGCGCCGCACCCGATGCGTGATGAAACTGCGCCGATAGCCTGCCCTGAGCGCAGTCGAAGGGGTGATGCACCCGCATTTGTGAGTTAGAAGCTGTCTTTTTACGCTGCTTTTTGGCCGCTGGCCGAGCGTACGCGGAAGCGCTTCATCGTGATTGACAGCGTACGCTCGATCTTGCGCAGGTCGTTGCGCTCGGCCGGGCCGGCAAAGGTGGAGGCTACGCCGTGGGCTGAGGCGCGGCCGGTGCGGCCTACGCGGTGGACAAAGTCCTCGGCCATCTTGGGCATGTCGAAGTTGATGACGTGGGCCACGTTGGCCACGTCGATGCCGCGAGCGGCTACGTCGGTGGCCACCAGCACGCGGTGACGGCCCTCGGAGAAGCTGCGCAGGGCCTGGTTGCGCTGGGCCTGCGAGCGGTCGCCGTGAATCTGCGTGGCCGAGTGGCCGCTGCGAACCAGACGTCGCGCCACGCGGTCGGCGCCGTGCTTGGTACGCACGAAGACCAGGAAGCTGCCCGTCTCCGCACCCAGCAGGTGCTCGAGCAGTTCCTGCTTCTTGTCCGCCTCGACTTCAAAGGTGCGCAGCTCGACGTTTTCAGCGGGCTTGAGCACCGAGCCGATTTCGACGCGGACGGGGTTGTTGAGGTACTTGCGCGCCACATCCTTGACAGACGCTTCGAGAGTGGCCGAATAACACAAGGTTTGGCGCACCGCCGGCAGCGCGGTTGCGATGCGAGCGATGGCCGGCTGGAAACCCATATCGAGCATCCGGTCCACTTCGTCGAGCACCAGGATTTTTACTCCGTCGAGGCGGACCAGTTTGCGCTTGAGATAGTCCTCAAGGCGTCCGGGAGTGGCGACAATGAGGCGCGCGCCGCGGCGGATGGCGTCGAGTTGCGCGCGCTCAGCGAGCCCGCCAACCACCAGGGCCACGGTCTGCGCGGAACTGGAGCGCACGGCGAGAAAGGCCTGCTCCACCTGCATGGCCAGCTCGCGCGTGGGCAGAACGATGAGGGCAAGCGCTCCCTTGCCTTCGGCCTTCTGCATCATCTCGATGATCGGGATGAGAAAGCCGAGCGTCTTGCCGGTTCCGGTTTGCGCGGTGGCCAGCACGTCGCGGCCTTCCAGAGCGGGAGGGATGCAAGCGGTCTGCACCGGTGTGGGGATTTCAAAATTGTTGGCGTCAAGCCGCGCCATCAGGGCGGCCGAAAGAGAAAACTGAGTAAACTGTGTTGTCAAAATAGGGTACATTCCTGTTGGGCTCCGCGAGCACCAGTTTCCCTGGAACCTGCAATCGGAACCGGACGAAGAGGCGGCACACGAATACTCCTCGCACGCGGGCCTGCTAATCAATTTGCGTAAGGGAGAACCGAAAGTCGAATCTAAGACTAGCCAGACATTCAAAGGAAGAACATCCGAGGCCCGGAGCTGCCGCACGCTACGTCATCGCCAGACGGCACATTGCCGGCCGGCTCCACGCTCCCACGCTTTCAAACGATTCCTGGTTTGCTGGCGCGGCATCCTTTGTTGGAGGAGACGAACGCACAGACTACCGCCGGGCCTGGTTTAACCCATGGCAGAGGCCCCCAGGATGGGAGACCATGTGGATACGCTGTAGGGGCTTGGGGAAAACTGTGCCAGGCAAACTTGCTTTCTAAGGCTCGCTGCCGCTCACGGCCAAATCACTGAGCGCAAGTACAGTGTAGCACAGTTGGGTATTATCATTTGCATTAACATTGCGGGCTGCCTGCCCAACGATTAGATTTCTCTCATCATTCTGACCGAATATTTATATTACCGGTCATCGGCTTGCTGCCAAAAAGCAGGACTGCACACAGAATACCTTCCGCGTAAAATACTCTTCAGGGAGAACGCATCCCCAGGCGCCTCATGAATGACCCTACAGGAAAATTCGGCATTGATTCTCAGGCGGAGGCGCCCATAGAAGCAAATGTTACGCTCGATCCGGCGGATTGGGCTGCTTTTCGGGCGCAGGCACACGTCATGCTGGACGATATGCTCGGCTACATCGAGAGGATACGCGAGCGGCCGGTGTGGCAGCCGATTCCAGATGAAGCGCGGGCACACTTTCGCTCTCCCGCGCCGCAAAAGGGCGAAGAGCTGGCCGAGGTCCATGCGGAGTTCATGCGGGATGTGCTGCCCTTCGCCATGGGCAATGTTCATCCGGGCTTTATGGGCTGGGTGAATGGCGGGGGCACTCCGGTGGGCATGGTGGCGGAGATGCTGGCTGCGGGATTGAACGCGAATCTCGGTGGCCGCGATCATATTCCGGTCGAGGTGGAGCGGCAGGTGAGCGAATGGATGCGGGAGATCTTCGGATTCCCGCGCGGCGCGAGCGGATTGTTCGTCACTGGAACGTCAATGGCGAATCTGATGGCCGTGGTGATTGCCCGCGACGCCGCTTTGGGTTATCAGGTTCGCGTCAACGGAGTGACCGCTGGTAGAAAGCAGTTGACCGCATACGCTTCGACCGCGGTGCATGGTTGCGTGGCCAAGGCCATGGACATTGCCGGGATTGGCAGCGATGCGCTGCGGTTGATTCCCACCGACAGCCGCTACCGGATCGATCTGACGGCTCTGGCGACGGCGATTGAGTTGGATCGCACGAAAGGCTTCACCCCGTTTGTCGTGGTGGGCACTGCGGGAACGGTGGATACGGGAGCGATTGACGATCTGACTGGGTTGGCAGATCTGTGCAAGTGCGAGAAACTCTGGTTCCACGTGGACGGAGCCTTTGGCGCGCTGGCCAAGCTGGCTCCTGATCTTGCCCCACGGCTGGATGGAATTGAATGCGCCGATTCGCTGGCTTTTGATTTTCATAAATGGGGACAAGCGCCTTACGACGCCGGTTTTCTCCTGGTTCGCGACGCGGAGGCGCACAAGCAGGCTTTCGCCTCGCCGGCTGCGTACATGACGCGGGCGGAGCGAGGACTGGCAGCAGGTTCACCCTGGCCGTGCGATTTTGGGCCGGACCTCTCGCGGGGCTTTCGCGCGCTGAAAGTCTGGTTCACGTTGAAGGTACTGGGCACGGAGCGGTTGGGAGCTGCCATCTCGCGCAGTTGCTCTCTGGCTCGTTATCTCGAAGGGCGCATCCACGCGACGCCGGAGCTGGAAGTGATGGCCCCTGTGGAGTTGAATATCGTCTGCTTCCGCTATCGCGCCGAAGACTCCGATAAGGTAAACGCGGAGATTGCCATCCGGTTACAGGAGTCAGGTGTGGTGGCGCCTTCTACTACACGGATCGGAGGCCGCACGGCGATTCGCGCGGCCATCGTGAATCACCGCACCGGGCGCGCGGAGATGGACGCACTGGTGGACGGCACGCTGGCTCAAGGCCGCGCCCTGGTTGCGCAAGCCTGATTCCGAAAGTGAAGCACGGCACGATTCTGCCTGATTTTTGTCCTGAGAAAAGTTCAAAGCGGTCACTTCAGTATTCCGCGATCAAACGCTATAACCCTATTGGTGCGTTTACACTAGTGGGGTGGAAGAAGTTCAGCCCAACATGGATTCCAAGCCTGCCGGTTTCGCGCTGCGCTTAGTAGCGGCGGCGCTGATTGTGCGTGGCGATGAGATTCTGATCGGCCAACGCCGCCCCAATCAGCCGATGGCGCTCAAGTGGGAGTTTCCCGGCGGCAAGATTGAGGCTGGCGAGAGCCCGCAGCAGGCGCTGGCCCGCGAGCTGGACGAAGAGTTGGGCATCACGGCCACCATCGGCCCCTTTGTCACGCACATCCGCCACAACTACCGCCATGGCGGCGCGGTGGATTTGCAGTTTTTTGCGGTGCGCGAGTTTACCGGGGAGATCGTGAACCACATCTACCATCAGTTTCGCTGGGTGCGGCTGGAAGAGCTTTCCAGCTACGAGTTCCTCGCCGCCGACCGCGAATTGATTCGGGATCTGGCGGCGGGCAAGCTGCTATAAACCCCTGCCTGCCAGAATGGACGCAGTCCTCAGTGCCCCGGCATCATGCCCCAGAGCATGATCAGCGTGATGCCGATGACGATGATGCTCGTGCTCCACGCAATCACGTTCCACAGCAGCGAGTTCTTATGTTCGCCCATCAGATCCTTGCGATTGATCAACATCAGCATGAGAATAATGACCACCGGAAGCAGAACGCCGTTCAGCACCTGGGAGTAAATCGCAAAGGGAATCAGTTGCGAATCGGGCAACATCAGCACGGTCAGCGCGCCGCCGGCAATCAACAGCGTGTAGAGCCAGTAGAAGAACGGGGCTTCCTTGAAGTGCTTGTCCACGCCGGACTCCACGCCCAGGCCCTCGCATACCGTGTAGGCGGTCGAGAGCGGCAGAATCGACGCGGCGAAGATCGAGGCGTTGAAGAGGCCGAAGGCAAAGAGGATATAAGCGTATTCGCCGGCCAGCGGGCGCATCGCCTCGGCGGCCTCAGCAGCCGTTTGGATGGCGCCCATGCCGTGCACGTAGAGCGTGGCCGCGCAGGCCACGATGATGAACCAGGCCACAATATCCGTGAACAGGCTGCCCACAATCACATCCAGCCGTGAGGCCGCGTAATCCTTCACGCGAATCCCCTTCTCCACGATCGACGATTGCAGATAGAACTGCATCCACGGCGCAATGGTGGTGCCGACGACTGCAATGGCCATGTAGATATAGGCCTTGTCGCTCAAGACCGAGTTGGCCGGCAGCGTGATTGTGGCCTTCAGCGCGTCGTGCCAACTGGGCTGGGAGAGCACGCCGGCGAAGATGTAGGCGATATAGATAAACGAGGCGATGATAAAGATTTTTTCCGTGCTTTTGTAACTGCCTTTGACCACCATGTACCAGACAAGGGCCGCGCAAGTGGGCACGGAGATGAACTTGGAGACGTGAAAGAGGTGCAGGGAACCGGCGATGCCGATGAACTCGGTGACTACGTTGGTGTAGTTGACCACCACCAGCGCCACCATCAGTAAAAAGGTAAGCCGCAGACCAAACTCCTCGCGGATCAGGTCGCTGAGGCCCTTGCCGGTGACCACGCCCATGCGGGCGCACATCTCCTGTACTACGATGAGGGAGATGGTGATGGGAATGATGGTCCAGAGGAGGGTGTAGCCGTATTGCGCGCCGGCCGCGGAGTAGGTGAAGATGCCGCCGGAGTCGTTATCAACATTGGCGGTAATGAATCCGGGGCCGAGGACGGCCAAAAACAGCAGTATCCGGATTCGCCAACGCTTCAACATACGGGCCGGTTCCTATTGTGGAGTCATAGAGAGTCTGTTCTCGCTGCTTTTCTGACCATAACAGGCCGGGGCATGGGGCGCGAAACCGGGAGGACGTAAGCCTGGGAGACTCTCTAATAATAAACAAGCGTGGACCGGGAGGCCGGCGCTACAGTTTCATGCACTGCGGGTCTGTAACGCCGGTTGGGGACTAAAAAGGGGTTGACTGTACTTTGTTATGTTGGTACATTGGTATATAGGTAAGAGGAGGAATTCATGACACGAGAGCAGCAAGATCGCGAACCTGTCGTAGTCGAGCGCGTGCAGACCGGCGTGCGAATGGAAAAGCGCCTGTTGAAGGTGCTCAAGGCCGTCGCCGAGCTGAAGGAAATGACGCTGGGCGATCTGTTGGAGGGAATTGTGCTGCATGCCTTTGAGGGCAAGCTGGTTCCCTTCTCTCCGCAAACGCTGAAGGAGATTGAACAGTTCAAGGCGATCTACGGGATGACGCTGAAGGCCACGGATAGCCACAACCTTAAGGAGCGGAAGCCGCCTGCGGTGGGGCAGACGCCTTTGGCCAGGAAATCTTAGGTGTTGCTTGCCACAAAAAGAAGTGCAGCAAGTTAGCCCCCGCTAGCGCGGGGTTAACGAATTAGCAAGTTAGCCTGTCAGGCGGTGGCGTAAACCGGTTCCTCGTCGGTGACGGCATCGGCGGTTAGGCTGAGCAGGGAGGCTACCACGTCGGCGGCACTATAGGATGTGCGGCCGGGCGCGAGGAACTGCGCGACGGTATTCAGATCGTCGCCGATGGTGACCAGGGCCGGCTCAACGGAACCGTCCTTGCGAACCTGTTGATAGCCTATGTTGGCCATCAGGGCATTGCACAGGCACTTGCGCCCCACCGTATCCTCGACCATGCCGCCCTTGGCCACGTAATTGGCCACCGGCTCGGCGGAGCAGCGGTAGCCGATCTTGCCTTCCGGCGTGGCGTAGGATTCACGCAGCAAGCCAATGTCGCAGACCCTGGTCCGCGCCGCGGCTACTTCCGGATCGGAGTATGAGCCCTGCAACAGCGCCACCTTGAAGGGGAATCCGGTGGGCGAGGCCACCGGATCGGTGAAGACCTCGCCGGTGCCGGTGGTTGCCTGGGCAATAAGCGTCTGTTTGAGATCAGGACGCAGGCCGGACTCTCGCGTGAAGGCAAAAGCTGTGCCCACCTGCACGCCGGCAGCGCCCTGATCGAGAGCGAAACGCACGCTTTTGGCGTTTCCGTATCCGCCAGCCAGCCAGAAGGGCACGCCCAGCGCACGCAGTCCCGCAATGTCTACCTGGTCGCGCTCCCCGTAGACCGGCTCACCGGCAGTATTGAGCAGCAGCTTTCCGCGCGGCGGCGCATTGTGTCCGCCCGCCGTGGGGCTTTCGATGACCAGCCCATCGACGCGCCCGCTGGCCCGGCGCAGCATGGTAGTGGCCAGGGTGTTGGAGCTGACTATGGCCAAAAAGCGTGGCCGGTCAAGAACAGGAAGCGGTCCATCAATGTAATCGGCGGGATCGAAGCGCATGGCCGTGTCGGCATCCTGGGCTGCGCCGATGACCGCCAGGCGGTACTCTGCCGGTTGTTGCGCCGCAAAAGCATCCAGGACGCCGGGAATGTGCAGCGGGATGCCCGCGCCCATCAGCACGTAGCCCACGCCGGCCAGCATCGCGCCGTAGATGGAGGAGAGGTGCGGCATCTGCACCTTCTCAAGAAAATTGATGCCGACAGCGTTCTTCTGTCCATCGCGCGCCAGATAGACCTCGACGAAATTGCTTACGATGCATAGCTCGACCACCTTGCGCAGATCGCGGCGCTGGTGCATGGGCGGGAGCGGATAGGGCTTTCCCTCGGCCTTGCCGCCGGAGACGTAGTACTCCTCCCAGATGCGGTTGGCCATCTCGGGAAAGGGGAAGGCATCCAGCCCGCGGCGCATATTTCCGCCGGGGTCGCCATCGGCTAGGCGGCGAACAAAGAGCGAATCAAGCGCGGTGCCGGAGACCACGCCGAGCTGACCGAGTTTGGAGACAGCATTGGCCAGGCGCCAGTTTGAAACGCCCACGCCCATGCCGCCCTGGATGATCTTGGGAAACTGCATCATTTCTGGATTGTTTCACAGATCGGGCTGAATCCCTACTTTTCTCGGAGATAAGTGAGCAAAATAATACATGGGGTGATCAATACTGCACACAGAATGCCGAAATGAAACTCTTTCAAGCTACGCGGAGAAATGAGACGGAAATGGATGGGCTCGACGGGGAACCATCGGGCGGCAGGCAGTGAAGCCATGCCGCCCATAATCGGAGCGGAAACCTGCCCGCTAGTTTTTATCGTACTCATCTTCGACGCGGGGAAAAGCGGCAAAACAGAAAAAGATCATCAAATTCCAGGCAATAAAAAGAATAAGGGCAATCCGCGTCTCATCGGAAAGCGGAGCCTCTGCTTCACCTACATATCTGGCCGATAAAAGGATCATCGTTTTCAGCACGACCGCCCCGGATTGGAACATCATGACCCAGCGGACCATAGGGACCCAAAATTTGTCCATAGTCCACAATTTCCATGCGCTGGCAAGATAAACCAGTCCAAAGATCAGAAAAATAATGGGAAGACCCTGGGCATAGGCCCCCATCGATCTACCTGTTACCGCCAGAGCGGGTTGAGCCTGCCGTGGAAGCAAACTGAAAATAAGATCCGGTCTGGAGCTGAGAAAAGACGCCACACTCGATTCCGGGTCGCCCCATGGAACCAGGGCAAGGAGCAAGTTAACCACACCCCGCATCAATTGGTATCCACAGATCAGGCGAACGTAGATCGGGAGTTGGCTCTTCGCTGTCGACCTCGGAATACGGTCCGCAGGCATCTCAAAGGGCGTCGGCGTAATGCCATGCATCCGCCGCGGCCTGTCGACTTTCTGTTGCGCCGGCATACTTCCTCCTATTCCATTCCCTGCCCCGTGCGATCAAGCCGCGGATTGGCAGACACCAAGCGGGGCGAGATTCACGATGCAGAAATGTCTTTGTTGAGGTTCGGAGGAAGTGTAACACAAAGGCTATGCGGCGAGCATTATAGATTTTCGCGCAGGAAGCTGATCACGTGGTCGGCCTGGACGACGCCCACCATGCGGCCCTGAACGTCGACCACGGCCAGGGCGTGGAGGTTGTACTTGTCGAAGAGTTCGGCCAGTTCGTTCTGGTGCAGGTGGATGGGGCAGGAGAGGACGCGGGCTTCAGCCAGCGTGGAAAGGAGCGTCTCCGGCTGGGCCATGACCAGACGCGCGAGCGGAATGGCTCCCCGCAGCACACGGTGTTCGTTGAGCAGGTATATTTCGGTGACGCTCTCCAGATCGCCATCAAAGGTGCGCAGTTCATCGACGGCCTGGGCCACGGTTGCGTCCTTGCCCAGGGCAACAAAGTCTGTGGTCATGCATCCGGCGGCGGATTTCTCGTCAAACTCGAGCAGCTCCGAGACCTCCTGCCGCTCCTCCGGTTCCATTTCTTCCAAAATGGCGTCGGATTGCTCTTCGGGCAGCTCGGCCAGCAGGTCGGCGGCAGCGCCGGGGTCCATCTCCTCGACGATGTCTGCGATCTTCTCTTCGTCGAGCTTTTCCAGGAGCGCCTTTTGCAGGCGGGGCTCGACCTCTTCGAGAGTCTCGGCGGCCACTTCTTCATCGAGCGAGGTGAAGATGACCTCGCGCTCGGCGGGGGCCAGGTCTTCAAGAATGTCAGCCAGGTCGGAGGGGTGCATCTCGCCCAGCCGCTCATACTCGATGCGCAGCTTGACGCGGCGGGCGGGATCGACCTCGATAACGTCAACAAACTCCCAAGGAATGCAGCGGGAGACGAACTTGCGGGAAAGCTTCTCCAGCGCGGCGCGGGGCAATAATCCTTTGAAGACGCGGCGAAAGGCGCCGCGCAGCCCCACCTCGACCTCGCAGACACGCAGCAGGTGAGCCGCACCCTGGCCCATCCACTCCAGATCGACGTCGTTGACGCGGACTACCTTGCGGCCGTGAATGTCGATGATCTGACGGTCGACCAGGTCCTGCTTCAGATAGAGGTAATTGCCCTGATCCTCCAGTGGAACCATGACGCCGGCCGAACGCAGCTCGAGTGTTCCGGCGGGGGTTTCCATCACATCCTGCGAGGCCACGATGCACAACCCGTCGCGGGTTTTAAGCACCAGGCCCGCCACCTTGCCGGCATCCTCGCCGGTGGCCACGGCGATGTCCTTGAGCCTGCCCCGCAGGTGGCCGTGGGAATCGGTCACCGGGGTGCCGAGCAGCGCCGTCAGGCTGATGCGGGATGTGGTGCGGGGACTCATGAGGTGAGTGTATCGCCT
>Ga0182014_10005560_pt1 | contig 13958 bp, 10 predicted proteins | sample 612S2DmetaG_FD_120489 | JGI IMG/M metagenome (GOLD analysis project Ga0182014, IMG submission 120489) | Permafrost microbial communities from Stordalen Mire, Sweden - 612S2D metaG | ecosystem: Environmental > Terrestrial > Soil > Wetlands > Permafrost | place: Sweden: Stordalen | collected... | reverse complement strand
TTCTCCCCGGCTGTCAGGCACTCCCAAACCGGGACCCCGGGCAACGCTCTCGCAGAATAGGATTGAATCTCGATCCTCAACCCGGAAAATCCCTTTCCTGTCACTCCAATCCAAATTCCCCCGGACCCGCGTACATGCGGCAAGAGGTTCTTCCCCCCTGGGCAAAAGCCTCCAGCCGTGTACTCCTGCTCTCAACCTCACTCAAGAAGGGAAAACAGGTTATGAAGAAGTTGGTCAGCATGTTGTTCGCACTGGCGCTATTCACCACCGTCAACGGCGCTTTTGCCCAGAAGGACCCAATGGTGGGCGGCGCCGCAATGTATCCGTCCAAAAACATCGTTGAAAATGCACTGAACTCAAACGACCACACGACTCTGGTGGCTGCAGTCAAGGCTGCCGGCCTGGTGGACACGGTCGAGGGGCCCGGGCCGTTTACGGTTTTTGCTCCCACCAACGAGGCCTTCGGCAAACTCCCTGCCGGCACCGTGGACTCCCTGGTCAAGCCCGAGAGCCACGATCAGTTGACCAGGATCCTCACCTACCACGTCGTCGCGGGACACACCACCAGGGATCTGAAGAAGATGATCGCGGACGGCGGCGGCAAAGCCACGCTCACTACCGTCGAAGGCGGAACTCTGACCGCAACCATGCAAAGCGGAAAATTCCTTCTCACCGATGAAAAGGGCGGCACCGCGGCCATCACCATCCCCAACGTGTATCAGTCGAATGGCGTCATCCATGTCATCGACGCCGTTCTCATGCCGTAGAAGTGTGAACAGGCCCTGGCGCTCTCCCCCGGAACTGCCCTGCCGCAGCCTGCAACGCCGCCCCCGGCGTCAGGCTGCGGCGTGGCACGCTATTTCTGCTGGTCTTCCCCCACCCGCAACACCGCCAGGAATGCTTCCTGCGGAATGTCCACCTTCCCGATCCGCTTCATCCGCTTCTTGCCTTCCTTCTGCTTTTCCAGCAGCTTGCGCTTGCGCGTAATGTCGCCGCCGTAGCACTTCGCCAGCACGTTCTTGCGCAGCGCCGTCACCGTTTCGCGAGCCACAACCTTGGCCCCGATCGCCGCCTGGATTGCCACTTCAAATTGCTGCCGCGGAATCAGCTCCCGCATCTTCGAAACCAGCGCGCGCCCGCGCTCATAAGCATGGTCGTGATGCACGATGATGGAGAGCGCGTCGACGGGCTCGCCGGCAATCAGGATGTCGAGCTTCACCATCGGCGACTCCCACTCGCCGGCCAACTGGTAATCCAGCGAAGCGTACCCGCGCGAGATCGACTTCAGCCGGTCGTAAAAGTCCAGCACAATCTCGTTCAGCGGCAATTCATAGGTGATCATCACCCGCGTCGGAGTCACGTACTCAAAGTTGAGCTGCTTGCCGCGCTTCTCCTCCACCAGCTTGAAGATGCCGCCACATATTCCTCGTTGGTCAGAATCTTCGCCGTGATCACCGGCTCCCGGATGCTCTTGATATTTGTCGGCTCCGGCCAGCGCGACGGATTGTCCACTTCGAGAATCTTTCCGTCGGTCAGCGTGATGTGGTAGCGCACTCCCGGCGCGGTGGTAATCAGGTCCAGCTCGTATTCGCGCTCCAGCCGCTCCTGAATGATCTCCATGTGCAGCAGTCCCAGAAACCCGCACCGGAAACCAAAGCCCAGCGCCACCGAGCTTTCAGGCTCGAAGAAAAACGACGAATCGTTCAGCCGCAGTTTTTCAAGCGCGTCGCGCAACAGCGTGTGCTCGTGCGAGTCCACCGTGTAGAGCCCCGCGAATACCATCGGCTTGATGTCTTCAAACCCCGGCAACTGCGCCGCTGCCGGACGGCCGTCCTCAGTCACCGTATCGCCAATCTTGGTATCACCCACATTCTTGATGGTGGCTGCAAAAAATCCCACTTCTCCCGCGGAGAGTTGGCCGATCTCCACTGGCTTCGGCATCAGCACGCCCATCGACTCCACTTCGAACGCTTTGCCATTCGACATCAGCCGGATCCGCTGCCCCTTGCGCATCGTTCCCTGCATCACCCGCACCAGCACAATCACGCCCCGGTACGCGTCGAACCAGGAGTCGAAGATGAGCGCCTGCAGCGGCGCATCCGGGTCGCCCGTCGGCGGCGGCAGCCGGTGCACGATCGCCTCCAGCACCTCGGCTACCCCCTGGCCCGTCTTCGCGCTCACCGCCAGCGCGTCGGTCGCGTCCAGACCGACCGCCTGCTCAATGGCCTCCTGCGTGCGAACAATGTCGGCCGAGGGCAGATCGATCTTGTTGATCACCGGAATGATTTCCAGCCCATGATTGATGGCCAGGTAGGCATTGGCCAGCGTCTGCGCCTCCACGCCCTGGCTCGCGTCCACCACCAGCAGCGCGCCCTCGCACGATGCCAGCGACCGCGAAACTTCGTAGCTGAAGTCCACATGCCCCGGCGTGTCGATCAGGTTCAACTGGTAGGTGTTGCCGTCCTGCGCCTTGTACATCATGCGCACCGCGTGCGCCTTGATGGTGATGCCGCGCTCCCGCTCCAGATCCATGTCGTCCAGGATCTGCGCCTGCATCTCCCGCCCCGTCACCGAGCCGGTCAGCTCCAGCAAACGGTCGCTCAGCGTCGACTTGCCGTGGTCGATGTGGGCGATGATGGCGAAATTGCGAAGGAAACGTGCTTCCATTGGGCTCGCAAAACAAAGGCCTTAGCGCCTTGCCGCGCGCATTGCCCCATGGCATAGCTTATCATCGGCATAGTGCCTTCTGTGCCCTCACATTCGCCGTGGTGGTTGCGCCTTTTCATGCGTATGCCGGATGCCCCATGTCCAGATTTTGGGACATGGGAAACCACAGACCCCCGCCCACGGCCCTCAACCTCATCACCGGCAAGGGTGGGAAACCACAACCCTCAACCAATTCCGTTCTCAGTAAGATTCTGCCTCCTGCCGGCCGCCCTCCTGCTTACCCTCCCGCTCGCAGGCTGTGTTCCATCCAAGCCCGCCTCCTCCGGTCCGCCTCCCCAGGCCACTGCGCCCGCCGTCGCTGCTCCCGCGCCCACGGCCGCGCCCGCCGCTCCTCCGCCGCCCACTGTTGAGCAGCAGCATGTGCAGCAGCTCATTCGCAACGTTGAGGCGGCCTATGCCCGCGGCGATGCCGACTATCGCAAAGGCAAGTTGGCCGAGGCCAAGGCCGAATTCGACCGGGCCGTCGACCTCATGCTCTCAAGCGGCTTTGACATCAAGAGCGACCCGCAATTGTCCGATGAATTCGATCGCATCGTCGACCAGGTGAACGGCCTCGAGATGGATGCTCTCAAAGAGGGCAACGGATTTGTTCCCAAGGTCGAGCCCACACCCGCCGACGTGGCCAGCGACGTCACCTTCGCCCCCGACCCCAATCTCGTCGCCAAGGCCCAGGCCGACCTGGCCACCACCAGGTCCGATCTGCCCCTCATGGTCAACGAGTACGTGGCCAGCTTCATCAATTTCTTTGCCTACACGCAAAAGGGGCACAACACCCTGCTCCACTCCTTCCAGCGTTCCGGCCGTTACCGGGCCATGATTCAGCGCGTCATGGGCGAAGAGGGCGTGCCCCAGGACCTCATCTATCTCGCCGTCGCCGAGTCCGGCTTCCAGCCCCAGGCCGTCGATCGCAAATCCGGCGCCGGTGGCATGTGGCAGTTCATGCCTCACGGCGACTACGGCCTCTCCCGAAACCTCTACGTCGACGAGCGCTTCGATCCTGAAAAATCCACCCGCGCCTACGCCCGTTACATCAAGTTCCTCTACAACCAGTTGGGCGACTGGTACCTGGCCATGGCCGCCTACAACTGGGGCGCGGGCAACGTGCAGCGCGCTGTCCAGAAGACCGGCTACGCCGATTTCTGGGAGCTTTACAAGCGCCACAACCTGCCCGGCGAAACCCAGAATTACGTCCCCGAAATCCTTGCCGCCATCATCATCGCCAACAATCCCAAACAGTACGGCTTTGACGATGTCACCCTCGACCCCCCGGTGCTCACCGACACGGCCACTGTCAATTATTCCGTCGATCTGCGCCTGGTCTCTGACCTGGTCGGCGCCCCCGCCGATGAGCTCGAGGCGCTCAATCCCAGCCTGCTGCGCATGGTCACGCCGCCAGAGGCCCCCTTCGATCTCCATTTGCCCGCCGGCACAGCCACGCTGTTCGAGCAGCGCATCGCCCTCATCCCTGAAGCCAGGCGCGGCTCCTGGCGCTACCACTCCGTAGAAGCCGGGGATACGCTGGCTTCGGTGGCCCGCGAGTATCGCGTTCAACCTGCCGAATTGGCCGCCGCCAACCAGCTCAAGGAATCGGACTCCCTCGAAGGCGTCGAAGCCCTCGTGATCCCGGTGCCTCCCGCAGCCGCGCCTTCCACCCGCATGGTGCTTTACACCGCGCGCCGCGGCGACACCCTGGTCACCATCGCCGACCGCTTCGGTGTCTCGCTGGCTCAACTGCGGCGCTGGAACAGCGTCACGGGCACCAGGGTCGAGCCCGGCCGCCGCCTCCACATCGCCGAGCCCACCCTGGTCCGGCGGGCCTCCCGCAGCCGCCGCGGCAGCGCTTCCGCAGCCGCCGCAAAAGCTGGCTCCTCCGCGCCGGTCAGACGTTCCGGCGTCAATGCCCCACCCGCGACCGGAAGGAATGAAGCCCGGACAGCCCGGAAAGCCACACCCCGAGCGAAACACTCCAAGCGCAATCCCGCTCGGCACTCGCAAACTGCATCGCAATAACAAAAAATCTTTTTCAATCGCATTACATCCTTGTGTTTTGCTGGTCATTGTGTGCAAGCTATAGCTACAATGACTTCCGCATGCGGAGTGTTTCTGTCCGCGTTGCGATCAAACCTAATAAATCATGCAGCGGCAAGCCGCTGGAGGCAATCGGATGGATGACGTATTCAGGATGTACGCGATGAGTGCCGGCGACCCTACCGGCGAGCCCAGGGAAGTTGACGCCAATCGGGTCGGCGACCTGGATGAGGAAGACGAAGTCGAGACCTCCAACATACATACTTCATCGGACGACGATGAAGGAGTGGCTGATGCAACTCCAGTCCCGGTTGCGACGCCACCCGCAGCCAAGCCGGCCGTGAAGAAAGCCGCAAAGAAGACTGCCAAAAAAGCTCCCGCAAAAAAAGCTCCCGCAAAAAAAGCTCCAGGCAAAAAGGCTCCGGCAAAAAAGGCTGCCAAAAAGGCCGTCAAAAAAGCCGTCAAGAAGACAGTGAAGAAGGCCGCCAAGAAGGCCGCGAAAAAGGCCCCGGCAAAAAAGGCGGCCAGGAAGGCCGTAAAGAAGGCCGCCAAGAAGGCGGCAAAGAAGACTGTCAAGAAGGCGGTCAAGAAGGCTCCTGCAAAGAAGGCAACCAGGAAGACAGCCAAAAAGAAAAAGAAGTAGCGCTCGCGCGGCCGTGCGGGAGGCAAGCGAAAAGCCCGGTTCATCGCCGGGCTTTTTTGCGTCCGCAAACAGCTCCATCAGCAATCCGCCTTCTCGCGTCGCACCAGCGCGCGCCGCCCCCCCGACTTGCTACCGGCTGACCCCTGATCACTGACCACTGCTTTTGGCCGGGAAACCTCGAACCCCAACCATCCGTACTCTCCCTCCCTCGAATCCCCAAAAATAGTTTGCAGATTAATTCCCCCGTTGGCGCACAATCGTAAATAGAGAGACAAAGTAAGAGGCTCTCTGCCCAAGGTGGTTTCATTCTCGTCCAGAAAAACCCGCAACTCCTTGGTGCAGAGGTATCTGCAACCCAACTCCCGCAGAATCAATGAGCTGCGGCGAAGCCCAAATCGCATGTCTCTGAATACAAACGGTTTCTTTGCAGGGATGGGGGGGGGGCGCCCCCCATAGAAACCAACCCAGGAAAACCAAAATGTATACGGAGTGCCGTCAAATCAGGCTCAGCTGCGCCAAGTGTCACGCGCCCGGCCCGCACAGCAAAGTCCCTGCGTCCTTATTCCCTATTTCCCTGTTCCCTGGGCGGCAGCTCAGTTCCCAGGATGAATCTGCGCCGTGGAGACAACTCGCCATTCTCTTTGCGGCTCTAAGCCAAGCAAGGAGATATTATGTCCCAAGGAAAAGTTCTTGCTCTCGCAGCCCTCGCAATTGCCCTGACCTGCTGCGCACCAAAAGTACGAGCCCAGGTTGCCGTCGACGTTGGAGTGGAGCCTGTGTGCCCCTACGGCTATTTCGACTACGAGCCGTATGACTGCGCTCCCTATGGCTATTACGGGCCCGATTGGTTCGTCGGAGGCGTATTTTTTGGCGCCGGACCCTGGTTTCACGGTCCTAACGGCTTTTACGGCCACGTCGACAACCGTTTCGATCCGCGCAATGGGTACCATGGACCGGTGCCGTCGCGCGGAGCGCAGCGCTTCAACCACTTCCAGGCAAATGAGGCGCGGGATGGGAGAGGCCACGCAGGCACTGCCAGCCACGATGGAGGCGGTGAACACTCCCTTCCCGGATATCGCGGCGGCGGTGGCCATGGCGGAGGTGGCCATGGCGGAGGACGCCACTAAGGCCCAATCCAATCAAGCCAGGTGACTTAAGCCCGGTGACTCAATTCCGGTGACGAGATAAGACACCCCTCGGGTCTTATCTCGCCCCTGGGGTCTAATCCCGTTCCCGACACAAGCCTCCGTCGCAATTTTGGGGGGATCGTTGTCTGCGGGTAGCGCCCGATCAGGCAAACTTCCGCGCGCTGACAACAATAGGCGGTTTCTCGGCGTTGTGCTCGGGCAATTGATCGAGCAGAACCACGTTGAGCAGCGATTTGTGCACCTGGATGCGGCCGTTGTAACTGATGAATCCCAGCTTGCGAAAGCGATTCATGAAAAAACTCACGCGAGACCGTGTTGTGCCGATCATCTCCGCCAGGGTTTCCTGAGTGATCGGAGGAATGAAGGTCTCCGGTTCGCCCGGCTTGCCAAAATCCGCCATCAACAGCAGAATCCTGGCCAGCCGCTTCTCGCTGGAGTTGAAGAGCTGATCGACAAGATCGGCCTGGGTGCGCATGCTGCGTTCCAGCAGAAACTTCATGAACAGGTCGGAGAACTCATGCTCTTCATGCATCACCCGGACCATCTCTTCCCTCGTGATCTTGAGCGCCGTGCAGTTGTTGATGGCCGTGGCCGTGGACAATCGCCGCCCCGGCACCGCCGCGAGCGCGCCCTCCCCGACAAAATCGCCTTCCGAGAGAATCGTGATGGTCGCTTCTTTCCCGCCCTGCGAAACCACCGTGAGCTTGGCCCGCCCCCTCTGCAAATAAAAAACGGCGTCTGCCGGATCTCCCTGGGAAAAGAAGGGCTCCTTCTGCTTCAATTCGACGATTCTTCGGCCCAGGCCGGCGTTCGCAAGAAATGCGGCAGGGTCAAATATAGAGTGATCCTTGTTCATAATCGTCAACATCGAATCTCCTTTGATGTGCCTGAAAACGGCATACGGACGGTGTCGCACAGATCGAGGATCACCGGAAAATGACTCAGAGACAAAAAGCAGGAACTTCCGCTCAACCTGGCCGTTAACGCAACTCCCGCATCGCTTCCAGGGAACCGGCCGAATTTTCGGTGCGGATTTCCCGCGCTTGAGCGCCTGCTGCACTCAAGTCCTGTCCATCATCGCCTGAACCTGGAAACTTGTCTGTGCTGTTTTGATCAGTTTTGAGGGTCTTCGCTACGACCTGTTCAACCCAGCCGCCGCAAAGCGTCTTGTAACCGCCAGGCACGATGGCCCAACCGTATCATTTCTTGCTAGTTAGGTCAGTCGGGAGAACCACAACGCTTCTTTAGCCGCCTTCACCCTCGCTAAGCCTTTTCTCGTGCTGCCACCACTTTTTTCCGTTCCTTGATCAGCTTCGCCCGTTCCTTTTCCGGCATCGCCAGCACCTTCCTGGTCCGCGGCGGCAGCTTCTCGAGGATCAGCGCGTATGCCCGCCGCAACTGTTCTTCGATCTCCCGCGCCCGCAGCGCGTCCCACCGCTCCAAAGTGACCCAAAAGTGCTTGGCTGAATAAGGCGTCGGCCGAATCCCTTCGATTTCCAGCAGCTCATGAAAACGTTCCGCGCCGCAGTGAAACGCCAGCACGCCCACCCCGCTCCCATCCAGATCTGTCGAGCAGAACATCTTGCCGCCAATGTCCCGATCGCCCACCCAGTAAACCAGGTGATGCCCCCAACTCACCGTCTCTGTAACATGCGGCAGCGCAAGGCAAAATTCGCGGATACGTTCGTTGTTCATGGTTTCACCCCGAAGCTGCGTAAGTAATCGAACTTCGCTTCGAAGACCATGAACCTTCGCTCCAGTTCCCATTGCGCCGCGGCTTTCTGGCTGTCGCGGAGAAAATCGGCGCAAGCTGAAGGAACCTCTCCAGCGAATCCGGCCCGGCACGCGCCCACCATCTGCCTGTAATCGTCAGGCTTAGTCCACAAGCTCGCGCCGGGCAGGAAACTATGTTCAATCCCGGTCCGCGCCAGTTGCTTCAGATCGCGGTAGCTCAGACCGTAGTCCAGCGCCGCCCGCACGTACTCATGGGTAAGATCGATGCGGCTTACTCCCTCATCGTCCGTCGAGAGCGCCACCGGCACATGCGCCGACCGGTAAATCGGAAACGGATGAGCGTCGCCCTCAACGCCCAGAATTCCCTCGTTCGAGCTCAGGTTGATCTCAATCATGATGTGGCGCTGAGCCAGCTCAGTAAGCAGACCCCGCGCATTGTCCTCGTGCATCAAATCCACGCCGTGGCCAATGCGTTCCGCGTGTCCCAGCTCCACGGCCTGGCGAATGTGAAAGCGCAGCCCCTCCGTCGGCGTCAGGCCCTGGGCCAGCTCACCCGCGTGCAGCGTAATGTGCACCCGAGGATAGACGGAATGCAGATAGTCCACCATCTTCATCTGCAGCGTGTAATCGCGCATGGAGATGAACCCGTCCTCGGGCATCACGAAGTTGATGCCCACGAATCCTTCCCCGCCTTCACTTTTCTCATGCGCGTCCATGCTCGCCTGCACCGTCTCAAACCCCAACAGCGTCTGCGCAAACACCTGCTCCGGCGGAAAGCCGCGCAGCACCTGGTAGATGTACCGGATCTCCACACCGCACGCCGCCGCGGCCTGTGCCGTGCCGCACTGTTCCAATTGCCCGCGCTTCGTTTCGGCGTCGCGTACGTCGGCGCGGTCCACGCTCACCTCATCGCGCAGCCCGCGATCCAGCAGCTCCTGCCTGAAGCGCGCAAAGGCCTGAGGGTCGGCCTGCGCGAGCAGCGCATTCCAGCCGATGGCGTGGGCAATCCCCGCCGCGTGCCCGAAGGGCGGCGTCTCCATCAATTCCAGGTACTGCTCATTCTGCGCGGCTGCCCGGCCGGCCACTTCGTCCACCCACTCGCCCGTATGGCTCTTGTTCAGCCCGCCAAATTTTGCAAAGGTGGAAAAGAACTGGTCGTGCCCGCTCCAGCCCGCATAGGCCACAAAGCTGCGCATCGAAAATGAATTGATCAACCGGTCGTACAGCACCTGGTTCGCCGGCGTGATATTTCCCGAGAGATCTTTCGCAGCAATCAGCTTGTCCTTGTCCGGCTTACCGGTGCATGGCGGCGGGGCAAAGCTGAGCGTTGTCGTGTCCACGCAAAGCCCATCCTCCCCCGCGTCGCGAATGAACGTCTCCGCATAGACCGCGCCGGAAAGGTGGACGTGCAGATCCGCGCCCTTGGGAAAATCGGCCAGAAACGCCCTCAACGCCTCCGGCCCCTGGTGCAGGTTGGCCTCGTAGATGAGTGCGGCCCGCGTCTCTGCTTTGGTCGGGGGTCCTGGACCCTGCGTGCCGATCTGATGCCCACACCCGGCTATCGCGGCAACGGCAAGGCAGGCGAGCGACCGGCGGACCATCAACGGCACAAGGCTATGCATAATTGTTTTCCAGTGTAGTGCACCGCCGTTCTCCCGCGTCCAGGCCCGGCAGCGATTTTTCTTATTCAGAATCAGGAAAACACGGTCCCCAATCGTCTTCTCCGGTTTGGTTTCGACAATTGGAACTTGATATACTGTTCAGGTTGTTGCGGCGCGCCGTTGGTGGACTCACCCACCCATTTGAACGGTTCCACGAATCTTCTGCCTTCCGGCATCGTGCAATTCGCTCAAAAATTTGCAATTCCAAGTCTGCACTGAGGCCAGGTAGCTCAGTGGTAGAGCGCGGCCCTGAAAAGGCCGGCGTCGGCGGTTCAATCCCGTCCCTGGCCACCACTCTCTAAACGAGCGCAATAATTTCAGGTGACCACTGACCACTGACCACTGACCACTGAACACTGTTCCCCGTTCTGCGTTACCCTAGTTCCTTATGGGGCGCATCCGAATACTCTCTGACCTGGTGGCTAACCAGATCGCCGCGGGCGAAGTCGTGGACCGTCCGGCTTCGGTGGTCAAGGAGTTGCTGGAGAATGCGCTCGACGCCGGCGCAACCCGCATCCGGATCGAGGTTGAGGGCGGTGGGCGGCGGCTGATCCGTGTCTCGGACGACGGCGCAGGGATGAACCGCGACGATGCGCTGCTGGCCTTCGAACGCCATGCGACTTCAAAGCTGCGCACCGCCGACGATCTGCTCTCGATCGCCACGCTGGGGTTTCGTGGCGAGGCGCTGCCCTCAATTGCCTCGGTGGCGCGCGTAACCCTGGAAACGGCGACGAATGAAACTCCGGCCGTTCCGGGAACGCGCATGGAGATCGCGGGCGGCAGGATTCTGCACGTCGAGGAAACCGCTCTGCCCCAGGGAACCACCCTCGCCGTCGCCGATCTGTTCTTCAATACGCCCGCCCGGCGAAAATTTCTGCGCGCGGAGTCGACAGAGCTGGCCCATGTTACGGCGCTGGTGACCCACTATGCCCTGGTTCATCCCGAAAAGCACTTCGAACTGATTTCGGCCAGCCATACGCTGCTGTCCGCCACGCCCGTTACGCGGACTGCCGAACGGATTTATCAGATTTTTGGGAAGGAGACACTGGGGCAGCTTTTGCCCTTTGCCGCCGAAACTCCGCTCGAACGTGCCGGCCTGCCCGAGCCGCCTCCGTGGAAAGTGGATCCAAACCAACCGGTGCGCATTCCCGGCACGATGCGGCTGACCGGGTTCTACTCCAAGCCCGAGCTTCAAAAGCTCAATCGCAATTCCATCTATATTTTTGTAAACAAGCGGCTTATTCGCGACCGGCTGCTTCTGCACGCCCTCACGGAGGCGTATCGCAATGTGATTCCTCCCACCAGCTTTCCAGTCGTGCTCCTGTTCCTCGAGATGCCTCCCGAAGAGGTGGATGTGAACGTGCACCCGGCCAAGACTGAGGTGCGCTTCCGCCAGCAGACGCTGGTTCACGACTTTGTCCGCGACAGCCTGCGCATGGCGCTCATCAAGGCCCGGCCGGCCGCCGGATTTCTGGCTGCACTCGATTCTCAGCCCACCGCCAGTTCCTCGCTCATGCCTCCCGCGGCATCGCCGCTGCCCGGCTCGCCCGGTAACACGCCGCATATGCCCATGCCGGACTCCGACTCCGAGACCTTCCTTTCTGCGCGCTCCGGTGCTGAGCCGTTTCAACTTACGCCCCGCATGCCCTCGCCCGTTCCCGGCGAGTTGCCCTTTGACGGCCGGGGATTCGATCCGGGTGGTTTTGACCGGCAGGCGTGGGGTGAAGCTGCGGCCACACTCTTCCAGCCTGTCGACGCGCCCGATGCCGCGGCCGCCACGGCGCTGGTCGAGGCCGAACAGGCCGCAGCCAATCTAAACCACCTGGGCTCGCTCAAGCCCCTCGGGCAGTTGCGCGAGTCATTCATTCTGGCCACGGGCGAGGACGGATTGTGGATTATTGACCAGCATGTGGCCCATGAACGAATTCTTTTTGAAAAAATTTTGCGGGATCGGAATGTGGAGCAGGTTCAGCGCCAAAGACTCCTCATGCCGCTGCTGGTGGAGCTGAAACCTGAACAAATGATTGTATTTGCACGCATTGCCGAGGAGCTGGAGAGGAATGGGTTCGAGGTTGAGCCCTTCGGTCCGCAGATTCTCGCTGTAAAGGCAGCTCCCGTAGGGCTTGAAGGAGCCGCGCTGGAGCGGATGCTCGGCCAGGTTATCGAGCAGTCGGGAGACTACTCTGAGGAAACCAAGCAAAATGAGGAGCTTACGGCGCTGCGGACGCGGATCGCCGCCTCCATCGCCTGCCATTCGGCCATCAAAGTGAACACCCCTCTTGACCCGGCACGTATGGAATGGCTATTGTTGGAACTTGCGAAGACCAGCCACCCAACCAGTTGCCCGCATGGACGTCCAATAGCTTTGCTGTATTCTTGGAAGGAGATCCAGCGGGCCTTCCACCGGATTTAGAGCTTCTGGAAGGTGGCCACTCTTGCTCTCAGGAGCAGGGTTGCCGGGCGCTACGAGGAACACCGGGGAACCGTATATCCCGGAATGCAGTACCTTAGTTGACGCAACGATCAGGATGGCGGCCGCAGCCGGTTTTCCATCCAAGGTCAGGTCGGCGTCGACCTTGATGGGGCAAAACAGGACGCAATATCTCTGGTTATGCCGTATCGCCAGCCTGGAAGTGAGGTTTTTCTTTGACAGCAGAGCAATTGGAAGCTTCGCGCGCCGAAAGGATGCGCCTGAACGGAAACGGTGCCCTCACCTTGGAGGATGCCCGTACCTGGATTGAGGAGACCGGTTTGTGTCTCTTCCTGCCCCGGCGCCAGTTTGCCGCCGCCATAGCGCCTTCATTTGTAGAGGCCATTGCAGGGGAGTGGAATCCTACCCCCGATTCCCGCAAGATCGCAGTTGCCGAAGAGTTGCTGGTGCGGCTGGAGACGGACGGGATCGCGGTCCGCCTGAACCTACTGGGTCAGCCGGGCGAACAACCGGACTTCGTAGTCGCAGCCTGGGTTTTGCCTTACGTCTATGCCCTGAGGGGCGACCGTGACTGGCGTCGCAGCCCGCAATTGACCGGCTCACGCCAGGTTTCGCCTCTGGCCATCCAGGCTTACAAGCAGCTGGAGGCAGGCGACGCCACCATCCCGCAGCTCAAACATGCATTGGGCCGGGAAGTGACGGAGGGCGCGGTTCTGCGCGCCATCACCGAGCTCTGGCAGCAGCTTCGCATCATCCCCATCGTCTCGGCTCCAGGCCAGCCTGCTCAGTGGCAACTGCTGCGGCAGCGTTTCCAAAAGGCCATTGCCGAAGGAGCATCCACTTCTCAGGTCACGGCAATCTCGGTGCTCGCTTCCATCTATATGCAGGCGGTTATCGCGGCTTGTATGGAAGACGTCGAGATGTTCCTCGCGCCCCTCACGGCGCGCAGCAAGATAAGGGAAGTACTGCGCGGGCTGGTGGCTACGCGCCAGGTGCATACCATTTCGCTGGGCCACGCCCCGCTCTATTATGTGGCTGGAACCCTGCCCGAATTTGCCACTGCTCCCACCGTCTATGCCAGTTCATCCATGGCTGCTTCTCCATATTTCATGCACTCCCGCGACTTTGAGGAAGAGCCTGTGGAACCGGTGCTGAAGCCGGCTGCGCCGGTCGCTCCTCCGGTTGCCGCAGTGGCGCGGAGTTCCTCTGAGCCTCACGCTCCGCGAGTTCCAGGCGCGCGCATCCCGGTATCGGCCGGCAAGTCTGCGGGCGCACGGCCTCACTTCAGCCGTTCCGCCGCTCACTCCCGCGACCGCAAGCCGGCGCAATCGTCGTCAGGCAGCCGCCCCGCGCGGCGGCCAAATCGTGAAGCACGGCCGGCTGGAACGCGCGCCGCAAACGGCTTACGCCCTGCTTCCGGCACACGCTGGACGGCGAACGGGTCAAGCAATGGCAGCGCCAAGCGCAATGGGGCTCATGCTGGCGCCGCATCGGCCAACGGTGCGCGTTCTAACGGAAATGGCAAGGTCCATTCCGCCCGCCCCGCGAGCGGCATCTCCAGCGCCCGCAACGGGAAGCCATCCGCT
>Ga0182014_10005559_pt1 | contig 13958 bp, 13 predicted proteins | sample 612S2DmetaG_FD_120489 | JGI IMG/M metagenome (GOLD analysis project Ga0182014, IMG submission 120489) | Permafrost microbial communities from Stordalen Mire, Sweden - 612S2D metaG | ecosystem: Environmental > Terrestrial > Soil > Wetlands > Permafrost | place: Sweden: Stordalen | collected... | reverse complement strand
GAATAATTATGATTGAAGAAAAACTCGAAATACTTCTGATAACTTATAATCGATCTAAAGATCTTGAAAATACGTTTGAGCAATTATTAGAAAGTCCATTTGCAAAATGTAAATTAACTATTCTTGACAACTGTTCTGATGATGATACTCCTATTGTTTGCGAAAAATATTATGAATTATTTCATAATTTAAAAATTATTAGACATGCAAGAAACATTGGCGCTGTTTCAAATTATTTACGAGCAGTCGAAATTTCTAAATATAAATACTCATGGATATTATGTGACGATGACAATTACGATTTTTCAGATTGTGATGACATAATTGAAGCTATAATGACAGGAAAATTTGATTTAATATCTGTAGGACATCCTAATTACTCTAATTGGATTAGGGGAGTAGAAACTACAGTTAAAAAATTGATTGAAAGTGGTTCAACTTTTTTTATCACTCAATCATTTTTGCCAAGCACTATTTATAAATCGGAGTTATTTGATTCAAATTGTATTTATTATGGTTATCTTAATACTTGTAATTTTTTTCCAACCTTTGCATTTATTAATAAGGCTATAGAAAAAAATTTCAGTGTTTATGTCTCAAAAAAAACTATTGTCTCTCGTTCAAAAAATGATATAGGATTTTCTATAATGGAATGGTATTCAGGATGGTTAAATTCATGCTTATTAATTGAAAATAAAGATTCACGCATAAAAGCTGCTAGAGAATTGCCAGTAAAAGGTAATAAGTTTATTTTCTCAATGATATATTCAGAGAAGATTCTTAATAAAAAAAGATTTCCAAATATTTATCTATCTTTTTTCTCTGGATTCTTATTAATTTTTTGGGGTAGTAGAGAATTCTTTTCTTGTTTTTTAATAATTTTTGCAATTTTAATCCCTTCAACTTCTTACAAATATTTCAAAAAAATTTACAATAATTTTTAGAAATAAAAAAATTATCAAAAACGGACTTTATTGGAATGTCGAGAAAATGATTTCAGTAATTTGTGTATTTAATGACAAAAATATTTTAGATAAATTTTTAATGAGAAGTTTAAAAAATCAGACTAAAGAATATGAACTCATACTTTTAGACAACACTAATAACAAATTTAAATCAGCTGCTATGGCCTTAAATTACGGCGGCAAAAAAGCTAAAGGCACATATATAATGTTCGTACATCAAGATATAGATTTGGAATATAATGATTGGTTAAGAGATGCGGAAAAAATTTTAGATTCATTAAAAAATCTAGGAATAGCCGGAATAGCCGGTTGTTCTGAGAATAAAAAATTAATTATTTTTACTAATATTAAAGATGGTATCCCTGCTAAGGTGAATAACTGTGGAATCAAAATTAAAGTTCCCAAAATTGTTCAAACAGTAGATGAATGTCTTTTTATAATACCAAAATCAATTTTTAAGAAAATACAATTTGATGAAAATAATTGCCCGAATTGGCACTTATATGCTGTAGATTACTGTTTGACTATTAAAAGATTCCATAAAAATGTATTTGTTATTCCACTTTCATTATATCACGTTTCTAGTGCAGATTCTTTTTCAAATAGTTACTTTTTAACTTTAAAAAAAATCTCAAAAAAACATAGAAAATATTTTAAAAAAATATATACTACATGTGGATATTGGAGCACTAACCCTATACAAAGACAAAGTACAATAATTTTAAATTATATTACTCAGAAGTATAAAAAGAACAAATAATTAATATAAAAATTTAAAAATCTTAAATTATAATTAATATTCCATTATAGTATTTTAAGAATTATCAAAATAATACTCAAGTAGAAATTTGTTTGTAGGACTTTGAAATGTATATCTAATATTTGGACTAACTTAATTAAAGAATAACTCATATTGATTAAAGAGAAATATAAAAAAAATTGAACTTGATTATCCAGATGATTTGTTTTTTTTATCAAATTTAGATTAAATAATCTAAGAATCATAAAAATCTTTTAACGAGGTATGATGAACCCAAATGTCGCTATAATTATTCTAAATTGGAACGGTTGGCAAGATACCATAGAATGTTTAGAATCATTATATCAAATCGATTATCCTAATTATGAAGTTATTGTTTTAGATAATGATTCCTACAATGAATCAATAAAAAAATTAAAAGAATACTGTGATGGAAAAATTGAGATTAAATCAACATTTTTCAAATATAATCCCTTAAATAAGCCCATCAAAATTTTAGAATATAAAAATAAAGAATTAGGAAATTTAAATACAAATAAAAATGAAACAGATAAAATACTATCAAATAGGAAGCTAATACTAATTAAAAATGACAAAAACTATGGATTTGCAAAAGGAAACAATATAGGAATAGAATATGCAGTAAATAATTTAAAACCAGATTATATATTACTTCTAAACAATGATACAGTGGTAGATAAAAATTTCCTATCAAATTTAATAAATTGCGATGATAAAAAGCAACAAATAGCTGCTATTCAACCAACAATCTACTATTATGATGATAAAGATAAAATTCAACTAATAGGAAGAAAATTTAATTTATATACTGGTAGTGACTTAAGTATAACAAGTATTGATGGTAATTTCATCGATTGTGATACATTGAATGGTGCTGCAATGTTAATTAAGAATTCTGCAATTGAAGTAGTAGGTTTAATTGATGATCGGTATTTTATGTATGCAGAAGAAACTGATTGGTGTTTTAGAGCTAAAAAAAGGGGTTTTGTCCTCAGAGGTTGTAAAAAATCAAAAATCTGGCACAAAACCTATTCCAGCTCCGGCGGTAAAATTAACCCTGTATTACTTTATTATTGGAATAGAAATAAAATTTTATTCTACCAAAAGAATTTTAGGAGATATTTACCCATTTTCATCATTTTCCATCTTAAAAGAATTACAATTCAAATAGGAATTTTTTCATTAAGATTAGATTTTAAATCAATTAAAGGTATTGTTTATGGTTTTATTGATGGGATATTAAATAAAAAAGGCAGTTTAAAACGTTCATTATAAAAAATGGCTTTATTATCTTTTATACATTATATCTTAAGCAACGCTCTTCCATTTATAATTTTTAATCGTTTTCAAAGCCCATTACCCAAATTAAGTTTCAAATCTTGTTACTTCATCTAATAATTATTTTTTCAGCTAAATCAGCATTACAAAACAAATAGGTACATATGGTTGGAAAATATGATGGAAATGATTATGAGTTTTAAAACCTCAATTTGCAGTTTAAGACATTCCAAACTACAGACTAAGAAAAAATTAATTAGAAGATATGCTATATAAAGAGATGATTGGACAACCAAAGAAGTCGAAACTGATTCTAGATAGATTTAACATTAATACTCCTTAAAACAAGTGATAATCATATTAAGAAGTTTGGGACTGAAATTCGCCATACTTTAGACACTCAACCACAGAAGACAAGCCGATTCTGTAAGAACTTTTAAAAAAAATATGGATCAGGCCTTACCTAGAAAACTCATATAAAGATTTTTTTTGGAGGTATGAATATTCAACACAAGTTGTCAGATTGCATTAGTAAATCCTGAAGAACAAACGAATCTTTAGGTTAATTTATAAATAACATGCAAGAACTTATGAATATGGATATTGCAATTGTTTGTCATACTGAATTTGGATTTGTAAAAAATAAAAAAATTATATTTAATAAAAGTGCAAATAAAGGTGTGACTAATGGCGTTGAAAATTTAACAAAGTTAGCTGATAAATATGGAGCTAAGATAACATTCGCTGTCTGCCCAGAAGTAGTCCAGTATTTTCCTGAATCAAAACATGAAATTGGTTTACATATCCACCCGGGATGTAAAGAATTTTCTATAGGAGAGAATAGTTTTTTTGTTGGTGATTCATTCCTCTGGAAACAATGCACTCAGTCCAATAATTCTACAGTTCTAGTTAATCACAGCTTTAAAGAACAATTATCCCTGATTAAAACAGGTAAAGATTATATAAATGAATCATTTGGTGTAGAAGTAAGTTCTTTTGTATCAGGTCGATGGTCAATAAATAATGAAACTATTAAAGCTTTATTAAAAGCGGGAATCACACACGAGTGTTCATCTCAGCCTTCACATAAAACATCTTATTATGATTGGTCACAACAACCGAGATTGCAACAACCCTATAGACCTTCTATAGTAAACTATCAGGAAAAAGGAAATTCTAAAATTATTATTTTACCCATTTCACAAACTTTGTTATATGGAAACGTTAACCCAGAAATTATTCCTTTAGTAGGCTCTAAATGGTTATTAGCCTGTTTCCTGGAATATTATCATAATAAAATGCCCTTTTTTCAGATATGCCTTCATTCGCCCATCATGACAGATTCTTTTTTCATAAATCAAATGGATAAACTTCTGAATTTCATCTCTAAATTTAATGTTTCATTCAAATTTGCATCAGAAATAGATCAATGTGATAAACACCAAATACCATTAAACACCAAAAAATTATATTATATTAATGCTATAAATCAAAAAATTATTAAAGACTTATCTCAATCTTTAATAAAAAAATTTATAAGAAAATAATGGGTAAACTTATGGCAAATTACGATGAAATAGACCTCGAAGAATGGGAAAATAGATATAAAAATATCTCAAGAGAGAGATATTTACATGATCATTGGTTTCATTTGATTACAAATTCAATATCCATTTATTGTAATGAAAAAAATGTCTTAGATTTAGGTTGTGGGACTGGAGTTGTAAGTAAAGAAATAAAAAAATACACCGATGATTTAACAGCTGTTGACAATTCAGATGCAATGGTAAAATTTTTTAAAACTCGAATTAACACTATAAATGTTTTTCGTGCAGATGCTCACAATTTACCATTTAAAAATCACACATTTGACGTCGTAGTTACTATAGGTCTTTTTGAATATGTGGACCAAAAAAGAGTAAGTGAGGAAATCGCTCGTGTTTTAAAGCCATCAGGCTACTGGATTTTCATGTCCCCAAACAAATATAGTCCAATTTTTATAATAACGAAATTAATTACAAAAATATTAAAAAAAAGATATGATCGAAATGAACCATCCAAAAAAGAAATGATCAATCTTTTTAGAAAAAATAAATTTAAAATTATTGAATTTAGAATGGACGACGGTTTAATATGGCTACCAAACTTTTTAGACAAACATATAGGAATAAAAATTTACAAAAACATCGAAAAAATTTTTAAACCTTTCGAACAAAACCCAATCAGTACTCATATGATGTTTGTCTTGAAGAAGACTTAAAAAATGTTAAAAATATGATCTAAGATTTTATTCCTAAGACAACAATGGATATTTGCGATAATAAGTATCAGAAAACTTGAAAATAGGAAGATGGAGACATTGTAAGCAAGATCGAGGGCACTTTTTTACCATCACTAACCAAATATAGTAGATTTTTTCACCATTAACTCAAATATTTTAAAATAATAAAAAAATTATTGAAATAATTCATTCGCACATGACTTAATTAAGTCTTCACATAACTAAAGAAACTTTTTCATATAATTTTAAATATTCTTCTGCAGTCTTTTGTATATTAAATCTCACATTAAACTCTTTTTTCGCACGTTTGCCAATGATTAACCTTTTTTCCTTGTTTTTAGCTAATTCTAAAATTGCTTTACTAAGTTCTTCTGGGGATTTAGGTTTAACTAAAATACCTGTTTCCATATTTTTAATTATTTCTGTAAAAGCTTTTATATTAGTGGCTATTACCGGTTTACCATATGAAAAAGCTTCTAACGTAGCTATTGGTAATCCTTCAACTAAAGAAGGTGAAACAGAAATATCACATCTTTCTAATAGATCCCATTTGCCAGTTTTTGGAGATACAAATCCAGTAAGTATAACTCTGTTACTAATATTCAGATCAGATATCAATTTCCTTAATTTAGATTCTTCATTCCCGCTTCCTGCTATTATTAACCTCGATTTAGGAATCTTATTATAAATCAACGAAAAAGCCTTTATCAAATCTTCTGGACGTTTTACAGGAATTAGTCTCCCAAGAAATAAAATAATAAATTCATTTTTTTCTATTTTATACTTTTTAAGAATATCAACTTCAGTTTTTCCTGTTTCTTGCAAATTTATGCCATTTTCAATGGTATAAATTTTTGGAATTTCAGATCCCGAATCAACTGCAGCTTTTATCATACTCTTACTCACTACTGTATGAATATTAGTTCCTTTAAGTGTTATTTTCAATAAAAAAGCCGTGAATTTATTTAATTTCATTCCATATCCAACTTCTTTATTTAATTGAATGTCACCACCATGAGATGTACATATTAATGGAATATTTAATAATTTTGCAGGTAATAATGCTATAAAACCGGCTGGAAACGACGGATGTGCATTAATCACATCGGGTCTTTCCTTCCTTAAATAATTATAAAAATTAATCATGTTAATAATATTAGAAAAAAAGAATCCAATATATCTAATTTTAGATTGATTTAAAATCGGAAATACTTCTATTAAATTAGGAATAGGTTTTTCTGTAGTAATTTCTGTACAAACTAATTGAATCTTAGCTTTCGAACTTAATTTTTCAGCAAGATCATAAACTAAATTTTCATATCCTCCATTAACTGGAAACTTAGAAAATATAATTAACGATACTTTAATTTTATTTCTCATCTTATTCCCCTTAAGAAATAAATTTATTAATTTCAATTTATATTATTTTTAAACTTTGCGATTTTTGGGCTGTAATTTTAACATGTGTTAATTTTTTTCCACTCTTTTTCTTGTCCATTTTTTCATTTTAGGTCTAGAAGCTTATTGTTCTTTATTTGTTTTTATTTGTTTTTATTTATTCTGTTCTTTTTTTTGTATTAATTTTCCACAGTAAATATAAAAAATTTTTTAAAGAAACTATAATCAACTTTCCTGAAACTATTCGATGAACTTCAATTTTTTTTAGTGAAAGAAGTTATCGAACTGATTTAGTTACCTAAAAGACATATTCTTCTCATAAATCTTCATTAAATTCAGATCTAGAAGTAAGATTACGTATCATAATTTTAGTAATAACAATCATATACGAAAAAATGAATGCTGCAAAATATATCTCTATGCAAAATGCTTATCTATCAAAATTTAAAGAGTTCTACAAACTATATTTAAAAGCTGTCCATAAATCAATTAAAGATGGAGTGATTAAATGGAAAGTTTAAGCATAACTGAATTAATTTATTTGTTTATATATACGAATTTAATTTCAAAAATCCCTTCTTCAATCGGGGGAAACATCTTAAGAATGAGAATTTTAAAAAATTTGCTAGTTCTTGGAGATGGATCTTCAATCTCAAACAATGTCGAGATACTTAATCCACAGAATATTCATATTGGGAAAAAGGTAGGTATTGCATTTAAAGTCATATTGGATGGTAGAGGATGTATAGAAATTGGGGATTATTCTATAATAGGATTTGAATCAATATTACTAACTAGCACTCATAAACACGGTTCAAATCGTATTCCAATTATTGAACAAGGAATGTATCATGCCCCTATAAAAATACGTGAAAATGTGTGGGTAGGTGCTAGAGTTATAATTTTACCCGGGGTTGAAGTTGGTGAAGACGCTATAATCGGAGCCAACGCAGTTGTAACGAAAAATATACCCCCAAGAGCCATTGTGGGTGGTGTACCTGCAAAAGTTATTAAATATCGCTAAACTATTTACTTATATTATTCAGATTTAAGTAGTCCTTAACAGAACCGTCATCATAAATCTGTGAAAAAGATTCGTTCAATAATACATTATCAGCATTGTAGTTAACCTTATACGGAGAACCTGATAGTTTAATTGGTTCTGTCATCATTCGAGATCTGATCATAATTAAATTATTTGATTGATTCGTAAAATATCCATAATAAATATTGTTATCCATAAAAATTGCGTTTCTATATCCTAAACTATTCATCACGTCCCCATAGTAATCATCAGTTGATATAGTGTAAACCCCAAAAGTTTCTGATGAGTAAATAGCTGCTAACTCTGATTCTGATAATGCTGTTGTAAAAACAGAGTTTGGATCAAAAATATGATTATCAACGTTCGCTTCAGGGCTTGTGATTAATGCAAACGCAATAAAAAATGCTAAAATACTGAATAAAGCTTTATTTTTTATTTTATTAAAAATGATTAGAAATGTAATTGCCAAAGGAATGGATAAAATTACAAAAGCAAAGTAATACCATCTCTCGGGCACTATAAATGTGCCTAAAAAGTTTGAGATGAATGCAATTGTTAACAAGATTAAACCTGTTATAGCTAAGAAAAAGGTTTCATTGTTTCTAAATTTTTTATTTATCATGAAAAAACAGCCCAATATCGATAGAGCTGATAATAAGTATAGGCCCATATAATCAAAAATCTTTTCTAATATAGGTATAGTATTTACAGTAGCCTGAGCGAGCCCTGGCTCGCTAATGAAATTATCTACACTAAATCCCCACTGTAATATCCCTACAAAGCCGTTGAGACTTCCAGATACGTAAGTCCACCACCCAAACATGAAAATAGCGAAAAAAAGTGCTATAGTTAAACTAAACTTAAATTGAGTGCCTTTAATTGCATCTCGAGAACTGTAATATCCACTATAAATTGTTGATAATAAAAAGCCTAAGAAAATAACTAGAACAGAAATAAATGCAGCTATAGTATGCATCAAAACCAATACGATCATGAAAAGTAAAGTTAATATTTTTGATTTGACACTCTCAATACTAATCAATAAGTAAATTATAATAAGGAGTATTGGAGGTCCTAAAGTATTGGGTATGGGAGAATAACCGAAAAAAATACTCGTATTAGCAATGACCACCATCAATGCTGCTAAAAGTCCTATTTTTCTATTGAAAATGTGTTTTCCAATCAGAAATGTGAAAACAGTGTCAAGGAAAACCTGTAGGAAACTTATTGAAAACATTGCCGCATCTTTATAGTCAAAAGAAGATAAAATTGAAGTTAAAGCTACTTCAAGATGAAATATAGGCAAATTAGAATAAATTGTGTTAGTAGGTATGTATCCTCCGCTAATTATCTTCATTGTGACTGTTTGATGCCACCAAGGATCCACTCCAACTAAACTAGAAGGAAAAATTAACAATTCAGAGAATTCTAATAACAACCCGAATATTATTATTTGTACTAAGAGATGATGGGTGATGTTTTTAGATGAATAAAAAATTTCAAGTAAAATCACTGGAAAAATTAATGAAGCTATAACAAAATAAGAGAGAGGCCTAACATATAATTCTGGCCTTAAATAAATTGAGAGAATAGCCAAAAAAAGGAGGATATAAAAAGATATATTCAATATTCTGGTTATAATATTATTTTCATTTGCACTTATACCTAAATCTACATTATCTCTTATAAATAGCCAGAATAAACAAACAAGTAATATCAACATTCCCGCAATCGAATAAAGAAAATCATTTTTAAATATAGTGAATATTATTAAAATAGTTGCAACGAAAATCCCGACTATTGCCATGGTTTTATCAGGATTTTCTATGATTAAACTTTTGAAAATTGATTTAAATTCCATAATAATCCTCAAAAAAAGCTTTCCACGTATCAAAAACTTTTTCATAGTTAAACTCTCTTTTGACCTTCCTTAGAGATCTTGCTATGACTTCTTCTTTATTTTTATAATTAATAAAATCTATTATATTTTCTTTAATGCAAACGTTTGAATTGTTCTCTAGTATAAAACCAGTTTTTCCATTCTCTATTACATCTAGAATTGCACCAGCTCCTGTTGCAAGTACTGGTGTTCCACAAGCCATTGCTTCTAGTATAATGTTAGGAAGTCCTTCTGTGTATGATGGTACAACCAGTAATTTTAGTCGGTTAAGATAAACTGGGACTTCTTCATGAGATATCCATGGAAGTAACTTTACTTTCGTATTCAAATTATTCTTACTTATATATTCACTAATTTCGTCCTTTAAACCCCCATCTCCACAAATCAAAAATTCAAGGTCCGAATTTATTTTAATCAACTCTGGAATTGATTTTAGAAACTCTTCAACTCCTTTTTCTTTACTTAAACGGCCAATATATCCGATTATATTTTCTCTTTTACTAAGTTCTGTTTTTATTTTGAAATTATCAAAATCAATGAAATGTCTATGCATTATCACAATTTTTTCTTTGTAATTTTCCAGATTCCATTCTTTTACAAGTTTCTCTGAATAAATTATAATTTTATCTGATAACTTACAATTTATATTAGAAAGAACTTTAGCAAATATAGAAAACTGGTCATCTGCAGATTCAAGTGTTTTAATGGCAGATCCTGCAAAAACCAAAAAAACTTTTTTACGCATTATTTTAATCATTAACATAGGTAAAACCAGAGTATCTCCACCCATAAAAAAGATCCATCCATCTATATTTTTTATTTTCAAAATCTTATAAGAAATCTTTATTTGAGTCAAAATATACTGGAAAGCCCTGCTAAGCAAATTATTTTTTGAATTATGTTTTATTTCATATGCTTTGAGTCTTTCATCATTCTTAAAAACTTCATATCCTACATCACCCGTGACAACTACCAGTTCATTTGAAAGAGTATATATTATTTCGATTAGATTGGATAGAGGAATAACTCCTGATTCAGTTACAGGAAATGTAAGAATGCATAAATTAACTTTTTTCATTAAATTCTCTCACAATATTTTTGTAAAGTAATTCAATTTTATTCATTACAATATCTAAATTGAACACTTTACTAACGATTACTTTCCCATTTTCTCCGAAAGAACGTTTTAAATCCTCATCATTTAAAATAGAAAACATAGCATCCTTTAAAGAATTTTTATCATATTTAACTGCATATCCTGCTCTCTTATGAATTATATCTTTTATACCGCAACCTTCTGTCACTACCACTGGTTTACTAAATGAAAAAGCCTCTAGAACAGTGTGACCAAACGCTTCATAAATAGATGGAAGTACATAAAGATCAGAGTCAATAAATGCCTCATACTTATTTTCACCATAAAGTGGACCTGTAAAAATAACTTTATTCTCAATTAATGAACCTTTGATCATTTTTTTCAAATTCGATGTTTTTCCCGGACCAACAATTATCAATTTTATATTTCCCATTTCTTTAGATAACAAGTAAAATGATTTTAGAAGTAAATCTATCCCTTTTATTTTATGGATTCTACCCAAATAAAGAATAACATTTTCATCATTTTTTATATCATATTTTTTTCTGAATAATCCTCTTTTAGGGAGATTTTGATCCTTGATTAAATTTATTCCATTTGGAATTATTTCTATTTTATTTTCAGGAACTCCCATTTTTTTATACTGATTCAATTCTGTTTCAGTTAAGGCGATAACTATAGCTGCATCTTTTAAAAGTTTATATCCCCAAAAAAAATCATAAACTTTTTTTAGTTTTTGTTTTTGAAAAAATGGTAGAACCGAACCGTGTGCCTGTAAGATATAAGGTTTATCATATAATTTCGAATATATGTGAACAATATTATTTTGATAAGAACGAAACTCATGTAAATCGATTAAATCAAATTTTTGAATGTTACTTTTTATCCATTTTTCCATTGAAGGTGAATATAAAAATGAAGCAAAGTTAAATACACATTTGAAACAAATGACCTCAACCCCTTGCTTTTCAAGTTCAATAACATAATTTTCGTTATAATTAAGATCTGTAGTGATTAAAGTAATTTCATGGCCACGTTTTGATAGTTCTTCTGATAAGTAGTAAACTCCTTTTACAGGACCACCAAATTTAGGATTAAAGAATGGTATGACTTGTAAAATCTTCATTTACAATACCCCATTTCATTTACTACATCTTGTTCATTAGAATTTTGAAGGTGTTTTGCCATCTCATAAATTAAAAGTGTGGCTAGAGAATCCGTAACCAAACTAGCCATTATTTCACTTTCAAAAAGTAGATTTAAAAGATTATCAAGGAAGGTATTGTACAGATAGAATTGCATTTTATATTCTCTCCAATCATTATTTATTTTAATCTTTTCTAAATCTGTTATGCATAATCCTTCTTTTTCTGCTATTAGTATATGCTCAGCATTTTTAATTGGAATACCCATCACAACTGTTCCCAGAGAATCTGTTGCTATGGGATTGTTAGATGAAAATATCATGTCTAACCGTTTTGCTTCTCCATACATTGGTCCATGGCCATCAAGGGCATATGTAGCATCCATAAGGATTAATTGAGGATTTAACTTCTTGTAATTAATGTTAGTTTTTCGCTTAGATTTTGGTGGCATAGGCATCTCATAGTGTTGGGATTACATCCCCATAAGTTTTTCATGCTTAATGTAACGTTTGTCATAACATGAACTTTTAAAACACGACTGAAATAAAGCAATCAACATCATCTAAAAGAAGTTGTGGAAGCTCGACTTCTACTTGTTTCCCGTTAATATTATCTTTAACTTTTTGTGAAGGTAATTTAGAAAGATTAACTAGTTCAACTCCAATTTCTTTACAAATTTCAGGCATGTTGTGACCTTTAAACGCATCATCAGAGGTGAATGAATGATTTCCACCATTAGATTCTCCTAAGATAACATTATCAACGCGGGGTTTCAAAATTTCTAGGAAATATTTAATTAAATCGGGTGATGTGGTTATACCTTCTTTATAATATGGAAAAGTGAAGTTGGGTTTGACAAAAACAGTTGAATCTGATTTTAATATGTTTTTCCAGTTAATGAATTCAAGATTCTTTTTAATGTCTTCTTTTAGATTAGTGACCTTAGAAAAATATACTGAATTATCATCCAACTTTAACAACTCCTTTCAAAGTATTCTCAAATTCATCTGTAATCGTATTCCAGTCGTTTAACTCTGCAAATGTACGGGCTTTCTCACCATCGAGAATTTTATCAGTATTCATTGTTTTCATTGGAACATCAGCGGGGTTATTGACGTATGATATACCATTTTCTTTTCCGAATTCTTTCATTATTCCGGGGAGCATTGTTGTGATTACTGGTTTGCCCATTGCCATGTACTCGTATATTTTTATTGGCACGATGTCCTGCATTATTTCTTCATCGGGGTAAGCGGGTAAAATACAGATGTCGGTTGCTGCTAAAAAGCCTGGGATTTCATTGTAGGGTTTTTTACCAACTAGTAAGACCTTTTCACTTAAATCATGTTTTTCCACAATTTTTTGAAGATCAGAGTACGCATCTCCATCTCCTACAATTAATAGTTTTAAATTTTCATGTTTGTTATTTGCTAACTCTAAGGCTAATTCTTTAAGTCCTGCAAAGTGATATAAAAATCCCATGAAAAATAGAACTATATCTTCATCGTTTATTCCGTATTCTCGACGAATTTTTGGAGCCGTCTAAATTGGAATTGAATTTTTCTAAATCTATTCCGGCGCCTATAACTTCAGTATTAATGGCACCCATATTTTTGACATAGTCTTCTAACTTATGGTTAATGGTGATGACTTTAGTTGAATTTTTGATGATAATTTTCTCTAAATATTCTCCAAGAATTTGTAATTGTTTTTCGGGAATTAATCTATGCAGAACATCAATCCAATATTAATAAAATCATATTTTGCTTTTTAGCTACTCTAGACGCTAGATATGTATTGATTATTTCAAAGCTGTTATAAAATCAGTTTTTAAAGTCTTATTTAATAAATGATCTCTTTTCTGTGAGAGAATAGAGTTGATAAATGAAGTTAGATTTTGTTTGACTTATATTATGGCATGATCACCTGTACAGATTGTGGATGGATTTTTGTAATAATTCATTAATCATTTTTCGTCTTAGCCAGGTCTGCTCCAGTTTTTTTATAAATCTCATGCATATATTGGCCTTTAAATGAGTCATCAGTGGTTATTGAATGATTTTCAACAG
>Ga0182014_10005558_pt1 | contig 13959 bp, 14 predicted proteins | sample 612S2DmetaG_FD_120489 | JGI IMG/M metagenome (GOLD analysis project Ga0182014, IMG submission 120489) | Permafrost microbial communities from Stordalen Mire, Sweden - 612S2D metaG | ecosystem: Environmental > Terrestrial > Soil > Wetlands > Permafrost | place: Sweden: Stordalen | collected... | reverse complement strand
TAAAAAGCGAGCTTTGCGTGGACTTTGGTGCGGGTCATGCGGGCGGATTTTGAGGGGGTTTTGGTCAGCAACGCGGCCCGCAGACCACCGTCGGCCAGATTCTCCATTTCACACCAGGCTTCGATGCTCCCGCCCGTCGGTGGCAGCTCAAGAAATCTGTCGAATGCCGCCTCGTTTATACAGCGCACATCGAGACTCGTCCGGAATCGTTTCACCCAGTGAGCCAATAACTGCATGGCTTCAACGGCCGGCAGCACTGCGCGGCCTTGGAAATGGTGATCTGCCCAGTGGGGCGGCACGTCGATGGTCACCGCCATGCACCCAATAGGCGCTATTTTGGAAAGTTCTCCCATAAATGCAAAGTCTTGTCGTCGATGGCCACTGGTATGCCCTTGGCATTCACTGCGCAGTGCCGGGTAAAGCCGGTGCACACGATATCGCCGCTAGGCACATGGGTGATCACATAATCGAACTGCAACTTGACACGTTGCAGATCTCCGGGCCGCGTGTGGATGTACATGGTATCGTCGTACCGTAGCGGGCGAAAGTAATCGAGCGCAGTTGAGATGATCGGGTAGATGTAGCCGCTCTCTTCGATCTCCCGGTAGGCATATGCCGCATCGCGCATCAGCGAACCTCGGCCGAATTCGAAATAACGCAAATAGTTGGCGTGATAGACCACGTCGGAACGGTCCGTATCGGCGTACAAGGTCCTAAGGCTGCAGCGGTGCCAGACCAGTCCGCTGGTACGGTCTCGCACATAGGAGCCATTGCCGTCTAGAGCTTGGGGCATGAAGGGTTTGGGCCGCACTCTACACTCCTCTGAAAACAATGCAGCAATTGGTGCCGCCGAAGCCGAAGGCAGGGGAGAGGAAGAATTCGTGGAGATGCTGACGGGTTTGGTTGGGCACTACATCTATATCCACGAAATCAGGGTCCGGCCGGTGATTGACCGTAGGCAGCACCAAACCCTGGCGCATGGCCTCGATGCCCAGCACCGCTTCTATGGCCGCCGCCGCGCCCAAGGTGTGGCCGACTTGGGACTTGTTGGACGAAATCGGTATTTGTTCGAGGGCTCGGCCGAAAACTTCGCGCAAACATTCGATTTCGACCTTGTCGCCTTTGGGCGTCGAGGTACCATGGGCATTGATTGCCCCAATGTCCTGGGGCGCCAGCCCGGCGTCGGCAATGGAGTCTCGAATAGCCCGGATGATGGTAGGCCCGTAGGGCATCGTAAAGTGATGGGCGTCCGAGGACCAGCCCACCCCAAGCACCTCGGCCTTGGGCACCAAACCCAGAGCAGCCGCTTTTTCTTCGGCGGCCAGCACCAACACCGCACCACCTTCGGCGAGTACAAAGCCTTTACGGTCGATGCTGAAGGGCCGCGAAGCCTGAGTGGGATCATGATAGGCCCGGTCCCTTGGCTCGACCTTGATGGTGGCCCACATGTTTGAGAACCCCTGGATAATTTCCGGAATGATGCAGGTCTCCACGCCGCCGGCGATGGCAAAATCGCAATCGCCGTCGCGGATCATGCGCGCCCCGATGGCGATGGCGTGGTTGCCCGATGCACACGCGCCCTGTGGCGAAAAGACCGGCCCGGTAAAGCCCATCAGCATACCGGCTTTGCCTGATGGCAAGTTGGCGCACAGGTTGGGCAACAGATAGGGACTCACCTTGGTCGGCCCCTTCTGGCTCAAGTTTTCGACAGCCACGCGCAGTGCGTCGCTGCCGTTCAGGGCCGAGCCAACCAGGCAAGCGGTACGCGGCGCAGTCTGGGCATCCATAGTCAACCCGGCATGGGCCAAGGCGCGCTTGCAAAGCACCATGGTCAGAACGACAAAATCGGCATTCCAGTTGTAAGCACCCTTGCGATCGATATAGTCCATGGGATTCCAGTCGGGAATCTCGCCGACGATGTTACTCCGCGAATCGGTTTGGCAGCGTGTAACGCGGCGAAAACCCGCCTCGCCGTTCACAACCCGCCGCCAGGTGGTTTCAAAGTTCTTGCCCAAACAGGTAACGGCGTCGTAGCCGACGACATAGACTTTGCGGTTTAATGGAGCTCTCATTCAAAAGCCTCTAATCAGCATGGGCCAACATGGAATACAAACGACTCCTCTATAGCAACCGCTCGAATACAATACACGAATTACACCCGCCGAAGCCGAACGCATTTTTGAGCACGTAAGTCTGATCCACCGCGCGACACCCTTGGGCCACGCAGTCAATGGAAATCTCCGGATCGGGCCGGTAATTGATCGTAGGCGGCAGCACACCCGCCAGCATTCCCTGAAAGGTGAAAATCGACTCGATTGCACTGGACGCGCCCATAGCGTGCCCGAAGAGCGATTTATTGGCCGCCACCGGTGGCAATTTTGGGCCGAACACAGCTTGCAGGGCGTCGAACTCCACCTTGTCCCCTACCCGAGTGGCGGCAGCGTGTGCATTGACCGCATCCACGGCGCGGGGCGAGATGCCGGCATGATCGATGCTCTCGGCGATGCAACGGCGGACCGTTTCGAAATTAGGGGCTACGATATGGTGCGCATCCGAGGTCATGCTCCAGCCCGCAATTGCGATCCGGTGAGCCAGCCCATGGGCACGGGCAAAGGCCTCGGAGGCCAAAACGACACAGCCGGCGCCTTCGGATATCACAAACCCGCGCCGATTAATGGAAAAGGGGCGGCTGGCCAGGGCCGGGTCCTCTTCGGGTTGTCCCTCTTTGGGCACATAGGCACCGTTCATGGTGGCAAAGCCGGCCACGATGGGTGCAACCAACGGGAAATCCACGGCGCCGCACAGCACCACATCGGCCCGATTCTGATCCAGCAGCATTGCGCCTACTATCATGGAGGTAATACCGGTGGCGCACGCCGTGACGGTGCTGACGATGGGGCCAGTGGCGCCGGTAAGCATGGAGATCTTACCCGCAACCATATTGATGCAGGAGTTAGGATTGGTGTACGGCAGGGGAAGGGCCTCCCGGGCAACTAACTTGCGGTCGGCATCGAGCACCGCATCCAGCCCGCCGATAGCCGAGCTATAGGTAACGGCCACTCGGGGGGCCAGGGCCGGGGTGATCTGCAACCCGCTGCGATCCAAGGCCCGTTGTACGGTGAGCAGGGCATATTTAAAAACCGGCGAGATCCAGCGGGCCTGCTCGCGAGGTTTTAAAAAACCGTAGGGTAGATGATCGATAGTCGGCGCCTGGCCGGCGATTTTTACGGGAAAGCTTTCATTGACCACAAAACGGGTCAGGCGGCCCACGCCGCTCTGACCTTGCATGGCCCGCCCCCACTGCTCATCCAGGTCTATCCCCAGGGGAGAAACAGCGTCGTAGCCGATAATCACCGCGCGTCCTATGTTCATCTGATGTAAATTGCCCCTACCATGGCAGAAACTGATAGAGTTTGGCGAACATTTCGTAAATCTCGATCCAGTTCTGCAAATCCTTGGCCGATCCCATGTGGGCCCGCTTGTTGACCATAACCCAACTCATATGCGCCGCGCCGTCCTTGCAAGTGGAGCAATCGCGAGTTTCGGAGGTACAGCAGCGGTGCATGGTCTTTAGATCAGAGGCCCAGCGGATAAAATTGGTCAGATGTTTGGGAGCCGGATCGCGGTGGTCGAGCGGCTGGGTAACCGACGGACACTCCATCCAGCCGAAACGACGGCACAGCATCTTCCCGGTAGTAATGATCTCGTGGTAGTATTTGGAGCTAATCATCGTCTTGGGAAAGAGGTCCAGCATGGCGTCCATCTCGGCCCGGATGTCCACCAACTCTTGCTCTGTCCAGTTGAAGCCCGACACTCCTTCGTCATTGGAGAGCAACTGCACATGCACCTTAAGACTGGCCTCCTCGATCTTGCGGATGATGCGTTCGGTCTTGCCAATCTGCTTGGGAGTAACAGTATAGAGGTAATAAGCGTAGGGATCGCCAGCGTAGTTCTTGCTCGAAATGGAAAAGGTGTCTTTGCCCCGTAGGACCCGCTCGTCCCCTTCGTCGCCCCATAAGGAGATGCCAACCATCATGTCCGGGAAGCGGTCGCGCGGCACCTGGATCAACCCATTGGTGGCGCAGAAGGTGGGCAGGCGCTTATAGAAAGCCTCCACGCGGTCAAAGCACAGAGTGGGCTCACCTCCGATAAGGATAGCCAAGTTGACGCCGCGGCCAATTTCCCGATCGATAAAAGCTTCCCATTCGTGAATGTCCATCTCCTCAGGAGCGGCCTTGTGCTCGTCCGAAGAGAAGAAAAAACATCCCGTACACCGCAGGTTGCAGCGATTGGTCACATCATAGATAGAACTACGGATATTCAGCTTGGAAATCTTCTTATAGCGTTCATACCAATGGTCATCCAAAAGGGAACTGACAGTTTTCACCTGTTACTCCTTAGCTTTCGGCTTAACCCGTTATCTATAGAATTCTTGATTTCTTATCTTCATCAGATTTTTCTTTTTTAAAGATCAAAGCCGGGCGGCGGCACAGGCGCCTGGCAAAGATTGATCCCCTTTGCATAACCCATGACCCACACGGCCAGATAGGTATCCACATAATCCAACCAGGAGTTGAAACGATCCGGGTCGCAGGCGTGGCGAAACATTCGCGCCGTGACCACCGCACTGCCTGCCGCATAGTGGCGGCAGTCGGGGCAATCGGTATCGGGGACGCAGCAGGCTGCCTCTCGGTTCCAATTCAGATCGGTGCGGTACTGACGGAACGAGCGTCCCAGACCGATATCAGTCGAAGGGTTGCAGTGGGGATAGGAACAACCGAACAAATGGTGCAGCCCCAGTCGATGCGTATGGGCCACGGCATTGTAAGGAGAATAGAGAACATTTTCCGGGTAGAGCGCCAGCAAATCGAGCATGGCCCGACGGGTATGGCCCAGCGATTGAGACGTATGGCGCAGAGTGCCGGTGTAACCCACCGGCGAGGAAAACATGTTGAATGTGAGCCTGCATCCCTGGCGGGCCAGTACTTCGGCCACCTCCCCGGCCTCAGTGATATTGTGCGGCGTGAAGGTGTAAACAAAGACCGCCCGCGGATCGCCCTGGTAGTTTTCGATTTGCCGGGCGAGCAAGTGCCTGGCTTTGCGGATGCGCAGGCTGGTATCGTCGTTGCCCCACACGGAGATGTGGATCTTATAGCCGATGCTTTCGGAGATGCGCTGAATCCCGTTGGTGGCGATGGCGCCCAGGGCCATTTCATCAAAGCACACCGCCAGCAACTCGGGCGCCAGGGAGGGCTCTGCGCCGGCCAGCACCACGTAGGTGATGCCCCGCTTCCGCTCGGCCTGCATCAGCACGCGCCAGGCTGCCGGATCGAGAACCTCCGCGGCATGCTGTTTGTCCCCTTCAAAGTAATAACACCCCTCGCAACGGATGTTGCAACGGTGGGTCATGTCGTAGGTGGATTCGCGCAAGAAGAAATAGCGACGCACTCGCTCCCATCGCTCACGCACGACCGGATCGGCGATCAGTTCGGAGAACTTCCATTCCTTAACAGTACCGTATTGACTTGTTGCGTGTGAAGTCGAATGCTTGACATCCACGAATCTGCTTCCCTGAGCCGCAAAGGACTCGCTTTTATACTCTTCCCAGTAATCCAAACTAATCGTCAGCGGATAATTTTTTTTGAATATACTCGGAAATAAGGCGAAGAGTGACCAGTTTGGGATAATCGTCTTCATCGATGCGCACCGAGTATCGATCCCTCAAAACCAACGCCACGGTGGCCAAATCCATGCTATCGATACCCACCTCGTCCACCAGGTCGATGTCGGGATCGAAGGTTTCCGGGGTCACATCTTCTAGCTTGAGCTCATCGATCATAATTTTAGCGATACCGATGATAATCTGGTTCAGCTCCGTCCCCACTGGCATGTACATGTTTCTCCTTTACACTATTCGATCTTCGTTGGAATCTTTATTCGGGGCACTCACTTTTCAGCGTGGCGGTTGGTAGAAGGTTATCAGACAGCTGATCGTATTAAGCTCCCCATTTCCATGTCGCCTTCAACTTGGCGAGGTTTGGGGTTGTACATTCGCAACGGTCATGGTGCCGGTGCACACCACCTCATCGCTTCGAGTGATGCGGAATGCATATCGACTGTCCCCCGCCCGCGATTCGGCCACCACGGTCAGGCGATCGTCCGGGGCTATCATTTGTTTGAAGCGAACTCGACTCACCTCGACAACTCGCACTGGGCCATTCAGAGCGTGGCGGACGAGCTCGTATACCATACCGAGCTGGGCTATCCCCGGCAGGACCGGCCAGCCGGGGAAATGGCCGTCAAACCACGAAGCATCCTCAGGTACATGCACCTCGGCCGAAAGGCTTCCATCCTCGTCATTCTTCCGGGCGCTTATGATAGCATCATACCAAATCGGACTTTTCCTTTAACTTGATGGCTTACTACAAATAATGAGCCCCGCATTTTTCAATTACTTCAATTCATCATATTCGGCCAGCCAGCTCGGGGTGTCAATATCGCCTGGCCGAGCAAGTTGTGCAAACATCTCGGCAGCTGCCTACCTGCAAGCTCGATTCAATAACAGTCTATAAGAGATAACAAAGGAAAGAGTGTGACAAAGTATTAGTTTACATGATATTTATTGTCAAGTCAGAATCCTGCAAAGCTTTCCAAGTTTCTTGTAAATTGAATCACCGCTTGTCTTGGCAGCTTCTGCTGGTATATGAAAAGCCGTTTCGTTTCACTTTTTGCCGGGCCGATGGTCGCCGCCCGCATGAACGGAATAATTTGGATGCATGTTGGTTTTGAGATCAGCATGAAGGTTGCTTTCCACGACCTGGACCCGTTGCAGGTCGTGTGGCACGGAAACTATTTGAAGTATTTCGACATAGCCCGTTTTGGCCTGTTCGCCGCCCGAGGCATTGATCTGTATGCTTATATGCTCGAGAAGCAAATCGCCTTCCCTGTCACGCGCACATCGCTCAAACATATTTCTCCGCTGCGGGCCTTCGATGAATTCGTCTGCCGGGCTACTGTGACTGAGGCGTACTATAAAATCGGAATGGCCTTTGAAATCCGCAAGACGGACGGTGGCATCCTCTGCGCCCGCGGCACCAGCGAACAATTGGCTGTGCGCTATCCGGAGATGGAGATGGAGTTTGGCATTCCGGAGGATATCAGGCAGGCTCTGCAATGAGTGTGATCATGGACCGGGCTTACGGCAACGCCTTCGTCTTCGGTTACGAACGTATGGCGGCATGGTCGGACTTGTTAGACCAAATCAATGTCTTCCCTGTACCCGATGCCGACACGGGACGCAATCTGAAGATCAGCCTTGCGGCCCTGCGCCAACTGGCTGATCGGCCCGCGGGGGTGCGTCACCAAATTCTAAGGGCCGCCACCGGCAACGCCGGCAATATCGCCGCCGCTTTTATCCATGAACTTATAAGGATCGATGGGCCCGCAACGCTGTCCGATGCCATTCAACAAGGGGTGTTACTGGCGCACAAGGCGGTGGCCGACCCAAAACCCGGCACCATGCTCACCTTATTTGAGGTCCTGGCCCAAGTTGTTCCGGTGTTTGAAAAGCCCACCTCCGAGTGGGACCTGGAAACCATTATCGGCCTACTGGAGAAGTGCGTGGGCGATACCAGCGACACTTTGCCTGAGCTCCGGCAGGCCGGCGTCGTGGACGCCGGCGCCCTGGGCATGTTCATATTTCTGGAGGCTTTTCTGGATTGCCTTGTGGGACGCATGAATCATAGCCGTCCAGTGACCGATAGGTTTAAAGGCAAGCTGAAGATCGCCAACGATTGGCAGCCCCAGGGCCGGCAGGAACAATATTGCGTCAGCGCTGTGATCCTACCGGAGGGGGACCGGGCGGAGGGACGACGCCGTCTAGCGGGCTGGGGCAATAGTCTGGTGGTCAACGAGACGCCAGATCTATTGAAGATGCACTTGCACACCGATGACTGCGAAGCGCTACGTTCCGGCTTGAGAGAGATCGGCCGGGTGTTGGATTGGTCCGAAGAAAAGATCGCCTTGGTGCGATCAACTACCGACCAAAACGCCCAGCCGGTGCATATCATGACCGACGCAGCCGGTTCGGTCACCCTGGAAGATGCCCGTAGCCTGGGAATGACGCTGCTCGACAGCTACCTGGTCGTGGCCGACCAGTCGTATCCTGAAACCTTGTATCCATCGGCCGCTCTCTACACCGCAATGGCTGGCGGGCAAAGGGTTTCTACGGCTCAGGCGTCTGTTTTCCAGCGGCACCAATCTTATCTGAGCGCCTTCAGCCGATTTGAACGGGTGCTTTACCTTTGCGTTGGATCGGCATATACCGGCAATTTCGAAACCGCCAAATCCTGGCAGGCAACTCACGATACTCGCGGGCGTCTCACGATCATCGATACTGGAGCAGCTTCGGGACGCCTGGGGATTGTGGCATTGGCCACGGCCCTCTATGCCCTGCGGAGTCAGGATCCGGAAGCGGTAGTGCGATTTGCCCAACAAGCGGTCACTGAAAGTCAGGAATTGGTATTCCTCGATCAACTCAAATATCTGGCGGCCGGCGGCCGGATATCCAAAACAAGTGGCTTTTTCGGCGATCTGCTGCACATGAAGCCGATCATCACGCCCTCAGCCCATGGGGCGGTCAAGGTGGGGGTGGTCCGTACACGGGAAGGTCAATTGGCCTTTGGCCTGAAGCGACTGGAAAGTTGTTTTGATCCGGGGGAAGCGCCCTTGATTTTATTACAATATTCGGATAATCAAGTTTGGGTCGAGAAGGTCGCCGCCGTGGAGATTCGGTCACTGCTCCCGGCTGCCAAAATCCTCTTACGCCCACTCTCTTTAACCTCCGGGGCACACATGGGACCAGGTGCCTGGGCCGTGGCCTTTTTGCCCGGTGCTTTCGACCAACAGGAATGGTCCATGGACCGGTTCAAGCACACTACGGTGAGTGATGGCCGTTGAGTCAGGGATTAGTAAAGGCAAAGGCCGTTTTGCCGTCGTCATCCCGGCGTACAACCACGGCCGCACTCTAAAGGCTGTGGCGACGGCGGCCTTGGCCCTGGGATTGCCGGTCTATGTAGTGGACGATGGCTCTACGGACGGGGGCGATCCGAGTCTTGAATCCATGGCGGGCATTCGCCTGCTGGGACACCGCGTTAATCGCGGTAAAGGGGCCGCCTTGATGACCGGGTTCCGGGCAGCCGTCAAACACGCCGACTGGGCCATTACACTGGATGCCGATGGACAGCATTTTCCCGAGGATACTCATGCGCTGATCGATGCCATTCCCCGAGGCCGACGGCCTATCATTTTGGGCTGCCGGTTGCAGATGTCGGCTGAGGGGGCACCGTGGACCAGCCGGTTTGGCAGAGAGTTCTCCAACTTCTGGGTACGGATGGCCGGGGGGCCACGGGTTGCCGACAGCCAGAGCGGGTTTCGCATCTATCCTCTGCCCGAGGTGCTGCAATTGGGCATCCGTGCCCAAAGATATCAGTTTGAAATTGAAGTGCTCGTTAAAGCAGCCTGGTCCGCCATGGAGGTGATTGAAGCACCCGTAGGCATCAGCTATCCGCCTGCAAACGAACGTGTTTCCCATTTTCGACCCGTTGTCGACTTTTGGCGTAATACCACCACCTTTGCGCGCCTGATAACACGCCGGGTGGTGTTGGGACGGCCTCGCACAAGGAAAAACACCACGGGTGCTGGCAAGTCTTTGAAGGAGCATTCCGTCATTTAATGCAAAGATTGGCACCGACATGAGTGGACTATTTTATGCCATTTTGGCCGCAGTATCGGATATCTTCGGCGCTTGGCTGTTCGCTCTCACCGCCCGTGGCATTGCGGCCGGCTATTTCTTTCTCTCCCCCCGGCGGGCAGCCACCAGCGCCCGTTTTTACCGCGTGCTGTTCGCCGGCCGGAACCGACTTTACGGCTGGTGGTGCGCCTGGCGTCAGTTTCAGAATTTTACAACCGTTTTCCTGGATCGCTATCTGTTGCGCGACAGTGGTGCCATAACCTTTACCTTTCAGGGACGGGAGCATCTGATCCAGGCCATGGAGAAGGGCCGCGGCGGGATTTTGCTCATGTCCCACATGGGCAACTGGGAGGTGGGGGCGCGCTTGCTGCGTCGTATGCTCCCGCAACTGCGGCTGATGCTCTTTATGGGCCGGCGCGACAAAGAGCAGATCGAACGATTGCAAAAAGAAGATCTGACCGCAAGCGGCATCCGCATTCTAGTGGCCGACCAGGATGCCGACGCGCCCTTCGCCCTGGTCGAGGGGGCCAGCTTCTTGCAAACCGGTGGGTTTGTCTCTATGGCAGGAGACATGGTGTGGCGGCCCGATCAACGAGTGGTTGCGGTTCGCTTTCTGGGGTGCGCGGTGAGGTTGCCTGAGGCGCCGTTCATGCTGGCGATGCTGTCGGGCGTGCCCCTGTATGTTTTTTTTGCCTCGAGCCGCGGGCGTGGCCGGCACCATTTTTCCGTTTCCGGGCCGATGGTCATCGCGGCCGAACACCGCGCCCAGCGTCGGCAGGCTGTGGTTCGGGCCGCACAGGCCTATGCCGACCTCTTAGAGGACCAGGTCCGGTGCAATCCTTTGGAGTGGTACCATTTCGAGCCATTTTTAGGCCCGGCGGCCGGTCCGGAACGCTCGTCACCCGAGTCGGAGCAAACGCGTGAGGGAAGACACGTCGAATCGCTACAGGAATATCAGCAGGCAAGAATGCCAAATGCACAGTGATTGTGCACTTATGGTGACAAAATACCGCCGTTTGACTATAGAGTAAAAAAGCGTATCAAACGCTCGAGGGATAATATTGGATATGACGGGTGACGAAATCCAGGCAAGAATCTTGAAGGTCTTTTCCGATCGATTCGAGATTGACAATCCCGGTCTGGATGAAGATCTGCGTGAAGCCTATGAGTTCGACAGCATCGATGCAATCGAGTTGCTGCGGGAAATCGAGTTGATGCTCGGAACCACGCTGACCCTCAACCAGAAGAAGGCGGCCATGCGTATCCGCACCATCAACCAGATCATCGACTATGTACCGCAGCTGGCCAAAGCTCTGGCCGCCAAATGAAAACTCTCCTTATCCAAGATAGAACAGGCGAACTATTATGAGTCGTAGGGTTGTTATCACTGGCTGTGCCGCCATCACTCCCATCGGCAATACCAGGGAGGAGATCATCCATCACCTGACCGAAGGCCGCTCGGGAGTCAAGTCCATGCGCAGCGACGGCCTCCTCACTCAGCATATCCATTCGGGCGTTTTCGGCACGGTGGATTATCCCATCGATTATGATTTTTCGCGCCAATACCGCAAGACGATGGGGCCGGTAGCCTACTACGCCTGCCAGGTGGCCAAGGAGGCTTTGGCCGGCTCAGGGCTGAGCAAAGAGTTTATCACCTCAGGCCGTATGGGGGTGGCCTTTGGTTCGACCCATGGCAGCCCCACGGTGCAGCGCCAGATCTACCGCACTTTTTTCGGCGACAGCGATGCCAAGTTGAGCAGTATCGGTGCCGTGGACTATCTCAAATCCATGGTACACACCACGGCCGTGAACATCACAAAGATGTTCGGCATTACGGGCCGGGTGATTTCGTCGTCCACGGCCTGCACCACCAGCAGCCAGTCCATTGGATTCGGTTATGAAGCGGTCAAATTCGGCATGCAGGATGCCATGCTATGCGGCGGGGCCGATGAGTACGATACCACCACCGTGGCGGTCTTCGACAATCTGTTGGCCTGCTCCACTGCATTCAACGCCACACCCCATCTGACCCCGCGGCCTTTTGACGTGCGGCGCGACGGCCTGGTAGTGGGCGAAGGGGCCGGGGCCGTCGTGCTGGAAGACTACGAAAGTGCCAACCGCCGCGGCGCGGTTATCTTGGGCGAGATCTTGGGCTTTGCCTGCAATAATAACGGCGGCGACCTCATCCTGCCAAACATGGACGGGATTGTGCAAACGATTCGTCTGGGCATGGAGAGCGCCCAAATAAGCGCCGACCAGGTCGATATGGTCTGCGCCCACGCCACGGCCACCAAGATGGGCGATGTCATCGAAGCCCAAGCCATCGGTAAGACGTACGGTCAAGGACCTTTGGTTACGGCCCTGAAAAGCTATATGGGACATACAATGGGCTCGTGCGGCATCATCGAAACGATATTGACTCTCATGATGATGCACGAGGGCTTTGTGGCTCCCACTTTGAATCTGGACGAGGTGGACGAGCGCTGCGCGATGATCCGGCATACACGCCAGCTGACCGAGACGACGATTCGCACTGCCGCCGTTCAAAATTTCGCCTTCGGCGGTGTCAACACCAGCCTTATCCTGCGGAAATCGGAACAATGAGTGACATGCGACGCACCCACAACCTCGGCCGGCATCCATCCCTGACTTGGGTTTTCAAACTGGTCGACCTTGTAGTCACGCTGTTGCTGTGGAGCTATTTTACAGTCGGTTTCGTCGTACTCTTTGCTCCTTTTTATGTTCTTGCGACCATACTGGCTTCCGATCGTGCCCGAGCCTTTCAGCGACTAAACCATCTTTTCTACCGCGGCTTTTTCCGGCTCTGTCGCCTCACGATACCCCGACAGAAGTGGCGCATCGATCCGGCTTTGGGCACCGTGCGCTCCGCTGTAGTCGTTTGCAATCATGTCTCTTATATCGATCCGTCGCTGCTGATTTCGCTCTTTGCCCGGCACACGACTATCGTCAAGAACCGGTTGTTCCATATACCTATCTTTGGCTGGATGCTGAAGATGTCGGGTTATCTGCCAGCGGATTCCCAAGGGCCTCTGGCGGAGCTTATGGTCGAACAGTTGGAGCATATGTCCAGCTTTTTAGCCGGTGGCGGCAACCTGTTTGTATTTCCGGAAGGAACGCGCAGCCGCAACGACGCCCTGGGGGCTCTGAATCCCGGCGCTTTTAAAATCGCCCGACTCTGCCGGGTGCCGCTCGCCGTGGTCCGGATCGAAAACAGCGACCGGCTCTTTACACCGGGCCGATTTCTGTTCAATACCTGCCAAGCCAACACCATTACGGTTCGGCTGTTAACCCAAGTGACCCCGCCTTACGACAGCGCGGCATTCTCCGTTAAGGAAGTGATGACCCAAGTGCACGCGCTGCTGGAGGGGTCCACAAAAATGGATCCGTTGCAGGACCAACAACCCGGCCTTTCGCCATCCAAAGATAGGCTTTGAAATCAAAAGAGGTGCAATGAAAGTTGTATTGATCTCCATGCCGGATGTGGCTGCGGTCATCATGCACGAGGCAGCGTTCCACATGCCCAACCTGGGTATCGCCAGTCTGGGCGCCAACATCGATACAGGTCATGACGTCTATATTATCGATCTGGCCCGAAAGCGCCGCAACGTGCGGGTCTATCTGCAGCGGACCCTGCGCGAGATCAGTCCCGACCTGGTTGGTCTCTCCTCCATGACCTGGCAGTTCGGCACCTGCCTGAAACTGGCTCGGCTGATCAAACAATTGTTGCCCGAGGTGCGCATTGTGGTCGGCGGCTACCATGCTACCCTGATGTACGAGGAGATCGCACAATCACCCGAGGCCCAATGGATCGATTTCATGATCCGCGGCGAGGGCGAAGAGGCCTTCCGGCGGCTGGTCAACGCCTTGAGTGGTGATGACGACGTCGCGCAGATCCCATCCCTCTCGTATCGCAGAGGGGGCACCTTCGTGCACAACCCCCGCGGCGAACTGCTGGACCTGGCGCGCCTGAGAATGCCCATTCGTGACAAGCGCCGCCTGACCTGGGGCTATCACATTATGGATCGCTCCGTGGAGGTCATCGAAACGTCGCGCGGCTGCACGCGTACCTGCAATTTTTGCAGCATCCGCCACATGTACGGACAGTCTTTCCGGCCTTTCCCCATCGATCGCATCTTGGCCAACATAGACGACATCTACTTCAACAAGAAGTGTCGCTGGATCTTTGT
>Ga0182014_10005557_pt1 | contig 13961 bp, 13 predicted proteins | sample 612S2DmetaG_FD_120489 | JGI IMG/M metagenome (GOLD analysis project Ga0182014, IMG submission 120489) | Permafrost microbial communities from Stordalen Mire, Sweden - 612S2D metaG | ecosystem: Environmental > Terrestrial > Soil > Wetlands > Permafrost | place: Sweden: Stordalen | collected... | reverse complement strand
TTGAAGATGATCAGGATGTCGCGCCCGCCGCCGCCATCTCCACCGCGGACTCCACGCAAACTCTGCCGTGGACGAGTGACGGACGCCGCCACTGGTTTCGCGCGCAAGTTGCCGGGCCTGACGGAAAATTGTGGCTCATCGGCAACCCCATTTACGTCAATTGGGGCATTGCGAATGAATGTAATGGCAACCAGCCAGTCCACCCGGGGGGAATCAAGACAGCACGATGAACCCTCTGCACTTTCACCTGGCTTTTGTACAGTTTCTGGCCGATCACAGAAACATTTATCTCACTCACTTCTTTCACACCGCAAGCTTTTTCGGTTCTGCCACTTTCTACGTCTTTTTCACCATCCTTCTCTACGTGATGTGGGACAAGCGCCTCGCCGTGCGCCTTACCGTAGTGGTTTTGCTCACCATGGCCTTCAACGATCTGCTGAAGATTCTCATCAAGAATCCCCGGCCCTTCGTGGCCGACGGAACTTATGAGAAGAAATGGGCAGTTTCTCCGGCCGAAGCCAGGACGTTGGCTCTTGAATATTCCACGCCGTCGGGCCACGCCATGGGCTCCGCCGCTTTCTATACCTACCTCCTCGCTTTCACCAGAAGCCGCCTGATCCGCGTGGGCATCGTGCTTCTCATCGTCCTCATCGGTGTCTCGCGGCCTTATCTCGGGGTGCACTACGTTGAAGATGTTTTGCTGGGTTGGGCAATCGGCCTTCTCTTCGGCCTCGGTGCATCCCGTTACACCGATCGGCTGGCGAAACTATGGAGAGAAGTCCCGCACGGTTTGCAGATCGCCATCACTGTCGCCGGCAGCGCAGTGGTCTGGCTGCTCACACTGGCTCTCAATGGCTGGCAGATCGACAGCCAGGTGCGGGAAATGACGATCTACTGCGGCTGGCTCACTGGCATCGTCATCGCTTGCCCGCTCGAGTTACGCATCGTGAACTTCGACCCGCGCAGCGCAGGACCGGCGGCCAAGTTTCTTCGCTACATCTTGTCGATCGGCATCATGATCGCCATCCTGCTGATCCTCGATTCCGCTTTCGCTCCGTTTGCCGGCAACGCGTCCATCATTGGCTCGGCGCTTGACTATCTCCGCTTTGCAGCGGCCAGTGTCGCAGGCATGTTTTTCGCGCCATTCATCTTCTGCAAAATGAAGCTCGCGACCGCCAGACCCGTTTCCTGATCGCAGCCCCATTGAGCCGAAGCACCCCAGCCATTTCAACTTCGGTGTACAATCCCCGTAGCATTCACTCGTCAGTTTGTCGCACGCGAAGCGGCTGCACGGAGGATAAAGTTGACCGCCGCGATTTATCTTGCGATTTATGCCGGCCTGTTCATTTTTCTGGCCGGCTGTATCAGGCGAATTCTTGTATATTCGCGGACCCCATTACACCTGCGCTGGGAGCTCTATCCTCTGCCCCATGAGCATCCGTATCGCGCGGCGTATGGCGGATCGTATTTTGAGACCCAGGAATGGTGGCGTCAGCCGCAAGTGGCCAACCGGCGCGGCGAATGGCGTGTAATGATCGAGGAGATTCTCTTCCTCAAAAGCCTGCGCGAGTTCAATCGCCGTTTGTGGCTCCCATCCTTCCTCTTTCATTTCGGACTCTATCTCGCCATCGCCGCAGTTACCTGCGCAGCTCTGGCAATGGCATGCGGATTCTTGTCCTTCGGGACACGATTCTCAGAATTCGCGCACGTGCTGACTCCGACCATCATGTTCGCCGGAGCTATTGGAGCCGTTCTCATTGTTGCCGGAGCTTGCTGGCTACTGATCCGTCGCACTACCGATCAGGCCCTGAAGAATTCCACCCACGCCGGAGACATCTTCAACCTGCTCTTCTTCATTGCAGTATGTACGCTTCTTATTGGCGGGTACTTGTTGCGCGCGCCCGACGCAGCATCGCTCGGTGAATTCGCGCGCGGTGCAGTTCACTTCGATCGCAGCGTAACCATCGGCCCCGTATTCGGCGCCGGCTTGATTCTGGCCTCAATACTCGTCGCGTATATTCCGTTCACGCACATGGCGCACTTCATCGCCAAATACTTTACGTGGCATGCGGTGCGATGGGACGACCGGCGCAACGAGCGCGGAAGCGACCTCGAAGGCCAGGTCGCCGCAGCGCTAGGCTACAAACCCGCGTGGTCTGCGCCGCACGTGGGCGCAGACGGCCAGCGCACCTGGGCCGAGATTGCCACGAACAATCCCACCAGGGAGGCGCAGACCACCAGGGAGGCACAAGAATGAGCGGCAGGATCAAACTGCGCGACGTTTCGCGGCCTGACAGCGAGACCCTGATCCACCTCGAGAACGACGAGTTGATGCCGTTACCCGCGCCGCTCGAAAGTCCGGAGAAAGATCACGCCTGGGCTGCGCTTTCAGAGCAATGCCAGAGCCGCTATGAGTGTGGCCTCGACGATACCTGCGCCATCAACATTCCCAAACCGAAGTCGCCGGAGGAAGAGAAGCAACTTGTCGCCCGTTTTCTTTCCGGCCTCGACAAGCTCTTCGACAAGGAAAACAACTGGACCTTCCTGGAGCCTCTGCTGCTCACTATGGAGCACTGCACCGGCTGCCAGACCTGCGCGGAATCCTGCCACATCTTCGAAGCCAGCGGCCGCAATGAACTCTACCGGCCGACGTTCCGCTCTGAGATTCTGCGCCGGCTCTACTTCAAGCATGTAAAAGGCGGCGGCCTTCTCTCGGCCTGGCAGCATGGAGACATTCATCTGAACTGGCCGCTCGTGGCGCGGCTCATCGAGCTCTCGTACCGCTGCAACCTCTGCCGGCGCTGCGCGCAATCCTGCCCTATCGGCTGCGACAACGGCCTGGTGGCGCGCGAATTGCGCAAGCTCTTCAGCCAGGAGATGGGCATTTCGCCCCGCGAGATCCACGAGAATGGCTCGATGCTGCAGCTCAAGGCCGGCTCGTCAACAGGCATGACCGCCGAGATCGTGAAAGACAATGTCGCTTTCGTCGACGAGGACATCAGCGAGCGCACCGGCATTGCAGTCCACACGCCGTGGGACGTCGAGGGCGCTGACGTTCTTCTGATCCACAACGCCGGCGAAATCATGGCCTGGCCTGAGAACCCCGGCGCATTTGCGCTCATTCTTACCATGGCCGGCGTCAACTGGACGATGTCGTCCGAGTTGGCAGCCTATGACGCGATCAACTACGGCCTCTGGTACGATGACGCCCAATTTGCTCGGGTGGCGCTGAAGCAAATGGAAGCCGCCAGGAAACTCGGCGTGAAGCGCATCGTTATTGGCGAATGCGGACACGCGCACAAGGCCCTGTGCGTAATCGCCGACCGAATGATAACCGGCGACCTCAACATCCCGCGGGAAAGCTATCTCCCGCTGCTGCGCGACATCGTTCTCAGCGGCAAGATCAAATTCGATCCCACGCGCAACGATTTTCCGGTCACTCTCCACGATCCCTGCAACATGGTGCGGCTGATGGGCGTAGTCGAGCCGCAGCGGGAGATCCTCCGCGCTCTCTGCCCGCAGTTTCGCGAGATGGAACCGCATGGCGTCGACAACTATTGCTGCGGCGGCGGCAGCGGCTTCGCCATCATGAGCGGCAACAACTTTCCCGACTGGCGATTCCACGTCTCCGGACGCAAAAAGCTCGAGCAGATTCTGAACGCGTTCGCAGATTGCCCCGGCCCGGAGACGCCGAAGTATCTGTGCGCGCCCTGCAGCAACTGCAAAGGGCAGTTCCGCGACATGATCACCTACTACGGCCTCTGGCAGAAAAGCCGCATTCTCTATGGCGGACTTGTCGAGCTGGTGGTGAACGCCATGGCCGGCGTGAAGCCTGGATTCATCGACTGGGAATGGCGCTGAACGGCCGATTCAACCGCGCTTCTTCCGCACAGGCGCCGGACCTTTATCGCGCAGGAAATCGCGAAACGCTTTGGGCGTTGCCAATTGTTGCAGGCGGCGCCGGCGGGCCTTCGCGGGCAACTTCTCGCGTAGCAGTTCATCGCGGCGCCTGCCGAGATCTTCCACCCACTCACCCCACTCCGACCCGAACTGCCGCTCCAGCTCCCGCCTCAGTCGGGCGGCAAGCGCGGGGCTGCGCCCTCCCGTTGAAATCGCGATCTGCAGCGGCCCTTGCCTCGCCACCGCAGGATAAATAAAGTCGCAGTGCTCCGGATCGTCCACGGAGTTGCACAAAACGTCCCGCGCCGCACAGGCGCGGAACACGGCCTCATTGATCTTGCTTGAGTTCGTGGCGGCAACGGCCAAAAACTTCCCCTGCACATCTCGTTGCGAGAAATCTCTGCGTCGCCACACCAGCCTCCCAGCCAGCGCGAGACGTTGAATCGCCGTCACCGCGCGCGGGCTCACGACCACCACATCGGCGCCGCAGCGCAACAACCCCTCAATTTTGGCAGCGGCGACCGTTCCGGCTCCCACCACGACGCACTTCCGCCCCGCCAGGTTCACCAGCATCGGGAAGAACGCAGCCTTGCGGCTTGTGGATGTCAATTTCTCCGCCATTTCAATGCAACTTCAATCAAATTCCCACACCCAATCGCCGCTCGTTGTGACACGCATCACGGCGAAGGCCACTACGCGACGCGTTCAATCTATGGTGATTGATTTTCTCCGTGGTCAGGAGAACCGTGCGGTGTGGCCGGCGTGCAATCGGTCTTATTCCGTCGCTCTCCGGCCCGCTTTGCTGACCGAGCAGTTCCTCGACTTCGATGTTGAGCGCCGCTGAAGAAACCGGCGCTTTGTGGCGAAAGGAGCAAGGCCATGGCAAATGCTGACGAGGACGTAAAGCCAGCCAACGGCAAACCCAAAACCAAGCTGCTCGACGAACTGGAAAAAGGCCCATGGCCCAGCTTCGTCACAGAGATCAAGTCGGCCAGCGGAGCTACCGGGGGCGCCGAAGATCTGCTCGGCCAGTTGGAGCTTTCCTACGAAGACAAGGTGAGCCATTGGAAACACGGCGGCCTCGTGGGCGTGCTGGGTTATGGCGGCGGCGTCATCGGCCGTTACAGCGATGTCGGCGAGCAGTTCCCCAAGGTCGCGCACTTTCACACCCTGCGTGTGAATCAGCCGGCCGGATGGTTTTACACGAGTGAGGCCCTGCGCACTATCAGCGACATTTGGGAGCGTCACGGCTCGGGCCTGACCAACATGCACGGCTCAACCGGCGACATGATTCTGCTCGGCACCACGACAAATCATCTCGAAGCCACCTTCCAGGAACTTACCCACGCCGGATTCGATCTCGGCGGCTCGGGCTCGGCGGTACGAACGCCCTCCTGTTGCGTGGGCATGGCTCGCTGCGAGTGGGCCTGCTTCGACGCCATGAAGCTCTGCTACGACCTCACCATGGCCTACCAGGACGAGTTGCACCGGCCGGCGCTGCCCTACAAATTCAAGATCAAATGCGCGGCCTGTCCCAACGACTGCGTTGCCGCCATCGCCCGCGCCGATCTTTCCGTCATCGGCACGTGGAAGGACGACATTCGCATCGACCATGCAGAAGTAGCGAATTACGCTGCTGCCGGAGTCGATATCCAAAAGGACATCTGCGCCAACTGCCCCACCAAGTGCATGGATTGGGACGGCAAAGAGCTCACCATCAAAAACCGCGACTGCGTGCGCTGCATGCACTGCATCAACGCCATGCCCAAGGCTCTGCGGCCCGGCGTGGAGAAGGGCGCAGTGATCCTGATCGGCGCCAAGGCGCCCATCCTGCAGGGCGCGCTGCTCTCCTCTGTCTTGATTCCCTTTGTCGCTGCGGATGAATTGCTCGACACACTCAAAGAGCTCATCCAGCGCATCTGGGATTTCTGGGACGAGTACGGCACCAACCGCGAGCGCATCGGCGAACTTATTCAGCGCGTCGGGCTCGTTGCATTTCTCGATGGCATCGGGCTCGATCCCGTGCCGGAGATGATTACGGCGCCGCGCGACAACCCTTACATCTACTACCAGACCGCGCAGGAGGACGAGGCATGACGACCACACCGCTGCAGCCACGGCTTACCGACATCGGCCCTCCACGGTATGACAAGTATTTGCCGCCGATCGTGCTCAAAAACTACGGCACGTGGAAATATCACGAGAGACTGGCGCCCGGCGTTCTGTGCCATGTTGCCGAATCGGGCGACCGGCTCTACACCGTGCGTGCTGGCACACCTCGCTTGCTCAGCATTCAAACCCTGCGCAAGTTTGCCGATCTCGCCGACAAATATTGCGGCGGTTATCTGCGCTTTACCAGCCGCAACAATGTTGAATTTCTCCTTGTCGATCCGGCGCTGATCGAGCCGCTCAAGCAGGAGCTGGCCTCGCTCGGCATTCCCGTCGGTGGCACCAACAATTCCATCAGCAACATCGTGCACACGCAGGGCTGGGTGCATTGCCACGCCGCGGCTACTGACGCTTCGGGACTTGTCAAGAGCTTGATGGACGCTCTCATCGATCACTTTACGCACGAAGATCTGCCCGCCAAGCTGCGCATCGCCGTGGCCTGCTGCCTGAACATGTGCGGCGCCGTGCATTGCTCTGACATTGCTATCCTCGGCGTGCATCGCCGCCCGCCTAAAGTCCAAAGCGAGTTGCTCTCGAAGGCTTGCGAGGTGCCGACGCTGGTTGCCTCGTGCCCCACGGGCGCAATCCGTCCTGTGCCCGGCGTGGGAGGCAAGCAATCCGTCGAAGTTCTCGAGGAGCAGTGCATGTACTGCGGCAACTGCTTCAGCGTGTGCCCGGCCATGCGCATGGCCGATGCGGAAAACGACGGGCTCTCCATCTGGGTCGGCGGCAAGGTCAGCAATGCGCGTAGCGCTCCACGCTTCTCGCGTCTGGCAATTCCGTTCTTGCCCAACCACCCGCCGCGCTGGCCTGAGGTCGTCGAAGCAGTTGTCAAGATTGTCGATGTCTACCGCGGTGAAGCTCGCAAGTATGAGCGCGTGGGCGAATGGATCGATCGCATCGGCTGGCCGCGGTTCTTCGAGCTCACCGGCTTCGAGTTCACGCGCTATCACATCGACGATTTCAAGAATGCCGGCATGACGTTCGCGCGCTCGACACACATCCGTTATTAATGCGGACATTGCAGACGGCTTGTAGAGGTTGCTGATGGGGCTATTCAAAGAAGTGAAGAAACCGGTGATCAGGCACAGCGTCGCTGACGGCGCCGGCGGCCCTTCTCATCGTCCCGCCTACGTTGCGAAAACGGCTCCCTGCATCCATAGCTGCCCCAGTGGAACGGATGTGCGTGGATGGCTCGTTGCGCTGGCTCAGCACAAGGCCTATGGCCGCACGCCTGAGCAAGCCTTTGAACTCGCCTGGCGCAAGATTCTGGAGCACAATCCCTTCCCTGCCATCTGCGGTCGCGTCTGCCAGCATCCTTGCGAGTTGAATTGCAATCGCAAGGCAAAAGACTCGCCGCTTGCCGTGAACAAGCTGGAGCAGTTCGTCGGCGATTTCGCCATTGCACAGGGATTACGCGCTGAGAAATTCACTCCATCCCGCGCGAATCCACCGCGCATCGCCGTGGTCGGCGCAGGCCCTGCCGGTCTCTCTGCTGCCTGGCATCTTGCGCGCAAAGGTTACGCGGTCACCGTCATCGACGCTACGCCCCGGCCTGGCGGCATGATGCGTTCTCGCATCCCCCGCTCGGTCATTCCCGCCGATATCCTCGATGCAGAAATTGCCAACATTCTCGATCTCGGAATCGAGTTGCGCGCCGGCTGCGTCGTCGGCAGGGATCTCTCGCTCGAAGAGTTGCAGCGAAACTACCAGGTTGTCTTCTTCGCGATGGGTTTGCAGAAGGCCGCGCAATTGGAACTCCGCGCCGGTACTGATGGCGGCGCAGCACTCATTGGCGAGCTACCCGCAGAACCGCCGGAACTCCCGGCCGAAGAAACTACCGAAGTCGTCCCGCGTGTGCTCAACACAGTAAGCGTCGCAATCGCCCAGGGCCGCGCGGTGGCCGAAGCCATCTCCGCGCACCTTGAAGGCCGCGCCGTAGCGCAGTCTACGGCATCTGCGGTCATTCGTTCGGACAGCCTGAAGCTCGATTGGTATCCAGCAGCACAGCGCGTCGACAGCGGTGCTGCCGTGACCGAGGCCAAGGTACTGGCTGAGGCCGCGCGTTGCATGTCCTGCGGTATGTGCATGGACTGCGAGACCTGCTGGATGTACTGCAGCAAAAACTGTTTCGTCAAACTGCCCAAGGGCGAGCACTACAAAATCAAGCTCGATCTCTGTAACGGTTGTGGAAAATGCGCGGAGTCGTGTCCGTGCGGATACATCGCAATGAACTAATTGAGAGGTGAATTGTGCCGACGTTTGAAGTGGAAGGCAAGAAATACGATGTCGACGAAGATGGCTTTCTCCAGGAGCCCGCTCTTTGGAGCGAGGACACGGCGAAGGACTTTGCCAAATCCGAGTCGATCGATGCGTTAACCGAAGGCCATTGGAAGGTCATCAACTACATCCGCAACTACTACCTTCAGTTTGGCATCGCGCCCATGGTCCGCAAGGTTTGCAAAGAGACCGGCTACAAGCTGAGTGAAATTTACCAGCTCTTTCCATCCGGCCCGGCCAAGGGTGCCTGCAAACTCGCGGGACTTCCCAAGCCCACGGGCTGCGTGTAGGTTGCCATGAGCGTGAGCGGGGCCATCGCGGAGATTGTCGCGGAGCGTTGGATCGAGCGGACTCTCGCGTCCTACCCCGCGGAGACGCTTCCGTTTCTAAGCGGCGAGCAGGATCCCTTCCGCAATCCCGCAGGCCATGTCCTCAAGGAGAGCCTGACCATGCTTGCCCGCGAGTTGCTCGGCGAAATGGATGAGAAAGCCATGGCGCCCGCGCTCGACGCGCTGGTCCGTCTTCGCGCCGTGCAGGACTTTCGCCCCTCCGACGCGCTGCGCTTCATCTTCGACCTCCGCGAGGTGGTCGCTGAAGTCACAGGAGAAGTCCCGCGGGCTCTCGAAAACCGGATCGACGAACTGGCCTTGATGGCCTTCGATCAGTACATGGCCTGTCGCGATCAGATTGCCGGGCTGTGCCAGAAAGAATTGCGCTCCCGCATGCAATACATCGCAAAGTGAAGGGACCAACCATGAATGCGCTCTATTCGCTGCTCGCGGTGCTGACCCTGGTTTTGGCCGGCATTGCGGGCGGCCAAAGCGCACCTGCGCGCATGGTTCTTGCCACGTTCGTTCCCTACGCTGCCTTCGCCGCGCTTCTCGTTGGCTTCTGCTGGCGCGTCGCACGCTGGGCATTCACGCCGGTTCCCTTCCATATCCCTGTCACCTGCGGCCAGCAAAAGTCGCTACCCTGGATTCGTCCCGCAAAAATCGACAACCCCTCGACACGATGGGGCGTCGTGGGTCGCATGGCCGCTGAAATTCTGCTTTTCCGCTCGCTCTTTCGCAACAACCGCGCGCGTCTTTCCGGCGGACGCCTGATTCTTGGCGAGAGCGCGGCACTATGGCTCTGCTCTTTGGCCTTTCATTGGGCGCTGCTGTTGATCCTGCTCCGCCATCTGCGCCTGTTCCTCGAACCGGTGCCGGCATTCGTCAACGCTCTCGAGCGCCTCGACGGCTATTTCCAAATCGGCGTGCCGCCACTCTATCTCTCTGACGCAGTTTTGGTGTGCGCGCTGGCCTATCTGCTTGTCCGGCGCTTCCGCGATCCCGCCCTGCGCTACCTCTCGCTTTTCTCCGACTACTTCGCACTCCTCCTGCTGTTCGCCATCGCCGTCACCGGCATTCTCATGCGCTACTTCACGCGTGTCGACATTCTCAGCGTGAAACAGTTTGCGCTTGGCCTAGCGACATTCCAGCCCGGCGCTCCGCAAACGCTCAGCACGCTCTTTCTTTGCCATCTTCTGCTGGTCTGCGCGCTCGCCGCATATCTCCCTTTCAGCAAATTAATGCACATGGGCGGCGTATTTCTCAGCCCGACCCGCAATCTCGCCAACAACAGCCGCAGCCGGCGGCATATCAATCCGTGGAACGCGCCAGTAAAAACGCATACCTATGCGGAGTGGGAAGAGGAATTCCGCGACAAAATGCAGGCGGCAGGAATTCCAGTCGAAATCGAGAATGGGGCCCGGGATGCCGGAAACACTCGTACAAATTGAGCTAAAGCCGCCGCATGGCGACTGGCGCGATCCGCATGTCGGGTTTCGCAAGGGCTCGATCTGTTACAGCGCCGCGCCCAAAAACCTCACCGCTCTCGGCCTTCCCAATCCCCGCGTCTGGCAACCCCTCGACAGCGACTGGAAGCTTCCGCCTGATTGGAAGCGCATCATCCTCGACGGCATGAAAGAGCGACTCCAGAAATATCGTTCCTTCCGTCTCTTCATGGACATTTGTGTGCGCTGCGGTGCCTGCGCCGATAAATGTCACTTCTATCTCGGCTCCTCCGATCCCAAGAACATGCCCGTGGCGCGCGCGGAATTGATGCGCTCCATCTATCGACGCTACTTCACGCTCACGGGGCGTATTTTTGGCAAACTGGCCGGAGGCCGCGAACTCACCGAGGACGTGATCAAAGAGTGGTTCTACTACTTCTACCAGTGCACCGAGTGCCGCCGCTGCTCCGTCTTCTGCCCCTATGGCATCGACACCGCGGAAATCACCATAATGGGCCGCGAGCTGCTCAATCTCATCGGCTGCAACACCAACTGGGTACTCGAGCCCGCGGCCAATTGCTTTCGCGTCGGCAATCACCTCGGCATCCAGCCGCACGGATTCAAAGACAGTCTCGACTTTGCGGCGGACGAGGCTGCGGAAATCACCGGCCTCGACTTCGAAATCCCGATCAACCGCAAAGGCGCCGAAGTGCTCTTCGTCATGCCTTCGGCCGACTACTTCGGCACGCCGCACTACTACACGTTGCTTGGCTACCTGATGCTCTTCCGCGAAATCGGCCTCGACTACACGGTCAGCGCCTACGCCTCGGAAGGCGGCAACTTCGGCCTCTTCTCTTCGCACGAAATGACGAAGCGCCTCAACGCCAAGATTTACGAAGAAGCCAAACGTCTCGGCGTCAAGTGGATCCTCGGCGGCGAGTGTGGTCACATGTGGCGCGTGCTCCATCAATATATGGATACGATGAACGGGCCGGCCGATTTCCTTGAAGCGCCAGTCTCGCCGATCACCGGCACAGCGTTCGACAATGCCCGCTCCACAAAAATGGTGCACATCTGCGAGTTCACCGCAGACCTGATTCATCACGGCAAGCTCAAGCTCGATCCTCGGCGCAACGATCGCTGGATCGCAACCTATCACGACTCCTGCAACCCGGCGCGCGCCATGGGCTTGCTGGAAGAGCCGCGATCCATTCTCAGGGCTGTCTGCAACAACTTTCACGAAATGCCGGAAAACACTATCCGCGAGCAGACCTTCTGCTGCGGCTCGGGCGCAGGCCTCGGCACCGACGAAAACCTCGAAATGCGCCTGCGCGGCGGCTTTCCGCGTGCCAACGCCGTGAAATACGTGAAAGAAAAGCACGGCGTCAATCTGCTCACCTGCATCTGCGCGATCGATAAGGCCACGCTGCCCACGCTGCTCGAGTACTGGGTGCCGGGCGTCGAAGTCGCCGGCGTGCACGAACTGCTGGGCAACGCACTGGTGATGACCGGCGAGAAAGAACGCGTTACCGACTTGCGCGGCGAGCCGTTCCCAGCCGAAGCGCAAGCGGCAATCGGCGCGAGTGGGGGTGACCATGCGTGATCGTGTATGGATCATTGCTGGTTTGGCCGTCTTCGTTGCGGCGCTCACCTCTCCTGCCTGGTATGCGCTTGCGAACGGAAAGGCGTCGAGCCAACCTCCTAACCTCGAGCTGCCCGTAAACCAGAAAGAATGCGTTGCCCCGGCCGACACCATGCGCGCCGCACACATGAAGATGCTGATCCAATGGCGCGAAGATGTAGTGCGCCGTGGCGACCGTCGCTTTGTCGCGTTCAACGGCAAAGTCTACGAGAAAAGCCTCACGCGCACCTGCCTCGGCTGTCACAATAAGGCCGGATTCTGCGACCGTTGCCATGCATATTCCGGCGTCTCCAGCCCCTACTGCTGGAACTGCCATAGCGATCCGCAAACTGTCGCCCTCAGCACAGTTCGGAGCACGCCATGAAGATTACGCGCAAGGATTTTCTGCGCCTGTCCGGCCTTTCGCTCCTTGCGGCTGGATGCAAGCAGGCAGCGCGATCCGTCACCCAGCCCGCAACAGGCGCGCGTGTCGCGTCGGCACAACCTGTGCGCTGGGGAATGGTGATCGATCTCAGGAAATGCCGCGAGAAGGATGGCTGCAACGCCTGCATCCATGCCTGCAACACTGCGCACAACGTTCCGCAGATTGCCAACCGTGCGCACGAAGTGAAATGGATCTGGAACGAACCGTATGCCACGGTCTTTCCTTCCGCGCAAAATGGCTATGCGCCGCAATCCTACGCGGAGATGATGGTCCCGCTGCTTTGCAACCACTGCGCCGACCCGCCCTGCACGCGCGTCTGTCCTACGCAGGCCACATGGAAACGCGACGACGGCATCGTGATGATGGATTGGCATCGCTGCATCGGCTGCCGCTACTGTATTGCCGCCTGCCCCTATGGCTCGCGCAGTTTTAACTTTGAAGATCCGCGGCCCAGCATCGCCAGCATCAATCCCGATTTCCCCACGCGCACCAAGGGCGTGGTAGAAAAGTGCAACTTCTGCGAGGAGCGGCTGGCGCGCGGCCTCATGCCGGCCTGCGTCGATGCCTGCCCTCAGCATGTCTTCACCTTCGGCAATCTTTCGGACCCGGACTCCGAACCGCGGCTGCTGCTGCGCGAGCGCTTTGCCGTCCAGCGCGAACCGGAACTCGGAACCGGTCCGTCGGTTTTTTACCTGGTCTGATGCCATGTTGATGCTCGACAAAGCGCTCAAAGGAAGCCGCCGCTACTGGATGTGGCTACTCTTTCTCCTGTGCATCATCGCTGCCGGCTCTTGCTTCTATTTGCGGCAACTGCATCTGGGTCTGGGCATCACGGGCCTCAGTCGCGAAGTGAGCTGGGGACTTTACATCGCGCAATTCACTTTCTTTGTCGGCGTCGCCGCTTCGGCCGTCATGGTGGTGTTGCCTTATTACCTGCACCGCGAAAAGCAATTCGCGCGCGTCACGATTCTTGGCGAGTTTCTCGCCATCGCCGCCGTGATCATGTGCATCCTATTCATCTTTGTCGATCTCGGCCAGCCCACCCGCGTGCTGAATATCATTCTCTACCCCTCGCCTCGCTCGCTCATGTTCTGGGACATGATCTCTCTGAGCGGCTACCTGTTGCTGAACGCAATCATTGCCTTCGTCACGCTTCGCGCGGAACGCGAAGAAACACCCGCGCCGCGATGGATCAAGCCACTGGCGATCCTCTCCATCCCCTGGGCCGTCAGCATCCACACCGTCACCGCATTTCTCTACAGCGGCCTTGCCGGCCGCTCGTTCTGGCTCACTGCGATTCTTGCGCCGCGCTTTCTCGCCTCTGCATTCTCTTCCGGTCCGGCATTGCTCATCCTGCTTTGCCTCGCGCTGCGCAAGCTCGCTGCCTACGATGTGGGCAAGGACGCCATTCGCAAACTCGCCATCATCATGACCTATGCCATGGCGATCAATGTCTTCTTCGTGCTGGTCGAGGTGTTTACGGTGTTTTACGCGGCGATCCCGGAACACACCGTGCATTTTGAATATCTCTATCTGCTTGGTGGTGGGCACAATCTTGCTCCCTGGATGTGGGTTTCGGCAGTGTTCGCGATTGCCGCGCTCATCATTTTGTTCATGCCCGCCTTGCGCCGGACGCAACTGCCTCTCGCCTGCATCCTTGTGTTCACTTCGCTCTGGCTCGAGAAAGGCCTGGGCTTGATCGTGGGTGGCTTTGTGCCGTCGCCGCTGGGCACGGTCGCACACTATGCGCCTACGCTGCCGGAGTGGACCAT
>Ga0182014_10005551_pt1 | contig 13966 bp, 8 predicted proteins | sample 612S2DmetaG_FD_120489 | JGI IMG/M metagenome (GOLD analysis project Ga0182014, IMG submission 120489) | Permafrost microbial communities from Stordalen Mire, Sweden - 612S2D metaG | ecosystem: Environmental > Terrestrial > Soil > Wetlands > Permafrost | place: Sweden: Stordalen | collected... | reverse complement strand
GAGCGTCATTTTTCGAAGTTGGGTCACAGGGACCTCCTTGTGACCCACACTATCCGGTTGTGTTTGCGGCCGCTAGCGTCGACTACGCGTAGCGTCCGCCGCGCAAGCGGCTTAGTTCAAACGACATTTTGGGATGGAAGGAAGAATGCCGGCCTTTGAAAAGGCGAGGCGATTACAATTACGCGGACCCGATCAAGTACTGGCGCAGGCTGTCATCGGTGGCATTCTCGATTCTCAATATCGCTGCGGAACTGAACCAGGACAGGCTCGGTGAGGATGATGACTGGCTCATAGCAACCGTCGGATACATGCACGGCGGTGCTCCACTCGGTTACCGCCCTACCGACCCGAGCCACGGTCGATACTTGATAGGCACACTGGTGACCGATTGGATGGGCATAGGAGGCGTTACGCCCGTTCTGTGCTGGAGTGAAGAGCGCAGCCAGTGGGAAATGGTATTCGGGCCAGTCCACGGTAGTCCGTTCGGCGCCATCGGGCTGGCCCTCATGATGGCTGTATCCGAGAAGGACGGCCTCGCAATCTGCTCCAATTGCCACAAATCGTACCTCCCGACCAGGAGGCCGAACCCACGCCGTCGGAACTACTGCCCGACCTGTGGCAAACTCGCCGCATGGCGCGACGCCGCCAGGGCAGCCAGAGCCAAGCGGAGGGTCGTCGATATCGAGAGCCCGGCCCGGAAACGGCATTGAATTTGTGACGCGGTTTGTGCCGTAACCCACCCCTGGACCCCTAGCTTTCCCCCCATGATACCGTTCGATACCCTTCGCCGCGCCTGGGGCCTAAGCGCTTTACTGTCCGTCACATGGGGATGTTTGGAACGCCGCCGTATCACCCCGAAGCCTCAACTTCTAAGCAGGTGGTCGCTGGTTCGAGTCCAGCCGGGCCTACCAACCAAATCAAGAGGATACCGACAGAGGGGAATTGTGGCGGGGGTGTTTGTGACGTAACCGCCTCAATTCTACTCTTCGATTCCCGCCTCGCCACCTGCGCCAATCTCAACCGGCTGAATCAAATGGGCATCACCTTCATGACCTTGCGCCGCCAGACACGGAGGGGCCCGGTTATGGGAGGGACGTCAACGCCGTTCTGGCGCCAACCAGGTCGGGGCTTATCTGGACGGCTTGGCTGAGTTCGGCTTTGGCGTGCGCCTGGTCCTTGAGGCCCAGGTATCCAAGACCGGCGAGGTAATGAGCGTTGGCAGTGCGAACACGCGGTGAAAGTTCACGTCCGGCGCGGCCTGGGCGGCTGTCGCCGGTTGGCGCGGACTCCTTCAGCTCATTCTGCCCGGATTGCACCAGACCTCGGAATAGCGCTTGGGCTTTTTCGGTTTGACCTAACTTCTGGAAGGCGAGGCCTTGGTAGTAGGCTTGAGCACTGCCGCCGGCCGCGGTGCGGCGCAACTGGTTGACACGGCGCTGCGGAGCGGGCTCTGGCGGCGCTACCGCTCGCTTCCAGGACTCAGCGGCTTTTTGTGTTTCGCCGGAGCCTTCATAGGCGACGCCGGTCCAGTAAGCGAGTTCCGAACCGCGAGCGTTGCCGCCGCCGAACTCGAAGCCCACAGGCAGATTCGCCGGAATTGTGGCGGCGGTGTGGAGATCGGCGAGTGCTTCCCGGAAGCGTTTAGCCTGAATTTCCGTTTGGGCGCGCAGAATGTGGGCATCGGCCCAGTGATCCACCACATTGAGATTGGCGCCTTCGGCCACCGCGAAGGTGTGATCGGTCATGGTCCGGATGGCATCGTCGACCTGGCCGGTAGACACCTGCAGAGCAACGGCCCGGTTGAGGGCATCATCCCGGCGCGCCACCACGGAGGCATTCTGCCGGAACAACGGCAGGCGCTTCTCCAGCGGGATCCCGGCCTGTTCGTAAAGCTCGTCCAGTTCGGTAAAGTGGAGGGCGTACTTGGGTTCTAAAGAAACGGCTTTCTCCAACTCGGCAATGGCCTTATCGATGTCGGCGCCCGATGCCTGGTGCATGTAGGCTGTAGCCAAATTGCGATGGGTGATCGCAAATGAGGGGTCGAGAGCGGCCGATGCCTCCCACATCCGGGTGGCTTCCTCCGGCTGCCAGTCATATAAGACGTTGCCTAAGTAATAAGATGCGCGTGCATCGCGCGGGTTGGCGTCGATCGCCTGACGAAGCACATCAATGGCTTCGTTCTGGAACGGAAAGACGTAGTCCGGCGGCATCGACATGGCCTGCTGGTAATACTGGGAGGCATTCTGGGTTTGGCCTAGCTTCTGCGCGAAATAGCCGAGGTAGTAATAAGCCATGGGATGGATGCGGGATTTGTCCGGCGCCGCCAAAGTCAATTGACGAAGCACGTCTGTGCCGTCCTGCCAGAGTCCTTCATTGAGGTATTCGGCGGCGGTCTCCTGAGCTGTTGCGGGGTGATCGTTCATGGTGGCGGCCAGCCTTTTGGCGGCCTCTTTGTCCCCGGAGGCCAGGTAGGTCTCCGCCATGGCACGCACATCCAGCGGGTCCGCCGCGTGAGATGCGGCGGCCAGCACCTGCAATGCCTCCTGGTTACGGCCGAGATGGCGCAGCACCGCGGCCTTGAGGTTTTGGGCCCGGATGTTCAGTGCGCCCGAATCGATCGACCGGTTCACAAAATCGAGCGCAGCGGCCATATCGCCGCGGGAGGTGGCGATCTGCGCGAGCGAATAGTAGCCGGCGGCCTTCCAGGCCTGGCTCCAGGTGGCCTTATAGAAGGACGTAAACGCTTCGTCGGTCTTGCCTTCGGCCTTGAGCGTGGCGCCGAGATAATAAATCGGCTCGGCGTCTTTTGGCGTGGTATAGCGGTCCGTGGCACGCTCCAGTGCCTTCCGCAGGTATTTCTCCGCGTCGGAATACCGAGCCTTGGTGAAGGCCGTGATGCCGAGAACCGTGTTTACCCGGGTGTCGCCGGGGTCGCGGCGCAGGGCCTCCTGCCAATAGAGGAGAGGGTCTACGATGGGGTCGTGGAACTGCTGGGCGCGCAACCCGATGAGGTAGAGTTCTTCGTTGGTCTTGATTTCCTGCGGGGGCGGCGGCGGAGTGACTACCGGAGGGGCCGATTGGGGCGTCAGACGAATGGGATTGTACGAGACGAGTTCCCTGGCGCCGTCCCAGAGCGAGGCAACCAGATCGTGTTCGTCGATGCCTGCCGGTACGGCGACCTGTTTCACGTAGGGCTTGGCGGGGTTGATGGCTACAGTTTCTTCGAGCAGCACCTTGTCTCCCGCTTTGAGCAGAACGCGGGCGGAGGAGTGAGCCGAAGTGGCATAGAAGCCCACTTTGGCGAGGCCGGCGGCGACGTCGAGGTTCACGGCGGCATCGAGGTTGGCCTTCTTAACGCCGCCGATATCCCGGAACGGATACCAGTTCATGCGGAACGAGCGGGTTTCATAAGGCTGGAGCCAACTGTAATCGGGTTGATTATCCGAATAGGCGCCCACCATCAGTTCGATGTACGGGCCGTCCTCATCGGTGAGGGTAGTGTCCCATCGCTTGCCGCTGGGGCCGTTGCCCCACGTCCAGAACTTCTTGCCAGGCACGACGTTGTGATCGGCCACGCTCATAGTTCCGGCCTCTTTGCCGTGGTCATAGCCGGCGAAGAAGTCATCCTGATAGTTCCAGGCGAAAACCGAATTCGCCGAGATGTGGTTCTTGTACCAACCGATATCGACGCCCTTGGAAAAATCCGCGCCGCCGTAGGAGGAATGGGAAATCGGCCAGTCCGTGAATTCGCGTTTGGCGTGGTGTACCCCGAACTGCGTGCTGGGCGGGAAGATCACCTGATAGTTGTCGTTGGCGTGGACCGCCAGATTGGCGAAGCAAAGCATGGTGTTCACTTCGGGGGTGCGGTTGAGAATCCGCACGGAGGCTTCCAGGTACGCCTTCCCCGGCCGCAGGGTGTACCCCACGGCCCAGCGCATGCGCTGGCGCAGTTCCAGTTCGCCCACCCAGACGGTCTTGCTGCCATCGGCATTTTCCTCGATCTTGTATTGCACTGGAATGAAGGTGCTGGCGCGGTGGTGATGCGGGATGTTCCATTCCACGCCGCCGGACATCCACGCGCCGATCAGGCCGATCAAAGCCGGCTTAATGACGTGCTGGCGGTAGATGAAGTTATAGTTATTGGTCTTATCGACGCCTTCGAAAATGCGGCCGCCTACCTCCGGCAGGACGCCGATCCGGATGTACTCATTTTCCAGATAGACCATGGTATAGGTCTTGTCGACTTTCTTGCCCGTAAGGCTGTCGTACATGGGATAGGGGTAGACGGGCCCCTGCGCGCCCTGGGACTGGCGGCCGAAAAAGAACATCGGGTTTGGTTCGGGATCTCCGGCCAGATAAGTGGGGATGACGGCTTTGGTCTCCCAGACCTTTACCCCGGAAACATCGGCGGCAAAGCAGGCGCCAGCCGCAAGCAGCAAAACAAGAGCGATAAGAAGCGTTTGCCTACGAATCACGAGGATCTCCTTCTTCGAGCCCTAAGGAATGCTGAGCTTAACACCGTGATCTTCGTCCGTCCAGGGCGTTTCCGGCGTCCCGGCGCCGGACGCCTTGGGCCTTTGACTAAAGGGCCGGATCTTGCCCGAGTGGACGTCGAGCAATCGTTTGAAGGTTTCCTTGGCGGCCGAAACAAGTTCCGGATAGGCCCGATCGGTAACATCCACGAACCCGATGTTATAGTTTTCGCCGTCCATGCGTCCGGTAACGGACTCATCGACGCCCGTGAACCAGCCTGCGCCCAGAAAGCCGGGTAGCGCCGCGGCCTGCTCGACGTAGTAGCGGTAAGCCACGCCGCGCTCCTTCTGGTCGCGCACTTGCACCAGGCCGGCGCCGAGACCGTCGGCCGGAACGCCGAAATGGAACTCGCCGATAATGACCGGACGTCCGGAAAGTTCGTACGCGGTCTTAACCTGCCTGGTGGGCTCATATTCGTAGGTGTTCAAGCTATAGACATCGAAAACGTGCGCGGCCCTGGAAATATAGTCGGGCGGGTTTCCGCCGAAGCGGATGCCGAGGTTGAGGTGATTGGGGTCGTACTTCTTGAGTGCCGCGCCTACCATGGCCAGGTACTTCTCGAAGGCCGAGCCAACAAATTGGCGGCGGCGTTCGGGCGTATCGCCCTGGGTGAGAAATCGTTTGACCTCGCGCTGCATGGCAGTGGGCGGACCGGCCAGATACATGTCGATGACTTCCGATTCGCGCCGCGGCCAGGGCGGTTCATTGCCGATGAAATAGCCGATCAACCAGGGGTCGTCTTTACGCGGCGCGAGTTGCGCTTTGGCGCTCTCTTCGAGGAATTGGGCAAACTCTTCGGAATAGACGTCGGGCATCCCCAGATTCATGGGAACCTGGCTCGAGTTGCCGCGCGGAAGGGTACTGAAGTACGCGAGGTAAGGCTTGCGGTGCTGGGTGTCCGTGCCGCGTGACACAATGCTGGTCAAACCCCAGCCTTCGGCGCGCCGCAATTCCATCTCGGCGGCCTTAGCCGGCCATTCCGAACCGTACCGGCGAGAGAGATTCCAGGTGCGGAACCCGGCCATTGCGCCACCGCCGGAGTTTGCTCCGCCGCGGCCCGTGGCGGACGCCCCGACTTCCGGCGGCGGGAGGGCTCTGTAATAGCTTTCACGGCCGGAGGCGCGCGTCTCCGCACCGCCGCCCGCCATGCCCGGCACGGCCATGGAAAGGTAAAGGTGGCCGTCGGGGTCCACGAACCACCACTTTCCTTCGATTTGCTCCACGCGGAAAAAACCCGTGGCTCTGAACTTAGTCGATTGGTAACCGCTATATTTGCAGTACCCGAAGGCGTTGGGTGTGAAACTCTTCTCTTCGTTGGCCCAATCCTGTTTCAGTCGATCGAGGCTCGAAACCTTCCTGGGCCAATCCGCGTAGACCCACTGGCCAAATTCATCGATTACGGGCAACTTCTCCAGAATCTCCGACCCGGGGTCGTCTTTGGCGAGCCGGATGGAGCGGATCTCGATCACCGGGTGATTGAGAGGGTAGTCCATCATGAACACCAATGCCTGGACGTTACTGATGGGGCCAAAGGGGCCCCAAACCGAGAGCCAGTAGGAATGGAAGGGACGATTGGTGGCAGACGCAAGGTCGAAGCCAGACTGGTCGCGTCCTTTGAAGAACCTGAGTGGAATCGCGGCCCGAAGCCACACATTTTGGCCGACAGGTTGGCATACGAGACGCCGAAGGCCGGTCTTGTCCTGGATGATCAGGTGAAAGCGTTGCGGCGTGGAGGTTCGTATCTCCATTACGAGATACTCGAAATCCGACCAATCCGCCGGAAAGTCCGGACCGAGGTCTTTGAGGTCGAACTTCCGCACGGCCTGGGTACCCTCGAAGGCGACCCGTTTGGTTTGCGCGTTAGCTATCGCGCCAAGCACCAGAATCGATAGAATCAATGCTTTTTTCATCGGCTGTTTCTTCCGTGAGCGCGCTGTCTCGGACCCGCATACCGCTTAGTGACTGTCAGGAAATGACCACTCCCATCATCGGCAACCGCTCTCTTACGGTCGCGGCTTCTGACTCGCGGCATGATGCACCGGAAGCGGTTGGTGCAGTTATTACGGAACAAGCCCTTAGTGTCTTCCACGGCGCGGCCGCTCGCAACCGGTGGTCCGAAGGCCTGGCGATCTCTGTATACTTGAGGTCGTTATGCACCGTCGCCGTACGCTCTTCACCGTTTGTGTCCTGACATTCATCGCACTTCCCGCTGTATCCGCGAAACGCGGCGTCACGGCCGAGGACTACTTCGCTTTTGAGTCCGCCAGCGACCCGCGCCTCTCGCCGGACGGCAAGCTGGTGGCCTACGTGGTCACCGCCGTCGACCAGGCCCGCAATCGCCGCGACAGTTCCATTTGGGTAGCCGCCACCGACGGGAAGTCGGCGCCGCGGCGTCTGACGGCGGAAGGCGTCAACTCCAGTTCGCCGCGCTGGAGCCCCGATGGATCGCGCCTGGCGTTCCTCTCCAGTCGCGCCTCGCAACCGCCGGCCGCCGCCGCGCCGGCCGAAGCGGCCCGTCCGCAGATCTGCATCCTCCCCATGTCCGGCGGCGAAGCGCAGGTCTTGACGCACCTGAAGAACGGGGCCAGCGCGCCGCAGTGGTCCCCCGACGGCAAGCGGTTCGTGGTCCTTAGCCGGACCGGCCCCAGCGATAACGTGCCGGCCGCTGCCCGCAAGAGTGACGTCCGCCATTATTCCCACATTCTGTACAATTTCAACGACACCGGCTGGTACGACGACAAGCGTAGCCACATCTTTGTGATCGATGCCTCGACCGGCGCCGCCAACCAGGTCACATCGGGCGACGATTGGAACGATACCGATCCTCAGTGGTCGCCCGATTCCACCCGCATCGCCTTCGTCAGCGACCGCACCGGCCATGAGTACGACGACGGCCACGCCAAGAATATCTGGGTGGTCCCGGCCGAGGGCGGGGCGCTGGCGCGCATCTCCGACCATGAATTCGGCGACTCCGGGCCGCGCTGGTCGCCCGATGGATCCGAGATCGCGTTCATCGGAGAGGCCGAGAAGCGCGTGTTTCCCAAGCTCTACATCGCGCCGGCGGCGGGCGGCGCCCGACCGCGTCTCGCTGCCGACGATATCGACCTCATTCCCACCGCGCTCCGCTGGGGGCCCGGTCCCCGGGAACTGAGCTTCGAAACCGGCGTCAAGGGAACGCTGCATGTGTTTCGCGTCGATCTGGACACGCGCAAGGCCGTTCAGCTCACCAAAGGCGAGCGCGCGGTCCGCGCCGTGGACGCCAACCGGAGCTCCGGCGCGATGGCCTATCTGGCCAACGATTTCGAGCACCTCGATGACCTGTATGTATCCGCTCTCGATGGCAGCGCCGAGCGCCAACTGACCCACTTGAACGCCGCCCTGTGGAGCGGCCTGGAACTGGCCGCCGTGGAGCGCCTGCCTTACAAGAGCAGCGACGGCTGGGACATCGATGGCTTCCTGGTCAAGCCGGTCGGCTGGCAGCCCGGCAAGAAGTATCCGCTAGTGCTGAGCATCCATGGAGGTCCCGCGGGGCAGTACGGCGTCGATTGGTATCACGAATTTCAGGTCTACGCAGGGCGCGGCTGGGCGGTCTTCTTCTGCAATCCGCGCGGCTCCACGGGCTACGGGCAGAAGTTCGAGAGCGGCATCGTCAACAACTGGGGCGGCATGGACTATCGGGACGTGATGGCCGGCGTGGACGCTGCCATCCACCAGAATCCGTGGATCGATACCGGAAAGCTGGGCGTGACCGGCGGCAGCTATGGCGGCTATCTGACTAACTGGATACTGGGGCACACCACGCGCTTCAAAGCAGCCGTCACCCTGCGCGGCATTTCCAACTTCATCAGCGACGATGGCACGCGCGACGGCGCATACGGCCACGAGGACGACTTCAAAGGGTTCCTGTTCGACAACTTCGATCAATACTGGGCCGCGTCCCCGCTAAAGTACGCCAGGAACGTCAAGACGCCGACACTGATCCTGCACTCCGACAACGACTATCGCGTGCCCATCGAGCAGGGCGAACAATGGTTCCGGGCGCTGAAGCACTACGGGGTGAGCGCCGAGTTGGTGATCTTTCCGCGCGAGAACCACAACCTGACTCGCACCGGCGAGCCTACGCACCTGGTGGAGAGCCTGAACTGGCAATGCTACTGGTTCGACCGGTTTCTCAACGGCAATTCCGCCGCCCGGCCGCCCGACGCGTTCTGACGTGGGTGGGTAGTTACCAAGCTGCCCCACAGGAGCGGGCTCCGGCCTTGCGTATACATACGCTCGGATTCCGGCTGTTTGGCTGATGAATCGCGCTGCTCTCCACTTGCCTGTCGCGCACCCCAGGCTTCAATTTCTACGCTCAGGCGCGACCACCTTGCTGCTAAAATCAGCGAAATGAGCATCGTAGCTGGAGTGGATTTCGGGACCCTGAATGTGCGCGCTTCCATCTTCGATAGCGTGCGCGGCCGGCTGGGCGCGGGCGTGGCGGAGTATCCGCTTCTGCGCAAGCAGGACGACCCGGACTTTGCCACCCAGCGCCACGCCGACCACATGCAGGCGCTGGCGGAAGCCATGCGGAGCGCCATCGCCGAAGCCGGCATCGACGGTCAGGCCGTAGAAGCGCTGGCTCTCGACACCACCGGCTCCAGCGTCATCCCGGTGGATGAGACGCTCACTCCAATCGACGATTACTATCTCTGGTGCGACCACCGCGCCTGGGAGGAAGCCGCCGAAATTACCGCGGTGGCGCATGCGCGGCATCTGCCGGCCATCGATTGGTGCGGCGGCACGTATTCTTCCGAGTGGGGTTTCTCGAAGCTCCTGCACTGGCTGCGCCACAATCCGGACAAGCGCGAACGCTTCGCCACCGCGCTGGAACATTGCGACATGGTGGCGGCGGTGCTAAGCGGCGTCACCGACCCGGCCGCGGTTTCGCGCAGCATCTGCGCCATGGGGCACAAGTGGATGTGGAACGCCGCGCTGGGCGGATTTCCACCGGAAGAGTTTCTGACGGCGGTGGATCCTTTGCTTACAGGCGTGCGGCGGAAACTCGACGGCCATTACCGCACCAGCGACAAAATCGCCGGCCATCTGGACGCGGCGTGGGCGGCCGAGCTGGGCCTGCGCGCGGGTATCCCGATTCCGACCGGCGCTTTCGATGCGCACTGGGACGCCATTGGCGCCGGAGTGAAGCTGGGCGACGTGGTGAACGTGGTCGGCACCTCCACCTGCATCATGGCGATCAGCGACGAAGCCCAACTGGTTCCCGGCGTTTGCGGCGTGGTGCCGGGCTCGATCGACCCGGCGCGCACCGGCATTGAAGCTGGGCTTTCGGCAACCGGGGATATTTTCGATGCAGTGGCGCGCCGCGCGGGAACCACGGTGGCGAAACTTTCCCAAGGTTTGGAAGCCTTCCGCGCCGGCCAGACCGGCCTGCTGCGGTTGAGCTGGGACAACGGCGACCGCACCGTGCTGGTGAATCCGGAGCTGAGCGGGGTGACGCTGGGCTGGCGGCTGACCCACACCGCGCAGGACGAGCTGTTCGCCGCCATCGAAGGCACGGCGTTTCACACCCGCGTGATTCTGGAGCGGATGGAAGAACACGGCGTGCCGGTGCGGCGGGTGATCAACGGCGGCGGGATTCCGCGCAAGAACCAGGTGCTCAACCAGGTGTACGCCAACGTGCTGGGCAAACCGATTCTGGTGCCGGCGGGCGACGTCACCAGCCTTGGTTCGGCTATCTTCGCGTTCCTGGCGGCGGGCGTATTTCCCTCGATCGAAGCGGCGCAGGCGGCGCTTTGTCCGCCATTCCGCACCATCGAACCGGAACCGGCGGCCGTCGAGACCTATCGGGAACTCTTTCCGCTGTACCGCAAGCTATATTTTTCTTTGGGGCAGCGGCAATCCGGGGCGGTCGAGATCGGCACGGTGCTGCCCGAATTGCGGCGCATCGCGGCCGCCGCCAGAATGGGGAAATAATGCTGGAAAAATTACGGGAAGAAGTTCTGGAAGCCAATCTGGAATTGGTGCGGCGGGGCCTGGTGATTTTCACTTTCGGCAACGCCAGCGGCCTCGCGCGGGAAGAAGGCCTGTGCGTGATCAAGCCCAGCGGCGTGCCCTACGACAAGATGAAACCGGCAGATATGGTGATTACCGATCTGAACGGCTGCATCGTGGAAGGGTCGCTGCGGCCGTCGTCGGATCTGGAAACCCACGTGGCGCTGTACCGCGCCTTCCCGGACATCGGCGGCGTGGTGCATACTCACTCGCGACACGCCACGGCCTGGGCGCAGGCGGCGCGGGAGATCCCCTGTTTCGGCACCACTCATGCGGATTACTTCCACGGCCCGATCCCGGTGTCGGCGCCGCTCACCGCGGAAGAAATCGACGCGGGTTACGAGGCCAATACCGGGGTCGCCATCATTCGCCGCCTCGCGGGCACGAAGCCGCTCGATTGCCCCGCCATGCTGGTGCACGGTCACGCTCCGTTCGCCTGGGGCAAAGACGTGGCCGACGCGGCGCACAACGCGATCATCGTGGAAGAGCTGGCCGCCATGGCACTGGAGACGATCGCCATCAACCCCGATGCGCAACCGATTTCCCTCGCCCAGCGCGATAAGCATTTCTTCCGCAAACACGGTCCGACGGCCACTTACGGGCAGGCGAAATAGGCCCAACTTAGCGCGGAGTACCCTGAAAAGGCATTGCCCCGCCCGCATGATACCTTCATAACTTTTATTTATCTATTTGCCCTCTTGCATTTAGTAAACTTGCGGGCTAAACTCAGAGAGTAACTTCCGATGTCGCTTGCCCTCACAGGCCGCCCCGTAGTATCCAACGTGGTAGGTATTCCTGTAGGCTCGATTAGCCTGGCCGTACCCGGCCCCGCTTGAAGGCATCGGAAAGCAGGTTTTCCAAGGCCATCGGCGGGGCAAACAGCCCGGCCGATGGCCTTTTTCGTTATCGATCGAAACTTTGAGGCGGATGATATGGCAACTTTGATGAGCGGCGCACGTATGCTGCTGGAGTGTCTGGCGCGCGAGGGCGTGGATTGCATGTTCGGCTACCCGGGCGGCGTCACGCTTCCTTTCTACGACGTTTTGTACGAACACCACATCCGGCACATTCTGGTGCGGCACGAAGAGAACGCCGCTTTCGCCGCGGAGGGTTACGCGCGCGCCACCGGCAGGGTAGGCGTGTGCTGCGCCACTTCCGGACCGGGCGCCACCAACCTGACCACCGGCCTGGTGGACGCCATGATGGATTCGATTCCGATCGTGGCCATCACCGGGCAGGTGACTAGCAAGCTCATCGGCAGCGACGCCTTTCAGGAAGCCGACACGTTCGGCATCACCCGCTCCTGCACCAAGCACAATTACCTGGTGAAGCGCCTGGAGGACCTAGCCGAGACGGTTCACGAAGCGTTCTACATTGCCTCCAGCGGCCGCCCCGGCCCGGTGCTGGTGGACGTTCCCAAAGACGTATTTCAGGGCCAGGGACATTACCAGCCGGTGACGGCCATCCACCTGCCCGGCTACAAAGTGTTCACCGAGGGGCATACCGGGCAAATCCGCCGCGCCGCGCAATTGATCGAGAAATCGGCGCGTCCGCTGGTATATGCCGGCGGCGGCATCGTGGCGGCCAACGCGGCCGCTGATCTGCGGGAATTCGTGGAACTGACCGACTCGCCCGCGGTAGTGACGCTGATGGGTTTGGGCTCGCTTTCGAGCGAACATCCCAATTTTATCAGCATGCCCGGCATGCACGGCAGTTACGCCGCCAACATGGCCCTCACCCACTGCGATCTGATCGTGGCCTTGGGCGTTCGTTTCGACGATCGCGTCACCGGCCGGCTGGCCGCCTTCGCGCCCCACGCCAAGGTGATTCACGTGGATATCGACCCGGCCGAAATCGGCAAGAACCGCGCCGCCGACGTGCCCATCGTGGGCGACGTCAAGCGGGTGCTGGGGCGGCTCAACAAGCTGCTCGCGGAACGCGACAGAAAGCCCACCGCGGACGTGGCTGCCGAGCGCCAGTCCTGGTGGCGGCAGATCCGCGGCTGGAAACAGGAGCATCCGTTCGACACCCCGGCTTCGGACACGGAGATCAAGCCGCAGCAGTTGATGCGCGAAATCGACCGGCTCTCCGGCGGGCAGGCCATCGTCACCAGCGACGTCGGCCAGCACCAGATGTGGGCGGCGCAGCTCATCCGCTTCGCCGAGCCGCGCCTGTGGATCAACTCCGGCGGCCTGGGTTCGATGGGTTTCGGCCTGCCTTCCGCCGTCGGCGCGCAGATGGCCCGGCCCGATAAGCTGGTGTTTTCGCTGGTGGGCGACGGCGGCTTCCAGATGGCGCTTCCCGAGCTGGCCACCGTGGTCAGCCAGGGGCTGCCCATCAAGATCGTGATCATGAATAACGGCTACCTGGGCATGGTGCGCCAGTGGCAGACGCTGTTCTACAACCACCGCCTCAGCGCGGTGGAGCTGGACTGCTTCCCCGACGTGGAGAAGTTGGCTGCCGCCTACGGCTTCAAGGGCCGCACCATCGATAAGCCGTGGGAACTGGCTCCGGCCCTGGAAGAAGCCGTGCGCGAACCCGGCCCTTACCTGCTCAACGTCAAAGTGACGCCGTTCGAATCGGTCTACCCCATGGTGCCCGCCGGCGCCGGCATCAGCGAGATGGTGCTCGGGCCGCCCCAGCCGGTAGAGGTTCCAGCCCAGTAAGTGCGCGAGGGAAAACTCATGTTGCAAGTCATATCGTTACTCCTCGAAAACAAGCCTGGTGCGCTGATGCGCGTCACCGGGCTGCTTTCGCAGCGCGGCTACAATATAGAAAGCCTGACCGTGGCGCGCACGCTCGATCCCGCGCTCTCGCGCATGACCATCGCGGTGGAGGTGGATTCCAGCCAGCGGCAGCAGGTGATCAAGCAGATGAACAAGCTGATCAACGTGCTGCAGGCCACCGACCTGACGGACACTCCGGCGGTGGTGCGCGAGCTAGTGCTGTTGCGCGTCAAGACGCCGCAGGAATCGCGCACAGCGGTGTTGAAGGAAGCCGAGATTTTCGGCGGCCGGGTGGTGGATTCCTCCACCGAAGGGTTCGCCATCGAAGCTACCGGCGATGCGGAAAAGCTGGGCGAATTTATCGACGTCATGGGCAGCTACGGCGAGATCGACGTGACGCGCTCCGGCGCGCTGGCCATCGCCCTGGAGGCGAAGAAGCTGCGCCTGCAGCCGCCGGTGCCCACCGGCGGCGGCGCCGGCGTGGAAGAGAAAGTATTCTGATCGGCGCGCCTCGTGCCTAATCCATGGAGAATCAAAATGCCTAAACGCTATTACGAAAAAGACGCAGACTTGAACGATCTGAAGGGCCGCACTGTCGCCATCGTCGGTTACGGCAGCCAGGGCCACGCCCACGCACTCAACTTGCGCGACTCCGG
>Ga0182014_10005549_pt1 | contig 13969 bp, 7 predicted proteins | sample 612S2DmetaG_FD_120489 | JGI IMG/M metagenome (GOLD analysis project Ga0182014, IMG submission 120489) | Permafrost microbial communities from Stordalen Mire, Sweden - 612S2D metaG | ecosystem: Environmental > Terrestrial > Soil > Wetlands > Permafrost | place: Sweden: Stordalen | collected... | reverse complement strand
GACCCAGCTGAGGTGCGGGAATCTGCCCAGCTCGTCCCCGTAGTCATCAGTGTCCGGTCACGCGTTAGACCGACACGAAAACGAACGGCCGACACGATGTGTCGTCCTTCGACCACGATCCTTCCGAATCTCCAAAAGTCCTGGTAGGGTGGCCAATCGGTGTCATCTCCCAGCAGACAACGGGTCAGCGATCAACAACGCCGGCGGCAGCCAGAGCCGGAGATTCCGCAAAATTCCGCGGCGAACAACCTCTCCCTTCTTCGCGGTTGTTCGCCGCATCCCACAGGGGGATCGGTGCAGGCAAAAGCCCAAGTCCAATGAAAGAAGGCAGGCATGACTCTTAAGAAAAAAGTTGCTGCTGCAATGTTTATAGCTGTACTTTTCCCGGTAGTTTTCTCGGGTTCGCAGTCGTTAGCTTCCAGCCCTCTGGCCAAACAACAGTACGGCGCACCGCCACAAACGCACAACCCTCAAAGCTATACTGCATTTGGGGAGCACGTGAGAGTTGAAGCAACCCTTATGGGATTTCAACTGCATGCCTGGGGGTTTAAAAACAACGGCAAATTGAACGTTGTGGGTTTTAGCGTGGCGGGGGGATGGGACCCTTCCGTTGATATTACCAACTATTTTTATTGGAAGGGTTCACAAGAAAACATGTTGGTCGAATTGACCAAACCCGATGATTACCAAGGGGGTGTGATATTTCCTAATCCCTCTCCCCAAGGCGGAATCGGAAAATCGTTTAACTTCTTGATGATATTCCCCCAATATGGTTCTAGCAATTTGGAATTTACAACTACCTCGATGCCACCCGCCCATATTGGCCACCACTATTCCTTCAGATTTTTGGTGAAAGGAGGCACACCACCGTACACGTTCTACCTGCTTTACCATGATGTAAAGGGTTTGGTCCTAACTCAGACAGGGCGTAACGCCGGACTGTTCTCTGGAATACCTGTCCGACAAACTGTTGGTATACAAACTGTGCCACTGATTGTCTGGGACAAAATGCACCACGCGGCAACCACCATCTACAATTTCTCGTTGTCTTAATGGACTAAGAAAAGTGTCATTTAAGGAATGACGGGCGGACTAATTATCATTTTCTAGGATAATTAGCACTTTACTCGTCGGTGAGAACGTATCCCGCCCGAGCTTGTCGACAAGGTCGTGCCCGCCTACATCGACGGCTCCTCCGTGGCAGCGATCGGCGCCGAAATGTTCGCGCGCCATGTCCAGAATGGCCGGCGCAGTCTTCCCGCATGTGCCTGTGGTCGTGCGGTAGCGCCCCTCACGATGGCGGAGGCAGCTTAGGCGACTTCTTCATCACTGCTGTCGAATCGACAACACCAGTGGCGCAGGGAGGATGGGATCATGCTCCTGTGCCCAGAAGCCGGACATCGTTTGTAAGACGGGCCGTCATTATCGGCGACTCTTGAGGCCTATGTGGACCGCCGCTTGGAGGGCGTCTGACCAGGTTCTGAGCGCCACTGACGTGGTACTTTGCACATTGGATGCCGTCCAGATGTTCCTGACCTCCAGCGTTGGTTAGAGTGCCGATAGAGGAAAGGCCGGACGTCTAGCTATAGAGGCCAGAGCCCGGACTGCTATACGCCGAGCCGGGTCTCCTCGAGACTCACGAGAACGTCAGCCCAGCGCTGAGCAGGGTTCGGGGGGCGGTGTCAGGGCCAGGGGCCGCCGCTCCACCAGCCAGCCGGCGGGACAACAAGGGGATGACCACGGACAGCAGGGCCAGGGGGCGAAGTGCGAGAGGGAAGCGAGGCCGTGCACGTGGCCGGAGCACGGGCGCCGGGGGGTGACTAACGCGCCGTGAGCTTTTTTTGGATCTCCATCATTGACAGCCCCTCCTCGCATAGTCGAAGGACATCATCGATGGTTCCTCCAGCCGCGAGAATCCGTTGGGCGGCATAGGCATTGAACCCGAGATCGTGCCAGCGCTTAGCTGCATCGGGCAGTAGACCTCCACTAGCGAAGTTGGCCGCATCAAAGCCTTCGACTCCGGCATCTCGATACTCGGCGACAATCTCCGGCCCAAGGCCAGCGTCGAGATACTTATCGATCGCATAGTTCGGGCATCCCGCAGCGACATAGGGAGCAAGCTGATCAAGCGTTCGGCCCTTTGCTAGGTATCTGGCCGCCGTTAGCGGGTCATATCCGGCTTCGATCCAGGTCTCAATGGTGCTGAGACCGTAGGGATGTACCGTAACGACTTGCCAAGGTAACGTTAGGCCGAGTCCCTTCCATGCGGTCGCCTCTTCGACGTCGATCCCAGCCGCGTTGAACTCATCCTCGGCTAGCCGGTTGAATCCGGACAAGGCCCATCGAGAGCTAACTGCCGGAAGAGCGGTCTTCAGGTCCCAGCCCATGGGCGTCGGAAGGTACTCCTCCCCGAACAAATCGCGCACCAGCAGAAGAAGCTGGATGCGATCGGCGATGCCCAGTCCTCGCTCGGGGTCGACCTGAGCGCGAGCGCCGTACTGCCAATCCTCAAGAAGATCTTCGGGCGTGGCAACAACGTGCTCACCGCGCAAGGGACGCCGGGGAGCCTCAAGACCCATCAACAGGCAGAGGAAGCGCATGGGCCGGTAACCCAGCACCCGCCATCCTGAGGACAACCGTCCCGCCGGAAAACCGTAGGTGAGGACCGAGATAACTAGGCCGTCGAGGAGCGGCGCCGACCCGTAAGCGTAGTCGAACATCGAGCTTTGGCCAGACTCCGCGATCCCATTCGCTCTGAGGACCTCGCGCACCGGTTGGACGAAGTCCGCGGCGATCACGAAGACGATAGGACTGAGCCGGGACCGATGGAAGGCGTCCGACCACCTGTAACGCCAGGCCCGTTCGGTGCCCTCAAAGGGAGTCACGAACTTGGCCGGGGGGCGAGCCGCTCTGGTCGCGGGAGTGTTGCCGCGCTTAGGTGAACTGAACAACCGACAGGTGATCATCTCGGCGCTGCACAGGCCGTAGACCCCTTCTAATGTTGCGAGAAGGAGGCTGGCGACCTCGGAGGTGTCCGGGTGGACAGTCGCTTGTACCGCCCACCAGTTGGGTTTGCCGGGAAGACGGGGTTTTTTCCATCCGATGGCGACGAGTGCCGCCTCCTCTTTGGCACTCAGGCGATCCGAACCTTCTAGGAAGTTGTTGGAGGAAGCCTCGGCGTCGATCGAGCCGTCCTCGCAGACGAGCAGTTGCACGTAGCGTCCGTATTTGTGGGGGCCGACGCAGAGGATGAGGATCCACCGCTCGGGGCTGCTCACGAGCAGGTCAATAAGGCCAACGAGATCGCGCCGGAGGGTACTCAACCTCACCTTCCAAATTGCCGGCTCGGTGCTCGGCGGCGGGACCGTCGCCGGCGGTAGCGCGTGCTCGCGTTGTTCGGCTAGGAGTTCGTCAACGCCGGAGAACCACTTCTGCAGTTCCTCGCGACTGTCACGACTGGTCACGTTGCCCTCCTCATCGCCTGGCGTTGGCACCGTGCCTCAGGCCGGTTGCCGGACCGTCATCGGGCCAGGTCCCTCGGGTCACTCTGGATGAGACAGGTGAATCATATCGAAAGGGTGTATCAAGCGTGGCTAGGACAAACGGTGCGCGTGGGACGCCTAGGGCAAGGGATCTGCGGGACCAGGGACCGCACCGCCGCTCATGCGGCGGATCGCGTCGACGAGCGCCTGGATGTAATCCAGATCCGCACCATCGGGACCCTCGCCGAAGTGGTGATAGCGGCGCTGCTCGAAGAAGAGTGCGGCTCTTAGCTCGTCAAGGTCGTCAGGAAAGGATCCATCGTTCCTGTACCGCGCTCTACTCCCGTTGCCTATCTCGGCTACCGCGCGAACCCCACTGACCCGACTGTACGCGTTATAGGTGAGGGCAAACTCGTTGATGTCGGGAAAAAAAGGAGAACCCGCGGGAGGCACTGGGATCGACTGTTCATCCATCTCCCCAGTGTGGCGCAGGACTGTACAAGACGCGCGCTTTCAGCGTGACCCTCCAGATCCAGAGCGTTACGCCGCGTGCCTAAGGCAAGAGCCAGCGCCAATCGTGTCCGGCTACCTTCTTGACAATGAGCGCCTCGGACATGACCTTGTGCTCTTACGCGGGTTCGGCGGACTGGAAGACGTGCGGGGGAAACTGAGTGGCTTGATCTCCGCCTCCACTCTGCGTGGCGGCACGCACGAGGTGCATCATTGGAGGCACACCGGATCGGTGCTCCCCGATAAACAACTCGTGCCTCAGCTAGCCCCCTACGATTGGAATCGTATGCGCACCCTTGGCTCCCAAGGCAGGCCCTTCCCGGATGCTGACACTTGGCCAGCTGGTGGGGTGCTCCACGGGCTAGACGAATCCAAACAAGAGGCCGTCGAGGCTACGGAAGGCCCTGTGCTCCTAATCGCGGGTCCGGGTGCTGGGAAGACCCTGACTCTCATTCGTAGGACATTGCACATTCTCGCTAAGAAGCTCGCGGAACCGCATGAGATCGTGCTTTGCACCTTCACCGAGAAAGCCGCGTTTGAGCTGCGAGACCGGCTGCGGATGGACGCCGAGATTTCCGGCTACCAGGGCGACCTCAGCACGCTGCGCACCGGCACGATCCACGGCGTCTGCAACGAGTTCGTGGACCGCTACCGCCACCTCACGCCTTTGGGTAACGGCTACGAGGTTCTCGACGAGCTCACGCAGGCCCTCTTCCTATTCGAGTACTTCGACGACATCATTGGCGAGCCCGACGACAGCGGTCGCTTCCTCGGCCGATGGGCAACGAAGTGGACAGCGATCGACGGCATCCAGCGGTACCTCGACAAGATCACCGAGGAACTGATCGACGTCGACAATCTGCTTGCCTCCGGAGATCGCTTTCTCGAGCAGCTCGCGCGCGCCCACGGGGCATACGAGGCCGCACTAGCCGAGGAGAATCGCGTTGACTTCGCACACATCCAGAAGTTGTTCCTCGACGTCCTAGACGATCCCGAGGTTGGACCATCGGTCCGAAATGCGGTCCGGTACGTAATGGTCGACGAGTACCAGGACACCAACTACATCCAGGAGTGCCTTCTCGATCGCCTGAGTGAAGCAAGCGGGAACCTGTGCGTGGTCGGCGACGAGGATCAGGCGCTGTACAGGTTTCGCGGAGCCACGGTCCGAAACATCCTTGAGTTCCCGACCTCGCACCCCGGCGCCAGGGTCATCAAGCTCACGACGAACTACAGGTCGCATGAGAGAATCGTCCGCGCCTACGACCACTTCATGGCGAGCGCCGACTGGTCGAACCCGGCTGGTGGCCCGCCGTTCCGGTTCGACAAGACGATCGCTCCCGATCCGGGTACCGCGTTCCCCGAGTACCCAGCAGTCTTCTCGATCTGGGGGAGCACAAAAGGAGACGAAGCAAAGCGATTTGCAGACTTCGTCTCCTTTCTCGCCGACAAACGGGTCATAGAGGACTACAGCCAGGTGGCCCTCCTGCTCCACAGCGTGCGGTCCAAGCACAGTGGCCCCTACCTCGACGCGCTCGAGAAAATCGGAATCCCATACTTCTGCCCAAGAGCACGAGCGTTCTTCGATAACGAAGAGGTTCAAGCCACGGTGGCCTGCTTGGCTGTGGTTCTTGGCTGGCACGGCGATGACCGTGGCACGATCCAGGGACGGAGCCTTACGGAACTCGCTCAACTCGTCGACAGCGCGATCGTCAACGTCGGCCGTCACTACAGGGACCCGCATCCCCTTGCCAAGAAACTGCAGGAACTCGTCGTCGAGGTCGACACATTAGATGAGGAGGGCGCTCTCGACCGACGTCCCGCCGACTACCTGTACGAGCTGCTCGGCGTTGAGCCGTTCACCAGCTGGCTCGGCAACGAGAATCGAGCTCGCAACCTGGCCACGATGTCGGAACTACTCAACGTGTTCCAGCGCTACTATGGCTATAGCGTTGTTACTCACCGGAACCTTCGCTCGCTGCGTCTGCACCTTTTCAACAGCTTCCTACGCTTCCTCCACGACGGCGGCATCAACGAGTACGAGGACCCCGACCAGCCCTTTCCGAAGGGCCACGTCCAGGTGATGACCATTCACCAGTCGAAAGGCCTGGAGTTCCCGGTCGTCGTAGTTGGCTCACTCGCCGCCCAACTATCTTCACCGAAGGACGTCGACCGAACCCTAGGTCCCTATTATCACCGTCCCGCGTTCGAACCGGAGAGTCGAGTCACTCAATTCGACCGCATGCGGCTCCACTATGTCGCCTTCTCCCGCCCGGAAAAGGTGCTCGTGTTGACCTCGACTGACACGCCGAAGCCGCATTTCGACGCAATCTGGCAGGGCCTGCCTCAGTGGCCGTATGTCCAAAGGGACCTACTCGCGGCCCAAGGCTTCGCCATGAAGGAGCACCTTGCTCCGAAGAAGAGCTTCAGCTTCACGGGGGATCTCAGGGTATTCGAGACCTGTCCTCGCCAATACCAGATGTTCCGCTACTACGACTTCACGCCGTCGCGTTCTGCCGTTATCTTTTTCGGCCTCCTAGTCCATCAGACCATCGAGGACATCCACCGGCTGGTTCTAACGGGAAAGCTTGCTGAGATTGACGACGAGCGCATCGAAGCTCTCCTCGAGTTCAACTTCCGCCACCTCGCCAAGAAGGATGTTCGGCCCATCGGGGCGGCCTCCAAGAAGTCAGCACTACGCCAGGTGCGTACCTATTTTCATAGGAACCGCACCGAGATGAGGCGGGTCGTGGAGACTGAGGTGGACGTCTCACTCGAAAAGGAGGGCTACATCCTCACCGGCGCCGTCGACCTGCTACTTGCCGACGATGGCTCGCTCGAAGTGCTTGACTTCAAAGCCCAAGCTCGGCCGTCCGATACCGACCGAATCGTCCGCGCGTATTACCAGCAGCTCTGCATCTACGCCCACATCCTCGAGCAGCGTCGCGGTCGCCAGCCGGATCGGCTCCTCCTTTACTGGACAGGGGAGCCGACACGCGAACGAGCGCTGATGTCCTTCGAGTACCGACCCGAGGACGTTGCCGAGGCAGTCGCCCACTTTGAAGCCGTTGTAGAGGAGGTGCAGGCTCAGCACTTCGAGGTCCTGCAGACTCCGCCTCGAACCGTGTGCAAGGAGTGCGACTTCCGTTCCTATTGCGTGTCTCAGGGAACTATCGACGCGAAAGAGACCTCATAATGCCTTACGATATAAGCCGAACAGAGCTGGTCTGGCCGGGCAAGTACGGCGAGGATGGCAAGCGTCGCGAGGTCGACCGCGTCACCCTCCCGTTCCAAGTCATCGAACGCGTCAACGAGAGTCGTGCCACAAGGGAAACCCGCAGAGCGCATGGGCTCACGCTCTTCGACGTCTGGGAGGGCGACGCCGCCGAGACCTTCGAGGACGGGTGGCGCAACAAGCTGATCTGGGGCGACAACAGGCTTGTGATGTCGAGCTTGCTTGATCAGTTCGCAGGCAAGATAGACCTCATCTACATCGATCCGCCCTTCGCAACCGGCGCCGACTTCTCCTTTGTGACTCAGATTGGTGACGACGGTGTCGAGTTGACGAAGGAACAGAGCCTGATCGAAGAGGCCGCTTACCGCGACACCTGGGGATCTGGACTCGCTTCATATATGGAGATGATTCATGAGCGCTTGCGTCTCTGCAATCTGCTTCTTTCCGCAACAGGCCTGCTCTACGTGCATTGTGACTGGAGAGTGAGCAGCCACCTCAGACTCAGCCTCGACGAGATCTTCGGCCGAGACCGGTTCGTGAACGAGATCGTCTGGCATTACAGGACCTTCCAGGGCCAGGCTCATACTTACTTTCCGCGGAAACACGACACATTACTCCTCTACGCACGCGGCGAGGAATTCACCCATAACGAGGTGTTCGACACTTCGGCGGACGACACCATCGACTCACGTCGCTGGGCGGCGTACTTCCAAGATGGTCGGATATACGGGTCCCACATGCCAACTCAGGACTCGCGGTTTCGGAGATACCTCGACAAGTGGGTCAAGGCTCAGGGTCGGCAACCTGGGCCGGCCGACGTCATATTCGAGAACCGCGGTCAACCGGTCGATTCTGTCTGGGACCTGAAAGGACTCGACCCGAAGTCAGGTGAACGTCTTGGCTATCCGACTCAGAAGCCAGAGGCACTACTTCGCCGCGTCGTGGAGTCATCATCCAATCCGGGTTCACTTGTGGCCGACTTCTTCTGCGGCTCCGGAACCACGCAGGCGGTGGCCGAAATGACGGGCCGACGCTGGATTGGATGTGACCTTGGCAGGTTTGCCGTTCACACCACTCGCAAGCGTCTACTGGGCATAGCCGGGTGCAAACCATTCGAGGTTCTCAACCTCGGAAAGTACGAGCGGAAGTACTGGCAGAGAGCCACGTTCGGGAAAAGCATCGATGAAGACGGTCTCCTCAGCCTGTACGAGTATGTTGCATTTGTCCTGAAGCTCTACGGCGCAAGTCCGGTGGCAGGGATGCACCACTTGCACGGCAAGAAGGGGCGCGCCTTTGTCCACGTCGGCGCCGTCGACTCCCCAGTTACGATCGCCGAGATCGCTGACTGCATTAGAGAGTGCGAGGCCCTCAGGGCGAAGGAGTTGCACATCCTCGGCTGGGAGTGGGAGATGGGTCTCCATGATCCGATGACTGACGAAGCTGCAGCGCGAGGCGTGCAGCTCATGCTCCGGCAGATCCCGCGCGAGGTCATGGAGCAACAAGCCGTGGCCAAGGGCGATATCGCCTTCTTCGAGCTGGCTTATCTCGACGTGGAGGTCAAACCAACGCGTCGAAAGCGCGAGGTTATTGCCAAACTGAAGAACTTCGTCATCCCAAACCCTGAAGTCATCCCCGACGACGTGCGCCAGCTGATCCGGAAGTGGTCAGATTACATAGACTACTGGGCCGTCGACTGGAACTTCGCAGACGACGCGTTCATCCAGGGCTGGGTCAGCTACCGCACCCGAAAGGACCGCTCCCTTGAACTGGACTCGGACGCCCACGCATACGACGAGCCCGGCGAGTACGCCGTGATGGTCAAGGTCATCGATATCTTCGGCAATGACACCTCCAAGATCTGCCACATCAAGGTCACGTGAGATGCCAAGAGCGAGCAACACGATCGTCTCCTACGAGCGTGACTTCCCCGAACTCGAAGACCGAGACGCCACCGAGCGGCCGGACAAGTACATCCGCAAGATGGCCGACAGCGAAGAATTCGAGGTGGTCGACGGGCGCCGGCCATCGCGGATGCTGCTCGTCAACAAGCTTCGAGACGCGGTCGACGCCTGGCGGGCTGCGGATTACCAGGGCGCCTCGGCGACGACCTACGACCTGTTCCAACATTGGTTCTCCGGGGCGGCATCCACTAGCGGGGAGCCGTTCGCCTTCTACTGGGGGCAAAGGGAGGCAATCGAGACCCTCGCCTACTTGATCGAAGTGGAAGGCATCCGAGACGTCCAGCAGCTGATCACTGACTATGCCGAAGTCCGGCGAGCAACACTCCTGCCAGAGGAAGTCCTTTTCGAGACGGACATGGACGACAATCGCTTCGCACGAGTGCCTACCGAGAACGGCGCGGATTCGATCCGGCTGCCACCCGAGGACCTACCCCGGTTTGCCTGCAAGATGGCGACCGGCTCCGGCAAGACGATGGTCATGGCCCTCGTCATCGTGTGGGCATACTTCCATGCCCGCCGTGAACCGAACTCACCCCTGTCAACAAACTTCCTCGTCCTAGCGCCCAACGTCATAGTCTTTGAGCGCCTCCGCATTGACTTCGAGAACGGCAACGTCTTCCGCGACAAGCCACTCATCCCGCCCGGATGGAAGTTCGACTTGAAGGTGATCCTACGGGGAGAGGCGAGCGAACCTGGTGCCACCGGCAACCTCTTCGTGACGAACATCCAACAGCTCTACGAGGGGCGCAGCGATTGGACGCCGACAAACGCCATCGACGCGCTGCTGGGCCGGAAACCGATAGGCGGCGCAGCGACTCAGGGCCGGTCGATGCTTGATCGGGTTCGCAGTCTCGATCGTCTCATGGTTCTCAACGACGAGGCGCACCACGTCCACGATGACGACTTGCAGTGGAACCAGACGCTTCTCAGCCTCCATGAGTCGTTGCCGCACGGGCTGGCTTCGTGGCTCGACTTCTCCGCTACGCCACGGTTCAGGGGCGGCGCACACTTCCCGTGGATCGTCTGCGACTACCCGCTCGCTCAAGCCGTCGAGGACCGAATCGTGAAGGCGCCGATGATCCTCCACCTCGTCGACAAGCCCGAGCCTGACAAGGTCACCGGCGTGAACGTCATCGACAAGTACGGAGACTGGATCGTTGCCGGCGTGAAGCGGCTCACCGACCACAAGAAGGCGTTCAAGAACATTCCCAACACAAAGCCTGTGATGTTCATCATGTGCGAGACGATCCTTCATGCCGACAAGATCGGCGCCTGGCTGACCGACACTTCTTCGCCCTTCAAACTGAAGGATGAAGAGGTGTTAATCATCCACACAGACACGGGAGGCGAAATCAAGAAGGGTGATCTCGACGACCTGCGGCAGAAGGCCCGCGAGATCGATGATCCGACGAACCCTGTCCGTGTCATCGTCAGCGTGCTCGTACTGAGAGAAGGATGGGACGTTCGCAACGTCACCGTGGTCCTCGGGCTCCGACCTGGCACGGCAGCCGCCAAGATCCTCCCGGAGCAAGCAGTTGGCCGCGGATTGCGGCTCATGAAACAAGTCGGACCGGAGAAGCGCCAGGTGCTCGAAGTGCTTGGGACGCCCGCCTTCGAGAACTTCGTTCGTGAGCTCGAAGCCGAAGGCGTCTACATCCCTACGAGGACGAAGGCGCCCCCGTTGCCGGTCCGCATCTATCCGGTTAAGGATCGGATCAGGTTCGACATTGTCATCCCAAAGACGAGTGCCAGGTTGCAGCGCGTTTACAGGCGTCTTGACACTTTCGATCCCTCCAAGGTCGAACCCCTATTCGAGCCCACCGACACCGCTCGTCGCTACGATCTGCGCGTCCAAGTCGAGGACGCGACATATGGGTTCGAGCTCGGCAGATTCGCGATCGAACGACCGGGCGGTCCTCTCGCTTCAGAGCTGGTCGCGGTGATCGTGAACAAGGCGCAAGCCGCCGCCCGGCTGACGGGGGAGTTCGCAACCCTCTATCCGTTGATAGAAACTTACCTGGCACAGCGATGCTTCACCGTACCGGTTGACCTCGACGATGAGAACACGCGAACCTTCCTCACGAACCCGGTGAATCAGGACCACATAGCTACGTTCCTCGGACGCAAGCTCGGGGAACTACTCGTTGAGGAGCGGGCCCTTGCGCTCGAGACCTCACCCATCCGTTTGTCCGAGACGGCGCCTTTCCTCTGGCGCCGGCAGCACGCTCCCATCGAAAAGACAATTTTCAACGAGGTCGCGACTTTCAACGATTTCGAGACCTCGTTCGCAAACTTCCTCGCCAACAAATGCAAAGACGTTCGCCGATTCGCAGCGCTCGCGGAGCACTTCACCGGTTTCTGGGTCGACTACTTGAAGCCCTCGGGTGCCATCGGTCGCTACTTCCCAGATTGGGTCGCCGTTCAGAAGACGGCGGAGGGCGATGTCAACTGGATTGTCGAGACGAAGGGCCGAGTGTGGGACGGAACCGAACAGAAGGATGCCGCCATCCGTTATTGGTGCAACCAGGTCACCAAGCTGGTTGGCAAGCCATGGTGCTACATGAGAGTGGATCAGCCGATCTTCAGGCCAGAATATCTAGGGTCGTTTGCTGCCCTTGTAGCGTTGATTGATGAAAGGAATGCTGCCAGCGACGAGCAGATGCTGTTCACCCCCGGCAAGCTCGGTAGCGAGTGAGAGGCGGAGTGCCCACAAACGATTCTCTCCGGGTGGATTAGGGGCCGTCGGCCTGTACTCCCAAGAGCTTCGCTAGCGCCGGCCACGTCGAAACATGCGGTGTCCGCTTCCCTCGCCGGTAGTCGGACGCGGACGCCTTGGAACACCCGGCCGCCTCGATGATCTCGGCAAGCGGCACCGTCCTGAGCCTCGGGAGGATCTCCTGCCGGAACAGCTCCGGGTCGTAGACCACTCCTGGATTGGCCTTGTCCCACTCCGAGAGCACACGCTTGCGGGCTGCGATCGCAGCGCCGCGCCGCACGCTGATTTCGGGCGAGTGCGCCGGGTCGGCAGCGATGCAGGCGTCGCAGCGGACGTGACGGTATTTCTCTACCGCACCGCCGCAGTCTGGGCAGGTCCAGGCGCCGGCGAGACCGTCGCGCTGGCGTCGAGACCGGATCGTCGTGGAACCGAGTCCCGCCGCCTTGCGCGCGCGGACGCGGGCCTGAGCCGCCCGTCCCTTTGCACCCGTCAAAGGTGTGCTCGGGCTGAACTTCCCAGTAATCGAGTCACCAAGGAGATTGCGCACCATCTCCGCGAACGGGGCGAGAGCCCGCGCCCAGGTGGGCATCGTCTCTGAGAGCTCATGCGCAAGCGGCGCCATCACCCTGACGCAACCGTCACGACCCTCGACGAAGTCGGCACGGCGGAACGTGCGGCGGGCGCACAGCTCGAGGACGTGGGCTTCTGCGAGCGGCCGCACCGGTTCCATGAGGTCGAGCGCAAGGCTCGCTCTTCTCGGCGAATCGAGGTGGAGCAGTCCGATAGATGGATCCAGGCCTATCGCACTGGCCGCGAAGATGGCCTCTATCTCGACGAGACGGTACAGGTAGTTCAAGAGCCCGTTAACGGGCACGTGCGCCTTGCGGTTGCCGTTCAGGGCAATTGCACTCGCCCGTCCTGGATAGCTCGCCCAGTGAGTCGGAACTCTCCGTAGGTCTGCCGGACGAAACCTGGGCGAGCTGGCCGAATGGTCAACCCAGGCCGACCAGTACACATTTGCGGCTGCGCCCTCAAGCTGGCGAAGCTGATCGACGTTGGATGAGTCGTCGAGGGCTTCCCGCAGTTCCTCAATGGCAATCATGAGATCTGGTCGTCCGAAGTAACTCGCCAGGTTCTGTTCCTGGCCCCCCAGCTTGGCCGAGATGAGGCGCCGGACGATCTCGACGCCGACTTCGTCGTCGCCGGCGAGCACCTGCGCGCGACGCACCCTAGGGTCGTTCAGAGCGGGCGGACCGCCGGCGACGACAAGTCCATCGTCGTCAAGGACAACGACCGAGACCCCGACGTCCCGGCACCAGCGAAGAGCTGTCGTCGTCAGGACCCCGTCACCGACAACCACGAGACGACGCAGAGTCCGTTCGGCGCGGGAGTAGCGCCGGGTGCGCCTGTCAGGGCCGATCCCGTCTTCGACTTCCAGGTATCCCCGCTCAACCCGTACTCGGCAGCCGAAGCCATCTACGACCGCGACTGACGGATCGAGCGGGTCGCGGGCGAAGGTCGAGGCGATGGCCGACAGTCGTTCGACGACGGCCTCGTCACTGGGAGCCGGCAAACAACGCAGGAGCCGCACTGGCCGTGGAACGCCTGACGACTGATCCACGGAAGTCCTCACCTTGTCGGCGCGAACCGTAGTATTCGATGCGTCCATGGAGCTCATACCTCCTGGGCCAGCCCCCGGAACGTTCGTCGCGTTGCCGGGGGCACTTATTTTCTCCTGAGAATTCTAGCCTTTACTTCGATGTCTCGCCGAGCGGTTCGTCGTAGGGCGCTGAGCCAAACAGGCGTGACTGCACAAGCAAGCCCAAGAGAATGCCCAACAGCTTCCCCGTACCGTCAAGATCGGGACTCTCGGAGATGGACATGACCCCGCGCGCCGTTTCGCGCAAGTCGTCTAGGTACTCCCGCGTAAGCCGCGGATCCGCGATGGCAGTACGAGCAGCGAGAAACACTGGCTCTACCGTCAGGGTTTCGATGAACTTATCGAATGCCGGCAACGCCTGGGGGCGCGCGGTGGGGTCGTGTGGATTTATGCGGTAAAAGCTGGCAT
>Ga0182014_10005546_pt1 | contig 13975 bp, 10 predicted proteins | sample 612S2DmetaG_FD_120489 | JGI IMG/M metagenome (GOLD analysis project Ga0182014, IMG submission 120489) | Permafrost microbial communities from Stordalen Mire, Sweden - 612S2D metaG | ecosystem: Environmental > Terrestrial > Soil > Wetlands > Permafrost | place: Sweden: Stordalen | collected... | reverse complement strand
TGCGCCATGTCGATGATGCGGATACGCCGCACCTGGTGGACCAGGTGGTGCGCCACGCCAGCCGGCTGGCCGCACTCGCGGCCAACGGCGACGAGCTTGCCGCAATGTCCACGCTTCACGAGTTGACGGTGCTCTGTGCCAATCGCGAGGGTCCGGGCTCGGTGGCGTGGTGGAATGATCGGGTGCGTGCGGAGGTGATGCGGGAGTTCCCGCTTGTGCGCGGTGAGCGATTCGGGGTCGGTGAGCCGGTCCTCGTTACGAGGAATCAACGATCGCTCGGCCTCAACAACGGCGACGTCGGTGTCGTGATCGAGGTCGACGGCGAACGCGTGGTCGTCTTTGATGCGACGCGGCGCCATTCGCTCAGCGCCATCGGATACGTAGAGACGGCCTGGGCGATGACCATCCACAAGTCACAGGGGAGTGAGTACGACCATGTCGTCGTGGTGCTGCCTCGGCGGCAGTCTCCGTTGTTGACGCGTGAACTCTTCTACACGGGCGTCACGCGCGCGAAGTCCGGGGTCACGGTCGTGGGGCAGCTCGACACTGTTCGTGAAGCGATCAGCAGGGAGATCGACCGCGTATCCGGGTTGACCTACCGGCTTCGCGGCGACGTCTGATGGTCGGGCGAGGCCAGAGGGTGTGATTAGACCGGAGGAAGCAGTCGCTGCAACAGCTCCTCGGGAGCGATGATGTCGAGCCGGTTTATCGCCCGGGTCACCGCGACATAGAGCTCGTTGTCGCGTATCCCCTTTGCACCGACCGCGATGATCACCATCGGCGCCTCAAGTCCCTTGGCCCGGTGAGAGGTCTCACAGGCGACGCGACCGGAGCGACCGTCCTCGACTCTTACAAGCCCGAGGGTCGAACGAAGCAGGTCCCGGGTGCGGCTGTCGCTCGTGACGACCAGAATGTCTCTCGGGAGGAGACCAGTATCGCGTGCTCCGTCCAGGGCCGCGGTTACGGCCTCCACCAATTCGGCTTCGGAACTGGCAGGCCGGCCTAGGATCTCTTCCGATCGCGGCAACGAGGACGGTGCCTCGGCACCGTCCAGGAACTTGCGCGCGAGGCGCGCAATCTCGCGTGAATTGCGGACGTTGCTCTGCAACTCACCCCGGACCCATCCGGCGTCAGTCGAAGGCTCTACGAAGCCTCGAGGCATCAACTGCTGGCGTTCATCGACGAGCAGGAACAACTGGTTCTCGCCTGACGGGTCGAGGAGTGACTCGAGCATGCCGATCCAGGCGGGTGCGAAGTCCTGGGCTTCATCCACGATGATGCGGTCGAACTGTTCGGTCACCAACGCCCAGTTCTCAATCAGGTGGGCGGGCAGCCGAACGTTCCAGTACTCGTTGTCTTCGGTGTTTGCGAATCTGGGCTTCGGCATGCCCTCGAGGTCGCGCATGGTCCTCAGAAACGAGCCGACCACCAGGTGAGGACTTTCGGACGGATTGTCGTCGTCTTCGGTTGTTAGAAAGGGGGCGAACCTCTTCTTCAATCGGTCGGCCAGGGGATCGTTGTAACACGTGAGGAGAACCCGCTTCGGCGGTTCACCCTCGTCGGCGATCAATCCGGACTGAGCCCAACGAATGGCGAGGTAGGTCTTGCCCGTGCCGGCGCGACCGACGACGACGACGCGGTGGTGAACCTCGAGGCTCTTAAGGGCCTCGACCTGTGTCTCGCAGATGGTCTGGAGCTGACGTCGGGCTCGCTCGGCGAAGGTCTGGGAATCGTATTGGAAGGTGACGTTCGGGCAGAGTTCGGCCAGCACGGCGTTCATATTCGAAGAGGAGAGATCCGGCCGGGAGTAGGCATGGTGGAAAAGCCCCTCAACTGCCTCCTCCATCATTTCGAGGTCGGGCGTGATGAGTATTTGCTCGCGAGTTACGCCCCGAGGCAGCCGACCTTCAATTGACGTTACGTGGGGGAGGCAGATGCCCCAGACGGCCCTGAGGTGGGGGTCGGCGATGACAGGTCTCAAGATGCGGGCCAATCCGTTGGCGTTGTCCTTGGCCTGTTTCTGCGGTTCGATCCGCTCCTCGTTATGGGTCCAGACGCCCTTATCGATGGAGATACGTCCGCCCTTCACCTCGAGGATGCCGATGCCGTGCAGAGGGTGGATCAAGACGACGTCGGTCTCGTGGTCGCGACCCTGGTCATGGAACTCGAAGTTGGGGATGATGATCCAGGAGTCGCTCAAGCGGCGAATCAGGAGATCGACGACGTGTCGTTCATCCTTGTTTTTGATCGAATCGAGCGGCGAGTCTTCCGGAAATATGGTTCCCATAGGTCACCTTCTTACTAGCAAAACTGACCGCCGCATCCGGTTTTGTCCCTCAAAGAACTGACCGTCGGCGTGTCACACGATTCATGTACCTTTTGATACCGCTGATGCGTACCTGTGGGACCCGGGTCCCACTGGGCGAAAGGATGTTCATGAAGATCATTCACACGAGCGACTGGCACATCGGGCGTGAGTTCGAGAACGAGTCACTCGCGGAGACGCAGATGCAGTTCGTCGCGTGGCTGGCTGGTGAGGTCCGCGCCCGTCAAGTGGACCTCGTCATCGTCGCGGGTGACGTCTGGGATAGGGCGGTGCCAAGGGGAGAGGCCGTCACGCTGCTCGACGACGCGCTCAACGAGTTACGCGCGGCGGGTGCGCAGATCATCATGATCTCGGGTAATCACGACAGCGCGCCTCGGCTGAACTGGGGGGCGTCGCGACAGCGCGAGAGTGGCGTGTTTATCTTCGCCGAGGACGAGGAGTTCCCCACGCCGTTCGTCTTCGAGCGCGAGGGTGAACGGGTCGCAATCGTCGCCGTTCCTTTCCTTGACCCCCAGCGTGCCCCACAACCGATCGAAGGCGAAGAAGGCACTCCTCGACTTCGTACCCATCAGAACGTGCTCGAGGACGCTCTTTTCGTGGGCCGTGGTCGGCTCACTGGGCTTGACGATATGCCGTCCGTCGCCGTCGCCCACGCCTACGTGCAAGGTTCGTCCATCTCGGACTCAGAAAGACACACCGTGGGCGGATCCGACGTCGTCGATGCCGCTGTCTTCGAGGGCTTCGACTATGTCGCCCTGGGTCACCTCCATCGCCCGCAGGAGATCGGCGGAAATCCGGCAATCGCCTACTCCGGTTCACCGATCCCGTACTCCTTCAGCGAGGATCACCAGAAGTCGGTCCGTCTGGTCGAGATTGACGAGACGGGATTTATTGGCGCGACGACGATCCCCATCCCGGTCGGTCGGCCGGTCAAGGTCCTCACCGATTCAATGAGCAATTTGCTCGAGTGTCCCGAGTACGGTGCCTTCGTCGGGCATTGGATATCGGCCAAGCTGACCGATGAACTCGCGCAGGTGGAGCCCATGCGCCGCCTTCGCGACCGCTTCCCGCACGTTGCTTCGGTCTCGTACGACAACACCCGTCGCAGCGGCGCGGTCGGTCCGGATGACGGATCCGTCGACATCGCGACGCGCCACCCCTCAGAGGTCGTCCGCGACTTCGTCGCCGACCTGCAAGGCCGAGTCGTCACATCGGCCGAGGATGAGTTGATCGTCCAGGGTCTCGCACTTTTGGCTGAGAGGGCGGACGGATGAGGCCGCTGAAGCTCCAGTTGCGGGCCTTCGGGTCCTATCCGGGATCGTTTGAGATCGACTTCGTCAAACTCGGCCAGCACGGAGTCTTCTCAATCACCGGCCCGACGGGTTCGGGAAAGACGACCCTCTTCGACGCCATGGTTTACGCCCTCTACGGGGAGTTGCCTGGCAAGCGCGAGCCCGAGGACGTGAGGAGCCACTTTGCCGCGGAAGGTGAAGAGATGATTGTCTCGCTCGAGTTCGAAGTGAAGGGGACATCGTGGACGATCGAGCGACGGCCCGCGCAAACCCGACCCAAGCAGCGTGGGACCGGAGTCACCCAACAGTCGGCCGACGTGGTACTTCGTGAGTCGGGGAAGGCCACTGGTGGCATTGTGAAAGCAAAGGAGGTGAAGGTTCGTGTCGAGGAGCTGATCGGTCTGACCGCCGAGCAGTTCCAGCAGGTGGTCCTGCTTCCCCAAGGTGAGTTCGAGGCAGTCTTGAAAGCGGAGACCAAGGACCGAGTGGAACTACTTCGCCGTCTGTTCCCGGTGCAGATCTTCAACGACTTCACTGAATACCTCAAGGATGTCGTGCGCCAGCGTCAGCAAACGCTGAGCGAGGTGTCGAGAGCATCAGAGGATTCGGTCGATCGGATCCTGCGCTCATTCATCACTGCTATTGATGCTTTTCCCGCGACGATCGTCGTGCCGTGGCCTCGGGAGATATTCAAGGAGTCGACCTTTGACGTGTCGGCGTATTCGGCCATGATGGCGTCGTTGACCGAGACCCTAGGGACCATCGAATCGTTGACCTCGGGCGCCCGCAGTGAGTACGAAGCGGCCAACAGCCAACTGCAGAATGTCAATCGACAGATCACGGCGTTCAAGACGTGGACGCAGAACAAGCTCGATGCGGTCGATTTCGAGGTCGAACAGGCGTCTGACGCCCTGGAGGTGATGGAAGTGCAGCGGCTTCATCGAATCGGTGGCCTCGCCCCAGCGGTCGAGAGATACGAGGACGCCTCGACCCGGCTCGGAATGGTGAGCGGCGCACTCACAAGCGGACGCGCCTTCCTTGCCGAGCACTGGATCGACGGTTTCGACGTCGGTGGCCTTGAAACAGTGACGGCCGTCGACTCACTCTTGCAGGCGGTGATAACTCGAACGGAGAAACTGAGATTGGCGTCAGGGGAGTGCCTGGAGCTACGGGACATGATCCTGGAGATCGACGCTCTGACGGACGAGCTGACGCAAGTTCGTGGGTCGCTCGCCATTGCCGAAGAGGTGGAGAGAGTCACGACAGAACGCATCGATGCGGTGGATCAGGACCTCGGGGAGTGGCGAGTCCAAGTGAAGGCGCTTCCTTCGTTGAGAGCGGAACTGAACCTTCGGAACGACCAGATCACGACGCTGTGCGCTCAAGAAGTCACTCGGAAGGCGCACGCAGAAGCAGTCAGCCGCCGCGACCTGAGTCACAAGGCGGTCAACAAGGCCCAAGAGAAGTTGACAGTTTTGCGGGCGGCACATCGCGACGGCCTGGCCGGGGTTCTCGCGGCAACGCTGGCGGCGGGAGAGCCGTGTCCCACTTGTGGTTCATTGGAGCATCCGCAGCCGGCCAAAGTAAAGAAGTCGGCGCCGAGTGACGACGACATCGAGCGGGCCGAATCAGCGCTCCAGTCCGCGCAGGAGAAACTGAACGGGATCGAGCGAATGATCGCCTCTTTGGAGGGGCAACTCTCCGCCAACTCCGTCGACACGTCGTTGGAGGACATCGAGAACTCCGTGACCGGACTTGCTGCACGGGTGCTCGTGCTGCAGACACTCGAAGAGAAGATCGTCGAATCTGAAGCGACGCTAGGTGAGCTGAAGCAGTCGCTTGCCGACTCGAAGACCCTTCTGCAAGAGCAGCGCGCGGCGATGGCCGGTCTCGCGGCCGCACTGAAGGAGAAGACGTCAGTCTGCGCGAGGAGGCGCAAGAAGTTCGAGGCGGTCCACGGAGCCTTGGACGAATTCGACTTCGATGACGAGGCCTACGAGTCATTCGCGGAGCGTCTACGTGCTTATGGGGCCGACTTGAGAATTCGTGACGCCGCCTCGGCCGACGTGGTGACGTCACTTGCAGTGCTGAATCCTCAGTTGTCCGAGTGGGGGGTTGCCTCGCCAAGCGAATTGCGAGATTTAATCAAGACGCCCGACCAGTTGCACGAGATCGAAGAATCTCTCGCGAAGCGTCGCACGCGGCGCGAAGTGATCAAGCAGGCGATCATGGACTATGAGGCAGGGGGAAATCCCACTGAGGAGCCAGATGCCTCGGCAGTCCAAGCGAAGGTCGCAGAGAAGAAGCAGGTCTTTGACGAGCTCTTTGGGGCTCAAACGACCGTGGGAGTCGAGCGTGACTCGATGCGCAAGGACCACGAGGATTACTCCAAGAATGAGGCCGAGATTACCAAGGCCCGCGACGCTCTCCAGGAGGCTGCCACTCTTCACCGCCTGTGCTCCGGTCAGACTTCGGCGAATAACGAGATTCGCACGTCGCTCGAGGAGTGGGTGCTATCGGACTATCTGAAGCAGGTCTTGCGCCAAGCGAACACTCGAATGGAGAAGGTGTCGGGTGGCCGCTACGCGCTGCAAGTCAACTCACTCGGCGGGGACAACAGGGGACGCCACGGGCTCGACCTCGAAGTCTTCGACGCTTTCACCGGCAAGGCCCGTAAGGCCCGTACCCTTTCAGGTGGCGAGACCTTCATATCGGCCCTGGCCCTCGCACTGGGCCTGGCCGATGTCGTGGCCGCGGGAAAGAATCGTGAACTGGGCGCACTCTTCATCGACGAGGGATTCGGATCACTTGATGATGTGACGCTTGACTCAGTGCTCGGCATTCTGGATTCGCTGCAGGACGGTGGTCGGTTGGTTGGCGTCATCAGTCACGTCGAGGAACTGAAGCGGGCTCTGCCTCGTGGAATCACGGTGGTATTTTCAGAGGCTGGTTCGAGGGCTGAAGCCCACTATCTCGATTTTCAAGGCGATCTAACTCCGACTTGAGGTCAGGCTGCGGTCGCATGACTATTGTGACGCAGAGTGCAACCGCCTCACAGATTCTTGGAGGATTCTTTGAGTTGTGATACAGCCGCCTTGAATACTTGCCAGCAGATATCGACGGTGTCTTGGTCGGGGCTGAAGGCCTCCGACATTTGTCGGTACGGATGTATGTAGTTACGAAAGTCACGGAGCACGTGGCTGAACTTCTTCACATCGAGACTCAACATGCCAATTTGCTGCGCTACATCGATGAGTGAGTTGAGTGTCCAATCTTGGATCTTCAAGACATTGTGAGACTTGTCCTTCGGAGCGGCTTCTGCCGTCATGAATCGATTGATGTCGCTACATGCAACAGCAATCAGTATTCCTTCGAGTGTGCTTCCCAAGAGAAATATCGTTGCGAGTGGTGCCTTATCTCGACGAATCGATTGCACCTCATCAATTCGTGATTGCAAGAATCCGCTGATTATGGCGTCGACCTTGAGATCATCAATGCGAATATCATCGCTGAACTGTTGCTCTAGGAACGCCTCGTCGTCAGTGGCGGCAGGCTCTCTCTTCAGCTCTTCAACATCAAACGTAATCGGAGCAGCGTCCGTCAGTACCGGTCGATTCTGAATGAAACCGATGCCATAATTGTCCATTGCCAGGATTTCGTCCATACTTCGAACAGCTATTCCTAGTGGATCTTTCTTCCCTCCATAAATTCGAGGATCGACAAGACGAAGAATGATGCGTTCAAGCGCCGCAGGAGGCAACTGCTTCAGAATACTGAGCACCCACCACTTTCTCGTTGTCCCATCATGGACAGCATCGATGTTGATATCGGCAAAGAATCGTGTGAGATACAAGGAGCTCCTGTAAGTTGGAAACCTTTCGCTCTCGTCACCACAAATGAAGTCGGCCAACGAATCCAGAGTTGCTGAATCGAGTGCACTCCCGATATGAAGTTCCCGAGAGGTCATTGTTGAACTCCGACTTGTCTGAGAACGGGCCACGAGCTTGATAGGCATCGTCCACTCAAGGTGACGGATAAACCTTCAGAGTATGACTGAGGCTCGTTCATTGATCTAATTGTCTCATAGACGCCTCTTTGAACAAAGCCCCAAGTCCTTGAGCGGAGCAAGGCACGCGAGAACCCGGACCTCGAGACATAGCTCAATCAACCTCAACTTCGCGCTTCATAAGGTAGTCGTCGTTGGCAGTAAGGGATCGCTACGCGGTGGCAATGAGAACCGGCTGCCAGACTCTCCGTGGGAGTTAGTCGGGATGGGGCTGCTGTCGGGTTGCTTGTCATTGTGACCTGGGAAACGTCAGCGGCCTCTGATGAATCGCGTGCGATAGCGGCTCGGACAGTGTGACTGCTACGTTCAACTGCTAGTGACCCTAGACATTTCCCATATTGTTCCGTTCGACAACGAGAACCAATGGTCCGATCTCTTGGCGGTGATGATCGAGGCTGATGCGGGTTGTGTCGCCGCGCTCCTCGGCCCGGAGGTTCGAACGGGTGTTGTCATTGTCAATCGCGAGAAAGTCGTTAATCCTCACGATCGCGTTGACTTGTTGATTGAAGTCAACGGGTGCTGGCGAATCTTGATTGAGGTCAAGATACTGTCGGGTCTCGGCCGGACACAGCTCTCGCGCTATCGGGAGGCCTTTCCAGGCATGGCCCACTACCTTGTAATCTCCCCGGCCCGATTGCCAGTGGACATCAGCGTCGATCCGGACTGGCGAAGCGTCACGTGGGAAGCACTACTCGGTGCCTTCTGTTCAAGTTCGCAGCCTTGGGTTGCTGAAACGGCACAAGCGTGGCTGACTCACCTCGACAACGTGATGCCAAAGGTCGATGCCAGGACTGTGTGGAACGACTTAGCCGAAGGGGAGAACCTCAGACTCGCGATGAAAGCACGAATGTCATGGATCTTTGGTGAACTGCGTCCACCAGCGCAAATTAGTCTCACCCTGACACAGTCGAGTGCGGGTGGCAGTCCGGTAGTCAAGATGTCCCAGTCAGCAGCGGAACCAGACTACGACATAGTGGTCGAAGCGGAGGAGAGGTGGCCGGTGTACGAGTGGCCAAAGACGGTAACGGCGCTGCCAGCTGCTCTACTCGGACCTTCAATCAAGGTTTGCCTCGTGCAGACACATGTCGATACTTCCGCTGGCTTCGATTGGAACTACCTTCTTAAGCTCTGGCCGGCCATGGAGGCGGCGCGCAGCGATTGGGTGACCGCCTCGGCGCGCCCTAAGGCAAAGCATGATAAGGCGGCGTGGGAACTCATGGTTGCGTGTGGTGGTCCCAAGTTCTTGGGCATTGGTTTCGGTGATGCCCAAGCCAAGAAGGCACGTGATTGCATGTTCGGTGCGCGGTTCCAGTTGTCGCCAAACCACGCTCTCGGTGATGTGGCCAAGACCATGCAAGAGATGACGTCCCTCCTCCAGACCTTGGCGGCGATCTCGCCGCCGAGTGGCTAAGTTCAGATCTACTTGAATCGGTCCAGGTATTCCGGAGACTCCGGAATACCTGGACCGATTCAGAGCTCACAAAAGGATCCTTGACTTGCATGGCAGGGACTGCTGACGTTTTAGTTGACATCTAACTTGTGGGGTGATCCCCACGGAAGGATGGCAACAATGGCGAGAGCCTATCCACAAGAGTTCCGCGACGACGTAGTGGCGGTCGCTCGAAAACACGAAGCGCCGCTCAGCCAGATCGCGAAGGACTTCGGCATCTCCGACGCAACCTTGGCCAACTGGTTGAAGCGGGCCGACATCGAAGACGGTGTTCGGCCCGGGAAGAAGTTGGCTGAGTCGGATCGCGAGCGCGAACAACGCCGGCGCATCAAGACCCTGGAGCAAGAGAACGAGATTCTGCGTCGCGCGGCCGCCTACTTCGCCAAGCAGTTACCCCCAAAATGAAATACCCGCTGGTCCGCGAACTGAGCCGTGACGGCATCCCCGTCACGGTGACCTGCCGGGTGCTGAAGTTCTCATGTCAGGGCTACTACAGGTGGCTGCGCGAACCGTGGTCGTCTCGCGACTACGAGAACGCCTATCTCACCAACGCCGCCTACGACGCGCACCGCGACGACCCCACCTTTGGCTACCGGTTCATCAGTGACGAGCTCGAGGCCGCGGGTCTCAGTGTCAGCGAGCGCCGAGTGTGGCGTCTGTGTTCGCAGCAGGCGATCTGGTCGAGCTTCGTGAAGAAGAGTCGCTCGGGCAAGAAGCCCGGTCCACCGGTCCACGATGACCTCGTGCAGCGCGAGTTCGAGAGCGACGACCTCGACGTGGTCTGGTTCACCGATCTGACCGAGCACAGCACCAACGAAGGCAAGCTCTACCTCTGCTCGCTCATGGACGCGTGCTCGACGCGCATCGTCGGCTACTCGATCGGAGATCGGATGACGGCGGACCTCGCGGTGTCGGCCCTTTCGAACGCGATTGCGCTACGCGACCCCGCCGGCACAAAGGTTCATTCCGACCGTGGATCTCAATTTCGATCCAGGAAATTCGTGATGGTGCTGAAGAACAACGGACTCATCGGCTCGATGGGACGAGTCGCCTCCGCGGCCGACAACGCGGCCATCGAGTCGTTCCACGCACTCTTGCAGAAGAACGTTCTCAACACTCGACGCTGGGAAACGAAGGAGGATCTGCGACTCGCCATCGTCACCTGGATTGAAAAGAAATATCATCGTCAGCGTCGCAAACGTCGACTCGGGAGACTTACGCCGGTCGAGTTTGAGGCACTACACCAAGCATCAAGAGCAGCATGAAACTACAAACCAAAAGTGTCAACCGAATCGACAGCAGTCCCGCATCACGCACTCGGAAATCATAAAGGCCAAGAGCAATTTAATCGACTTCGTCGTGAAAGCGGGCCCGCACCTCGCCGAGACTCTCCTTTACAACGATGACTACTGGGGATTCTTCGACCCACGAATCACGTGGCGAGAGGAGTTCCCTCAAGCGGAGTGATTGCCAATTTGACGTTGCTGCCGGGGACCGCTGCTTCATTGCGGAATACCTCGATTGTGCCAGGGGGACTGGGCAGAGCGAACACTATGTCAAGACAGCCGGGATCAAAATCGGTCTCGAAGTAGGCGAAGTGTTTCCCTTGCTTAGCAACCTCCTTCATGGCCATCTGGGCAATGTGCCGACCTTCCCGCATACCTAACTTTAACCCCGCATTTGTCATTGGAGCTCCCTTAAACTCGGGAAGTTCCGCTGCAAACGCAGAGGGGCAAATGTATCTGATCCCAGCCGACTCAAAGAGGAGTGGAAAGAACTGCACGGGCCGCACATCGTCGTCTGGCCACGTGTTCTCAACGATGTACCGAATCGTGTACCCTCGACTCTTCAGAGCGGCAAACATAGTCCCCCATACAGCTTGGACATAGGACTGATAACCAGGGCCCCACACCGTGGCTTCAAGTCCTGCCCTGTAGAGATCGTCAACCATTAACCAAGCCATCTTGACGAACACTTCGTTATTGAACTGCTTCGATATGTCTTGAACTCGCTGACTGACCAGTTGGCTTATTCGCTTTCGGTCTGCTTCGTACAGGGCTTCGAACGCAGCACCCCGCACGGCCAATGTGTGTGACGACACTTCGTAGTAGTCAAAGATCCTGTTGAAGAGCCATTCGCTGTCCTTCGTAGGCTTGGTAGTCATCAAACGCTCCCGTCCAACCTTTCCATGCATCATCGCACGTTGCCTGAAAGTCACTGAACTCTTAGCAGTCTCGGGGGTCACTTTCGAAATCTATTGGCGAAGCCGCATTAAGTGGCATGCTGGCGCGATGGACAACACGTACAACCCTCTTCTGGAAGAGTTCTACTACCCACAACGATTGTCGCTTGCTTCGTCGCATCGATCCCGCGACAGAGAGAACCTCATCGAACATGTCTTTATTGCTGAAGTGCTCCAAGAGTGTTGGTTCGTAAGGGAACAACCCATCGAAATCTTGAGATCCGAAGTGGACGCATACGGATACGACCTCGTTCTTGAATGTAACGGACTCATAAAGCACGTCCAACTCAAGGCAACGGCAAAGGGACGATCAACCCGAAAACAAACTATTAACCAATATCTGGAACAGAAAGTTGGTGGTTGCGTCGTGTGGATTCTCTTTGACCACCGTGTCGACGAAGGGCGAGTCCAACTCAGCTACCTCTACTTTGGAGGAAGACGACCCCGAGACCGTATGCCACCATTAGGGGACACACCGGCACTAAACCCACGGTCGAAGACACCTCGTAGAAACTCCAGGGTCCTCGATGTTAAGCAGTTCGACGCCATTCCCACGACGGGTGCACTCCTTGATCGAATGTTCGGCCGAGCAAGGCCGGTCAAGGGCCTCCAAACCAAGTGATGCAGTTTGCAGGTGCTGTGATACACGGGGGCTGCTGACGCTTTGGGTCTCAGATGAGACCTAAACCTTAAGCAGCCCCCAGAGCATTCAAAAGCTCCCGGTCTTTAATCAAATGAAGGAACGTTACCTTTGCCGTGACTTACGAGTCGGTCCGCTGGACTACAGCGTCGAGTCAACTTTGTGACGGTGCACACTGGCGAGTGACCGGCGGCACAATCAGGACGGTAAAGATCCGCACGATAAAGGTAAGGTAGCTCGTGAGTTGGACGTTCGAGCGGACAAAAAAGGCGGAGTGATCTGCTCTCCCCTCAAGAAGACCGAATGCAATTGTTGAAGGTGAAATCAAACTCTTCTACCGCTGAGGGTGGGATTGCCTGCGGTCATTTTAGGGTCGTCTGGTAATTCGTTGGTATTTAAGCAATTCCAAAAACTGATCGACCATAACGTCTAAAGTCACACCGTCTAGTTACAATTCACGCATGACAGATGATCAATCACCTCAATTTTCTCCAATCCCGAACACCAGTTCGAATTCGCCGACAGAAGCCGCGCAGTGGGCGACCATCACGAAACAATTAGTAGGGCTCTCAGAAGTTGTGCGAGACAACCGTCCCGCAGAAACAATTTGTGGGACGACTGAAAGCTTCACTATCGTACGGAGGCGATAAAGTCGAATGGCCGTAATAGCAGTTGTCTTTGATTTTGACGACACATTGGTTCCTGATTCAACCACGCTTCTCTTCAAGCATTATGAAATTGATTCAGACAGAATGTGGAGTGTTGAGGCTAAGAAGCTTGTGAATCAAGGTTACGATCCTCCTCTTGCGTATTTACGTCTCATACTGGACAGGGTGGGGCCAGGTAAAGAATTCGGTGAGCTGACTAATGCAATGCTACGGGACTTCGGCAAGACGCTTGACTCAAAGTTCTTTCCGGGAGCACCTGAATTGTTCTCCGACCTACGACAATTGTTGGTTGACGGTAAGTATCGTGACATCACTGTCGAGTTCTATGTGATCTCGGGTGGACTTGAAGAAGTAATAGCCGGGAGTTCTGTAATCACTTCGAATTTCTCTGGATATTACGGCTGTCAATTCGGCGAAAATGAGACAACCGGGCAAGTTAGCTACATCAAACGCTGTATAACTTTTACTGAGAAGACGCGTTATCTTTTTGAGATTCACAAAGGGATACCCGCCTCAGACTCTAAAACGAAGCCTCACTTGGTAAATCAGATGATTGATATGGATAAGCGACGGGTGCCGTTCGACCAGATGATCTATATAGGTGATGGTTTGACAGACATTCCTTGCTTCTCCCTCATCAACAGTTCGAAGGGAGTCACCTTCGGGATCTTCCAGCTTGACCCTGAGTCCGCGAAGCAAAAGTATCTTGAGTTTGCGAAGACCGATCGAGTCAAGAGTTTGCACTCACCGAAATACGGTCCTGGGGATGACTTAGGGGCAATGATACGAGCTGCCGTTGCGAACATAGCCACGAGCATTCTCCTAAAGCGAGAGCGGGCGGGTGAACTCTAGATCGGAGCGTACCTAACCGTGATGTCGCAACAGCGATTGCTCAGACTGAATCGGTCCAGGTATTCCAGACCCGGGAATGACTGATCCGTCTCAGAAGAGACGCTGTGGTTCGACCCTGGAAGGCGGCGCATGGAAATCTGCCGTATCTTGAGGGGCCAGCCACCTGTTGTCGCTGAGGTCCGTGAGACTTTCGGCACCTTTGGCAATTAGTGCGGCGTTGCCTGCGCTAACGTCGGCACCATCCCAAACCAGTACTCGGCCGTAGTTCTTCTTCATGGCTTCGAGCGCCCCTTCCCAGGTGCCGCCCTTACCTGAATCGCTAGTGATGATGACCGTCGCGTCAGCCAGCCCGTAGATGAGCTTGTTTCGGCCCATTGCGGACCCTACAGAGAATGGTGCATCTGGTCCGTAAGGGCTCGCGATGGTCAAGGCGCCTTCC